>ERZ827194.152-NODE-152-length-72898-cov-9.84539_pt1 | contig 72898 bp, 64 predicted proteins | sample MGYA00519777_ERZ827194 | MGnify/ENA primary metagenome ERZ827194 (study PRJEB31778, sample SAMEA3449277) | human gut metagenome | biome: human gut; feature: human-associated habitat; material: faeces | place: United Kingdom | collected 2010/2012 ...
TCGCAAAGCAGCTCACTGTCCACAACCGCCGCTCCAATAACTTCCCCATGAGACCGCTCGGTTGGCTTTCTCCTCTGGAGTTCACCGTCCAAGATGTTTGACAAACCTACATTTTTGTGCCGCACTTTTCTCCTTTCCCGCCGCCTGTTTCCCCCAGGTATATCCCTGTCCCAGCCCGCATAGAGATGGAACAGCCAGGATGGGAAGGAGAAATGCCCTGTGTTGATCGTCACTGCCAAGCTGCCCAGGCGGAAGCTGGCCTTCGGCGCGGCCGCCGCCGCGCTGCTGTGCTGCGCCGCCCTGGTGCTGAACCTGGTCCCCGCCGGCTGCCGGGCGGCGGCGGCCCCCGCCGATATTCCCAGCTCCAAGGGGATCCGAACCAACGCGGACCGGGTCGCCTATCTCAACGGCTGCGGCTGGCAGGTCACAGAGGAGCCGCTGGCTGTGGAGGAGATCCGCATCCCGGAGGAGATGGATGAGAGCTACCGCCGCTATCTGGCGCTCCAGGCCGCCCAGGGCTTTGATTTGGAGCGGTATGCCGGCCGGCGGATCCGGCGCTATACCTATGAGGTCACCAACTACCCCACCGGAGAGTCCGGCGTACAGGCCAATCTGATGCTCTACCGGACCACTGTGGTGGGCGGCGAGGTCCTCTCTCCGCGTATGGACGGCTTCGTCCACGGCCTGATCGATCTCTCCTCTGACACGCAAAGCACATCGTAGGCGAAGCGTTTGGACGTATTTTACCCTTTTTTCAACGGACTGAGCCGGGGAGGGAAGCTCATTTGAGCTTCCCTCCCCGGCCCTTTTACCTCCCGGAAAACAAGCGCGCCTCCAGCTCCGGCGGAAGCTGCTCCAGACTGTCCACCCAGCTGCCGCACAGGCGGCGCAGTTCCTCCTCCCGTCCGGCATACAGGGGGTCCCGCACTCCCGCCACATAGAAGCCCGCCTCCCCCGCCGCGGCGCAGTAACCGGGCGAATCCTCAAACAGGACGCAGTCCTCCGGCGGGACGCCCCACCGCGCCGCCGCCTGACGGTACAGCGCCGGGTCCCGCTTCTCCAGCCCTGTCTCCTGGGTGGTGACCACCCCCTGGAACCAGTCCGCGATCCCGTGGTGCTCCAGCGCCACCCGGCACAGCTCCGGCATACAGGAGGTGAGCACCGCCATCCTCCACCCCCGCCTCCGGCAGCGCTCCAGCAGGGCCCGCGCCCCAGGCTTCAGCTCCAGCTGCCCGGCGTAGGCGGCCTTGGCCATCCGGAGCCACGCCTGACGGATCTCCTCCGCCGTCTCTGAAAGGTGGAAGCGCGTCCGGGTGTACCGGGCCGCGTCCAGCGGACTGTGGTGGGTCACATACTCCGTATAGTCCTCCGGCACCGGGGCGATCCCGTGCTCCCCCAGAAACGCAGCGTCGATGTCCAGCCAGATCCCGTTGGAGTCCAGCAGGGTCCCGTCCAGATCAAAAAACAGCATGGTCCTCCCCCTCCTCCGGCTGGAACCAGAAGCGCCATGGAAACTCCGCCGCCTCCTGGGCATAGTCGATCCCGATCCTGGGCCCGGTATGGATCCGCTCCGGCGCGGGTCCCGGTCCTGGGCAGATGCAGAGAGGCGGCTCCAGCAGATCCAGACCGTTCTCCGCCCGGGTGAGGGCCAGCCCCCGGCACAACTTGCCCGGCCCGTTGAGAAAATTCCGGCGCTGGGCGGCGGTCAGTTCTTTCTCCTTGCGGCCAAAGCGGTTTTCTGCTATAATATCCCTGTTTTCCACAGGGACCGCCCCCCGGATCAACACCGCGCAGGGCTCCCCCTCCGCCTCAGTGACCACATTGAGGCAGTGGTACATCCCATAGATCAAATAGAGATAAGCGGTCCCGGGGCGGGCGAACAGAGTCTCCGTCCGGGCGGTCCGCTTGTACTGATAGGCGTGGCACGCCTTGTCCATCCGGCCAATGTACGCCTCCGTCTCCGTGATGCGGCACACCAGCCTCCCCTGTCCGGTCTCCCGGACCAGGTACTGTCCCAACAGGTCCCGGGCCACCGTCAGGGTATCCCGGTCATAAAAGCTTCTGGGCAGCGGCCGCATGGCCCCTCCCCCCCTCTCTGATCGTGTGCTCCTCTCCCCCGGGCTCGGCCGGACCGGAGCCACCGGTATCATACCACACATTCCCTCCCGGCGCAATCCGCGCGGCCGGGTACGCCGCCGGAGGGCGGCCCTTGATCGAACATAGGAGCTGAACAACCATGGATCCTGTCTTGATGCGCCGGCTGGCCAAGCCGCTTCTGTTTTCGGCCGCCTTTATTTGGGGCACCTCCTTCTTCATTATGAAGAACACCCTAGACGCGGTCCCGGTGCTGTGGCTGCTCACCTTCCGCTTCACCACCGGCGCCGTCCTGGTGGGCCTGCTCTGCGGCAGGAAGTGGCGCACCCGTTTCACCCCCGACTATGTGTGGCGGGGGGCGGTGCTGGGCTCCCTGCTCTTTGCCGCCTATGCGGTGCAGACCTTCGGCCTGGTGGGGACCACCCCCTCCAAAAACGCCTTTCTCACCGCCACCTACTGCGTGCTGGTCCCCTTTCTCCACTGGGCGGTCTCCCGCCAGCGGCCCGACCGCTTCCATCTGCTGGCCGCCTTTCTGTGCATCACCGGCGTGGGCCTAGTCTCCCTCAGCGGCTCTCTCACCATCACCTGGGGCGACCTGCTCAGCCTGGGCAGCGCCCTGTTCTACGCCCTGCACATCGTGGCGGTCAACAAGCTCTCCGACCAGCGGGACATCTATCTGCTGACCACCCTCCAGTTCGCCTTCACAGCCCTGCTGGCGGTCATTGGCGGCCTGCTCCTCCAGCCCTTCCCCGCCCAGGCCCTCTCCCAGCCCGGCGTGTTCTGGCCCCTGGCTTACCTGTGTGTGGTGTCCACCACTGTCGCTCTGCTCTGCCAGAACGTGGGCCAGGTGTGGTCCGACCCCTCCTCCGCCTCGGTGATCCTGTCCCTGGAGTCAGTATTCGGGGTGCTATTCTCCGTGCTGTTCTATGGCGACCCCGTCACCCCCCGGCTGCTGGCGGGCTTCGGGCTGATCTTCATTGCGGTGCTGTGCTCTGAGACGAAGTTTGCCTTTCTCCGCCGGAGCGCCTCTCCCCGTCCCTGAGCCGGCTCCGCGCTTCCGGTTGAAAGTCCCGCTCCGGTATGCTACAATGGGACTGCTATTACTTAGGAAAAGGAGCGTGACAGAATGGCCCTCCACGAATCCGGCGAGGACTATCTGGAGGCGATCCTGGTGCTCCGGCAGGAGCATGGGATCGTCCGTTCCATCGACGTGGCCCAGTATCTGGGCTTCTCCAAGCCCTCGGTCAGCCGCGCGGTCTCTATTTTGAAGGCCAGCGGCTACCTCACCATGGAGAAGGACGGCCGGCTGGAGCTGACCCCGGAGGGCGAGAAAAACGCCCAGCGGGTCTATGAGCGCCACCAGCTGCTCACCGACTGGCTGATCCGGCTGGGCGTCTCCCCTGAGGTCGCCGCCGCGGACGCCTGCCGTATGGAGCACGATATGAGCGCTGAAACCTTCGCCTGTCTCAAGCGCCACGCCATTCAAATGGACACATAGCCACGGCACGGCCGCCTGTTCCGGCGTCCGCGCCCACTGCGGGCGGAGCCGTCTCAGCGGCCCCGCCCTTCTTCTGCCCATCTGTTGTGACAAGAAAGGAGATCCCCCATGTCCATCGACGCCATTTTGTCCCAGGTCACCGGCGGCCTGAACTGGAGCTCCCTGTCCTGGGAGATCCTGCTCCGGGCCATGCTCATCCTGCTGGCCGGGATCATTTTCAATAAGCTGCTGCTGCGGACGGTGGACCGCCTGCTGCTGCGCAGCGCCTCTCTGGCCCCCATCCAGCGCTATCTCCGCTCCGCCCTGTCGGTGCTGCTCTGGCTGGTGCTCATCCTGGTGGTGCTGGGCTCTGTGGGCGTGGAGATGACCTCCATCATCGCCCTGCTCAGCGTGGCCGGTCTGGCCGTCTCCCTGGCCCTTCAGAACACCCTGTCCAACCTAGCGGGCGGGATCACTCTGCTGGCCTCCAAGCCCTTCACTGTGGGGGACTATGTGGAGATCGGCTCCGTATCCGGAACGGTATCCCTGGTGGGACTGGCCTATACCACGCTGGTCACCGTGGAAAACAAAGAGATCTACATCCCCAACAGCCAGCTCTCCTCCGCCACCATCATCAACTACACCCGGCTGGGCCGCCGGAGGATGGAGATCACCGTCTCCGCCTCCTACGACGCCCCCACGGAGGCGGTGAAGGCCGCCCTGGGCGAGGCTGTCGCCCAGTTTCCCCAGATCCTCCCCGACCCTGCGCCGGAGATCCGCCTGTCGGGCTATGGCGCCAGCGGAATCGACTATCTCCTGCGGGCCTGGACCTCCTCCGGGGACTACTGGGACGTGTATTACCGCCTGCTGGAGGCCATCCGCCCCGCCTTCGCCCGCCACGGCGTGGAGATGCCGTACAGTCAGCTGGACGTCCACCTGATCCCCCGCTCCCCACAGGACTGAACCGGATCTTGGGCAAATTTCCGCTTGACAAACCCGGACTTCTCCGCTACAATGGCAACCAATAAAAGCGACGACGGGAAAAAAGACAGGCTAAGTCCCTCTCAGAGAGCCGGTGGTTGGTGCAAACCGGTGTGCGGCCTCCCTGTGGATAACTGGTCCCCGAGCTGCCTGGCCGAAGGCAAACAAGTAGGTCAGGACGTCTGGCCCCGTTACCGGCCGCGGCCTTGTTGGAGGCTATGAGGGCTGTCCGGGTGACCGGCGGCCGAACCAGGGTGGTACCGCGTGAACGCTTCACGCCCCTGACTTAATAAAGTCAGGGGCGTTTTTCTATTCCCCTGATTCGATCCGGCCCGCCGCCAACCCCGGCGGAGCAAGTCATTTTAGGAGGACGACGACCATGAACCCAGGCTACAAAAAATACATCCCCTTCCAACCCCAGAAGATTGCGGGCCGCACCTGGCCCGACAAGGTCATCTCCAAGGCCCCTGTGTGGTGCTCGGTGGACCTGCGGGACGGCAACCAGGCCCTTGTGGACCCCATGAACCTTCAGGAGAAGCTGGAATACTTCCACACTCTGGTGGATGTAGGCGTCAAGGAGATTGAGATCGGCTTCCCCTCCGCCAGCGAGACGGAGTACGAGATCTGCCGGGAGCTGATCGAGGGGGGACACATCCCTGACGATGTGACCATTCAGGTGCTGGTCCAGGCCCGGGAGCATCTCATCAAAAAAACCTTTGAGGCCATCCGGGGCGCCAAGAACGTCATCCTCCATTTCTACAACTCCACCTCCACCCTCCAGCGGAAGGTGGTGTTCCACATGGACACCGACGGCATCACCAAGATCGCCACCGACGCCGCCGACCTGATCTATGAGATGTCCCAGCCCCTCATTCAGGAGGGGATGAATCTGCGCTTTGAGTACTCCCCCGAGTCCTTTATGGGCACCGAGATGGACTACGCGGTGGAGATCTGCCAGGCTGTGCTGGAGCACCTCCACGCCGACCCGGAGCACAAGGTCATTCTGAACCTGCCCACCACGGTGGAGAACTGTATGCCCAACCAGTTCGCCGATATGCTGGAGTACTTCTGCAAAAAGATCCCCGGCCGGGACAGCGCCATCATCTCCCTCCATCCCCACAACGACCGGGGCTGCGGCGTGGCCACCGCCGAGATGGGCCTGCTGGCCGGCGCGGACCGGGTGGAGGCCACCCTGTTCGGCAACGGTGAGCGCACCGGAAACGTGGACATCGTGACCCTGGCTATGAATATGTACACCCAGGGCGTGGACCCCCAGCTGGACTTCTCCAACATCAACAAGATCCGCGAGATGTTTGAGCGGTGCACCAAGATGCCCGTGGGCGACCGGCAGCCCTACGCCGGCAAGCTGGTGTTCACCGCCTTCTCCGGCAGCCATCAGGACGCCATCAACAAGGGCACCCAGTATATGAAGGAGTCCAACTCCGATTTCTGGGAGATCCCCTATCTGCCCATCGACCCCGCCGACGTGGGCCGGGAGTATGAGCCCATCATCCGCATCAACTCCCAGTCGGGCAAGGGCGGCGCTGCCTATATTATGGACCACAATTTCGGCTTCGACCTGCCCAAGGAGATGCATCCGGAGTTCGGCGCCATCGTCCAGCGGGAGACCGACGCCGTGGGCACCGAGATCACCCCGGAGCGGATCAACGAGCTCTTCCACCAGGAGTATGTGGACGTCAAGGAGCCCTACAAGCTGCTCAAGCACGCCTTCCAGGAGAATGTGGACGCCGACGGCCACTCCCACGTCACCTTCCGGGGCACCCTTCAGCACACCGACACCATCTTCAACGTCTCCGGCGAAGGAAACGGCCCCATCGACGCCTTCTTCAACGCCATCAAGGGGGAGAAAATGGCCCGTTTCTCCTTCCTGGACTACACCTCCCATGCCATCACCGACGGCTCCGACTCCCAGGGCGTGGCCTATATCCTCCTTCGGGACCAGCGGGACGGAAAGGAGTACTGGGGCGTGGGCCTGTCCCACAACATCAATCTGGCTCCCCTGCGGGCCATCCTCTCCGCCATCAACCGCGCCAAGCGGAAGTGACCGTCTCTCCCATCTGCCGCGCCGGGTCCTCTCAGGACTCCGGCGCGGCGCTTTTGCGTCTTCTCCCTGTTAGGGTCCCGTTCCAGCACGATCTTCCCTCTCTTCTCCGTCCCTTTTCGTCTCTGATACGCGTTTACCTCCGGCATAGTTGATTTTTTTCGCTTTGCTTCGGAAACAGTTCGGAACCGGATTGACTTTTTTCATCTTTACGCTATACTTAAATGCATCACTGAACAATGTCTGCCAAGGAGGTATCACCCCATGCCCAAAGCCGCCGAACCTGTCAAGCCTTCCCCCAAGGCGCCGGCCCGGATGTCCAAAAAGGACCCCCTGACCCGGGAACAGGTTAAGACCATCGACGCCTATTGGCGTGCCGCCAACTATCTGTCCGCCTGCCAGCTCTATCTGCTGGACAATCCCCTGCTGCGGGAGCCGCTGAAGGAAGAGCACCTGAAGCGCACCATCGTGGGGCACTGGGGCACCTGCCCAGGCCAAAACTTCATCTATACCCATCTCAACCGGGCCATCGTCAAATATGACCTGGATATGATCTATCTCTCCGGCCCCGGACACGGCGGAAACGCCGTGGTGGCCCAGGACTATCTGGACGGCTCGTACAGCGAGGTCTATCCCAACATCAGCCAGGATGCCGCCGGCATGAAGCGGCTGTTCCGGCAATTCTCCTTCCCCGGAGGGATCTCCAGCCAGACCGCCCCCAACACCCCCGGCTCCATCAACGAGGGGGGCGAGTTGGGCTATTCCCTGGCCCACGCCTTCGGGGCGGTCATGGACAACCCCGGCCTGATCGCCGCCTGCGTGGTGGGAGACGGCGAGGCGGAGACCGCCCCCCTGGCCGCCGCCTGGCACTCCAATAAGTTCCTCAACCCCATCACAGACGGTGCGGTACTGCCCATCCTCCATCTCAACGGCTTCAAGCTCTCCAACCCCACCCTCTTCTCCCGCATCTCCCACGAGGAGACCGAGATGTTCTTCAAGGGCTGCGGCTGGGAGCCCCGCTTTGTAGAGGGGGACGAGCCCCAGCAGATGCACCAGAAGATGGCCGCCGCTCTGGACTGGGCGGTGCGTGAGATCCAGCGGATCCAGGAGTATGCCCGCACCTCCGGCGACGCCGCCCGGCCCCGCTGGCCTATGATCGTGTTCCGCTCCCCCAAGGGCTGGACCGGCCCCAAGGAGGTGGACGGACAGCCTGTGGAGGGCAGCTGGCGTTCCCACCAGATCCCCATTCCCGTCCACGACGGCAAGCCCGGCCGCCTCCAGGAGCTGGAACGCTGGCTGCGCAGCTACCATCCGGAGGAGCTGTTCGATGAAAACGGGACCCTGATCCCCGCCCTGCGAGAGCTGGCCCCCAAGGGAGAGCGGCGCATGGGCGCCAACCCCCACGCCAACGGCGGGCTGCTGCTCCGGGACCTGCGCACCCCCGACTTCCGGGAGTACCAGGTGGAGGTGCCCCAGCCCGGCGCGGTGGAGGCCCAGGACACCGGCGTGCTGGGGAACTATGTGCGGGACCTCATCACCCTCAACCGGGAGTCCCGGAACTTCCGGGTCTTCGGCCCGGACGAGACCGCCTCCAACGCCCTCTCCGCCGTGTTCGAGGCCAGCGGCCGGCGCTGGATGGACCCCATCGATCCCGTCCGGGACGCGGATCTGGAACCGGATGGCCGGGTGATGGACGCCATGCTGTCCGAGCATCTGTGCCAAGGCTGGCTGGAGGGCTACCTCCTCACCGGGCGGCACGGGCTGTTCAACAGCTATGAGGCCTTCATCCGCATCGTGGACTCCATGGTCTCCCAGCACGCCAAATGGCTAAAAGTCTGCCGTCAGCTGCCCTGGCGGCAGAAGATCGCCTCCCTCAACTACATCCTTTCCTCCAACGTCTGGCAGCAGGACCACAACGGCTTCACCCACCAGGACCCCGGTTTCCTGGACCATGTGGCCAATAAAAAGGCGGATGTGGTGCGGCTCTACCTGCCCCCGGACGCCAACTGCCTGCTCAGCTGCTTTGACCACTGCGTCAAGAGCCGGGACTACATCAATGTCCTGATCACCTCCAAGCACCCCCGGCCCCAGTGGCTCACCATGGACCAGGCGGTGAAGCACTGCACCCAGGGCATCGGCATCTGGCAGTGGGCCTCCAACGACCGGGGCGTGGAGCCCGACGTGGTCATGGCCTGCTGCGGCGACACTCCCACCCTGGAGACCCTGGCCGCCGTCACCATCCTCCACCACCACCTCCCGGAGCTGAAGATCCGTGTGGTCAATGTGGTGGACCTGATGAAGCTCCAGCCCCACGGGGAGCATCCCCACGGCCTGACTGACGAGGACTATGACTCCCTGTTCACCAAGGACAAGCCCATCATCTTCGCCTTCCACGGCTATCCCACCCTGGTCCACGAGCTGACCTACCGCCGGCACAACAAAAATCTCCACGTCCGGGGGTACAAGGAGGAGGGGACCATCACCACCCCCTTCGATATGCGGGTACAGAACAACATCGACCGCTTCGATCTGGTCATCGACACGGTCAAGCGACTGCCCCAGCTGGGCAACACCGCCTCCTACCTCATCCAGGAGATGCAGGACAAGCTGGTGGAGCACCACCAGTATATCACCACCCACGGCCAGGATCTGCCTGAGGTCCGGAACTGGACCTGGAACGAGGGACGCGGAAACGACTGAGCCCTCTTGACCACCTCCCGGTTCTGTGGTATCTTATGTAGTAACCGCTGGCTGAAGCCGGCACTTCGTTCCCTTTCCAGATGCAGCCAATACCGCGAAGGTATGTTCCGCCCAGCAGGGCGTGCCGCCTTCGCGGCATTTTTATGTCATTATGTCAATTAAAAGGAGAGATCACTCGTGACCCGAACCAACCGTTCCGTTCAAAACCTGGTGGTAGCCGCTCTGATGCTGGCCCTGGCCTATGTGCTGCCCTTTTTCACCGGAAATATCCCGCAGATCGGCTCTATGCTGCTGCCCATGCACCTGCCCACCCTCCTGTGCGGCTTTCTCTGCGGCGGCCCCTGGGGAGCTGTGGTGGGCTTCCTGGCCCCTCTGATGCGCTCCGCCATTCTGGGGATGCCCCCTCCCTTCCCCACCGCCGCGGCGATGGCTGTGGAGATGGCCGTCTATGGCCTGGTCTCCGGACTGCTCTACCACCGTCTGCCCAAAAGCCTGGGCGGCATCTACACCGCCCTGATCTCCGCCATGGTCGCCGGCCGCCTGGTCTGGGGCGCGACCATGTTTCTCCTGACAATGGGCAGTAGGAGCGCCTTTACGCTGGCAGCCTTCTGGGCCGGCGCAGTGGCCAACGCCATCCCCGGCATCATTCTCCAGCTGGCGGCCGTCCCCGCCCTGGTGATGGCGGTCCAGCATATCCGCCAGCCTCTCCCTCAGGAAGGCTGACCCATGGAATATCTGGCGAAGCTCCTGCAGGAGCACTTTTGTAACCACCCGGGCATGGAGCTCCGGGACGCCATCAAATTCCTATACCAGAGCTCCATGGGGGGCGGCCACCTGATCGCCGATCCCCGCGGGGCTCTGGCCCGTCTGGAGGAGGAGTGGGACCGGACGGATGGCAACCCGGCGCTCCCACCCACAGAGCCCCTGGGAGGCGGCCTGTGCCGTCTCTCCCTGGCCGCCTGCAAGGGGCTGGGACTCGCTCCATCTACTGTTCTCGCCCTGTTCCTCCGGGGAACAGAGGAATTTTCCCGGCAGCCGGAGCGGCTGGACCGGAGCCTGGAGCTTCTGTACCTCCTTCCCTTTCCCTCAGAGGAGGTCGGGGCGGCCATCCGGCAGTACCGTGCCGCCGGGATGACTATGGTGGGGCACAGCGCGGCCTACCGCCGGGCGTTCTCCCCCTCCTACCGGGTGGTCCTCCAGTCGGACGCCGCCCTGCTCCCCCTTTTGACTGCCATCGACCGCAGCCGCCGGGAGCATCCACGGACGCTGGCCGCCATCGACGGCCCCTGCGCCACCGGGAAATCCACCCTGGGCGCCCGGCTGTCCCAGATCTACGGGTGTCCCCTGTTCCATACAGACGACTTTTTCCTCCCACCGGAGCGCAAAACGCCGGAGCGCCTGGCTCAGCCGGGAGGGAACGTAGACTATGAGCGCTTCTTTGCCCAGGTCCTCGCCCCCCTCTCCCGCGGAGAGCCTGTCCTCTATCAGCCCTACCGCTGTCATTCCGGAGCTCTGGCTGCGGCCCGCACGATCCCACCCGCCCCCCTGGCCGTGGTGGAGGGGGTTTACTCCCTGCGCCCGGAATTTCAACCTCTGTATCAGGTTAAATGCTTCCTCAGCGCTCCCTGGCCGGTCCGTGAGGCCCGTCTGCTGGAGCGGTGTGGTCCGGAGGGGCTGGAACGCTTCCGGACTCTCTGGATCCCGCTGGAGGACCGTTATTTTCAGGCGTTTTCCATTTCCGACGCCTGCGATACCATCCTTGAGACCGGCAAAACGATCTCGTGCGCCCCATAGCTTCTGCCGTGGAGCGTTCTCCCGATCCCCCGAAATCAAAAGCTGCTGGGGATGTCCTCAGCAGCTTTCATCTTGTCAAAAAAACGTTTCGACCGTCTCTGTTTCCATGGTCCGGTCAAAAGGATCTGTTCCAGCCCTGTGCCCGGCGCCCGGGTCCGCGAAGCCCATTACAGTATGGCAACACCCCCTGGCCCGGACAGCTTTCTGGACCAGGGGGTGCTTTGACAGAGTCCATTTTACCGGACCTGTTTGAAATGCGTTTGTAATAAGCGGGGAGAGATCAGTGGATCATGCTGGCGACCTCGGCGGCGAAGTCGTCCTCCTTCTTCTCGATGCCCTCGCCGGTGGCGAAGCGGGTGAAGGCCTTGACGGTGATCTGACCGCCCAGCTCCTTGGCGACAGCGGCCACGTGCTTCTCCACGGAGATCTTGTTCTCCTTGACGAAGGCCTGCTGCAGCAGGCAGTTCTCCTCATAGTACTTGCCCAGCTTGCCCATCACGATGCCTTCCTTGACCTTCTCAGGCTTGGCGGCCATCTTGGGATCGTTGGCCATCATAGCCAGCTGGATCTCCTTCTCCTTGTCCAGGGTCTCCTGGGAGACGTCGGACTTGTCCAGGAAAGCGGGGTTCATGGCCGCGATCTGCATGGCCACGTCCTTGCCCAGCTCGATGACCTTGCCGGCCTCGATGCCCTCGACGGCCAGGTTGACCAGCACGCCGATCTTGCCGCCCATGTGGATATAGGGGACATTCACGCCCTCGGCATAGCGGACAAAGCGGCGGATCTGGATGTTCTCGCCGATGGCCAGCACCTTGTCGGCGGTGACGTCAGCCACGGTGCGGTCAGTGCCGGGATAGGTGCAGGCCTTCAGGGCCTCCACATCGGCGGGGTTCTCGTTGGCCACGATGCTGGCCAGAGTCTTGACAAAGTCCTGGAACACCTCGTTCTTGGCGACGAAGTCAGTCTGGGAGTTGACCTCGATGACCACGCCCACGCCGTTGTCGGCCACGATGGCATAGGACACGCCCTCGGCGGCCACCTTGCCGGCCTTCTTGGTCTGGGCGGCCAGGCCCTTCTCACGCAGCCACTCAATGGCCTTGTCGAAATCGCCCTCGGCCTCGGTGAGAGCCTTCTTGCAGTCCATCATGCCAACGCCGGTCATCTCGCGCAGCTTCTGTACGTCCTTAGCAGTAATCGCCATGGTGCATTACCTCCATAATAATCATAGTCAATGACGCCCGCACAGAGCGGGGCCAGAATCCAATTTTTCAAAAAGCGCCCGCCCTTCGGCGGGCGCTTTTAGAAAGCGGGTCGAATTTTACTGAGCAGCAGCCTCAGTCTCGGCGGCGGGCGCCTCATCCTGGCCCTGCTTGCCCTCCTGGATGGCGTTGGCCATGACACCGGAGATCAGCTTGATGGCGCGGATGGCGTCGTCGTTGCCGGGGATGACGTAGTCGATCTCGTCGGGATCACAGTTGGTGTCCACGATGGCGACGATGGGGATGTGCAGCTTGCGGGCCTCGTTGATGGCGTTGCGCTCCTTGCGGGGATCCACCACGAACAGAGCGCCGGGGAGCTTCTTCATCTCGGTGACGCCGCCCAGGTACTTCTCCAGCTTGGCGATCTCGCCCATGTGCTTCATGACTTCCTTCTTGGGAAGCATATCAAAGGTGCCGTCCTCCTGCATACGCTTGAGCTGGTTCAGACGGTCCACACGGCCGCGCATGGTCTTGAAGTTGGTGAGCATACCGCCCAGCCAGCGGGCGTTCACATAGTACATACCAACGCGGGAAGCCTCTTCCTTGATGGCCTCCTGAGCCTGCTTCTTGGTACCGACGAAGAGGATGGTCTCGCCCTTCTCGCCCAGGGAACGGACGAAGTTATAGGCCTCCTCCAGCTTCTTCACGGTCTTCTGCAGGTCGATGATATAGATCCCCTTGCGCTCGGTGTAAATGTAGGTGGCCATCTTGGGGTTCCACCGACGGGTCTGGTGGCCGAAGTGCACGCCGGCCTCCAGCAGCTGCTTCATAGATACGACTGCCATGATTGTTTCCTCCTAAAATTCAGTTTGATCTTTCCGGGCGCTTCATATCCCCCGCCAACCGGAAAAAACCTCCCGGCACTGGGCGGAAAATCAGCGTTCCCAGGCATAATGCCCTGGTAGTATAGCACAGGCAGAGAAAAGATGCAAGTGATTTCCGAAAATTAGGCGGATATTTCCGAAAATCAGGCGGACAGACGCGCTGGAATGCGCTTCTCCTTTCCACTTAATGTGTCCCTCCTCCGCCATTGCGCAGAGGAGGGACACATACCCAAAGATTCGCTTGATCTCACCTCGGTCTCACAGAATCATGGGACCAATCAGGGAGTAGGCCGCGACAAACACCCACGCAAAGGCCACACTGACCCAGCAGGCCTGAAGGGCCTCCTTGGTATTGTCGCACTGAGCAGTGCCCAGCTGGCCCGCAAAATTTGTTGTGGGATACATGGATCCGGTCAAACGGGTCGCCGCCAGGATGGAGACCGCAAAGCATCCCATGGGAAGCCCCACCTCGGCAGCCAGACCGCCGAACATCTCCGCAATGATCTTGATCTCAGCCACAGCGGCCGCCTCAATGCCGAAGCCGCCTACGATGGAGGCCGCAAGCATTACACCCGTGGCTCCGCCGCCCTTGGCCAGACCGCCCAGCAGGTTGGAGACCGCGTCAAAACCGCCGCCCAAGGTGACCAGATTCAGCAGGACGTCGATGGTGATAAAGATCAAAAACATATTTGCCTGAGAAGCTACGCCCTTGGTTACACAGGAGACCGCCATATCGATGTCCGTCCAGGAAAACAGCGTCACCACCACCGCCAGCGCGATCATTACGATCAAGGCGTAAGAGGTGCCCTGCTTCGTCAGGATCCCATACACCACCAGCAGCACAAAGGCCACCAGGAACGCGGCCGTCGTTCTCTTCTGCGCGGGTGTAATCACGATCGAATCCAGATGCTTGATGTCCTCATCCACGGAATAGGCTTCCTTCCCCATGGTGCGCTTCTGTGCCCGGTTGCATCCGATCCAGGCGCCCGCCAGCCAAAAGCAGCTGAAGGGAAGAACTGCCTGAAGCATCAGCTGCCCATAGGACAGGCCGGTCACCTCCATGGTGATCAGGGTCACGCCGGTCAGAGGGCCCACCATCAGCCCGATCTCGCCGGCCACCTTAAACAGTGTGGCCACCACGGTAGGCGTGACGCCCAGCGAAGCCAGGATCGGCAGCATAATAGGGGCGATAACCGCGTTTCCGCCTCCCAAAGTGCCCAGCAGGCCGCAGATCAGGATGGAGCAGATCACCAATGCCAGCTTGCCCTTCGTCGGAGTATTGACGCCGATGCGCTTGACGATCCAGTACACCAGGGTGTGGGTCACACCTGTCTCTGTCATCAGCACACCCAGTCCAGCTCCCGTCATAATGATGACGCCGATCAGGGCCGTGGTAGAACCCAGAGATGCGGAAAATGCCTTGGCCAGCGCGCCCAGATCCTGACCCATCATCAGGGCCCCAAGGATGATGCCAACCATCATACCGGAGACATTGCTCCTCCCCCGGAACACCAATACGATCATGACGATCAGCGGGATCAATGCCAGCAGTGACGGCGCAGTAATCAAAGACCAACTACCAAGTTCCATACTTGTTTTCTCCCTTCTGTATTCGGATCACATTTGCTCTCCCAAACAGGCCTAATTTATCTTTTTTTCAGCACACCTCCTGTTCTGCATTCCGTGGAGATCCCATTCTGCAGGACCACACTGCCTCCCACCAGCACATAGTGGATCCCCTCCGGTTTCTTCACCGAATCGGTGAATTCGGAACAGTCCCGTACCGTCTCAGGATCGAACACGGTAATATCAGCTACCGCACCCTCTCGCAGGATCCCCCGGTCCGCCAAGCCCAGGATCCGGGCCGGCAGCCCGGTGATCTTGTGCACAGCGTCCTCCAGCGGCATCAGCTTGTGCTCCCGCACAAGGCGGAGGAACCGGGGGAAGGTGCCAAAGCTGCGCGGATGAGGATCCGTGCGGGTAATCGAGCGGTCATAAGAAAAGTTGTAGCCGTCGCTCCCCACGCAGATGTCCATATCCGACATGATGCGGAGCATATCCTCCTCGTTGATGCAAAAATAGATGCAGGCCACCGAGCTGCCACACTGCTCCAAAACCCGGATCACAGTATCCACCGGATCCATCTGAAACTCCTGAGACAGCTGCTCCACGGTCTTTCCCTCCCACTCGGGATGGTATCCGTGCGTCCCAGAGACCAGGATGCTGGCAGGTCCTCCCCGGTTTTCCATTTCCACTCCGGTCTCTTCCTTCAGCCGCTGAGTCGGCTCCTTCAGCCGCTGGATCAACGCTGGAACGCCGCCGTCGTGGGCCCAGTGCGGCAGCAGCGCCGTCATAGAGGTGGAGGTCGCTGTATAAGGGTACTGATCACAGGTGATGGTCATTCCCTCCTCCCGGGCAGCCTGGAGCTTCGCCAGCAGTTCCTCCGCACGTCCCCACTGAGGCTTGCCCATCAGCTTCAAATGGGAGATCTGAAGATGGACGCCGGAGCGCCGGGTGATATCCAGCATCTCATCCACCGCCTGGAAAATCCTAGGTCCTTCACTTCTCATGTGCACTGTCAGCAGCGCGTCATGTTCCTTTAAGACCTTGGCCAGCTCCACCAATTCCTCTGTTTTACAAAAAGAACTGGGCGGATAGATCAGCCCCAGAGACATACCAAAGGCCCCAGACTCCAGCTCTCGCCGCAAAAGATCCTTCAGCCGCTCCATTTCCTCCGGTGTGGGATCCCGGTCCACAAACCCCATGACTGCACCTCTGAGCGTACCGTGACCAATGAGCTGTCCATAGTTTCCTGTACAGCCGTGGTCAGCCACCGCTCTGGAATAATCATTCAGATCATAGAGTCCTTCCAACGACAAGCCGCCTGCGGGCAGCTCCAGCTGGTTGAAAAAATATTCCTGATTCGCTCTCCAGCACTCCGGCGTATTGGGCAGAATGGAAATACCGCAATTTCCTGTGATCTCAGTGGTGACCCCCTGGCAGAGCTTGCTCTCCACAGGATAGTCCACCAGAGGGCAGGCATCCGAGTGGCTATGTATATCGATAAAGCCCGGCGCTACCACCAGCCCCGCTACATCCAGGACTCTTTTTGCCTTCTCGTCCGTCTGACCGGCGATCTTGGCAATGCGGCCATTTTGAATACAGATGTCCGCCCGGTAAGGCTTTGCCCGGCTCCCGTCCGCCACAAGGCCGTTTTTCAGAATCAGATCATACATTGCTATATCAGCCTCCTTTTTTGAATTGCCATAAAAAAAGGCACTGCATCCCGCCGGATCCTACGATCCGTCAAGACCAGTGCGTCCCACTACTGAATGAGTCAAAAGGACAAGTCAACTTTTGACCCCATAGTAAACTACTGATATTCATGTTTCCTGTTTTCCAGACAATCTAACAGCTTCATTCGCGCCGATCTGGCCGCCATCACCAGGGTCTTGGCTGAAGCGCCAAAATAATTTTCCTGGATGCACTCCCGAATCTCCTCGATGTCACGAACCAGATTTTTCCCCTCAAATACGGACTTGATAAATTCCCGCGTCAGGGAGCACACCATATTGATGTCGCATCCCACGATCACCCCAGTCTCTCGTTCCACCACAAGGATCAACACGATCAGCTCATGGGTCAGATAGATTGGATTCCGCTGTTCCGGTCTGGCCGTCCCGACAACACAAATATGCTTGCCCGGAAGCCATTGGCCCACGCCTTCTCCCCTCTCTTTCTGTTCTAATTTGAATATAATGTACTATATACCTTGCAGATTGTCAAGAAAAATATTGTGGTTTCCACAGCTTCTTAGTTGTGATGCAAATATTTTACGTCAATTTATCGGTTGTATATACATCTTTTTTCGATATTTTCAGAAAAAAATATGCAATTCGGCCAACCACCCTTTTCCCGCTCTGCCAGTTCCAGCCCAAAAATCATGCAAAATCATTTTTCCTCTCAGTGAACGCAGGTATCCCCTTCCGAAAAGCCGGGCAGACTATGGCGGAAGGGAGCGTGTCCATGATGATCAACGTGAGAAAGGCGGCCATCATCGGCTGCGGCTTTGTGGGGTCCTCCATTGCCTTCAGCCTGATGCAGCGCGGACTGTATTCCGAGCTGGTGCTCATCGACGCCGACCGGGACAAGGCCGCGGGGGAAGCCATGGACTTGAGCCACGGCCTCCCATACGCCGCCCCCATGCAGATCCATGCCGGGACCTATGACGAGACTACCGACTGTTCCATGGTCATCCTCGCGGCTGGAGCCAGCCAAAAGCCGGGCGAGACCCGACTGGATCTCATCGGGCGCAACATTGACATTCTCAGGCGCATCCTGCCAGAGCTCACCGGCCGCGGATTTCAGGGCATCCTCCTGGTGGTATCCAATCCGGTGGATGTGCTCACCTATGCCGCCTGGCGGCTGTCCGGACTGCCGGCCAGCCGGGTATTCGGCTCCGGCACAGTGCTGGATACCGCCCGCCTGAAATATCTGCTGGGACAGGAGCTGGGCGTGGACAGCCGCAACGTCCACGCCGCCATTCTCGGCGAGCACGGGGACAGTGAGCTGGCGGTGTGGAGCAGCGCCAATATCTCCAGCATCGACCTGGACCGCTTCTGCCAGCTGCGGGGCCGTCCGGACCGGGCCGGGCTGGACCGCATCTACCGCGAGGTGCGGGACAGCGCCTATGAGATCATCCGCCGCAAGGGGGCCACCTACTATGGGATCGCTATGGCTGTGACCCGCATTGCCGAGTGCGTCGTCCGGGATGAGCGGGCCATGCTCCCCGTCTCCGTTCTGCTCCAGGGCCAGTACGGGCTGGACGGCCTTTGTCTCAGCATCCCCGCCATCGTGGGGCGGAACGGTGTGGAGTCGGTGCTGGAGATCCCTCTGGATCCCGGAGAGCGCCAGGCGCTGCTGGCGTCCGGAGCCCGTCTGAAGGAGGTCATCCGGGATGCCGGTCTCTGACCCGGCTCCGGTCCTTTGGGACAAAATACAGGCCCCCGGCGCGGATCCAGATCCGCGCCGGGGGCCGTTCCTACGGTCATTCCGCCGGCCTTACTCCTCGTAGTCCTCATACTCCGAGGCGCAGGCCTTCTGCTGGAGCCGGGCCTTGGCGCTGCCCCCCAGCTCGGTCAGCTTATCCCAATAAGCGATCACAGCACACACCGCGGCCGCGGCCGCCAGAGACAGGGCCACGATCTTCAGCACAAAACGCGCGACTTTCATAGATGGAACCTCCTTCATTTTCTTCCGTTTTCCATAGTGTACATGATTTCATTTCAAATTACAATCATTTTATGGGATCATTCGCATCCGCTCCGCGGGGAATTGACGCGCCAAAAGGCGCGGGTCGCTTCGCTCCCATGTGGTCCAGACGGATACCTTTCCGTTCACCGGCAGGGAACAGCCCCCTTACACATTGAAGCGGAACAGGATAATATCCCCATCCTGGACCACATATTCCTTGCCCTCGGAGCGGATCAGGCCCTTTTCCCGGGCGGCGGCCATGGTGCCGCAGGCCATCAGATCCTCATAGGACACCACCTCGGCCCGGATGAAGCCCCGCTCAAAGTCAGAGTGGATCTTACCGGCGGCCTGCGGGGCCTTGGTCCCCTTTTTGATGGTCCAGGCCCGGCACTCGTCCTCGCCGGAGGTGAGGTAGGAGATCAGACCCAGCAGGGTATAGCTGGCCTTTACCAGCCGGTCCAGACCGGATTCGGCTACCCCCAGATCGTCCAGGAACATTTTCTTCTCCTCGCCGTCCAGCTCAGCGATCTCCGCCTCCAGCTTGGCGCACACGGGGATGACCTGGGCGCCCTGCTCCTTGGCCCGCTGCTCCACCTGACAGTAGTAGGAAACGCCCTCCGGATCGGAGAAGCCGTCCTCGTCCAGATTGGCGGCGTAGATCACCGGCTTGAGGGACAGCAGCTCGCAGTCCGGATACTCCGCGGCGATGTCCACCTCCTCATAGGAACGGGCGGACTTGCCGTCATTGAGCCAATCCCGCAGCCCCTCGAAGTCGGCGGCCTCTTGAAGGAACTTCTTGTCCCCCTTGGCGGCCTTCTTCGCCTTGTCGATGCGGCGCTCCACCATCTCCAGGTCGGCCATGACCAGCTCCAGGTCGATGGTGTCGATGTCCCGGATGGGATCGGTGGAACCCTCCACATGGATCACATTGTCGTCATCAAAACAGCGTACTACATGGACGATGGCGTCGGTCATGCGGATGTTGCCCAAAAACTTGTTGCCCAGGCCCTCGCCCTTGCTGGCTCCCTTCACAAGTCCGGCAATGTCCACGAACTCAATGACCGCCGGAGTTGTCTTTTTGGGGTGGTACATCTCGGAAAGCCGGTCCAGCCGGTGGTCGGGAACAGCCACCATGCCCACATTGGGGTCGATCGTGCAGAAGGGGTAGTTGGCGCTCTCCGCGCCGGCATTGGTGATGGCGTTAAAGAGGGTGCTCTTGCCCACGTTGGGCAGACCCACGATACCTAATTTCATAGCTTTCTATGTCTCCTTCATGTTCCGGGTTTTCCGGCGCTCCGCCCACTCAGCAGGCTCGTTCATCCCAAGCCCTGCCGCTCAGCTGTCCGCCGGCCCTCAGCCCATTTTCCGGAATGGGCTCATACAGCAAACACATTGTAACATAGCCCTTCCTGTTTCTCAAGGGTGCAGTCTCATCAAATCCGCAATTTATTTGGACCGGCCCCGCTCAACCTATAACGCTCCCACCATTCGGATCAGCGCGTCCACATAGTGGGCAACGGGCTCCCCCTTTCGGAGGCAGGCGTAAAAGTGCCGGTGGTTCTCATAGCCCTTTAACGGATAAAAGCACACCCCATCCGGCAGATAGCTGTCTGTACACACCATATAATAGCCGCACCGGACCGCGACCTGCCGGGCGGCCTCCATAATATCCGTCTCCAGAAATACCACAGGGCGCAGCCCCTGTTCCCGGAACAGGCGCTCCTGAATGATCCGTGCGCTGTGCCCTGACCTCAGGGTCACGAAGGGGACGTCCATGGCCTCAGACAGGGGGATCGCGGCCCCGGAAGGAAATCTCCGGGCCAGAGGGCTGTTCGGCCCGGTGAGGATCCCGATGCGCTCCCGGTGGAGCAGCCGGTACTCCAGCCGCGGGCTGGCCGGCTCCACGGAGGCCAGGGCCAGATCCACCTGGCCGCTTTGGACCATCTGCTCCAAATAGGCGCTGCCCGCCTCGTGGAGGCGGAACTCCACCTTGGGATATAGCCGGGTAAACTCCGGCAGGACCTTGGGCAGCAGCTGGATGGACCGCTGTACGCTGATCCCCAGACGCAGCCTGCCCCGCTCCTCTCCACGGATCTCCCGCAGCTCGTTCTCCAGGATCTCATTGGTGTTCAGGATCACCTCCGCCGCGTGGAGATAGCGCTCACCGGCGTAGGTGGGGCGAAACACCTGGGCCCCGCGTTCAAACAGAGGCGTCCCGGCCTCCTCCTCGATCTGCCGCAGCATCTGGCTCAGGGACGGCTGGGAGATGTGGAGCTTTTTGGCCGCCGCGGTCACGCCCCCCTCCTCCGCGATGGTCCTGATATACAGCGCTTGTCTCACATTCACCGCCGGCCGCCTCCATTTAATTGATCTATTTTCCGCCTCCGCCTAGCTGTTTTCTGATTCATACTGCACAATCACATCCCTGTCACGCAAAAAACTATCCCATTTTCCTCTCTGTTTTTCACAAATTTTTATCTATATTTTTATCTATTTCACTCATCCTACCCACTTCCATCTCCATCAGGTTTTTCAGCAGGTGGATGAACTGCATGGTATACTCCGGAAGCTGCCTGCCCCGCCGGTAGGCCGCGGAGAAATCAGCCGCCAGCTGGCGTCCGCCCACAGAGAAGCGGTGGGGCGGCTGAATGAACATCATGTGCCGGAAATAGCTCTCCAGACAGAAGGAGACCCCAAGCCCGTTGGCAGCCATCTGGGCCGCAGTCTCGATGTTCCGGATCCGGGTGATCCTCTGGGGAGACAGCCCCGCCTCCTCCAGCAGCCGGTCGGAGTACTGGCGCAGGCTTTGTCCCGGGTGCTGCAAAATAAAAATCTCCTGCTCAAACTCCCGCAAATCGATCCAGGGGTGGTAAAATGTATCCCGGTACCGGGCATGACGGCAGCAGGGATGCGCGCTCTGGACCAAAAAAATCACCGGATCCCAGCAGAGGTGCTCATACTCCAGCTCGCCCTCCTGGTTGACCAGGTTGCACAGCATCAGGTCCAGCTGATCCTCCCGAAGCATCTCTGTCATGGCCCGCTGATTGCCCTCCTGAACGATCACCTCCACATTGGGGAAGCGGCCGCGGAAGATCTTCAGCGCGGAGGGGATCAGGTGGGGGGAACGGCGGATGGGGATCCCCACCCGGATCCGGCCCTGATAGCCGTGGAGGACCTGCTCCCGCTGATGCTGGAACTCCTCCCCCAGCGCCAGGATCTTCCGGGCCTTCTCCAGATAGAGCTCTCCCAAATAGGTCGGCCGCAGCGCCTTTCCCGTCCGCTCAAACAGGGGATAGCCCAGGCCGTTCTCCACCCCGGCCAGATAGGAGGACAGGGCGGGCTGCGTGATGTTCAGCTTTTTGGCCGCCTGGGTCATGCTGCCGCAGCCGGCCAGGGTCACGATGTACTGCTGCTCCTTCAGATTCATGGGTCCATCTCCCTCCGCGCATCCATAAGTTTTTCTTATAGCGTTTCTAAAATACCTCAATTTTACTTTCCGGCTGTCCTCTATTATACTAAACCACGCACAAACCGGCAAGTCCCCCGCTCCCGATCCAGGCTGCAGCCGGAGCGGGCACACCTGACCGGGGAGGTCCGCGGCCGCCGTCCAAAGCTGCCGCGGGCGATCCAAAACAAGAGGAGGAACCAACCGATGGGAGAGGCAAAAGAACTGACCAAAAAGAAAAAGAAAGCATTTAAGATGCCGCACACACTGGTCATTATTTTCATGATCATTTTTGCGGCGGTCCTGTTTACCTGGGTCGTGCCGTCCGGCGCCTATGTGCGTTTTGAGGACGCGGTCACCGGACGGAATCTGATCGATCCGGAGAGCTTCCACTATGTCGAAAACACGCCGGTCAACCCCCTGAACATTATGAACTATGTCATCGACGGCTTCATGGACGCCGCTGACCTGATTTTTATGCTGATGTTCGCGGGCGGCGCATTCCACCTGATCACTGAGAGCGGCGCCCTCCAGGCGTCCATCGCCAAGGTGGCCCGGAAATTCTCCAACCGCTTCTATATCTTCATCCCCATGCTCACCCTGATCTTTACTCTGATCGCCACCAATCAGGGCGTGAACCTGTTTATCCCCTTCGTCCCCATCACCGTCATGCTGTCCTTCGCCCTGGGGCTTGACTCCCTGGTGGGCGTGTCCATCATTCTGCTGGGCGGCGCCGTGGGCTTCTCCACCGGCACGCTCCAAACCAGCACCACCCTGCTGGCCCAGGAGATCGCGGGTCTGGTCCCCTTCTCCGGGATCTGGTACCGTGCCATCTGCCTGGTGGTGTTCTGGGTCGTCACCAACCTGTTCCTCATCCGCTATGCCATGAAGATCAAGAAAAATCCCCAGCTCAGCCCCATGTACGATCTGGATCTTCAAAGCGAGATGAAGGCCTCCACCACCGACCTGTCCTCCTTCGGCGAGTTGACCGGACGCCGGATCGGGATCCTGGCCGCCCTGGTCATCACCCTGAGCATCATTGTCTACGGCGGTTTGAAGCTGGACTGGGATATGGCGGAATTCGCGGCCATGTTCCTGTGGCTGGGCATCGTAGTGGGCCTGCTGGCCGGCAAGAGCTTCTCTGACATCGCCAAGGGCATCGTGGCCGGCAGCAAGACCATGCTGGGCGCAGTCATGATCGTGGGCTCCGCCCGTTCCATCGCCCTGATCCTGACGGACGGCGGCGTCATGGACACCATCGTCCATGTGCTGGCTGGCGGCCTGGATCTGGTCCCCACCGTGCTGCAGGCTCCTGCCATGTTCCTGATCTGCACCGTCTTCAACGTCTTCATGGCTTCCGGTTCCGGCCAGGCCGCTGTGATGATGCCCCTGCTCCTGCCTGTGGCCGACCTGGTCGGCATGACCCGTCAGACCGTCATCCTGGCCTTCAACTTCGGCGACGGCTTCGGCAACTATATCTTCCCCACCTCTACCGCGCTGATGGGCCTGATTGGCGCAGCCAACATCCCTTACGACCGCTGGATGCGCTTTATTGGCAAGATTTTCCTAGTCTGGGTCGTGATTGGTTGTATCCTGGTCGCCATCGCCCAGTTCATCCATCTGGCCTGACCCCGTTCCACACACCCAACTCCCTCCGCCCCGCTCCGGGGCGGAGGACTATCATAAGGAGGAATTCCCTTGAAAGAGCACCTGTTTCAGGCTGTGGAGACACAGCGTGCCGCGCTGACCGCTATGGCGGACAGTATTTTTGACGACCCCGAGCTGGGCTTTCAGGAGTTTCACGCCCAGAAAAAGCTGACCGACTACCTGACCCAGAACGGCTTCCAGGTGGAGACCGGCACCGGCGGGGTGGAAACCGCCTTCCGGGCCGAGTTCCGCAACGGCCAGGGCGGTCCCCGCATCGGCCTTCTGTGTGAGTACGACGCTCTGGAGGGCCTTGGCCACGCCTGCGGCCACCACATGCAGGGTCCCGCCATTGTGGGAGCTGCCAAGGCGCTGAAGGACTGTGCCGGCGACCGCCCCTTCTCCGTTGTGGTGTACGGCACCCCCGCGGAAGAGACCGCCCACGGCAAGCTGCGGATGCTGGAGCAGGGCTGTTTCCAGGACATCGACGTGGCCCTGATGATGCACGGCTCCCCCACCACCACTGTGGACGTCAAGTCCATGGCCATGTCCAAATTCACCGTCACCTTCCACGGAAAGAAGGCCCACGCCGCCCTGAAGCCGGAGGCCGGCCGCAGCGCCCTGGACGCCCTGCTCCTGGCCTTCCAGGCGGTGGAGTTCCTCCGGGAGCATGTGCCCGAGGACACCCGGATGCACTACACCATCTCCCAGTCCCCCGGTCCTGCCAATGTGGTGCCCGACACCGCTGTGGGTGTCTTTGCCCTGCGCTCCTACTCCCGGCAGAAGCTGGACGGCGTGGTGGAGCGCTTCCTGAAGATCATCCAGGGCGCCGCTCTGATGTCCGACGTCACCTATGACATCAAGGAGGGGGACCGTCTGGCCAACAAGATCCCCGTGCTGAAGCTCAACGACCTGCTGATGGAGAACGCCCGGCTGGTGGGCGCTCCCCGCATCAGCCCTCCCCGGGAAAAGACCGGCTCCAGCGACTTCAGCAACGTGATGTACCAGCTACCCGGCAGCTGCATCCGGGTGGCCATGGTCCCCGCCGGGACCTCCTCCCACTCCATCGAGTTCCTCAACGCCGGCAAGACCGACGAGGCTCACGAGGCGGTCATGGTGGCCGCCAAGGTGCTGGCCGGAACCGGCCTGGACCTGATCGAGGACGAGGCCAAGCTGGCCGCGATTCAGGAGGAGTTCCATCAGAATCAGGCCGTTCATAACTGACGAACGCCCCGCCCTGGAGAAGCAGGCTGTGCTTCTCCAGGGCATCTTTTTGATTCATAATTTTTATCTTATGTTTTATATAAAATTAATTGTATTTGACCTATATCAAATCCTGTGATAAGGTTCTGGTCAGAAGATCATTTCCCATCAACAAAAGGAGGAATTTATATGGAGATCCAAAAGGCTGCCGTGGCGGGCACGCTGGAATCCAGCGACGCCCAGGTCACTGTGGAGCCCAGGACCGGCGGGATCCATCTGGAACTGAGCAGCAGCGTGATGAACCAGTACGGCCGCCAGATCAAGGCCACGGTGCTGGAGACTCTGGAGCGGCTGGGCGTCACCAACGCCCAGGTCACCGTGGTAGACAAGGGTGCCTTGGACTGCACCCTGAAGGCCCGGGTGGAGTGCGCGGTGTTCCGCTCCTGCGGACAGTCCGACCGAAATATTCCCTGGGGAGGTGTGGTGCGATGATCCCGAGACCCAGACCGGAGCGCTTCCGCCTGCGCCGGACCATGATGTTTATGAACGCCCAGAAGCCGGGACTCATCAAGGACGCCTATATCTACGGCTGTGACTCCATCATGCTGGACCTGGAGGACGCGGTAGCGGAGAACCAGAAAGACGCTGCCCGCTTCTCCCTGTACCACGCTCTGAAAACCATCGACTACGGCGATACTGAGGTCATCGTCCGCATCAACGGCCTGGACACCCCCCACTGGCAGGAGGACGTCCGGGTGTGCGTGGCCGGCGGAGCCGATGGCATCCGCATCGCCAAGTGCGAGAGCGCCCAGGACGTGCTGACTGTGGAGCGTGCCGTGGAGGCCGCTGAGGAGGAGTTCGGCGTGGAGAAGGGCCGCACCCTGCTCATGGCCGCTCTGGAGAGCCCCAAGGGCATTTTGAACGCCTATGAGATCTGCGCGGCCTCGGACCGGATGTTCGGCGTGGCCATCTCCGGCGGCGACTTCCGCAAGTGTATGCAGACCGTGCCCCAGCCTGACGGCGTGGATATGCTGGCCGCCCGGGGGCAGATGCTGCTGGCCGCCCGGGCCGCCGGGATCCAGTGCTTTGACACGGTGTTCACCAACCTGGACGACGAGGAGGGCTTCCGGGCCGAGGTGCTGCAAAACAAGGCCATGGGCTTTGACGGCAAGAGCCTCATCAATCCCAAGCAGATCCGCTTCGTCCACCAGGTATTCGCACCCACGGAGAAGGAGGTCCGCCAGGCCGAGAAGATCATCCGGGCCTACCGGGAGCAGTCCGCCGCCGGTGTAGGCGTGTTCACCGTGGACGGCAAGATGATCGACGTCGCATTCATTCCCGGGGCGGAGCGCACCCTGAAGCTGGCCCGGGCCTGCGGTATGTACGAGGGGGATTTGGTATGAAAAACGCAGTAGGACGTGAGATCCCGGAGTTCCTCCTGACCGGCGGCCGGGAGGTCTATCAGGGCAAAAACTATATGGACGGCAAGTACGTCCAGAAGGCCTCTCCCCGCACCCGGCGGTATGAAAAGCCCCAGGAGAGCAAGCTGGTGGACAGCCTGGCACAGGCCCTGCGCCAGTGCGGCGCCCGGAGCGGCATGACCTTCAGCTTCCATCACCACCTCCGGGACGGGGACTATGTGGTCAACATGGTGATGAAGGCCGCCATTGAGGAGCTGGGGCTGGAGGAGCTGACCATTGCGGCCACCAGCCTGGGCTCCGCCCACGACCCCATCGCCGACTACATCGAGCAGGGCAAGGTGGTGGGGATCCAGACCTCCGGAATCCGTGGCAGAATGGGCGAGGTGGTGTCCGCGGGTAAGCTCAGGACCCCCGCCGTCATCCGCAGCCACGGCGGCCGCCCCCGGGCCATCGAGGCTGGAGAGGTCCACATCGACATCGCCTTCGTGGCCGCCCCCACCAGCGACTGTGTGGGCAACTGCCGGGGGATCGGCGGCAAGAGCAGCTGCGGCAGCCTGGGCTATGCTATGACTGACGCCAAATACGCCGACCATGTGGTGGTGGTCACTGACTGCCTGGTGGACTTTCCCAACTTCCCGGCCAGTGTGGAGGCCATCGACGTGGACGCCGTGGTTGTGGTGGATTCTATCGGAAACCCGAAAAAGATCGCCTCCTCCGCCGCCCGCATCAGCCAGAACCCCCGGGACCTGATGATGGCGGAGAATGTGGCCAAGGTCATCGCCTCCACCCCGTACTTCAAGGACGGCTTCTCCTTCCAGACCGGCGTGGGCGGCCCCTCGCTGGCGGCCAACCTGTTCCTGGAGCAGTATATGGATGAGCGGAACATCAAAATGGGCTGGGCCATCGGCGGCATCTGCGGCCCCATGGTGGAGCTGCTGAAAAAGGGCAAGGTGGGCAAGGTCATCGACGTGCAGGACTTCGACCTGGACGCGGTGAACTCCATCCACCAGACCCCCAACCACTTTGAGATGAGCGCCAGCCAGTACGCCAACCCCGCCAACAAGGGGGCTTTCGTCAACAAGCTGGACTTTGTGGTGCTGGCCGCCCTGGAGGTGGACACCAGCTTTAACGTCAACGTGCTCACCGGCTCGGACGGCGTTCTGAGAGGCGCGCCCGGCGGACATCCGGACACGGCGGCGGGCAGCAAGTGCTGCATCATCGTCACCCCCCTCACCCGCGGCCGAATGGCCACCGTCTGCGAGCAGGTGGTCACTGTCACCACCCCCGGCGACTGTGTGGATGTGGTGGTCACCGACTACGGCATTGCCGTCAATCCCCTGCGGCCCGACCTGATCGCCTGCCTGGATGAGGCGGGCATCCCCCATGTATCCATCGAGAGCCTGAAGGAGAAGGCCTACTCCCTGGTGGGCCGCCCGGACAGCCTGGAGTGGGAAGATCAGGTTGTGGCGGTTCTGGAGGCCCGGGACGGCACCATCCTGGACGTGGTGCGCAAGATCAAGCCCCTGGTGCTTGAGTAAGCGCCCCGCCCTCCGGCCTTCTGTCCCGATTCATTCGATCCTTGTATACCTCGCCCGGCAGGGACACCTCTTTCCTGCCGGGCAAGCCATATCTCTGGGCTTTTTCCCTCACTTGTGTTATGATGGCCGAAAGGATGGTGTCACACCATGTCAAATACGCTCACCGAGATCCCGGGCTCCGACCGCCGGGGCCGCCTTCAGGTAGACGCTCTGCTGGAGCGGGAGGGCATCCGCCGGGATGGGAATTTGGACTATACCTGCGGCATCTTTGACGATGACTGGGAGCTGATCGCCACCGGGAGCTGCTTTGGCAGCACCATCCGCTGTCTGGCCGTCTCCGGCAGCCACCGGGGGGAGGGACTGCTCAATCAGATCGTCAGCCACCTGGTGGAGGTGCAGCTGGCCCGGGGCAGCACCCACCTGTTTCTCTATACCAAGCCGGACAGCGCCCAATACCTGTCCGACCTGGGCTTTTATGAGATCGCCCGCGTACCCGGCTCCCTGGTGTTCATGGAGAACCGGCGGGGCGGCTTTGAGCGGTACTGCGCCGCCCTGGCCCCCAGGCCCCAGGCGGGGCAGTCCGCCGCCGGGATCGTGATGAACGCCAATCCCTTCACCCTGGGGCACCGGCATCTGGTGGAGCGTGCGGCCCGTGAGAACGATGTCGTCCACCTCTTCGTCCTCTCCGAGGAGTCAGGCCCCATCCCCTCCGCCGTCCGGCGGGAGCTGGTGGAGCAGGGCGTTCAGGATCTGCCCAACGTGTTCTGCCACGCCACCGGCCCCTATCTCATCAGCTCCGCCACCTTCCCCAGCTATTTTCTGAAGGACTCGGACGCCGTCATCCGGACCCAGGCGGAGCTGGACCTGCGGATCTTCTGTCAGATCGCCCAGCGGCTGGGGATCCAAAGGCGCTATGTGGGCGAGGAGCGCGCCAGCCATGTGACCCGTCTCTACAACGAGGTCATGGGCCAAAAGCTGCCCGAGGCCGGGATCCAGTGTGTTGAGATCCCCCGCCTGACCCGGGATGGGGCCGCCGTCAGCGCCAGCGCGGTGCGCCAGGCCATCCACGACGGCCAGCTGGACCGCATCCGGGACTGGGTCCCCCCAAGCACCTATGACTTTTTCACCGGCCCCCGGGGGGCGTCCGTCCGCGCCGCGATCCAGCGGGAGGCAGATGTGATCCACTATTGAACCAGAACAGGAGGTGCCTCACGCCATGGAGCAGGAGGTCACATTACTGGAGATGCTGGAGGCCAGGGAGGCCAGGGCCAGCCGCCAGCGGGAGATCCTGGACAGTCTGGGCTGTCCGGTGGTCTCCTTCACCATGAACATCCCGGGGCCGGTAAAAAACGGACCAACGATCCGGCGGGCCTTCCGGGAGGGGCTGCTCCGCCTGGACGCCGCCCTGGAAACCGCCGGTCTGAGCACCCTCTCCCGGGAGGAGATCGACCGCCCCACGGGCTGTGAGGCCCTGTGGGCCGTCCGGGGCTCCGGGCGGCAAATCAAGGAGCTGTGTGCCGCCATTGAGGACCGGGATCCTCTGGGCCGGCTGTTTGATCTGGATGTGCTGGACCCGGAGCGGGGCGGGTGGAGCCGGGAGGATCTGGGCCTGTCCCCCCGGCGCTGTCTGGTCTGCGGCAGAGTGGGAAAGGGCTGCGCCTCCCGCCGGCTCCACACCGTGGAGGAGCTGCGGCAGAGGACAGGGGCCATCCTGCGGGACTTTTTTGCCCGGCAGGACCGGGACGCTCTGGCCGGACAGGCCGCCCGCGCCCTGATGTATGAGGTGTGCACCACCCCCAAGCCCGGGCTGGTGGACCGCGCCAACTGCGGCAGCCATCGCGACATGGACCTGTTCACCTTCCTGGACAGCACCGCCGCCCTGCTCCCCTATTGGCGTCAGGCGGTCTCCATCGGTCAGGAGACTGCCGCCCTCCTCCCGGAGGAGACGTTTCTCCGCCTGCGGGAGGCCGGGGTGGAGGCGGAACGGGCCATGCTCCAGGCCACCCGAGGCATCAACACCCACAAGGGAATGATCTTCTCCATGGGCTGCCTGCTCGGAGCCTCCGGCCGCCTGTGGCGGCCGGAGGGGCCCTGCCGGGACGCCGCGCGCCTTCTGGAGGAGTGCGCCCGGATGTCCGCCGGGGCGGTGGAGGACGCCTTCTCCGCCCTCACCCCGGAAACCGCCCGCACCTTCGGGGCCCGTCTGTATCTGGAGACCGGCCTGCGTGGCATCCGGGGCGAGGTGGCCGGCGGCTTCCCCTCCGTCCTGCTGACCGGCCTGCCCACCCTCCGCGCCCTGCTGGAGCGTGGCGTCAGCATGGAGCGGGCCGGCGTATCCGTCCTCCTGGCCCTGATGGCCCGGACGGTGGATACCAACCTCATCGCCCGGGGCGGGCCGGAGGGCCAGCGCTGGGCCGCGGCTCAGGCGGCTGGGCTGCTGGCCCAGGGCCTTCTCCCCGCGCCGGAGGCGGTGGAGGCCCTGGACCGGGAGATGATCCGCAGAAACCTCTCCCCCGGCGGATGCGCCGATCTGCTGGCCGTCACCTACTTCCTCCACGCCGTCACAGACGGCTGACAGCCCCCGGCAGGCCGTTAGCCGCCCCGGGTCACGTCCTGTTTCTGATACCACCGGAGGGCCTGTTCAAAGTCCTCCGGCTGAAAGTCGGGCCAGAGGCGGTCCACCACAAAAAAGTCCGCGTAGACCGACTGGACCGGCAGAAAGCCGGACAGCCGCCGCATCCCGCCCCACCGGATCACCAGGTCCACCCGTGAGACGTCGTGGGAGCGCAGCTGGCCGCAGATCCTCCCGCGGCTCCCGCCGGGGGCCCGGAGTCCGGCCAGATCCCACTCCCAGCCGTAATTCACCAGAAAATTCACCCGCAGTCCACCGCCGTTGAGATCCCTTCGCTCCCCGTATGGCAAAAGCGCCCGGGGAAACACAGGGGAATCCCGGTCCCCCACCACCAGAAGAGACACCGGCTCCGATGTGATCTGCTCCACGGCCTGAACGCAGGCGGCGGAAAAGGCCCGGACCTGTTCCGGGGGCCGTCCGCAGTTGTCGGTGGTAAAGCCATAATATGTGATCTCCCGGACTCCCGCGTCCCGCGCCAGCCGGAGCAGCTCCAGCCCCGGCGTCAGCCCGTAGGCATAGCCCGCCTCTTTGGCAAGCCCCGCCTGCTTGGCCCAGCGCCTGTTTCCATCCGGGATGATCCCGATATGCTCTGGGATTCGCATTGTATCACCTTCCTCCCGGTCAGTATGGTTTTTTCTTCCATCCTTTATGCATATATCCATGCGGTTCTCCGCGGCCGCCCTTTTTCGACTGTCCCCGGATCCCTTCCTTGTATCCCAGGAAGGGGTCCATTTTTCGTCCCTGATATGCCGAATCATTCCGGCGATTTTGGAGTATCTGATAGATGTCCGTCAAATGATTGACGGTCCACCGCTGAAATGATATACTATATGAGTTTAATTCGTATGACAGGAGAGGTGTGGCCAATATGTGGCGTTCCGACCAATGGAAAGACTATGAACTCATCGACTGCGGCCGGGGAGAGAAGCTGGAGCGCTGGGGCGGCCAGTTGCTGGTCCGGCCCGATCCCCAGGCCATCTGGAATACGCCCCGCACCCACCGGGGATGGAAGCAGAACGCGGGCCGGTACGCCCGCTCCTCCACCGGCGGCGGGCAGTGGCAGAACAAATCCATGCCGGAGCGCTGGACGGTGTCCTATGGCAGCCTCACCTTCAACATCAAGCCCATGAACTTCAAGCACACCGGACTGTTTCCCGAGCAGGCGGCCAACTGGGACTTCGCCCAGGAGCAGATCCGCCGGGCCGGCCGGCCCATCTCCGTGCTGAACCTGTTCGCCTACACCGGCGGGGCCACTGTGGCCTGCGCCGCCGCCGGAGCCAGCGTCTGCCATGTGGACGCCGCCCGGGGTATGGTGTCCTGGGCCAGGGAAAACGCCCGCTCCTCCCATCTGGAGGACGCCCCCATCCGCTGGATCGTGGATGACTGCGCCAAATTTGTGGAGCGGGAGATCCGCCGCGGCCGGAGGTACGACGCTATCATCATGGATCCCCCCAGCTATGGCCGCGGTCCCTCCGGCGAGGTGTGGCGGCTGGAGGAAAACCTGTACCCCTTCGTGGAGCTGGTATCCGGGGTGCTGTCTGACGACCCTCTCTTCATCGTCCTCAACTCCTATACCACCGGACTGGCCCCCTCCGTGCTCACCTATATCCTCGAAACGCTGATCTCTAAAAAGTTCGGCGGCCACACCGTCAGCGATGAGCTGGGCCTCCCTGTCACGCAGAGCGGGCTGGTCCTCCCCTGCGGCGCGACCGGACGGTGGACTTCTTCCAATTAGGAATGAGAAATTAGGAATTGCGGCGTTCCGCCGCTGCGCCCCATCGCCAGTTTCCAGTTCCCAATTTCTAATTCTTAATTCCTAACTCCTAATTCCTAATTCCTAACTCCCTCAAAGGTGGTTTTGTTATGAAAGACGCGATCATCAACGCGGAGGACGTCCGCTTCTCCTATGTCACTGCCGAGGGCGTGGCTCCCATCGTGCTGGACGGGGTCTCTCTGAGCATTGAGGAGGGCTCCTTCGTGGCAGTGCTGGGACACAACGGCAGCGGCAAGTCCACCCTGGCCAAGCACTTCAACTCTATCCTCCTGCCCACCGGGGGCAAGGTCTATGTGGACGGGATGGACACCGCCGACGAGGAGCTTCTCCTGTCCATCCGCCGTACGGTGGGCATGGTGTTCCAGAACCCGGATAACCAGATCGTAGCCAACGTGGTGGAAGAGGATGTGGCCTTCGCTCCGGAGAACCTGGGGGTCCCTCCTGAGGAGATCCGCCTCCGGGTGGACGACGCGCTGAAGGCCGTTGGAATGTACGAGTTCCGGGAGCACGCCCCCCATCTGCTGTCCGGCGGCCAGAAGCAGCGCATTGCCATCGCCGGCGTCATCGCCATGCAGCCCCGGTGCATCGTTCTGGACGAGCCCACTGCCATGCTGGATCCCATCGGCCGGGCGGACGTGCTGCGCACCATCAAGGCGCTCAACCGCCAGCGGGGCGTCACTGTGGTCCTCATCACCCACCACATGGACGAGGCTGCTCAGGCCGACCGTCTGGTGGTCATGACCAAGGGCCGGGTCATCGCCGACGGCGCGCCGAAGGAGATCTTCCAGGATGTGGAGGGCCTGAAGGCTGTGGGCCTCACGGTCCCGGAGACCACCCAGCTGCTGTGGGAACTTCGCCAAGAAGGCCTGGATGTTCCTCTGGACGCCCTCAGCGACGAGGAGTGCGCGCAGGCGCTGAAGGAACTGCTGGCTTGAGGAACGGCCGCCGCAGGCGGCCTGCCCACACACAACCCAGCAAAGCGGTCGTGTGTGGGAGAGGACGAGCAGCGAAATGAGTGAGCGTTCCCATACGCGGGGGCGTGAATGATATGGAGCCTGCGAGGACGAGGGCGCGACCTCTTCGGGAGGCGTGCACCACTTTACACAAAGGATGGAACACACTGCATGGAAGCAATTCTTGAGACAAAGAAGCTCTCCCACATCTACTCTGCCGGCACCCCCTTTGAGCGCGGGGCCCTGCTGGATGTGGACTTTACCGCCTATCAGGGCGAATACCTGGGGATCATCGGACACACCGGGTCGGGCAAGTCCACCCTGATCCAGCACCTCAACGGACTGCTCAAGCCCACCTCCGGCCAGGTCCTCTTCCAGGGGACCGATATATGGAGCGATCCCAAAACCACCCGGCAGACCCGGTTCCAGGTGGGGCTGGTATTCCAGTACCCGGAGTACCAGCTGTTTGAGGAGACCGTCTATCAGGACATCTCCTTCGGCCCCAAGAACATGGGGCTGGACGAGGCCGAGGTGGACCGCCGGGTGCGGGAGGCCGCGCGCTTCGTGGGCCTGCGGGATGAGCAGCTGGAGAAATCCCCCTTTGAGCTGTCCGGCGGCCAGAAGCGCCGGGTGGCCATCGCCGGCGTCATCGCCATGGAGCCCAAGGTGCTCATCCTGGACGAGCCCACCGCCGGCCTGGACCCGGTGGGGGTGGAGTCTATCCTGGGCAACATCCGGGACTATCACCAGGCCCACAACGCCACCATCATCCTGGTCTCCCACTCCATGGAGGAGGTGGCCCGGACAGTAGACCGCCTGGTGGTGGTCAATGACGGACGCGTCCCCTTCCACGGCGCCCCCAGCGAGGTGTTCCAGCACGGCCCGGAACTGGAAGCCATGGGCCTGGGCGTACCCCAGATGACCCGGGTGTTCAACCGTCTCCGGGCCATGGGTGTGGACATCGGCCCGTCTGTATACACCATTGAACAGGCCAAGGCGGCTGTCCTGGCCAAGCTGAAGGGGGTGGGCTGAATGGCGCTGAAGGACATCACCCTGGGACAGTATTTCCCCGGGAACTCCCTGCTCCACCGGCTGGACCCAAGGACCAAGATCCTGGCCGTGGTGCTGTACATCGTGGCCCTGTTCCTGGCCAAGCACTTCTTCACCTACGCCATCATGTTCTGTGTGCTGGCCCTGTCCATCGCCCTCTCCCATGTCCCGCTGAAGTCTCTCTTCCGGGGCATGAAGCCAGTGGTGTTCATCCTGATCTTCACCGCGGTGCTGAACCTGTTCTACACCCCGGGCGAGCACGTTCTGTTCCATTTCTGGATCCTCACAGTCACCATGGAGGGCGTGGTCAACGCCTTCTTTATGGTCATTCGGATCCTGATGCTCATCGCGGGCACCTTCCTGCTGACCTATACCACCTCGCCCATCCTGCTCACCGATGGGCTGGAATCCCTGCTGGGGCCCCTGAAGAAGATCAAGGTCCCCGTCCATGAGCTGTCCATGATGATGTCCATCGCCCTGCGCTTCATCCCCACCCTCATCGAGGAGACGGACAAGATCATGTCCGCCCAGCGGGCCCGCGGGGCAGATTTTGAGAGCGGGAACCTGCTCCAGCGTGCAAAAGCCCTCATCCCTCTGCTGGTCCCCCTGTTTATCTCCGCCTTCCGCCGTGCTGACGAGCTGGCCGTGGCTATGGAGTGCCGCTGCTACCACGGCGGCGAGGGCCGCACCCGCCTGCGCCAGCTGCGCTATGCCGCCCGTGACTGGGCTGTGCTGGCCTTTTTCCTGGCGGTGGCCCTTCTGGTGTGGGTGCTGGGCCGCTTTGGCCTCTGAGTACCGCCTCCGTCCCCGTTTCTCCGTGAGAAAGGAGGTCTACAATGTTCCACCGCAAGCTGTTCCGCCGCCTGCCGGCGCTGATCTGCGCTCTGGCGCTGTGCCTGGGGCTGTCCGGCCCCGCCTCCGCGGCGGGAGACGTCTACTTCTCTGTGGTCAACGACAGCATGATCACGCTCAGCGACAGCACCATGCCGGTCTGGTCCGGCGGCGTGCTCTATGCCCCCCACTCCGTCTTTGACGGGACCAATTCCACCGGCATCGGCTTCGGCCTCAACTTCAGCTATAACCGGGACACAGGGATCGCCTCTCTCTTCACCACCCAGCAGATCCTGACCTTCGACCTCAACCGCGGCATCAGCTATGACTACATCTCCGGTACCCCCCTGAAAGGCCGGGCCATCCTGCGCAACGGCCGTCCCTATCTGCCAGTCGGGCAGGTGTGCAGCTTTTTCGGCCTGTCCTATTCTGTCATCTCGATCCCGGAGGGGCATATTGTGCGGGTCAAAAACAGTGCCGTCAGTCTCTCTGACGCGGCTTTTGTGGACGCCGCCAGCAACCTCATCAGCCGCTACCTCCGGGAGTACAACCAGTCCCAGCAGAGTCCGCCCACCCCCGGCGTCCGTCCGCCCACCAGCTCCGAGGGCGACGCGCCGCTTCAGGAGGAGCCTGAGGACACCGGCGGCACCCAGGTCTATCTCGGCTTCCGCTGCGATGACACCCAGGGGCTGGCCCAGGTGCTGGACGCTCTGGACGCAAGCAACAAAACAGGCGTGTTTTTCTTTCCCCTTGATGAGCTGGAGCGGGAGGACGACCTGCTTTACCGCATCTTAGGCAGCGGCCACAGCGTGGGTCTGCTGGCCGAGGGAGAGACCGCCGCCGCCACCCGCCGCCTTCTGAAGGAGGGCAGCCGCACCCTGGAGCGGGTGGGCTATGTCCGCACCGCCCTGGCCCTAGTGCCGGAAGGCCAGCGCGGCGCCCTTCAGGAGGAGGGCTGGGTCTGCTGGAACGAGACAGTAAACGCCATTCCCGCCGGCAGCCGCGCCTCGGCCTCCTCCCACGCCAATGCCGTGATCCGCAAGATCGGAAGCCGCCGGAACCGCGCCTATTTGACCTTGGACGCCAGTACAGAATCAGCCCGGATCCTGCCCACCCTGCTCCAGCGTCTGGGCTCCCGGTCCTACCCTGTCAGCGTCCCATTGGAGACCAGATTATGAGACAGATCGACCTGACCCATTCCAACCGCGCCCCGGGCTCTGAGGCCCGTGTTGCCCGTTTGACCCGGCATCTTCAGGCCCGGCTGCTGGACTTCGGCCCCGGCGGTCCGGAGGTCCTCTCCGCCGATGAGGCTGCCGGCACGGTCCGCGCACGGTTTCCCGGGCACGATACCGCCCAGGTGCTGGAGCGTCTGGCCGTCTCCGCAGGCGTCCACGCCCGGCTGGAGGGGAACTGCGCCCTGTTCCTCCTGTCCTCCGACACCCAGTTTGAGGACCTGGACTATCTGTGGGGCAGTTTGTTTGACCTCCTCGCTTAAAGATACCAAGCACGCCCTCTGTCTCCGAATTGTGGAAACAGAGGGCGTGCTTTTTTCTTCTTTTTATAATACTACTACGGTGATCCCATTGTTGTGCCGCTCCAGATCCGGGTCCCGCCGCAGGCTGGGACACCGCTGGAAGGCGGCCAGGGTCTGGGGCTCAAAGATGGTGAACTCCTCCCCCGGGATCACGTCCCGCAGCTCTCCCCGCTCCTTCATCCGGATCAGGCAGGCCCGGGCCTCCACCCGGATGCGCCCTCCCTTGCCGGAGGAGCCATAGCCGTGGATGAGCTTCACAGCGGCACAGCCCAGGCTGCGGCTGCGCCGCAGCTCAAAGGTCAACTGCTGGAGGGCGGCCCGCACGGTGGGCATCCCCCGCTCCAAATCCACTTCCCGAAGCTTATTCGTCATCACGGCTCCACCCCTCCGTCTCGATCACGTCCCAGCGGCGCTCCGCCTCCTGGAAGGCCCGGCTCAGCCGGTGGATCAGCACCAGATCACTGATCCCGTCGTATACCAGAGACAGGCCGATGAGAATGGTAAGGGCCTCCATGGTGCCAAAGGGATTGAACAGAACCACCCCTCCCAATACCAGGGTCAGGACGGCCAGGGCCAGATCGATCCACCACCGGGGCCACCCCTCCCGCATCAGACTCACCGCTCCCTGAAGGTCGATGACCCCGTGAAACAGCAGCACCGCCGCAAAGCTGAACTGGATCAGAACGATCACCGATGCAGGACTGCTCAGCAGCCACAGCCCCAGCGCCGCCAGCAGAAGCCCCGGGATCAGAAACCACACAGGGAACCCGTCCCGCCGCTTGGCGAACCACCCCAGGATATAGATCAGCCCCGTCACCAGCAGGGCGGTCCCCAGCAGGCCGCACAAAAACCGGATGGACCGGTTGGGCACCAGCACCAGCATCAGTCCCAGCAGGATCGTGACCGCCGCGGCGACGATGCTGCTTCTCCGCTGCTCCCGCAAAATACTCTTCATGGTCTCCTCCTATCTCCGGCTTCTGCCGGATCTTCCAGCTGTCTTTTCTTTGATTGTACCATTCTTCCCCCATCCAGGCAATCAAAACCGCTTCATTTTATGAAAATACCCTCCCACAGCTCTGTCTCCGTGGGAGGGTATCCGGTTTGTGATGGATCACATCAGCTCTTCGTTGACGATCGCCGCCTTGATCAGGTTGGTGGAACCGCTCTTGCCCAGCGGGACCCCGGCGGTAATGACCACCGTGTCCCCGTTCTGCACCAGCCGCTCCTTCAGCGCCACCTCCGCGGAGAGGGAGAAGATCCGGTCGGTGGAGGTGACCTCTCCGGTGAGGAAGGGGATGACGCCCCAGCAGATGGCCAGCTGGCGGCGCACCTTCTCATGCATGGTCAGGGCGGCCACCGGGCAGGCGGGGCGGAAGCGGCAGATCATTCGGGCGGTCCGGCCGGAGTTGGTGGCCGCCAGAATGGCCTTGGCCTCCAGATCCTTGGCCGTCAGGCAGCAGGTGTGGGTGATGGCGTCGTTGATATTGGAGGCGGGGATTACACGGCGCTTTTCAAACTGCCGCCAGTAGTGGATGGACTGCTCCGCCTCCTCCACGATGTTCACCATGGCGGTCAGGGCCTCCAGGGGGTACTTGCCGCCGGCGGTCTCGCCGGAGAGCATGACGCAGCTGGTCCCATCGAACACCGCGTTGGCCACGTCGGACACCTCCGCCCGGGTGGGCCGGGGGTTGCGCATCATGGAATCCAGCATCTGGGTGGCGGTAATCACAGGCTTGCCGGCCTGAAGCCCCTTGCGGATGATCTGCTTCTGGAGGATAGGCACCTTGGCGGCGGGGATCTCCACCCCCAGGTCGCCCCGTGCCACCATGATGCCGTCGGCTGCCTCCAGGATCTCGTCAATATTGTCCACGCCCTCCTGATTCTCGATCTTGGCGATGATGCGGATCTCCTGGCCGCCGAAGCGGTCCAGTACCTCCCGCACCGCCTGAACATCAGCGGCCCGGCGGACAAAGGAAGCGGCAATGAAGTCGAAATCGTTCTCCACGCCGAACTGGATGTCGCTCACATCCTTCTCCGTCAGGGCAGGCAGATGGATATGTACGCCGGGGATATTGATACTCTTGTTGGCAGAGAGGGTGCCGCCATTCTCCACGGTGCAGCGGATGTCCTGTCCATCGATCTCCTCTACCTTCAGAGCCACCAGGCCGTCATCAATGAGGATCTCCTGGCCTGCGGATACCTCTTTATGGAGTTCAGGATAGGTGACAGAGACCAGGTTCACGTTCCCCTGCACCTCGCGGGTGGTCAGGGTAAAGAGATCGCCTGCCTCCAGAGAGATAGACTTGGTCTCAAAACTCCGAATGCGGATCTCCGGGCCCTTGGTATCCAGGATGGATGCCACCGGGCGGCCCATGGAGTCCCGTACCGACTTGAGCAGGTTCAGGCGGTTCAGATGCTCCTCATGGCTGCCATGGGAAAAGTTGAAACGGGCCGCGTTCATGCCGGTGCGGATCAGGGCGCGGATCATATCCTCGTTGTCCACAGCGGGACCCAGGGTGCAGATAATTTTCGTTTTTCTTAACATCATATTTCATTCCTCCTACGGGAAAGCTCTTTGATTCTTTCTTCTTTCACACTTTAATCATACTCGTACAGGCCCCATTTTGCTAGATGGGAAAGTGATGAAAAATACCGGGCGGGAAGGCGGGTTTTCTGGACAAAGCGGCCCTCCGGAGCAGATTTGAGCCAGCCGCCCGCTCCCTGGCAGGCGGCTGGCTCAAAAGCGCTGCTGCACCCTGATCCGGCGCAGGTTACTTTCCGGTCAGATCCCGGCCGGCCTCCTTCAGGCCCCGCCCAGCGTCCTCCGCCGCATCCTTGGCGCCCTGGCCCACCTGTTCTGCGGCCCGGCCGGTCCGCTCTGCGGCCTCCTCCGTTCCGTTCATCAAATGGTCCCAGCCGTCCCGCAGGTCTCGGCCCAGCTTTTCCCACTCACTCTCATGCTCTGGCCGGACGCGGTCCACCGCGCCGTCTGTTCCGGCGTAGTAGCTCCCGTCCTCCAGCATGGTCCGGCCGTTCCGGACCATGTCCTGTTCCGCCTGGCTGCTCCGCAGCCGGCCTGTCTCCGTCCCCCGGTCCGCCTCACTGCGGACCCCACAGGACGTCAGTGTCAGGGTCAGGACTGCCGCCAGGCCCAGCACAGCTGTTCTCCCTTGCATCGCGTTCTCCTCCCACTCACTCTCTGTATTTCTCTGTGCGGACGTCCCATCCGCCGCTTAGTATGGAGCGTCTCTCCAACCGCCATACAGAGAAAGAGCGGCCAGTTTCTGCCCCGTGAGGAAGATCCCGGGGTGCTTCTTCGCTTGAAACAGGCAGGAAAATCAGATATAATATTGCATACTGTCTACCGCTGTGTCCTGGCCGCACGGCTTTACTTCACACAAAAAACAAAAGTTTGAACTTAGAAAGGCAGCATCCATCCATGACCGAACGCAATGAAAAACGGATCCTGCGGATCTCGTTTCTCTCCGGCCTGGCCTTCGCCATCGCCGAATTTATTTTTTCCATATACAGCCGTTCCCATTCCGCCCTTACCGACGCGGTATATGATATGTCAGAGCTGGTATTCATCGCACTGCTGCTCTTTCTGACGCCGCTGTTTCACAAGCCCATGTCGGAAAAGCACCCGTACGGCTATTTTCAGGTGGAGTCCATCTTTGTCATCATCAAGGGCGTGATGATGCTGTCTGTCACGTTTGGGATCTCTGCCGATGTGATCGGCTCTGCCCTGACCGGTGGAAATCCGGTAAACAATGTCCAGGTCGCCCTTTTTCAACTCTCTCTGGGAGCGGCAAGCATTGTGATTTTCTCCATAATGAAACGATTCAGCAAAAATACATCTTCCCCTACCATTACCACAGAGCTTTTGGGGTGGAAGCTGGACATTATTTACAGTCTGGGAATGGCCCTCGCCTTTCTCCTCTCCCTTACTCTGGAGCGCACCCCGCTGGCCTTTCTCTCCCCCTACTTCGATCCTGTTGTCGCCGTACTGGTCATGGTCTTTATGCTCCCAGAGAGCATCAAGGTCCTCTGGAGCGCCATCCGGGACATCTTTCTGTTCTCTCCTGATGAGACACTTATGGAGGAGATCAAGGCCCTGTGCCAACCGATCCTGGCCGAGCACCGCTTTATTCCTGTCTTTTTCGACATCACACGAACGGGCCGCCACCTCTGGATTGCCATCTATTTTCAGATCGAGTGCGGCAGTCTGGCAGTGTCCGACCTCTCCCATGCGGCGGCGGACATCAATGCCGCGGCCCAGGAGCGGTATCAGAACTGCACTTGTGAACTGATTTTGACGCCTGAGGAGTCCCCATATCTTGGCTGTTAAAATATAGACAAAAGTGCTCCCCCGGCACAGCGCAAACTGTGCCGGGGGAGCATTTGCTTATGTCCGAAGGCCGCATTGGATCACTCCGTGTCCTCGTCGGCGTCCACCGTGTCGTCGCTCAGGTCCAGGGCAAAGCGGGTCTCACAGTTGGGGCACTGCACCTCGCCGGCCGCCAGGGCCTCGTCATCGATGAGGATGGGCTCCTCACAGTTGGGGCACTCCACCTCGAAGTAGTCCCCGTCATCCTCGTCCTCGTCGAACACCACGGACTCCACATCTGCCAGGTCATCGGAGAGAACGTCGATCTCCTCGCCCAGAGCCAGAGCGTTCTCCTCCAGATCCTCGATGGACAGACCGATCTCCTCCAGGATCCCGATCATGACGGAGATGAGTTTGCCCTCCTTGGACTTGTCCACGTCCAGATTCAGGCCCTCTGCCAGGCCCTTCAAATAGGCGACTTTCTCGGAAATGGTCATAATTTGCTCCTTTCTGAGGCGAAGCCTCTCTAAACAAACAGCTTTCCTTCCCGCTTTCTTGTAAGAAAGCGGGGCAAAGAACTTATTGCGAAACTTCGTTTCGCCTCAACAGCTTTGGATACCGTACAGCTGAGATCAGCTGCTCTATACCCCTGCCCTCCCGAAGGAACCGGGGCAAAAAACCTCACGCAGACCCTCGTTTTGCTTCGGCAATTTCAGGTACTGCGAAGCTGAACTTAGCCCTTGCAGCGCTCCAGGTATTCGCCGGTGCGGGTGTCGATCTTGATCCGGTCGCCGGGGTTGATGAACAGGGGGACCTTGATCTCGGCCCCGGTCTCCACGATGGCGGGCTTGGTCACATTGGTGGCGGTGTCGCCCTTGAAGCCAGGATCGGTCTCAGTGACCTCCAGATCCACGAAGTTGGGGGGCTCCACGCCGAACACGCTGCCCTTATAGGACATGACCTTGCAGCTCATATTCTCCTTCACAAAGCGGAAGGCATCGCCCAGCAGGTCCTTGCTGATGGGGAGCATATCGAAGGTCTCCATATCCATGAAGTAGTACAGATCGCCGTCGTTATAGCTGTACTCCATGTCCTTGCGCTCCACGAAGGCCTGCTCGAACTTGGCAGTGGGGTTGAAGGAGGTCTCCGTCACACCGCCGGTGATGATGTTCTTCATCTTGGTGCGGACGAAGGCGGCGCCCTTGCCGGGCTTGACGTGCTGGAACTCGACGACCTGCATGACCTTACCATCCATCTCAAAGGTCACGCCGTTGCGGAAATCACTGGCGGAAATCATTGCCATAGGAATCATCCTCCATTGTTTTTAATGAACTGATTTATTTTACCCTTTTTTCCCCCGTTTGACAAGGGGGTTTCGGAAAATATACGGGAAATCAGAGCACGATCAGGTTTTTCGGCGCCTGGGTGATGTCCTCACAGCCCCCCTTGCGCAGGACCAGAACGTCCTCGATCCGCACCCCGAAATGTCCGGGCAGATAGATCCCCGGCTCGGCGGAGATCACCGCCCCGGCGGGAAACACCGTCTGCTCGCTGGGAGAGGCATTGGGGGACTCGTGGATCTCCAGGCCCAGGGAGTGGCCGAAGCTGTGGGAGAAGAAGGACCCATAGCCCGCCTGCTGGATCACCTGCCGGGCGGCCCGGTCCACCTCGCTGCCCGTGACGCCGGCCCGGGCGGCGGCGATCCCCGCCCGCTGGGCCTCCAGCACCGTGTGGTAGACCCGCTCCATCTCATCAGTAGGCTGGCCCACCGCCACCGTCCTGGTCATATCAGAGCAGTAGCCCTCATAGACACAGCCGAAGTCCATGGTCACAAACATCCCAGGCTGGATCACCGTCTCCCCCGGCACCGCGTGGGGCATGGAGCCGTTGGCGCCCGCGGCTACGATGGGGTCAAAGGACACCCTCCGCCCGCCCCGGCGCAGCAGCTCATACACCAGCCGGGCGGCGACCTCCTGCTCCGTCAGCCCAGGGCGGATGAAGTTCAGGATCTCCCGAAACGCCTCGTCGGTGATGCGCTGGGCCTGGCGCATCCGGGCCAGCTCCTCCTCGTCCTTGGCGGCCCGCAGCCCGTCCAGCAGGCCCTGAGCCGCCACCAGCTCACAGGGGAGGCTGTCTTTCCAGCGCCCCAGTTCATCTGCGCTCACCCGGCCGCTCTCAAAGCCCACCCGCTTCAGCCCCCGGCGCTGGATCTCCTCCCGCGCCAGGGCCAGATGGCTCTGCCCCCGCTCTGTCAGCACGATTTCCGCCCCTGTCACCTGTTGCCGGGCCGCCTCGATGTACCGGCCGTCGGTGGAGTAGCGGGCCCCGTCCCGGCTCACCAGGACCCAGCCCTCCCCCTCAAAGCCCACAGCGTAGCGCTCGCCGGGGGCGCTGGTGACCAGCATGGCGTCCAGGCCGTGCTCCGGCAGCTGTGCGGTGATTTTTGCAATATGATCCATCGTGATCCTCTCCTCTCTAAAACCACAGGCTCGGCCGCTCCTGAAACTTGGGGGCCGGTCCGTCTGCATAGGGATCATACCGGTCCCGCTGGCAGCCAAATTCCTGAAGCCGGCGGATCCTCCCGTCTCCGCTCCAGTGGATCAGGGAGAGCCCGTCAAATTCCTCCATCCTGCCATCCACCGTATTTTTGAAGTACCACTCCGCCACAGAGCGGTCCCCGTCGTGCAGGATGCTCCGAAGTTCCCAGACCAGGACCCGCCCGCGGGTGTTCCACTCCTGGAACCAGTGCCGGACCTGGGACACACCGCGGTACTCCGGCCCCCAGCTCTCGATATACTGCACATCTGGAGTAAACAGTGCCGTCAGATCTCCCGCCTTGCCCTCCAGCCACATGGAAAACCAACTGCGGATCGCCCGCTCCTGCCAGACTCTGTCCATCTCTGCACTCCCCATCTCCAATTCCTAACTCCTAATTCCTAACTCCTAATTCCTAATTCCTAATTCCCACAAAACGCCTGGTAGATCCGTTTCATCTCCAGTGCATCCTCCGCCTGCGTCCCCGCGCTTTTTCCCATTCGATGAACCATCGAATGGGAGCCCGTTTTTTACTGCTCGGCGGAAATCAATTCCGCCTCCGCCAAGATTTTTGCTCCGCAAAAATGCTTGTTCGGCGCAGACGCGCCGCCCCATCTTGAGATGGGGCCCCTGCGAAAGCGCCTCTATTCTTGGGCGGCCAGCGCCTCCTGATAGATCTTCTTCATCTCCAGTGCATCCTCCGCCTGCGTCCCGGCGCTTTCGCAGATGAAAGTAGGGCTCCAGCCCCGTCGGGCGATCTCCGCCGCCAGAGGAGCCCAGTCCGGACCGAAGCCCCCGTCGTCGGCGAAGGTGCGGTGGCACTTCTCGCCCCCTTTGGGGGTGAATTCGATGTGGGAGAAGTGGCTGTGGAAACGGCTGGCCCGCTCCGTCCCCAGCACTTCCTCCACCCGGTCCAGCATCCGAACAAACGCCTCCTGCCCGTCGTCCGCCCCCAAGGAGCGGGCGTACAGGTGGCCGAAGTCGATACAGGGGATCAGGCGCTCATCCAGGGTGCACAGCTCCAGCACTTCGTCCAGATCCCCCAGCTGGTTGATCTTTCCCATGGTCTCCGGGCACAGGGCGATGTGCCCGAAGCCTGCTCCGTCACAGGCGGCGATGACCTCCCGCAGGGACGCTCTGGCGGTCTCCAGGGCCTCCTGCCGGCTGCGCTTCATCAGCGCCCCGGAGTGGATCACCACCCGCTCCGCTCCCATCCAGGAGGCCGCCAGACAGGCCCCAGTGATATAGCCGACGGTCTTTTTCAGGGCCTCCGGGTCCGGGTTGGCCAGGTTGATAAAGTAAGGTGCGTGGAGGGACAGGGAGATCCCCGCCTCCACAGCGTTCTCTCCCACCTTCCGCGCGGTGTCCTCCCCCACATGGACCCCCTTTCCGCACTGGTATTCATAGCAGTCCAGCCCCCGCCCCGCAATCCAGCCGGGCGCGGCCAGGGAGGATCGGTGGACCCTGGAAAAGCTGTCGCTGTTGCCCGCCGGGCCGAACCGCGCGCTCACAGGAAGGGCCTCCTTTTTCCCAGCAGGCGGAAGGGAGTCTCCGCCGCATAGCGCAGATAGCGCCCCGGGTTCCCCGCCAGCCGGATAGGCTCCACCAGCATGGGGACCACCCCGGCGTTGTTAGCCCCCAGGGTGTCGGTGAAGATCTGGTCGCCCACCATAACGGTCTCCTCCGGCCTGCGCCCCATGCGCTCCATGGCCCGGAGATAGCCCGCCCGCCTGGGCTTGCCGGAGTGCCCCTGATAGGGGATGCCCAGCCGCTGGGCGAAGCCCTGGGCCCGGCCGGGCCTGCGGCTGTTGGACAGCAGAAACAGCTGGATCCCCTGGGCCTCCAGTGCCTGCTTCCAGGCCACGATCTCCTCCGGCGGCTCGGTCACGCCATAGGGGACCAGGGTGTTGTCCAGGTCGGCCAGCACCAGGGTGATCCCCCTGGCCCGCAGGGCCTTTGGATCCAGGGCGGTGACAGAGGGGTAGACCCCTCTTGGGATTGGTGAAACGGGCACGGATGTGTCCTCCTTTTGTTCTAACCGGTCTGTCCCGGCCATACAGTGGAACAGACGTCGCCTGGTGCGGGCAAGGGCCGCCCGGCTCTCTGCCCCAGTATATCACGTCAGAAAAATTTGGACAAGGGGGACCCTGTCATGTCATTGGAATCCATCATCGTGACCATCACGCCCGACCGCCTGCGGGAGATCCAGCGCCTGCCCGTGATCCCTGCCCACGCGGTCTACCGCATGGGGCGCGGGCCTCACCTGTTCCGGGCCAATGGGAGCTCCGCCCCACGGGGCGGGATGATGCTGCTGGACTGCCGCACCTTCGATGGACTGGGGGCCGCGCCTCCCTTCTGTCAGGAGGTCATCCAGGAGTGCTCCGCCCGGGGCTTTACCGGAGTGGTCTGCGACTTTGAGGCAGGCAGGCTCCCGCCCCTGGAGCAGGTGGTGCGGGAGCTGGGCGGCCAGTGCCGCCGCCGGAACTGGACCCTTATCGTGCCCGAGCAGTACGGCCACTGCTCCGAGCACGCCCTGGTGATGATCTCCTCCGCCCTGTCCGGCGGCTCCCTCCGGCAGCGCCTGCAAGAGGCCCAGGAGCGCTTCGGACGGGACCGGGTGGCCCTGGCCCTCCAACGGGTGGCGGAGGACTTTTTTCTTCCCTCCCCCTCCGGAAGCGGCACCCCGCTCTCCCAGGACGAGCTGCACCGCCGCATCCATCAGCTCTCTCCCTCCATCTTCTTCTCCCAGGAGCTGTGCGCCCGGTACTTCACCTACATGAGCCGGGAGTCCGGGGCCCACTTCGTCCTCTTTGATGACGGGGCCACCCTGCGCCGCAAGCTGGAGGCCGCTCAGAGCCTGGACATCCGCACTGTGCTGGCCCCCTGGCCGGAGATCGCCGACGTCACCGTGGCCCTGGGCCTGTACCCCGCGGAGCGGACCCGCACCGGACAAGTTCTCCGTTGACGAAAGCCCCCTTCCCCGCTACAATAGGAGTATCACGCAAGAAGGAGGAATGTTCGATGGTCCGTCATATCGTCTCTTGGAATTTCAAGCCTGAGCTCACCGAGGAGCAGCGCCAGGCCGTCCGGGAGGAGATCGTCCCCCGCATCAACGCGCTGAAGGATCTGGTCCCCTGCGCCCTGGAGGTGAAGGCCAGCTGCCCGCCTCTGAGCAGCAGCAACTGCGACCTGGTCCTCTACTCCGAGGTCGCCCAAGCCGATGACCTGCCGCTCTATCAGAACCACCCGGAGCACCAGGCTGTGCTGCCCCTGATCCGGGAGTATTTCTGTGACCGCCGCTGCTGCGACATCCAGGACTGAGCCGCCGCGTCCAGCCAGCACCCGCGCCCCGGAGCCTGCTCCGGGGCGCTTTTCCCGTTTCGCTCCCGTCGTGCCGCCTTCTCGGAAGTCAGGAGTTGTTTTTTCCCAAAACTGTGGTATGATAAAGCATACCGAATCCGGTCCGCCTCCGCGGGCCAGCAAAGGACGTGACTCCATGCTGCAAGGTACAAAACGCGACTCCTGGGGCTCCAAATGGGGCTTCATTCTGGCCTGTATCGGCTCGGCGGTAGGAATGGGCAATATCTGGCTGTTCCCCGCCCGGGTATCCGCCTATGGCGGGGCCACCTTTCTGATCCCCTATCTGATCTTCGTGGTCATCATCGGCTCCACCGGCGTCATTGGAGAGATGTCCTTCGGCCGCGCCACCCGCTCCGGTCCGGTCCACGCCTTCGGCGAGGCCACCCGGATGCGCTTTGGCAGCGACAGGCCGGGCAAGCTGCTGGGACTGATCCCGGTGCTGGGCTCCCTGGCTCTGGCCATCGGCTACTCTGTGGTCACCGGCTGGATCTTTAAGTACACCTTCCAGTCCTTCACCGGCAGCCTGTCCCAGATGCAGGGCGTGGCCGCCTTTGACGCCAACTTCGGCGCCACTGCCGGAGGCAATATCTTTTGGCAGCTGGTAGGGATGGCGGTGACGGTGGTCATCATGGCCTTCGGCATCGGCAGGGGCATCGAAAAGGCAAATAAGGTGATGACCCCCCTGTTCTATCTGCTGTTCATCGGGCTGGCCGTCTATCTGGCCACCCTCCCCGGGGCCGCTGAGGGCTACCGGTACATTTTCGTCCTCAAGCCCGAGGGCCTGCTGGACCCTATGGTATGGGTCTTTGCCCTGGGGCAGGCGTTTTTCTCCCTGTCCATCGCGGGCAACGGGACGCTGATCTATGGCTCCTACCTGGGCCGGGACTCCGACGTACCGGCTGACGCCAAGATGGTCGCCCTGTTTGACACCCTGGCCGCCATGCTGGCCTCCTTGGTCATCATCCCCGCCATGGCGGTGGCCGGGGAGCAGCTGAACAACAGCGGCCCGGGCCTGATGTTCATTTTCCTGCCCAATGTGATCAGCCGCCTGCCTGGCGGGCCCATCCTGCTGGTGGTGTTCTTCCTGGCGGTGCTCTTCGCCGCACTGACCTCTCTGGTCAACCTGTTCGAGGCACCCACCGCCACCCTTCAGGAGCTGTTCCACCTGAAGCGTCCCGCGGCTGTGGCCATCATCGGCGCGGTCGGTGTGGGCGTTGGGCTGGCCATCGCTCCCATCGTGTCCGACTGGATGGACGTGTGCTCCATCTACATCTGCCCCATCGGCGCCCTGCTGGCCGGGGTAATGTTCTTCTGGGTGTGTGGAAAGGACTATGTGCTGGAGCAGGTCAATCTGTCCCGAAGCAAGCCCCTGGGCCGCTGGTTTTACCCCATGGCCAAATATCTGTTCTGTGGTGTCACCCTGCTGGTACTGATCTTGGGCGCCATCAAGGGCGGCATTGGCTGAATCTGATCCATATACGACCTGCGGGCCGCCCAAACTGGGCGGCCCGCAGACGTTTCATGAAGAGGGTTCCTGGCTGCCCCGCTCCTTCCCAAACAGTTCCATCCCCCCGATGATGATTAAAAATCCACCGAAGCACCGGCGCAGCAGCTCCACCTCCACCACCGTGGCCACCCAGGCGGTCACACCCGCCGTCAGCAGACCGGCCAGAATGGCAGGCAGCAGGACGGGCCGAACCACAGAGCCGTTCCTCCAGTGGGCTGGCAGAGCCATGGCGGCGGAGGGAAGAAAATACAGCAGGTTGATCCCCTGGGCCAGGCGCTGATCCAGGCCGGCGAAGGCGGTCATATACACCAGAAGCAGCGTCCCGCCCCCCACTCCGAAGCCGGACAGAACCCCAGCGGTCCCGCCCGCCAGCAGCGGGAGCACCCACTCACTCACATCAGGCACCTCGCTCCCCCATACAGCAGCAGAAGCCCGAAGGCACGCCGGAGCCACACCACCCGCACCCCCCGGAACCATCTGCCGCCCAGCCAGCCGCCCACCGTTCCGCCGATCAGATAGGGCAGGGCTGCCGTCAGATCCAATCCACCCTGGAACAGATAGACCGCCGCAGACAGGACGCACAGGGGCAGGATGACAGCCAGCGAGGTGGAAAACGCCTGCCGCTGCTCCAGGCCGCAGAAGCGGGTGAGCAGGGGGACCAGCACCGATCCGCCCCCGCCGCCGAACAGCCCATTGGCCGCCCCCGCCGCCGCCCCGGAGACAGCGGAGCGCCAGGTATCCTTTTTCATGCCAGACACACTCCTTCTTCCACAGTGTTCCTGCTCCGTGCCCTGTTTATGCGCGCCCTCCCGCCGCTAAAACCGCAAAAAAAGAAAATGACAGGATCCCGCAAAAAAGGCTTGACACCCGCTCTTTGGTGTGGTAATATAATGCCTGCACTGAGTGAAACAAACGCTCGACCTCCCCATTCGCGCGAGTGGTGGAATTGGTAGACTCGCTGGCTTCAGGTGCCAGTGCTCGCAAGGGCGTGCGGGTTCGACTCCCGCCTCGCGCACCAAACCCATGTAATCCGAACCTGTTTCCGATAGGAGATGGGTTCGGATTATTGCTTTTCTTTGACCGCTATGAAACCCCTACTTCCGCAATGGGGTGAAGCGAAAGCCCACCTCCAATCCGAGAGGCCCACGGAAGAAGAAAGCGCCCCCATGCTCCGGGGCAATTTGCGGAGGGTGGGAAACTGGGAAATCAAGTCATAGGGGAGCAGGTAGATAACGGACACGAAAGAAACCTCCTTTCCAAGTCGATTATTCCCACTCGGCAAATTCAAGTATATAGGGGTGTATTTAGGGTGATTTTATAGGCAAAACATTCGCAAATATGTTAATATTTCACTCACCTATTTGGGGCAGTTCATTTTCTTAGTATCAAAATAGTATCACAAAAACCCTGAAATTGCAAAGTTTTCAGACTATAAACGGCCATAATCAAAACTTGCCTCAATTTGATGTAAGTTTCTGTCGAAATGGGTCTCGAATCGAGACCCATTTCGACCACCGCCTGGGAGCGTAGACGCACCCAGGCAATAGGGGATTGATTACTGCTGGGGCGGAAATCAATCCCACCATGGGACGCAATTCGACAACCGGCCCCCACCCAAAATCAAAGGAGGCGGGCAAGCACCTTTGGGGCTTGCCCGCCTTGATGACCGCAGAGCAAGACCGGGCGGGGCGGTCAATGGCGGCGCACTTGTACGCCGTTCATCTTGACCATTGACGGCCCCGGCTGGGTTTGCTTCCTCCCCAACTGATTGAAGTTGTCAAGTACGCCTTATACCAATAAAGCGCACTAAACCAGCCCAACAATTCGGAATTGTTATTCTCAAATGCCATCATAGCTCATGAAGCAAAGGGTGGCTTCCTCGAAGGCTCTGGCCCACTCATCCGTACAATAAAAAACGATGCGTCCCTGCGATGCCTCGATGCTGTAAAACCGCTTTTCTACTCCAAGCAGCTCCAGACAATCATTGATAGCACGCTGTATACCCGTGTCGATCCAATCGCGGTCCACTCGGGCATCGTACTCCACGATTGCACCATTAACAAGGAAATATACCGTCAAGGTGCCTTCTCCCTCGTTCACCTGAACATTGAGATAATCCAGAAATCTAAAAGTCAACTCAGGCTCGGATGTGATCGACGCGAGGCCGGCAAAATAATGCTCATACATGTGCGCCGCATCGGGAAACTCCGCATCAAAGGCATAGAATTGTTTGGATGTTGCGACCCATGTTCCAGTATCGTAATTCCATTTGCCCAGTCCAGCAGCCTCCAATGCGGAAGCGTAACTCCAGCCTTCTTCAGTCTGCATCTGTGGAGGCAGTTCCAGCCCCAGTGTCTGTAAAACGCGCAATCCCTCCTCCCGCGAAACAGGAGGCATATCCATGCTTCGCTCAAATACTTCCATGTAATCTGTATCTCGCATATACAGTGTCTCCTTTCCAAACTAATATAAATTTGGTGGCTACAATATAAATAACCCATAGTGCGCCTTATCCGCCTAAGACGCAAAAATAATTCCCGATTGTCGCCCCGCTATTTGAAAGCAGTATATCACAAAACTTTGTATAAATCTACTTCTCTTACCGTTCTCCCCGGTCAATAGAGCGCCGGGACTGTTTCCTGCCTTTCTCCGCCTGTTCTCGCTGTTTAGCCACCTCCACCGCCGCCGCTACCTGCTCCGGGCCAAAGACCCGCTTGACCCGTGTATAGTCGGCGGAGATCTGCCGCAGTTTCTTATTCTCTATCTTCACCTCCATCAAGCGGTCAGACAGATGGGCGTTGCCCTCCCGCGCCCGGTCATAGTTCCCTTGCAGACGATTAAATTTCCCCCGCAATTCCACATAGGCCAGATACAGAGAGCGCAGCATCTGGACGATTTTTGCCAGCAGGGGCTTTGCCTTTTTCTCCCGGTAGGACTTGCCGCTCTCCAGCGTCCCGGCCTCCGGCAGAATTTCCTCCGGGTCAGCGGAGAAATCTGCCGCCAACCGCTCCATGTTCTTCACCGCAGGTGCCAGTTCTTTCAGCCGCCGCTCCTGACTCTCCACCTGGCTCTCTTTCTCCGCCTTGACTGTCTCCAGGGCGGCGATTTCCTTTGTCCTCTGCTCTTTCTTGTAGTCCAGCACAGACAGGTGCTTGTCATGGGTGCCCTTGTCCTCCCACTCTATCCCGTGGTGCTCCATCACAGCGGAGAGTTGCTCTTTCTCCGAGCGCACCCACTGGCTCCATTCCGTGTCCCCTCTGGTGCCGCCCTTGAAGCCCTGAGCCGCTAACGCCTGTTTGAGCGATACCCTGGCATCAAGCCCCCGCTTACTCCCCGTGGTGTAGGGAACAAAGTCGATGTGCAGATGGGGCGTAGCCTCGTCCATGTGGAGGTGGGCCGAGAATACACGGAGGTTGGGATTGCGCTCCTGAAACGCTTTCATATACTCGGCCAGCACCGCCGCCGCCAGCCGTCCTTCGTCGCTGTCGGCGCTCATGTCGTCCTTGTTACCCACTTGCAGGATGATTTCATGGAACGGCTTTTCCTGCTTGCCGGATCGTATCCTCTCATAGTAGTTTTCAATCTTGCGGTCTGCCCTGGTCTGCTTGGCGTTGTATCGCTCCAAAGCCTCGTCAAAGAGTTCATGGTATACCGCCTTGATATTCTCATGGCAGTATGTTACATTCAAGTGAGAACGCTCTGGATCTGAATGGTATCGCCGGGAAGCAGGTTCAATCCCTCATACGTGGTCTCTGTACCGCCCACATTGATAGTCAGCTTGTTGACGGCATGAATGCCCCTGTTTTCAATGGTGAAAAGGATCTGTGTCTTACTGCCCAGTTTCACAGTCGAATAGTCAGCCAGCACTGCGGGGACCTGAATTTGATCCGCATAGACTTCCGTGGCAGTGTACATGGCGCTGGTCTGCTTGGGTACTGTGATCTGAGCCTGCGTGCCCTCCGGATCGGCCAGCGTAACAACGCGGGTCTCGGTCGCACCGTCCTTGCCATAGGTCGTCCCCAGAATGACCGCCTTGATCTCGTTGTTTTCCGGATCACTCACATAGGCGTCAAAATGGTCGATCAGCGTGCTGTCCTCCATTTCGGCCACATCCACCGCACCGGTGAAGCGGATCATCTCGTCGTTCTGGCCGTAGGTGTAGAACTTGATGCCCTTGAGCACATCCCGCTCTGTCTGCGGCACGGCCTCATTGCCGGGCTCAGCCGAAGAACCTTCCGTCCCGCCAACTTCCTGCAGCGTCCCCTCGGCCCGCTCTACCCACAAGATGGACAGATCGTCAATGGTCTCTGCGTTCTTGGTGAAGCGGAAGTTGGATGTGATCGACACGTCATATCCATCTGCCACCTGGCTGATGGAGTCGGGCAGTCCCTGCATGGGGCTGCCACTGGCGTCAAAGTCGAGCAAGCGGATGTCAGCGAGGGTGTCCTGCGCAGAACTCTCTTCGCCGCCGTTCAGCACTGCCGCGCTGTCCTGCGCCACGGCCTGCTCAGTGTACCAGCCCAACACAAAGCGTTCCTGCCCCTGTTTGGGGAAGGTCACAGCCGCCAACTGGGGGTTTTCGTCCAGATAGCCATCGTTGGTAGCCCGAATGGTACGAACAACCTCGGCGGCGTTCAGATCGACCACTGCGTAGACGATTTCCCGGTCCACGATGGTCTCTTCATTTCCGTCCATATCCAGCGTGTAGGCCACAGCTGCGGCGCTGCCATCAGACAAGATCTCCGCTGTCAGGCCCTTCACCGTACCGGAGGTTCCGTTATACAGGGTGACGGGGAGCTCGCTCCACTCGCTTCCATCCCAGACCTTGAACACGATGGTGTCCTTCTGGTCAAAGCTGACCAGGTTTTCCTCGCTGCTGGAGGCCACAGAGCGCCAGGCCACAAAGGCCTTGCCTCCGCTGGCCGCCACCACAGGAGCCAGGTCGGGGGCAGAATTATCACTCAGACGGGTACTGGACCATCTGTTTCCATCGTACACAGCGGCATAAACCTCGGTGCCGTTGGCCATCATCATCTGGTCCTCGGGGGTCAGGACTGCGCCGCTGTCCTTGCTGATGTCCACCATCTGCCGGGTCCATGCGCTGACCGCGAAATCCTCTGTTCCGGACAGGGCCGCCTGGCTGTCGCCGTAGCCGCCGTCATCAATGATGCCGCCCTTCTGATAGGAACCGCCGCTCTTGACCGCATAGGCCACCCGGGTCGATTTTGCGTTTGTATCCTGCTGATCCGTGAGATAGGCCACCAGTTGGCCGTCATCAGATACGACCGGGTTGGCATAGGGATAGGTATCACGCTCCAGATTGGCAAGTCCGCTTTCCTCATCCAGCTCGAACAGGGAGGGATCCCCGCCCCACTGGCGGGAGAAGTCCTTGTCCTCCAGATAGCTCCGGTCCTCCAGGGTGGGAGCCAGGTTGAGCGAGAGCATCTGCTGTCCGCCAACATTTTGTACGGATATTCCACCCGTTTTCAGCAGGGAATCCACAAGATCCTTGTGGACATTTTGATTGGCGGCCCAGTTATTCTGGATCGTCTCCCACTGCCCTGTCGCCTCATTCAACAGATTGAAATTGTACGAATACAAAATCTGTTCAAAGCTGATGAACAGGAACTTTACCACAAATTCCAGACCGATCTGTCCGTCAATGGCAAAATGCTGTCCAGACAGTGTTTCATCCTTTCCTCCATCAGCTACATTATATATGCTGCCATCGTCTTTCATATAGGGCCGGTTGAGCCACTGGAACTGCATATCCATGTTGATCTGGCCGTACAGCCCCAGCTTGAAGGCGATGACCGAGTAATCAATACCCACGCCGGCGAAAAAGCGCAGATACAGATAAATGCGGAGCTCGGTCAGAAAATCGCTGCCCAGACTGTTGTATTTTTGAACGGAATCAAAATATTCAACCGTCAGCGCATCCATGCTGACCTCGGCGGTGCCGCCGACGGCAAGCGTGGCCGTGAAAGGGACAATACCCACTATGGTGTTCCAGTTCCAATTGTAGGAGACGCCGCCGCCGGCGTTGAAGCCGCCGGATAGAATGAGGATTTCCCACTTCATGTCGATGTCATCATAGTAGATCAGTGTTTCGTAGTAGCCGCCCACATCGAAACTCATGTTTCGAATGCCCTGCCGCTTGAGGACCTTGTTATAGTCCTCCAGCAGATAGTCATATACGTTTTTCTCCCCTGTCATGGTCAGGATCTCGCTCAAACCAGGCGTATAGTCAAAGTCGCTCTGAGCGCCGTTGGCTCCGGCATACACGCCCGTGACCTGATCCTTGTCAGACATATTTCCAACATTTACTTCCATCAAGCCAAGGAACTTGGTCGGATCGTTGGTCGGGGCAAGACGGAGGGAGAACAGGCTTCCATCGGGCTTTGTGTAGGAGTCATTGGCCACAAGCTGGAGGGCGACGTTAACAAACTCATCCCCAAAGTCTTTATCGGCATCCTTTGCCGTAGTGCCCATAATATTGCCCAGGTACTGCATCTGGCTGACCAGCTCCGGCGTTTCTTCCGGTTTAGGCACTCCGATCATGTTGCACAGGCGGAAGGGAAGACTCTCCTGCCGGGTCACGGTCTTGCCGTCCTGGTAATACTCCAGGAGCAGGCCCACATTTTCACCTTTTTCCACCACACCTGACAAAGTCTGTTCGTTGAATTTTACAGTGTAGTCTGTGATTCGGTATTTGGAGAAGGGATAGCCCTCATTGGAGCATTGGAACTCACCTTTCTCATCGGCGATGGGAATGCGGGAACCGTCCGTATAGAGCTGGACAGCGTTAGGCACCGCGGCAGCGGAAACCGGCGCGGCTTCCTCGTCCCACCACATAACCACTGTGGTCAGATTGGCCTCCGGCAGACTGGAGCTGGGTCCGATCTGCTCTGTGCTGCCCAGCACAGAGGACGCCGTTCCATAGCCGCTGTAATACACCGATTGGGCCGCGATGAAGGGGTGCTTACCGGCCTCTGTATTTTCCCGGAAGGAGACTATGGCCTCGCCATTACCGACAAACGACTCCTCGTTTACAGTTGCGTTGACGGTGTAGAGAATGGGGTAATAATCGCTGTCTCCCGTCTCGATCTGGAAGACATATTCCACCTTGTCCCCCGGATCGACGGGGACGCCCCATTGGCTTTGGTCCATGAGCACAGTCAGCTTGCCGTCACTGCTCAAGGAAACGGCAGTATCCCGATCGCCCGGGGTCGTCGGGTGGTCCGAGCTGTTCAGCGTGAAGAGCGCCTTCTCTTTGTAATCCCCGTTGACGTACACACCGCCCCGGAAAGTAATGTCTCCGGTATAGGGAGTGCCATCTGGCTTTTTCAGATAGAGGTAGGCGTAGGCCGCCCGACGCAGCTGGAGGTTGTTGCAGGGGTAACGCTCCAGTCTGGTCCAGTCCCCCTCGCCGGTCTTCAGCTGGCTGAGGTAGAAAGTCCCCATGTACAGAAGGCCATCCTTCGTTGCTTCACAGTAGACGTCGCTGGCGATGCCGTACTCAGCATAATAGGCCGCCGCGCCGGTGCTGTCCGAGCTAAGCGTGACCTTTTCTGTGGCAGTATGCTCCGCGTTGGTATACTTCTCGAAGGTCAGGGTCGTCTCAGTCTGTGGATAGCACTGGAAGAGATACAGCTTGTCCTTCAGCGTCTCCACCGTCACATCCAGGCTGTCGCTCATACCGGTGAGTTTGTGGGTGGCTGTCACCGTCGTGCTGCCGTCAGTCAGACCGGACAGGCCGAAGTCCGCGGTGGGGCGGTAAGAGGTATAGGAGAAATTTTCGATGTTATCGTACAGCGTCCCCTGCTGATAGTTTACCGAGACCACCTTGCTGTCCGCCGACTTCCATATGATCTGATCGGCCACTTCGCTCCAGGCGTATTCGCCGTAGTTCACGGAGATGATATTTTTCAGATAAATATCCCGCTTGAGGGCCAGGATCTGCTCCTGGCTCATCTGAGAGATCTCCGCAATATTGGACATCTGTATTGCACTGTCCGCAGATGCAGCGTCCACCATGATCTTCAGGGCATCGGCGTCATAGACATACAACAGGAAGGAGTCATAGCTCCATGTGCTGTCCTCGCCGTTTTTGGCCTGGAGGGTCACGGTATACACCTGCCGGTAGCTGGACGGGTCACCCTCGTCGGCGTCAAATTCCAGATCCTTCAGGGTAAAGGTACCGCTGGCGGAGCCGTTATCCAGCTCCGGCTTGATCTCCGCAGGCACATTTTGACCGCCCTTTGTGATCTGGAACTTCAACAGATCGTTCAGGTCAGCGCCGCTGGCACGGTCCAGCTTACTCACATTCCAGCCAATATCCACTCTGCCAGCGGTATCCAAAATGTAGTAGCTGTCCAGCTTGTCCAGCGAAACCTGAGCAGGCTTGGCCTCCAGGCTGATGGAAGCCTGTGCCCGGTACTCCTTGTCCTCATACTGTGCAGAAACGGTCACAGTAAATTTGTTGCTTCCGCTGTTATAGTCGTATATCAGAACGTCTCCCGGGATCGTGACGCTGGAGGCCGGCTGCTTTGCCGTACCAGTGATGGTCAGGCCGGTCCCCTCCGTTTCACCGTTCAAATCCACCGGCTGGCCGTTCCGTTCCAGCTCAACATGGAATTCCGTCGGGGTATCCCCGTTCTTATCACACAGGTTGCTGGACCAGTAGACCGTCACAGCCTGCCCGTCATCCCCAGTGAGTTCGTTGTTTGGAATCATCAGGAAGGGAGTCAGACCGGCGGCAAATTGCAAAGAATCAAACGTGGTTCCGTCCACAACATAGGTGGCCGTCACAGTCACCGCTTTCCCCTCGATACCGCCGTTCCGGGCGGTGAGGGTGATCTCTGTTGTACCGCTGGTTCCGGTGGGCGTGATCTTACCGTTCTTGTCTACCGCGGCCACCTGGGGATTGCTGGACGCCCACACAAAGTCGGCCTCCCCGGCCTCCTCTGTCCCGGCCACGGCAGTCTTGGTCGTGTCACCGAATGCGAAACCTGTGTCGTGCAGCACGATGGACGCCTGAATATCCGGCATATCGCTCTGCACATAGATCACGGGATCCGTGGGATTTTCAAAGGCATAATCTTCGTCCGTCCCCTGCTTCTTAACGGTTACCGCGGCGGAGAGGTCTTTCTCCGTGATAAACTTTTCCGGATATTGCGTGGTAATGCTAAACGGCTGAAATGTTCCGCGCCCATCCACAACAAGGTCGCCGTACAGATACATCTCCGCCATATAGTCTATCTCTTCCTCTCCCACGTTCATCGGAACAGGGATGTACGCCTCAATTTCGCTGCCTGTCAGAGACTCCGTTGTAAGGTAGAACGGATATTTCGTCTTTCCAAAATCGATGGAGGCGCCCAGAACATCGGCGGGGATATAGAACCGGCCATCCTCGTCCTGCTGCACCTCCTGCATCAGCCATGCGCACCGGTCAGGGTCATCGTTGAGGCGAATGAAAGCCTCCAGCACAGGAGCAGTCGGATCGTATCTGCGGATCAGGGCATCGAAAGAGTCGAAGGCATCGCTTTTCAGCGGAGTTTCCAGTTTGACGCCATCAACGTGGACATTTTGTTGAATGTATTTTCCGTTGCCATCCCGATAGGTAAGAGTAAAATCAGAAAACGCCGCATTGTCCTTTTCCTTCACTTTGTAAAAGTATGTGAACGTGTTCCCCGTACCAGCTGAACTAAGGCATTGACAGTCCTCTCCTTCATAACTCACATTGACATCTCCGGAATATAACGACTTGGAGAATCTGATGGTGATCGGTATGTACTGCCCCGGATAGTATGTGCCGGGCGGGACAGTGATCTCCTCGATCTCAACAGTCGGGTCATCCCGGTTGACAAATTCTCCAAACGGCGATGTAAAATACCACCACATATCTGAGGGCAGCCTGTTCTGTCCATCCCAAAAGAAGCAGTTTTTGGCATTTTCCATTTTGAGATACCAGACTCTTTGTGTTGAGGCATGAACAGGCTTTTCTGGATCATTCTCATTGTCCAGCTTGATCACAAGCTCGGCGGAAGCATACCCTTCTTCATCGGATGTCATCCTGACCGTTCCGCGGCGCGTCTCCTCTTGGATCGCCTGGGTGCCAGGAATAGCTTCCCAATCAAAGGAATATTCTGTTCCGGGATATGCCTGGCCGATCTCAAATCGAATTCTGTACTCATCGGGTGTGATCTGCTCAAAAGCTGTGATCCGCACCTGCACTTCGTGGCGAAAAAATGGGTTGGGCTCTTTATCATCTGACGCAGGCGCCACTTCTATGCCCTCGGTACCGATCTGGTCCAGCAGGCTGTTCAGGCTGTCCTGCTGCTCCTGCGTCCACTGGTGCGCTGTATAGTAGGTATCCCGCAAATAGGCGATGTAATCCTCAATTTCGAGGATCACCGCCAGATCAGCCAGAGAAATGGGCGTTCCGTCCACAAACACGAGCTGCTCGGGGTCATAGGCCCCGTCCAGCACCGCGCGCAATTCCTCCAGTGTGACCTCTTTGCCGTCCATCATGATGGACCAGCTTTCCACGGCGTTCCCATCCTCGTCCAGCAGGTCGTATTGCTGAAGCAGGCTGTAATACCGCTCAGCCTCCTCCTCGCTGCCGCAAATCTCCTCCAGCCGGGACAAGATCTCCCGGTTATACTTGGGGTCATTGCTCAGCAGGGCTGCATAGGCCGCTGTGGGAAGCAGTGCAACCGTCATGACCAACACAAGAATCATGGCAGTCAGCCGCTTCCAGATCTGACTTTTCATAAACTCTCCTCCTTGTTTCTCTTCCCCGTCACAGCGCGGGATCCTCCCTAGATCTCCCTGTCCAACAGGAGGCGTCGTTGATCCCGCGATGTGTTCCGTTGAATGAGATACCGATCTGATTTTATTATAGCGCATTCCACCGGGCCGCTGGTGTACAGTTCACGCCGAAAATATGCATTTCACGAAGAGGCGGGAGATTTGGCCCCTGTGCTGAGCGGTATTTCTCGCTATGACGAAGAGAGCGGACCTCAACACGATCCGTTCCGCATACGCAGCACCAGGCAAATGCCGGCCCTGTGGCCGTATGTCTCTGAGCAGCTCAGTCCGGCATAGGCGCTGTCCTTTTTTCGCCCCATCTGAACATACGAAACCCGGCATGGGGACGGATCGTTCCATCTCCACGCCGGGTCTTGCTCTCACTGTCTTACGCCGCCTTTCTGACGGGTCAAAAGAAATGGATCGGCTGTTTGCCATTCAGCCCACGCTGATCCCCATGCGGCGGGCCACCTCCAGCATCCCATGTCCCTCCGGGACCAGGCGGCTCTTTCCGGCCACATCCTTCAGCCGGTTCTCCCCCACATGGTTGTTCTTCATGGCCACCGTGACGCCGTAGTTCCCGTCCTCCACCATCTTGGCAGCATAGGACCCAAACTGGGTGGCCAGCACCCGGTCATAGGGACAGGGGCTCCCGCCCCGCTGCATGTGGCCGGGGACACAGATCCGGGTCTCGATCCCGGTCAGGGCCTCGATCTGCCGGGCAATGCGGTTGGTAGCGGTGGTATAGCCCTGTTCCGCCCGCTTCGCCATCCGCTCCTTTCGCTTCATCCGGGCCTCCTTGGCGTCCATCGCTCCCTCGGCCACCGCCAGGATGGAGAAGTGCTTCCCATGGGCCGCCCGGCGCTCAATGGCGGCGCATACATTCTCAATGGTATAGGGGAGCTCCGGGATGAGGATGATGTCCGCTCCGCCGGCGATACCGGCATAGAGGGTGAGCCACCCGGCCTTATTGCCCATCAGCTCCACCACCATGCACCGGCTGTGGCTGCCCGCGGTGGTGTGGACCCGGTCGATGGCCTCAGTGGCGATCTCCATGGCGGAGTGAAACCCAAAGGTCACATCGGTGCCGAAGATGTCGTTGTCGATGGTCTTGGGCAGAGCAATGATGTTCAGCCCCTCCTCCGCCAGCAGGTTGGCCGTCTTGTGGGTGCCGTTGCCCCCCAGGCACAGCAGGCAGTCCAGCTTCATCTCCTGATAGTTTTTCTTCATGGCGGCCACCTTGTCCACCTGGTCCTCCTCCACCACCCGCATCAGCTTGAAGGGGGTGCGCTTGGTTCCCAGGATGGTCCCGCCTACCGTCAGGATGCCGGAGAACTCATGGGGCTCCATCACCCGCCAGTCCCCGTTGATGAGCCCGGCATAGCCGTTGCTGATGCCGATGAGCTCCACATTCTCCCCCATGCGCTGATACAGCGCCTTGGCTACCCCCCGCAGCGTGGCGTTCAGCCCCGGGCAGTCGCCTCCCGAGGTCAGGATCCCGACTCTTTTTTTCATTGTGTGACTCCTCCCCACAGATCCGGCCGGTCAGTCCGCCTGTCCCGCCAGGACCTTCTGATAGTCCGCATAGTTTTCCTCCAACAGCCGGGGCGTATCCAGCCCATAGGGGCATTTGGACTTACACTGTCCACAGTGGAGACACTGCTGGATCCGCTCCATCTTCTCCTGCCACTCCGGCGTCAGCCAGTTTGCGGCGGGAGCCCGGCGGAGCATCAGGCTCATGCGGGCACAGTTGTTGATCTCGATCCCCGCCGGACAGGGCATACAGTAGCCGCAGCCCCGGCAGAAATCCCCGGCCAGCTCCTCCCGGTCCCTTTGGATCACTGCCTGGCGCTCCTCCGTCATGGCGGGGGACGTCTGGACGCAGGACAGGAACTGGTCCAGCTCGCTCCGGCGCTGTACGCCCCAGATGGGCAGCACTGTGGGGTGCTCCTCCATAAAGGCCGCGGCGGTCAGGCCGTCCCGGATCAGGCCGCCGGCCAGCCCCTTCATGGCGATAAAGCCCATATCCGCCGCCCGGCACTTCTCCACCAGCTCCAGCTCCTGGGGCCCGGACAGGTAGCTGAAGGGGAATTGAAGCGTATCATACAGCCCGGAATCGATGGCCTCGTGGGCCACCGCCAGGCGGTGATTGGTAATGGAGATGTGGCGGATCTTTCCCTGGCTCCTGGCCTCCAGAGCGGCATCATACAGGCCGTCCGCGCCCCCTGGACGGGGACAGAAGGCGGGGTTGTGGAACTGATAGATGTCGATGTAGCCGGTGCCCAGAGTGCGCAGGCTGGTCTCCAGATCCTTCCAGAACTCCTCCGCCGTCTGTGCGGCGGTTTTCGTGGCCAGGATCACCCGGTCCCGCATCCCGGCAAAGGCGGCGCCCACCTTCTCCTCGCTGTCCGAATAGGCCCGGGCTGTGTCAAAGTAGTTCATTCCCCCGTCATAGGCCCGGTGGAGCAGTTCCACCGCCTCCGCCTTGGAGATCCGCTGGATGGGCAGACAGCCAAAGCCCTGCTTCTCCACTACAAGGCCCGTGCGGCCCAGTTTCACGCTTCCCATATATGCTCCTCCTCTTGACGTGCAGCAACCGTCATAGTTTCTCCTTTTATTAAAAAACGGATCAGCCCCCGTGTCAAGAGCTGATCCCCGCTTTTCTATGTTAAATTCTCATGGGATGCGCTTCCCTAGCCGGCAGTAATAAACAACTCATACAGGCGGCTGAGCATATCCCAGGTCGCCCGGTCCATCACCCCGGTCTCCTCCAGCTGGGCCAGGTTCTGGAGCCACAGGGTATTCTGCACCGAGGCCTCCCCGTGCTGTCCGTCCGCCTCATCCTCCACGATCCCCTCCAGCCGCTGGCGCAGCAGCTGGAACATCGTTTGGGGCAGGACCATATACGCCCCCTCCCCGCCCGGCTGCATCTGCGCACCCTCTCCGGGAAAGATGCGCAGGCTTCTGGGCGGGGCCACCTCCCGCTCCAGCGCCATCCACTCCCGCCGGATGGAGTCCCAGGTGCGGCTGTCCACCACTCCGGTCACGGGCGGGGCCAGTTCCCGCTGAAAGAGCATCACCGCCTCCAGCGTCTCCTCTCCAAACAGACCGTCTACCGCCAGCTGAGGCAGAAAGCTGTACCTCGTCCCCAGACGGCGGAGCATATACTGAAGATTCTGAACCGGGTTAGACAGCATCTCCTCCTCCAATTTCTGCGGCGTCATACCATCTCCACTCCTCTCTGATCGCTGCTTCCCATTCGGAGATCCTCTCCCGGGAACTGTCCGGCCCGGCTGGTAGTCCCATACCGGACCGCCGCTGGAACGCTTTCATTTTGCGGAAAGTTGATCCCGTCCCGGCGCAGGTCCCGCTCGATGCCAGAATATTCCCCATAGATGGAATGCCAGGTCTGGGGGCCCACGATGCCGTCGGAGGGCAGCCCTGTGTGGGACTGATACTCCCGCACGGCCCGGGCGGTCGCGCCGCCATAGACGCCGTCGATTCGGACGGCGCTCACCGTCGGCTCAAACTCCGCTACCAGGGCCAGCATATATTGCAGTACAGCCACATCCCCTCCCCGGTCGCCCTGGCGCAGCAGGCCCGGATACTGGAAGGAAAAGGTCTGGAACAGCTGTCCCTCGCTGACCAGTTCGGACAGCTGTGTGATCCCCACATAGAGGTAGACCATCTTGTACCAGGTCGCCTTGCCCACCACGCCGTCCTCCGCTAGGCCGAAGATGCGCTGGAAGGTCCGGACCGCCTCCTCCGTCTGGGGATCATAGACGCGGGTGACCGGCCAGATCTTCGGAATGGCCGGATAACTCTGGGAGATGCGGTTGAGCATATTCTTCACCACCACCACATTCTCTCCCTGGGAGCCCAGACGGAGAGGGGTTCCCGGATAGGAGCGGCCCAGATCCCGGATGGGGGCGTCCCGCACCAGCTCGATGCGCTCCCCATAGTAGTGCCGTAGGACCTCCATGGGCCCATACCCCTGTCGGGCCAGATCCTGACTGCCCCACTGGGAGAGGCCGTCGCAGGTGCTGGTGGTCCCGTTGCAGAATTTGGCCGCCAGGGGCTCCACAAAGCCGCTGCGGCGGATGTAGTCGTTAAAGCTCTCATCCACCACCCGGCTGATGTTCTCAAAGATGTTCCGTCCGCGGATGAACTTCTGGTCATAGGCGGTGGTGGAGGTAATGTCGAAGTCATAGCCCCGGCTGGGGTAGAACTCAGTGTAGACCCGGTTGAGCGCAAAGGAGACGATGGCCAGAATGTTGGCCTCGATGGCCGCCGGCTCCCAGGTGGGATAGATCTCACTGGAGGCCACATTTTTTACATAGTCCGGGAAGGAGACGGTAATGTTTTCTGCCTCCTCGTTCGGCAGGCCCAGGTGTACGGTGATCACGCTGGGCACAACGGGTGTCACACGGATGGGCATGGATCACCTCACAGGCTCTGTCCGGTGATCTCCCGGATCTGCTCCTGGACCAGGCTGGATTCCCCTTCGCTGAGCGGGGACAGTTCCATCTCCTGAAGGGTGTCCACCCCATCAAAGATCTGGACCCCCTCTACCAACAGCATAGCATAACCCGGGTGCTCCGCCCACACATCGCACACCGCGTAGGGGGGCGTTCCATGCCCCGGCTGTATGCTGTCCTCCAGGAGGGGGGTGGGGATGTCCACCGGGCGGGTGGATCCGCTCCGGTCAGTAGCCTGAACTGACAGCAGCTGGTACTTTCCCCCTTCGCTCCGCTGGGTGACCACCACCGTGGCGTCTGACAGGGGCAGCTTCGCCCGGGAGATATAGACGCGGACCGTCAAGGTCCCTTTTCCATTCATAGGCTCCTCCTTCCGGCGGGCCCGGCCCGCCTGCTTCTGCCTCCATGGTATGCCGCCGGCCCTCTTACGGTGAACAACAGCGTCCCCCGAAGTATTTCTCCAGGGAACGCTGCTCATAGTAGTATGTACAAATTTTGCTTACGACCAGGACTCCTCCAGTTCCGACCGCTTGGCGCGGCCCATCAGGTCGGTGACCACCAGCTTGGGGTCCCGTCCCTCATACAGCACCTCATAGGCAGCCTGGGAAATGGGCATCTCCACCCCGGCCTTTTGGGCCAGGGTCCGGGCGTTGGCGGCGGCGTAATAGCCCTCCACCACCGCGCCGATCTCCTCCAGGGCCTGCGCCACCGGCTTGCCCTGGCCGATGAGGATGCCGCACCGGCGGTTGCGGGAGTGCATGGAGGTGCAGGTGACGATCAGGTCGCCCACCCCGGCCAGGCCGGTGAAGGTGTCCTTCCGTCCGCCCAGAGCCACTCCCAGGCGGGCCATCTCCGCCAGCCCCCGGGTCATCAGCAGGGCCTTGGTGTTGTCCCCACAGCCCATTCCATCCGTACAGCCGGCGCACAGGGCGATGACGTTTTTCAGGGCGGCGCAGATCTCGGTCCCGATCCGGTCATCACTGGTATAGACCCGGAAGCGCTTGTTCATAAACAGGTCCTGGACCAGCTCCGCGTCTGCCAGACGGTCGGCGGCGGCTACCACTCCGGTGGGGATGTGCCGCCCCACCTCCTCGGCATGGGAGGGGCCGGACAGCACCACAACCGGACACTTGCCCTCCAGCTCCTCCTCGATGACCTGGCTCAGGCGCAGAGAGGTAGACTTCTCGATGCCCTTGGAGGCGGAGATGACTACCGTTCCTGGGCGGAGGAAGGCCCGCAGCCTGGCCGCCGTCTCCCGAACCGCATAGGAGGGCGTGACCATCAGCACCGCCCCGCTGTCTGCCACACAGTCCAGGTCGGCGGTAAAGTGCATCGCCTCTGGCAGGGGCACCCCTTTCAGCATGGGGTTCTCCCGGGTCCGCCGCAGTTCCTCCGCCTTTTCCGGGCGGTGGGACCACAGGGTCACATCATGTCCGTTTTCCACCAGCAGCAGGGCCAGGGCCGTCCCCCAGCCGCCGCTGCCAATCACAGTGATCTTCATCGCGTTTATCTCCTTCCCAACAGATGTCTCTGAAACCCTCAGTCGGCCTGACGTCCGACAGCTCCCTTTATGAAGGGAGCCGGAACCCTCAGTCGGCTTCGCCGACAGCTCCCTTTGCGAAGTGGGAAACCCTCAGTCGGCTTCGCCGACAGCTCCCTTTGCGAAGGGGGAAACCCTCAGTCGGCTTCGCTGACAGCTCCCTTTGCGAAGGGAGCCGGATCCTCAGCCGGCCCCGTTCTATTCCTTTTTATGATGCAGGGAAAACTTGTTTTCCGTCCCGGACAACAGCCGCTTGATGTTGCCCCGGTGCATATAGACCACCAGCCCCCCGATCACCAGTCCCAGCAGGGCGATCACCGGGTCCCGGTAGACGAACCAGGTGGCCACGGGGAAGGAGGCCCCGGCCCAAATCGAGCCCAGGGACACATACTTGGTGGCCACAGCCAGGATGAGGAAGCCCCCCCACACCACCAGGGCGATGCGCCAGTCGATCATAATGGCGATGGCTCCGCCGGAAAGAATGCCCTTCCCCCCCTTGAAGCGGAACATACAGGGGAACATATGGCCCAGCAGGCACCACAGTCCGGCCCAGTATTTACAAAAAACATCGGCTAAAGCATGAGTAGGGTAGGGCCATCCATCAAAGAGATACTTATCAGCACAGTATCCTGCAAGTCCCACTGCAATGACTGCTTTGAGTACATCACACAAAATAACCACCAGGGTCAGCGGCCCGCCAAAGGTGCGGTAAAAGTTGGTCAGCCCCGCGTTGCCAGAGCCGTGGTTGCGCACATCGTCCCCAAGAATGTACTTGGAGACGATGACCGCCCCGTTAAAACAGCCCAAAAAATAGGAGATTACAGCAGACCCGCCAAAATCCAGAAGCAAATAAAGGACTGTCTCCATGTCTTAATCCTCCTTCTCGCCCTTCTGCCGGACGGTGAGCCGCACCGGGGTGCCCTCCAGGCCGAAGGTGGATCGGATCTGATTTTCCAGATAGCGCTGATAGGAGAAGTGGAACAGCCTGGCGTCGTTGCAGAAGCAGACGAAGTGGGGGGGGCGTATCCCCACCTGGGTCATATAGTAGATCTTCAGGCGGCGGCCCTTGTCCGTGGGTGGCTGCACCCGGGCGGTGGCGTCGGCCAGGACGTTGTTGAGCATCCCGGTGGTGATGCGCATGGCCGCCTGGTCGTTCACATAGCGGATCAGCTCAAACAGACGGCCCACCCGCTGGCCCGTCAGGGCAGAGATGAACACGATGGGGGCATAGGTCATATAGGACAGGTCCCGCATCACGTCCTGGCGCATCTTGTCCATGGTCTTGCCGTCCTTCTCGATGGCGTCCCACTTGTTAACCACGATGATGCAGGCCTTGCCCGCCTCGTGGGCCAGACCGGCCACCTTGGTGTCCTGCTCGGTGACCCCCTCCTGGGCGTCGATGAGGATGAGGCACACATCGCTGCGCTCGATGGCCATAGTGGAACGGAGGACGGAGAACTTCTCGATCCGGTCGTCCACCTTGGACTTCTTCCGCATCCCGGCGGTGTCGATGAAGCAGAACTTTCCCTGCTCGTTCTCATAGTAGCTGTCGATGGCGTCCCGGGTGGTCCCCGCCACGTTGGAGACGATGACCCGCTCCTCTCCCAAAATGCGGTTGATCAGAGAGGACTTGCCCACATTGGGCTTTCCGATGACCGCCACTTTGATGACGTCGTCGTCCTCCTCCTCTTCCTCCTCGGGGGGGAAGTATGCAAAGCAGGCGTCCAGCAGGTCGCCGGTGCCGTGGCCATGGACGGCGGAGACCGCGATGGGATCCCCCAGACCCAAGTTGTAGAATTCATAGATGTCCGGATTCTCCCGGCCGGTCTGGTCGGCCTTATTCACCGCCAGCACCACCGGCTTGCCGGAGCGCAGGAGCATATTGGCTACCTCTTGGTCGGAGGCGGTCATGCCGGTCTTGATGTCGCACACAAAGACGATCACGGTGGCGGTGGAGATGGCGATCTCCGCCTGTTCCCGCATAAAGGCCAGGATCTGGTCATCGGTGCCCGGCTCGATGCCTCCGGTATCCACAATGTCGAACACCCGGTTTCGCCACTCGCAGGGGGCGTAGATGCGGTCCCGGGTGACGCCGGGGGTGTCCTCCACGATGGACAGCCTCCGGCCGCACAGCTTATTGAAGAGCATGGACTTGCCCACATTGGGCCGGCCCACGATGGCAACTAATGGTTTCATAGCGTTTCCTCCTGTATTTCAACGGGGAGCGGAGGCGGCGGGCCGCCCGCTCCGGTCAGCGGTACTGAAAATATTCGGTCTCCTCCCGCAGCTGGACCTGCTCCGGAGGCGGGACCTCCAGACCGCACATCGCGTCCAGCAGCTCAAAGCCGTCCTGGGCCACCGGGATCACCGGGACCCCCAGCTCCCGCTCCACATCGTCCAGCGAGACGTCATCCAAAAAGACCCGCTCCCCGGCCCGGAGCATATTGGCCGGAATGAGCAGCCGCCGCCCCAGGTCCCGGCCGCGCAGCTGGGCGATCAGGTCTCCGCCGGTGACCAGCCCGGCCACGGTGATGGTGTGGCCGAAAAAATCGTTTTGGATGGGATACACCGTCCCCCGGACGGCTCCGCACTTCTCCCGGGCCCGGGCCACCAGCCGCTCCAGAAAGGGGGCGGCGGACACCCCGGTGGCGATGGCAAAGGGGGCGGCGCCCTCCATCTCCTCCGGCTCCATCAGGTCCAGCCCCCGGGCAAACTCCCGGGACAGCAGGGTGAGCATCCCCACCCCGTTGTCCAGCTGGGTAAATTCCTCGAAATATTCCTCCGGGGGCAGCTCCCGCCCCGCCAGCAGATAGAACTCGTCGGAGCACCAGACCAGCCGGGTCCCGGTGCGCGCCCGGTGCGCCTCGGCGAAGTCCTCCACCTGACGGATGAGGGCATCGGCCTCCTCCCGGGTGTACGGGCGCAGGGGGTACAGCCCCTCCCGGAACTTGGTCACACCCACCGGGACCACGGAGACGCTGTTCACCGACGGATACATCTCTGCCAGGTCCCGGAGGGTCCGATCCAGGGCCGGTCCGTCATTGACGCCGGGACAGGATACGATCTGGCAGTTCATGGTGATGTGGTTCCGGGCAAAGCGCTCCATGATGTCGATGGACTCCCCCGCCCGCCGGTTCTTCAGCATCCGGCACCGCAGCTCCCGGTCCGTGGTGTGGACGGACACATTGATGGGGGAGATGCGCAGATCGATGATCCGCTGGACCTCCCGCTGGGAGAGGTTGGTCAGGGTGAGGTAATTCCCCATGAGAAAGCTGAGCCGGGCATCATCGTCCTTGAAGTACAGGCTCTTCCGCATCCCCTTGGGCATCTGGTCCACAAAGCAGAAAATGCAGTTGTTGGCGCAGGAGCGGGCCCGGTCCATGAGATAGGTCTCAAACTCCAGGCCCAGGTCCTCCCCCTCCTCCTTGCGGATATGCACAGCGCGGCGGCTGCCGTCCGGCTCTTGGAGCGTCAGGGTCAGCCGCGGATCATAGGTGTAAAATTTATAGTCCAGCACGTCCACCACCGGCTTGCCGTTGACCTCCAGCAGAGTCTCGCCCGGCCGGATGCCCGCCCGGCTGGCGGGACTGCGGGGATCTACGGTTCGGATCACAGTCCGGCTCATCCCTCCGCCTCCTCTCAGGGGGACGCCGCGCACACCGCCCCCATCTTACATGGTTTCCTTTATTGTACAATAGCCTTTCCCGGATTTCAACCCAAAATCCGGTTCCTTTTCCCGCTCCCGCCCCCCTCCGGCGGCTGTCCGCCGGTTTTACTTGCAAATACGGTGGAAATAGCCTATAATAACAGAAGATATTGAAAGGCCGCGCCGCGACCGGCGGCGCGGTTCACACTGCTTAGGAGGTCCCTTGTATGCCCCTTGACCGCGTTGCCGCCCGCCTGCGCCAGCGGATCCCCGCCACCGCGTGGGCCGCGTTCCTGTCCTGCTTTCTGTCAGGCTATCTCATCCATCTCTTCGCCTTTACCAACCTGATCCCCAACTCAGACGGTCTCAGCCGGGTGTTTGATCCCCAGCAGATGACCGTGTCCGGCCGGTGGTTCCTGCACTACGCCTCCTCCCTCAACAGCTTCACCCAGATGCCGGCCCTCATCGGCTTTCTGTCCATGGTGTTCCTCTCCCTGGCGGCGGCGGCAGCCGTCCTAACCCTGGGGCTGCACAGCCGCGCCCTATCCGCCCTGGCTGGCGTGCTCATGGCCGCCTTCCCCTGTCTGGGATACACCTTCCTCTATATGTTCACCGCCTCCGCCTATTGCCTGGCCATCCTGCTGGCGGTGCTGTCAGTCTGGCTGGCGCAGAAGGGCGGCTGGCCCCGCAGCCTTGCGGCCTGCCTCCTTCTGGCCCTGTCCATGGGGATCTATCAGGCCTACGCCGCGGTGGCCGTCTCCCTGTCCGTGCTGGCGGTGCTCCGGGCGTGCCTGGACCACCGGGCCAACTGGAAGGGCACCCTCCTCCTGGGCCTGCGCCTGATGGGCGTGCTGGCCGCCGGGGCCGCCCTGTACTACGGCCTGCTCCAGCTGTTTCTCTCCGTCAAGGGGCTGGAGCTGCTCAGCTATCTGGGCATGAGCCAGGCCGGCGACGGCTATCCCATCGCCCAGCTGCCCCGCCTGATCCTCTCCGCCTACAAGCAGGTCCTGGTGTTCTTCTTCCTGCCCGGCTCCTCCAGCCCCTTCACCACCCCGGCGCTGGTGCTGCTGGATCTGCTGGCTCTGGCTCTGGGCGCGCTGTTCTGCTTCACCGCCCTCACCCGCCGCTCCCTGTGGAAGCAGCCCTGGCGGCCTGTGGGTATGCTGGTCATGGCAGCCCTCCTCCCTCTGGCGGCGGGCTTCGCCCAGATCATCGCCCCCTTCTCCGACGCCACCCCCATTATGAAGTACGCCTATGTCTCCATCTATCTGGCGGTTGTACTGGCCGCCGACCTGGGTCTGAGCCTTCTCCCCCGCCCCCGCGGGACCGCGGCCGGCTCCTGGGCGGTGGCGGGCTGTCTGGTCTGCCTGTGCCTCTATGGGGCCAACATCAACAATCTGCTCTATACCGCCTCCGCCCAGGCCCACCGGGCCACCCTCAGCTATGCCACCCGCCTGCTCTCCCGCATCGAGAGCTGCCCCGGCTACACCGGCGGTGAGGAGGTCGTCATCATCGGTTCCTTCCCCACCGACCGGATCTATTCCTCCATCGAGAGCTACGCCCTGGTGGACCATTACAGCGTCCCCACGGACACCGTGGCCCCGCTGAACAAGCACATCTATTACTATCTCAACGACTGGCTCAACGTCCCCCTGGAGGAGCCCGACGAGGAGACCATGAAGTCTGTCTCCCAGTCCGCCGCCTTCCGCAAAATGCCCCTCTACCCCGCCGACGGCAGCGTACAGCGCATTGACGGTCGGATCGTGGTCAAGATCCAGAAGGAGTACACTCCCAAGAGCGACTATGAGCTGGCATACGAAAACAGGAGCTGATCCCATGGAAGCTGTAACCCCCCGCACCGGACTTCTGTCCGTGGTGCTGCCCGCTTATAATGAGGAGGAGTCCGTCCCCCTGGCCGCCCGGACCATCGGCGGCCTGCTGGCGGAGGCGGACATCCCCTATGAGCTGCTCTTTGTCAACGACGGCTCCCGGGACCACACCTGGCAGGCCATTCAAAAGGCCGCCGAACAGGATCCCCGGGTGCGCGGCATCCGCTTCTCCCGGAACTTCGGCAAAGAGGCCGCCATCTTCGCCGGATTGGCCCAGGCCCGGGGCGCGTGCTGCGTGGTCCTGGACTGTGACCTCCAGCACCCGCCGGAGAAGATTTTGGAGATGTACCGTCTCTGGCAGGAGGGCTGGCAGGTGGTGGAGGGCATCAAGGTCAGCCGCGGCCGGGAAAATCCCGTCCACACCCTAGCCGCCCGGACCTTCTATCGCTTTCTCAGCGGGGCCACCCGCATCGATATGTCCCGTGCCTCTGACTTCAAGCTGCTGGACCGACGGGCGGTGGATGTGCTCATCGCCATGCGGGAGAAAAACGCCTTCTTTCGGGCCCTGTCCTCCTGGATCGGCTTTGATACCACTCAGGTGGAATTTGAAGTACAGCCCCGGGCCGCCGGCTCCTCCAAGTGGTCCATCCGCAGCCTCACCCGCTATGCCATTACCAACCTGGCCTCCTTCTCTACCGCCCCCCTCCAGCTGGTCACCTTGCTGGGGGTGCTGGTATTTTTCTCCTCCCTGGTGCTGGGCACCCACTCCCTGTGGCAGAAGCTGAACGGGCAGGCCCTGGAGGGCTTCACCACGGTGATCCTCCTGCTTCTCCTCATCGGCAGCGTGCTGATGATCTGCCTGGGCATCATCGGCTACTACATTGCCAAGATCTATGAGGAGATCAAGGACCGGCCCCGGTACATCGTGGCCGACGAGTGCGGAGGCCGCCGGGATGAAGAATAAACTCAAGCAGCTTCTGGACCCCACCCTCTTCCGCTTTTTGCTGGTGGGGGTGGTCAACACCGCTGTGGGTTATGGGATCATGTTCGGCCTGTACAATCTGGCCGGGCTCCACACCTGGGGGGACCTGGGCTACTGGATCTCCTCCGCCGCCAACTATGTAGTGGGCAGTGTGGTCAGCTTCTTTCTCAATAAGCACTTCACCTTCCGCAATGAGGAGCGCGGGGCCGGTGTGGTGCTCCGTTTTGCGGTGAACATCGCCGTATGCTGGGCCCTGGCCTACGGTCTGGCCAAGCCGGCCACCGTCTGGCTGCTGTCCGGAACCGTGTGGAGCTCACAGCTCCAGGGCAACCTGTCCATGCTGGCGGGCTCCGGCCTGTTTGTTCTGCTCAATTACTTCGGCCAGCGCTTTTTCGCCTTCCGCAGCCGGTAAGCAAAGATCCAAAGGGAGCCCGCCCCCGGCTCCCTTTGGATATTTTTGAATCCGGCCCTTTTCCAGTCAAATCTGCGTTTTTCTCTCTTTGCAACCAGCGGTTGTCAAATTGTATCCCACTTTTGGTTGCGTTGCAGGCCCTTTTTTGCTATCCTTCTCCCTGCGAAAGGAGCGCAGCCCAGTTCCGGTATGCCCCCGCGCAGATGCAAACAGGAGGTCTTTTCCATGGAATTTCAACAGCGGCTCTATGAGCTGAGAAAGCAGTCCGGTCTGAGCCAGGAGGGGCTGGCCAGCCTGCTGGGAGTCACCCGCCAGGCCGTCCAGAAGTGGGAATCCGGCTCCTCACGGCCCGACATGGACAACCTGGCCGCCCTGGCCCGGTATTTCAATGTGAGTCTGGACTATCTGGTGACCGGCGAGGAGCGGTCTGCTCCTCCTCCAGCCGCCACCATCATCAACAACTACTACTCCCGCTGGCACTATGAGTACAAAAGCCCCCAAACTTTCTTTGGCCTCCCCCTGATCCACATCCGGCTGGGGGAGCGGGGGCTTTGCACCGCCCGGGGGATCATAGCCATCGGGAATTGCGCCGTGGGGGTCCTCGCCATCGGCGGCTTCTCCTTCGGTCTGGTCAGCGTTGGAGGGCTGTCCCTGGGACTGCTGTTCTCCCTGGGGGGATGGGCGGTGGGCGCCCTCGCTGTCGGCGGGCTCGCCCTGGGTCTGCTGGCCTTCGGCGGGGTGGCGGCCGGTTTCTTCTCCCTGGGCGGTTGTGCCTTCGGGGTATACGCGGCCGGGGGCGCGGCTGCCGCCTCAAAAATCGCCATTGGAGGCGCGGCCTCCGCCCCTCTGGCCATCGGGCAGACGGCGGAGGGATCCCTCACCTTTGGCCTGGGCTCTGACCCGGCGGCGGTGTCCGCGGCCATCCGGCAGGCGGCCGCCGGTATACCTCGATAAGGTACAATAATTTTCGCAAATTGAAAAGAAGATAAAAAGAGACATGG
>ERZ827194.157-NODE-157-length-70814-cov-4.88185_pt1 | contig 70814 bp, 66 predicted proteins | sample MGYA00519777_ERZ827194 | MGnify/ENA primary metagenome ERZ827194 (study PRJEB31778, sample SAMEA3449277) | human gut metagenome | biome: human gut; feature: human-associated habitat; material: faeces | place: United Kingdom | collected 2010/2012 ...
GGCTTCGTACCGGGGCTTCGTACCGGGGCTTCGTACCGGGGCTTCGTACCGGGGTCTCGTACCGGGGACGGGGCGTTATGACCGCCGCCGTGGCGCGGGCCGCGGAGTGGGTTTTCGCAAATACCCCGATAATTCGTATCTTTGCCGCCGCATACGTCTCGAATCCCGCTTCGCAGCGGGTGCTGGACAAAGCCGGATTCCGTTTCGTGGGGACGATGCACCGCGCTTTTGTTGGGAACGGAGCGTTCGTGGACGGCTGTTATTATGAATTGCTGAAATAGAATGAGTGAAGTAAGGGCTAAAAAGGCGCTGGGCCAGCATTTTCTGGTCGATCTGAATATTGCGCGCAAAATCTGCAACTCACTTTCGGGCGGAGAGATCCGGCTGCGGACAGCTCCTGCTGTTGCCGCTCTTCCCGGAGCGGACGGGCAGGCTGCGGCTGGGAGAGGACCGGAGGAGCCGGAGACGGCCGTAATCATTGCAGCGAAAAGAGGGACCGGAAACGCTGCCGAGACGGGTGCAGCGGCCGCAACCGGGGATGCCGCAGTCGCAGTCGATGGCCGGACGGCGGAAATTGCTGCCGGGCCGGATGTCGCTGCGGGTGCCGGACCAGATGTCGTGCAGAGTACGGAACCGGGTGTCGCGGCGGGTGCCGGGCGGGATGTTGCGCAGGAGACAGGGCCGGAGGGTGTGTCGGGTATAGAGCCGGATGTTACGCCGGATGCCGGGCAGGGGGCGAAAGCTGCCGGGCGCTGCGACGTGCTGGAGGTCGGGTGCGGCATGGGCGTGCTGACGCAGTTTCTGCTCAGGCGCGACGACATCGTCACCTACGGGGCCGAGATCGACCCGGAAAGCGTCGAATACCTGCATGCGCATTACCCCGAATTCACGCCGCGTCTGATGGAAGGCGACTTCCTGAAGATGAACCTGCGCGAACTGTTTCCCGGAGGGCTGAAAATCATCGGCAATTTTCCCTACAATATCTCTTCGCAGATATTCTTCAAGGTGCTGGAGAACCGCGATCTGGTGCCTGAATGCGTCGGCATGATCCAGAAGGAGGTCGCCGTGCGGCTGGCCGAACCTCCCGGCTCGAAGGAGTACGGCATTCTTTCGGTGCTTTTGCAGGCGTGGTACGACATCGAATATCTTTTTACGGTCAACGAGACGGTTTTCAATCCGCCGCCCAAGGTCAAGAGCGCGGTGATCCGCCTGCGCCGCAACGGCGTCGAGCGGCTCGCCTGCGACGAAACGCTGTTCGTGAAGGTCGTGAAAGCCTCCTTCGGACAGCGGCGCAAGATGATCCGCAACTCGCTGCGGTCGGTATTCGGCAATTTCGGCGGCGCGGAGCATCCTTTCTTCACGCAGCGCGCCGAACAGCTTTCGGTCGCCGACTTCGTGGAGCTGACCGACTGGGTTGCGGCGAACAGAACGTAGCCGTTCGGAGTCCGTGCGCCGTGCACCGTGCATGATGCGTCTGCGGTCGTACGCCTGCGACCATGTGTCATGTGTCTGCATTGAAACCAAAAGCATCCCGTTGAGGGATGCTTTTGGTCTATATGCGGATTTCGTATCGGCGGGGTCTTCCGCTTACTGTTCTGTCTGTGCGCTGCTGCGGCCGCCGGGGTGAAATTCGGCTGTGCGTCACTGGCGATCCGCCTTTTCTTCCGCGGCCTGCCGCTCCTCCGGGGCGGGGTCGCCTGCGATGACGGTCACCAGATCCTCGCGCGCGAGGTATTTCTGCGCCAGACGCTGTACGTCGGCGGGCGTCATGGCCTGTATGCGGCGGATGTTTTCGCCGATGACGGTGTGGTCCCGGCCGCAGAGGATGTTTTCGATCGTGACGTCGGCGATGCCGAACGGGCCGTCGAGAATGCGCATCATCTCGCCGATCATGATATTCTTGACCAGCAAAAGTTCCTCGTCGGGCATCGGTTCCGTGCGCAGCCGTTCGATTTCGGCGTAGATCTCCCGCAGGGCGTCGCGTGTGACGTCGGTGCCGACCTGCGTTGCGATGGCGAAGTAGCCCGCCTGTTCGAAATTGACCATGGCGGCCACCACGCCGTAGGTGTAGCCGCGCTCTTCGCGCAGGTTCTGCATCAGGCGCGATCCGAAGTAGCCGCCCAGCGCCGACGCCACGACCTGCATGCCCAAGAAGTCGGGATGCTGGCGCGGAAAGAGCATGCGTCCGATGCGGATCGAAGACTGCACGGCGCCGGGGTGTTCGACGAAGGCTTCGTGCCGGGTTACGGGCGCCGGAAACGGCGTCCCGGTTTCGGACTCCGACCGCGGCAGCCGCTCCGCGAGGGCGGCCACGGCTTCCCGTTCCTGCTCGCCGATGCGTCCGCTGTACACCACGAAGCCGTTGGCGGCCGTGTAATGGCGGGCGTAGAATTCCGCGACGTCGGCCCGCGTCAGGCGGTCGTAATCGTTTTCGTCGGCCGAAATGCCGTAGGGGTGTTCGGGACCGAACATCGTCCGTGCGAACGCTTCGCGGGCTTCGACGTCCACTTTCGTGCGCTCGATGGCCAGCCGCTGTTTGCGCTTGGCGCAGTAGGTGCGCAGCTCCTCCTCCGGAAATGTCGGATGCAGGAGCACCTGCTCGGCCACGGCCAGCGTCTGTCCGAAGAATTTGGAGAGCGTGCAGAAGCTGATATAGGCATAGTCCCGGTCGATGTTGACGTCGAAATAGGAGCCGTAATAGTCGAGTTGTTCGGCGATCTGCTGCGCCGTCATGTCGCGCGTGCCTTCCGCGAGCATGTTCGCCGCGGCCGATGCCGAGAAGGGAACCCGCTGCACGGCCGATCCGGCGCGGAACACGAAGGTGATGCGCAGCACTTCGAAGTCGTCCGAGGCGAGCGTGTAGAGCGTGGCGCCGTTGGCGAGCGTCGTCTTTTCGGCCTGCGGGACCTCGACGGTCGCGGGTATTACGAGAGGCGGTTGTGTCATTTGCTTGCTTTGTAAATGAGGGTGGAACAGTTTTCGGGCCGGAACGTGCGGCGGCTGAAGTCGATGATGTCGTCGGTAGTGACGGCCCGGTAGGCCGCAACCTCGCGGTTGACGAGCGGCAGGTCGCCCAGCATCTCGTAGAAGCCGAGGTTCATCGCCTTGTTCATTACGTTCAGTTCGCCGAAGAGCGTGTTGGCTTCGAACTTGTTTTTGACCTTCTCGACCTCGTAATCCGTCGCAGGCCGGGTCCGGAGCGCTTCGATTTCGGCGCGGAAGGCCGCTTCGGCCTGTTCGGGTGTCGTCTCCGGCAGGAGCTGGCCCGTGAAGACGAAGAGTCCGGGATCGACGTCGCCCGAAATGTAGGCGTTCACCGACGAGAGCAGCCGCTGCTCCTTGACCAGATGGGTGTAGAGCCGCGCCGAGTCGCCGCCGGCCAGCAGGTCCGACACGAGGTCGGCGATGTAGAAGTCGGGCGAGGTGCGTCCGCCCATGTGGAAGGCCAGCGAAACCGTCGTGGCGGGGACGTCGCGCTCGGCGACCTCGCGGCGCGGTGCGGTCTGGACCGGTTCCTGACGGATGTGGTCCGGGGCCGCAGGCCGGTTGGCGAGCGGCTCGAACCACTTTTCGGCCAGATCGAGCATCTTCTCTTCGTCGATGTCGGCCGAGATCGAAAGAATGGCGTTCGAAGGGCGGTAGTGGGCGCGGTAGAAGGCCTGCACCTCGTCGGGCGTCGCTTGGGCGATATGTTCGGGCGTCAGCCCGATGGTGGCCCAGCGGTAGGGGTGGACCTTGTAGGCCAGCGCCCGCAGCAGCATCGGTTGGTCGCCGTAGGGCTGGTTGAGGTAGCGCTGGCGGAACTCCTCGATCACCACGCGCTTCTCGGTTTCGAGTTTTTCGGGCGTGATGTCGAGCCCCTCCATGCGGTCGCTTTCGAGCCACAGGGCCGTCTCGACGTTGTCTTTCGGCAGGGTGATGTAGAAATCGGTATAGTCGTTGTTGGTGAAGGCGTTGTTGTCGCCGCAGGCCATCTGCACCGGCAGGTCGAAGTTGGGTATGCGGCGCGTACCGCGGAACATGAGGTGTTCGAACAGATGCGCGAACCCCGTTCGTTCGGGATTTTCGTTGCGTGCGCCTGCTTTATAGAGGATGTTTACCGCGGCGAGCTTCGAGACCGGGTCGCGGTTGACGACGACCGTGAGTCCGTTCGCCAGTATTTTCTTTTTGTATTCGATCATATGGCTGCAAAGATAGTAAAAAAGCGGCGGCAGGAATAGTAGTGACGCCTCATTTGTTTGATGGATTCTGTGACTATGAAGTTTGGGGATTGTGAATCCATAAATCCTGCCGCCGCATATGGTACGGTGTGCTGCGGCAGGAAAACGGGAAGAGTGCTGCCGAATCTGCGGACCCTACGGCTCTGGTAAGCCTTCAATCCCACAAATTACAGCACGCACCCTTCGGGGTACGACGGATATTGCGGGATTGCAAAAAATTTACCAGATTTTAGGGTCCCAATACATCGTTGACATATGACGATATGTAAAGAACGAATTCGGGGAACAAAAGTAGAAAAATTTTCCCGATCTGCAATTGCACTGCCCGAACAACCCATCCGTTAAACCCGAATTTGCTCAATGCAAGCTGTTTTGCGTTATTTTGGCACGGAATGGAATGTGCGTCTGTTCTGGAGCCGGGAGACGCTCCCCGGAGGAGGCGCGGCGGAGCGCCGGAAAGTGTGCCGCCGTGGTAACGCGCTATGGGTAAACCGGTTTTGCAACTCCGTGATTTACGCAGGTTTGTGTTAAAAAATTAACAACCTTGAGTGTTATTCCGCTAACACCCCGAATGGTAAAAATTCCTGATTTTTTGTTCTGAAATCGGACTGTTATTTCCGCCGGATTTGCTATCTTTGCAACGCATTCTGTCCTGAATTCAGAAAACACACACAATATCATCTAAAATTTTAACAAAATGGCAGAAAAGAAATTTATCACGTGTGACGGTAATTACGCTGCGGCGCATGTTGCATACATGTTCTCGGAAGTTGCGGCGATTTACCCCATCACGCCCTCCTCGACCATGGCCGAGCTCGTGGACGAGTGGGCCGCACAAGGTCGTAAAAATATTTTTGGCGAAACGGTGAAAGTCGTGGAGATGCAGTCCGAGGCGGGCGCCGCAGGCGCCGTGCACGGTTCGCTCCAGAGCGGCGCCCTCACTTCGACGTTTACCGCGTCGCAGGGCCTGCTGCTGATGATTCCGAATATGTACAAGATCTCCGGCGAGCTGCTTCCCGGCGTGTTCCACGTGTCGGCCCGCGCGCTGGCCGCGCAGTCGCTGTCGATTTTCGGCGACCATCAGGACGTCATGGCGACCCGCCAGACCGGATTCGCGATGATCGCCACCTCGTCCGTACAGGAGGTGATGGACCTCGCGGGCGTGGCGCACATCGTGGCGCTCAAGTCGCGCGTGCCGTTCCTGCACTTCTTCGACGGTTTCCGCACCTCGCATGAGATCCAGAAGATCGAGCTGATCGACGAAGCCGCTCTGACGGCGATGCTCGACCGCGACGCGCTGAAAGCCTTCCGCCAGCGTGCGCTCAACCCCGAACACCCCGTGACGCGCGGTACGGCCCAGAACCCCGACATCTATTTCCAGACCCGCGAAGCCGCCAACACCTTCTACGACGCCGTGCCCGACATGGTCGCAGACGCGATGCGCGAGATTTCGAAGATCACCGGCCGCGAGTACAAGCCCTTCGTATACTACGGAGCCGCAGACGCCGAGAACATCGTGATCGCGATGGGTTCGGTGACCGAGACCCTCAAGGAGACGGTCGATTACCTGAACGCCAAAGGCGGGAAGGTGGGTGTCGTGACCGTTCACCTCTACCGTCCCTTCTCGGTGAAATACATGATGGAGGTGCTGCCCGAAAGCGTGAAGCGCATCTGCGTGCTGGACCGCACCAAGGAGCCGGGAGCCAACGGCGATCCGCTCTACCTCGACGTGGTGGAGGCTTTCGCCACCTGCCCGTGCAAGAACAAGCCGCTCATCATCGGCGGCCGTTACGGTCTTTCGTCGAAGGACACCACGCCGGCGCAGATGCTGGCCGTGTTCACGAACCTCGCGGCCAACGAACCCAAGAACCAGTTCACGGTGGGTATCGTGGACGACGTGACGTTCCGTTCGCTGCCCGTGGGCGAGGAGATCTCGCTGGCCAAGCCCGGCACGTTCGAAGCGCTCTTCTTCGGTCTGGGCGCCGACGGTACGGTGGGCGCCAACAAGAACTCGATCAAGATCATCGGCGGCACGACGAACAAATACTGTCAGGCATACTTCTCCTACGACTCGAAGAAATCGGGCGGCTACACCTCGTCGCACCTGCGTTTCGGCGACCTGCCCATCACTTCGCCCTATCTGGTCACCACGCCCGACTTCGTGGCCTGCCACGTGCCTTCGTATGTGGACAAGTACGACGTGCTCAAGGGCCTGAAGGCCGGCGGCTCGTTCCTGCTCAACTCGGTGCACGACGCCGCTACGACCTGCGAGACGCTGCCCGCGCACATGAAGGCTTACCTCGCCAAGAACAAGATCAACTTCTATATCATCAACGCCACGAAGATCGCCGCCGAGCTGGGACTGGGTTCGCGCACCAACACGATCATGCAGTCGGCGTTCTTCAAGATCGCCAACGTCATTCCGTTCGACAAGGCCGTCGAGCAGATGAAGAAGGCGATCCAGAAGTCCTACGGCAAGAAGGGCGAGGATATCGTCAACATGAACTATGCGGCCGTGGACGCCGGCGGCGATGCCGTCGTTAAGGTCGAGATTCCTGCCGAGTGGGCTTCGATCGAGGACAAGGGCTTCGTGCATGTTTCGGACGCTTCGTGTCCCGAATTCGTGCGCAAGATCGTCGAGCCGATCAACGGCCTGAAGGGCGACGACCTGCCCGTATCGGCCTTTACGGGCCGTGAGGACGGTACGTGGGAGAACGGTACGGCCGCCTACGAGAAGCGCGGCATCGCCGTGAACGTGCCCGAATGGAAGATCGAGAACTGTATCCAGTGCAACCAGTGCGCCTATGTCTGCCCGCACGCCGTGATCCGTCCGTTCCTCGCAACGGAGACCGAAGCAGCCGCTTCGGGCGTAGAGTGGAAGCAGGGGCTGGGCGAGACGAAGGACTACAAGTTCCGCATCCAGATTTCGCCGCTCGACTGTACGGGCTGCAGCAACTGCGTGGACGTCTGCCCCGCCAAGGAGAAGGCGCTGGTGATGAAACCGCTCGAATCGCAGCTGCCCCAGCAGAAGAATTGGGATTATATCGTAAAGAATATCGGCTACAAGCAGGTCGTGGACAAGACCAAGAGCGTCAAGAACCTGCAGTTCGCACAACCGCTCTTCGAGTTCTCAGGCGCCTGCGCAGGCTGCGGCGAGACTCCCTATATCAAGGCTATTTCGCAGCTGTTCGGCGAGAAGATGATGGTGGCCAACGCCACGGGCTGTACCTCGATTTATTCGGGTTCGGCTCCTTCGACGCCGTACTGCACCAACGACAAGGGGCAGGGCCCCGCATGGGCCAATTCGCTCTTCGAGGACAACGCCGAGTTCGGTCTGGGTATGCACGTGGGCGTCGAGAAACTCCGCGACCGTATTCAGGAGTCGATGGAGCAGGCGATCGCAGGCTGTACGAAGTGCTCGGACGAGCTGAAGGGCGTCATGCAGGAGTGGATCGCCGCGCGCGGTTCGTCGGCCAAGTCGGCCGAGGTTTCGGCCCGCCTGATCCCGATGATGGAGGCCTGCGGCTGCGACTACTGCAAGGACATTCTCGAAATGAAGGACTGGCTGGTGAAGAAGTCGCAGTGGATCATCGGCGGCGACGGCTGGGGTTACGACATCGGCTTCGGCGGCGTGGACCACGTGCTGGCTTCGGGGCTGGATGTGAATATTCTGGTCGTGGATACCGAGGTTTACTCGAATACCGGCGGTCAGTCGTCGAAATCGACGCCCGTGGGCGCCGTCGCCAAGTTCGCGTCGGCCGGTAAGCGTATCCGCAAGAAGGACCTCGGCGCTATTGCCATGACCTACGGTTACGTATACGTGGCGCAGGTTTCGATCGGCGCGTCGCAGATGCAGCTCTTCAACGTGCTGAAGGAGGCCGAGGCTTATCCCGGACCGTCGCTCGTGATCGCTTACGCGCCGTGTATCAACCACGGCATCAAGGGCGGCATGACGCGCACGCAGACCGTGGGCAAGGAGGCCGTAGCCTGCGGCTACTGGCACCTGTGGCACTATAATCCGCAGCTCGAAGAGCAGGGCAAGAATCCGTTCGTGATGGACTCGAAGGAACCCGACTGGTCGAAGTTCCGCGACTTCCTGATGAAGGAGGTGCGTTACACTTCGCTCAAGAAGTCGTTCCCGGCCGAGGCCGAGGAGCTGTTCGCTGCCGCTGAGGAGAACGCCAAGTGGCGTTACAACAGCTACCAGCGTCTTGCCAAGATGGAGTACTGATCTGTATGACAGCTATGTGAAAGGCCGCGGCATTGTGCCGCGGCTTTTTTTTGTTGGCGGGCCGTATCGCGTCCGGCGTCGTATCGCTTGCATGGATAGGATAAAGCATAAAAAGAAATGGTTGTAATTGCTTTTTATTGCTTATTTGATATCTATTCTTTATATTTGTTTCGAAATCACCTTAAAACTAATTCGAAATGAAAAAACTATCCGTATGTCTGCTGACGGCCGTGCTCAGCTGTTGGTGCGCGACGGCGTTCGGCTGGGGGAAAATCGGCCACGATGCGATCGCCTACATCGCCGAATGCAACCTGACGCCCAAAGCCAAGAAAAACATCGAAAAGTATCTCGGCGGCCGTATTATGCCTCGTGGATGGATCAGGTCCGCCACACGCCGGCCTACAGGCACACCAACACGTGGCACACCAACAAGGTCGATGCCGGGGGAAACTACGTGCCCGATCCCGAAGGCGACGCGATGACTTTTCTGGACGACTGCATTGCGAAAGTGGAGGATTACCGCAATCAAAACGATTCGACGGTGACGGTCTCGATCCGCTTTATCGTACATCTCGTCGGCGACATGCACTGTCCGGGGCACGTGAAATATCCGTGGTACAAGAGTTTCAAATTCACGCTCAGCGGCAAGGAGTACGGCCTGCATAATTATTGGGACGAGTGGGCGCTTACGCTGAGCAACAAGTGGCATTATCTGGAATACGGGCACCAGCTCGACCGCTGTTCGAAGCGGGAAAAACGCGATATCGCCGAAGGCACGCCCCGCGACTGGCTGGCCGACAGCGCCCGCGAGTGCCGCGTGATCTACGACTGGACCAAGGCCGGTCAGACGCTTTCGTACGAGGAGTCGCGCGACTTCATCATTTTCTCGTACGAGTTCGCCGAGGCGCAGGTGCTGAAAGCCGGATACAGGTTGGCGGCGCTGCTGAACCGCTTGTTCGGATAAGGCGGTTGCGGCCGCACGTTGCGCCGCCGGGAATGCCGCCCGCTTTTCGGTGCGATTTCCGGGGCGGCGGTGCGTCCGAGTTGTGGTTCGTACGGATGGCGGTTCGGAATCCGTCCGGCGACCTGAAATCTGTCCGGGATGACGGCCTGAAATTCCTCCGGGAAGCGGTCCGGGATTTGTCCGGACGGTGGGGCGGAATCCCTCCGAATGGCAGTCTGAAACTCCTTCGGGAAGGCGCCCGAAATAGGTTCGGACGACAGTCCGGAATCTGTCCGAGCGGATGGTTCGAAAACCGTTCGGTCGGCGGGCTGTCAGGAGGTTCGTTCGAAATCCGTTCGGAGATTCGTTCGAAAACCGTTCGGGGAGTCGTTCGAGATCCGTCCGGGCGGCGAAACGGCTTCGGCCGCGGCATCAGTGCCGCGGCCTTTTTTGTGTTCCGGCGATTCGGTTCGTGATGAAAAATTTGCTGTCCGTTTGAAAAATCCCCCCCCCGAATGAATTAATTTGTTCATAATAGCCCCCGGAGATAACTTTGCCGCACATTTGAATTAACACTATCTAATCTCGCTTATGAAAAATCTCTTGCACAAAATTGCGTCCCTGTTTGTCGTGTGCGCTGCCTTGGTCGCCTTTACGGCTTGTAACGATGACGACGGAAAGGTGAAGAAACCGCAGGTATCGTCCGAATTGGTCGGCAGCTATACGCCGCACTACTTTAAAGAAGTGCCCGACGAGTGGGGCGGTGAGCCTTCGAGGCTTTATCTGGAAGTAGCCGCTGCATGGACGGATCCGGATAATATTCCCGGTATCGATCTCTCGGAGAGCATGGGGATGCCTGCCGGTTCGTTCGTAATGCCGTTCAATACCATCTTGGATTTGGTGTCGGCCATCGGTTCGCAATTCGTGTCGAGCGGTCTGGTTCAGCTCGATCTGCATAGCGACGGTTTGTTTGCCGCCAAATACCATGACGTGGTGGTCGAGGAGGGGGCCGACATCATGACGACGATCTTCTCGCCGACGTTCGCCGAGGCCGTATCGGTATTTCCGAGTGCCGAGACCGCCGCTGTCCTGCCCGAAGGCGCGCTGAGTTTCTATACGGAGTCGAACCTGTTCTTCGCTGCCGTCAGCAAGGATTTCATCCGGGCGATCGAGAAGCAGGAGGGGATGGAGATTCTTTCCGAGATCGACAAGATGCTCGGCGCTTATAAGGGGCTGAGTGTCGTTTCGACCGACAGCCATTACGCCATTCCGTTCAAGTACACCTTTGAGGGCGGTGTGTTCCGCCTGTATGTGGACCGCGCCATGATGCTGCCCTATGTCAAGCTGCTCAAGGACGTGCTCGGCGGGCTGGGACTCGATCCGTCGCAGATGATGGGACTCGATCCCGCTGTCATTCTCGACGATCTGTTCAACGCAACGACGGAACTGCAGATCGCGGTTTATCTGAAAAAAATGTAATTCCTGAAAAATGTAATTCGGGGCTTTGCCCGATTTGCGGCCATCCGGAGCGATTTGTTCCGGATGGCTTTTTTTGCGGGGGCTGCCCAAAAACTGCCTATGTGAGAACCTGCCTGTGTTTTTTGTCGCCGGGGTTGCGTATCCGGCCGGGAATTGCTAACTTTGGGGCGCGTAAGAGTCGACGCCGTCAGGTTTTGTGCGGTTTTTGCACGCGGCGTTCTGTTATTAACTTATATGTATTTATGATGAAAAAGTATTTTGCAGCCGCAGCGCTGCTCGTTACGATGGCTGCGTGCGGAAGCGCCGCGCAGGACAAGACGCTCGAAGGTACGACTTGGAAACTCGCCAAAATGGAGTCGATTCCGGCGACGGCGATCAATCAGGAGACGGATTTCTTCACGCTGGAGTTCAATGCCGCCGACACGATGGTCGCCGGACGCACCAACTGCAACCGTTTCTTCGGCCGCTATGAGCTGAAGGGCAAGAAACTCGAATTCGAGAATATGGGCATGACCCGGATGGCCTGCCCCGACATGCAGTACGAAGATGCGTTCGTCAAGATGCTCGACGACGTGGACCGTTTCGAAATCAAGGGTTCGGAGCTGACCTTCTTCGACGACGACAAGTCGCTGGCCGTATTCAAGGCCGTTGAAAAAGAGCCTGCGAAGAAGTAGTTTCGCCGGCGCGGATAATTTGCGGCACTCCTTCTCTGAGGGGCTGCCGTTTTTTTGTTATGCGGCGGAGCTGCTCGGTCGGCCGGATGTGCGGAATATGTTGCGGACGGAGAAAGTAAAAAAGAACGGCGGCAGGAAAAAAGTGACGCAACTCTCTTTTGTATGAAGAATCCGATTATCGGAAAACATCCTGCCGCCGCATATGATTCGATTGCATCGGCAGGAGTGCGGACAAATGGACTCATTTGTGCCAAAGAAGAAGAGTGCCGCTGAATCTGTAACTCCTGAGGTTCTGGTAAACCTGCGACACCGAAAAACAACGCACACCCTTCCGGGGGCGGTTGTATAGGGTGTCTTCAAAAAATTTACCAGATTCAGAGCAGACAAATACAATCGTTTATATACTCGATATGTTAAGAACGCATGCAATACGGTGTACCGCATAACAAAGGTAATCAATTTTTCGCAATCTGCAACTACCTGTCTGTATTGGGGCCGGGCCGCGGAGTCGATTGCCGAAAAACGGCTTTGGGGCGTGTGGTCGCCGTATGATCTTTGGTGTGTGTGCCCTATGATCTTCGGACCGTGTGTCTTGCGCTTCCGGGGTTCACAAAACAAGCGGCCTCCCGTCGGGGAAGCCGCCTGTCTTGTGTTGCTTATGGAACGCCTATTCGCTCAGGGGAGTTACGCTCACGTACGATTTGCCTGCGCCTTTCTTGCAGAATTCGACGGTGCCGTCTACAAGGGCGAAGAGCGTGTGATCTTTACCGATACCCACGTTTTCACCGGGGTTGTGAACCGTGCCGCGCTGACGAACGATAATGTTGCCCGCCTTTGCGAACTGGCCACCGAACAGTTTGACGCCGAGTCGCTTGCTTTCCGACTCACGTCCGTTCTTCGAACTACCTACACCTTTCTTGTGTGCCATTTCTCTTCCGTTTTAAAGGGTTATGCAACAATTTCCTCTACAAGGACCTGTGTCAGATACTGACGGTGGCCGTTGCATTTCTGATATCCTGTGCGGCGCTTTTTCTTGAACACCAGAACCTTGTCGTCCTTGAGGTGTTTCAGGATCTTGCACTTCACCGAGGCGCCTTTTACTACAGGTGCACCTACTTTGACCTGACCGTCGTTGTCTGTGAGCAGGACTTTGTCGAAACTTACGGACGAATTTTCTTCGCCCTGAAGACGGTGAACATAAAGTTTCCGACCTTTTTCAGCTTTAAATTGCTGACCTGCAATCTCTACTATAACGTACATTTATTCGATGGTTATGTATTTGAACATAATTCGGAGTGCAAATATACGCATATTTATCTTATAAACAACATATCCGGCAAATTTTTTTGGCCCCGTGCGGCTCTGGCATGGTTTTGGGCCGGGGCAGGGCACCGGCACACGCCGGACGGGGTTTTATGAACAGGATACTGATTGTTTCGGACGATATTTTTCTGCGCGACATGGTGCGTCTGTCGCTGATCGACATGCACACCGAGGTGCGTTGTGCGGCCGATGCGGACGAGATGGAAGGGCTTTGCCGCCGCGTATTGTTCGATCTGGTGATCGTGCTGCATGTGGCCCCTTTCTTGTGCGGCCGCGACGTCGTGCGCGGCGTGCGTCCCGCGGGACTGAGACGGCCGCTGTTTTACGTGGTTTCGTGGCTCCAGTCCGAACAGGCCGTCCTGAGCCTGCTGGAGTGCGGCGTGGACCAGTATATGGCTTTTCCGCTGAGCCTGCAGCGGCTGCGGGGCAAGGTGTCCAACGATTTGAACCGGCTTTTATGACCGAAACGCTTTTCATGATATATTCCGCGGCGGCCGCCGCCGTGACGCTCTGGCTGCTCGGCGGGATGGCGGTCGGGCGGCTGCGCCGCAGACGCAGGCGCGGCCGTGATGCCGTGCTGCAGCGCAAATACCTGCATATCGTCATGCTCGCCCTGTTTTCTGGCGGCGAAGAGGCGCCTCGCTTTCCGCTCCTGCGCCGTGCGGGCGCCCGCCGTCTGCTGATCGAAACCGTCGGCAGGCTGGTGGCGGCGACCTACGGGCTCGACCCGGCGCCGCTGCGCCGCATCGTCGTGCAATACGGGCTGGACGGATGGCTGCTGCGCCGGATACGCTTCGCGCAGGGGTACCGCCGTGCGCGCTACCTGATGCTGCTCTCCCGGCTGCCCGCCGGAGACGACATCGGCGCCGAAGCCGCCCGCTATATGCGCAGCCGCAACCGTTACGTGCGCTTCTACGCCCTGATGACGCAGCTGGCGGCCGAACCTGCGACCTCGCTGCGCCGGATGGCGGAGTACGACTATCCCTTTTCGGCCTGCGAAGTGTCGGAGATCATGGCCATGCTGCGCCGCGGTCTGCTGCCGATCGCCTACGAACCGCTCGTCGGCTCCCCGAACCGCAACCTGCGGATGGTGGGGCTGGGCATCGTGCGGCAGTTCGGCATCGAGGAGGCGGAGAGGCTTCTGCTGGCGATGGTGGCCCGCGAAAGGGAGCCGGAACTGGGCCGCGAAGCGCTCTACACGCTCTGCTCGATGCGCTGTTCGCTCAGGCGGCGCGAGGTGGCGGGCCGCATCGCCTCGATGAGCCGCGCCGAACGCAAGGCGCTGATGCGCTACATGGCGCGGGAGGGCTATGCGCCTGCCGTGCTGCGGCGGTTGTTCGGCGACCGGGAGCGTCCCTACTACGAATCGCTTATACATTCCTATAAACGGAGTCTGGTATGCTGATCGTGCTGTTACTGCTGCTTGCCGCTGTCGCCGCTGCGGCCCTCGCGCTGCTCTGGCTGGTCGTGCGGGGACATAACAAACGGCTGCTGCTGGCAGGTTCGCACGCCGTGGCGAGCGACACGCCCGGCGGCATCGGGATATCGGTGTTGTGCAGCGGCGTCCATGCGCAGGAGCAGGTCGAAAACCTGCTTTCGGCCGAATATGCACACTATGAGGTGATCGTGGTGCTCGATTCCCTGCGTTATCCCGTCGAGTTTGCGGCCTTTACGGCCCGCTACCGCATGATCCGCGTCGAATACGCGCTGTCGGAGGAGCTGCCCGTGACGGGCGTGCGTGCGCTGGGGCGTTCGCGCAAACGCCGTTTCCGCAGGCTGGTGCTGGTGGACCGTGCACAGGATACTCCCGCCGGCGATTTCGATGCGGCGGCCGAAGTGGCGGCCTACGATTACGTGCTGCCGGTGCGGGAGGGACAGTTTCTGCTGCCGGACGCTGTCGCGCGGCTGGTGGCCGAAGTGGGGGAGCGGGGCGTCGGAGGGTGCGATTGCGTGCGTTCGCGGATCGGAGAGCCGGCCGCGCTGCTGAGCCGCGAAGCCGTCGTTGCGGCCGGCGGTTTTGCGCGCCGTCCGGGCAAAGCCGTTCCGTGGCGCCGTCGGCGGAGCCTTTGGGAGCCGGTTTGCTATACGCCCCAGTCTGCGCGCAGGCAGCGTTTTGGTTTGCAGGTAGTTCTGCGTGTCGTGCCGGCTGCGGCGCTGGCCGCTGCGATCGTCGCCGCCGTATGGACGGGCCGGTGGCCGGCGGCTGCCGTGCTGCTCACCGCAGCCCTCGTGTGGTGCGTCGCCGGATGTGTTTCGCTGGCCCTTAGCGATATTGCCTGCGGGCGTACGGGCGGCGGCGAGAAGGGGCTGCTGCGCCGCTGTAAAATAGGAGTGAAAAATTTTACCATATCATAAATTCTTGTTACCTTTACCATGGCAATCGAAATTACCGAACTCAAAAAACGAGCTACGATGATAAACGACAAGGTGAGGATGTATCTGCTGCCGCCGCTGTTCAATGCGGCAGTCAGGGCCGGAGCCTCGATAATGAATATTTACAAGAATTTAGACGATTACGATATAAGCCTCAAAGACGACAAGACGCCGATCACCCTCGCCGACCGTCTCGCACACAAAACCATCCGCGAATATCTGGGCCGCACGCGCATCCCGATCCTGAGTGAGGAGGGCCGCGAGATGCGCTACGACGAACGCCGCAACTGGGAGTTGTACTGGCTGGTCGATCCGCTCGACGGAACGGTCGAGTTCATCAAGGGAAACAACGAATTTACCGTGAATATCGCCCTGATGGAGAACAACGTCTGCATGGGGGCTGTCATTTATGTCCCCTATTTCGAAAAGATGTACGTCGCCGGGCGCGATTCGGGTTCCTACGTCAAGGAGCATATCGCGCCGGATGCCGCCGCCGAATACACCTACGACCAGATCGTCACGGGCTGGCGGCAGCTGCCGCTCGAAGAGGGGGCGGAGCATCCCCGCCTGCGGGTGGCCGTGTCGCGGTCGCACCAGACGCCCGAAACGGCGGAGCATATCGCCCGCCTGCGCGAAGCGCATCCCGATCTGGAGATCGTCGAGCAGGGGAGTTCCTACAAATTCTGCCTGCTGGCCGAGGGGAAGGTCGATTATTATGTCCGCACGACGCATACGTACGAGTGGGACACTGCCGCGGGCGAGCTGATCCTCGCCGAAGCGGGCGGCCGCACCCGCACGCTGCCCGACGACCGGGAACTGCTCTACAACGAGGAGGACCTGCGCAATCCGTGGTTCGTCTGCCGGTCGAAACACTGCAAGATTTGACGGAAGCGGTTCCGAACCGTTTCCGAGATATACGAAGAAGAGGTCGTCCGCGCGTCGGGCAACCTCATTTTTTATTCGCCGGCGAGTCGGCCTCAGCCGGTTTTGGCCAGCTTCTGCCCGCCAACCTCAGCTTGCCAACCTCAGCCTGCTACAGCCCGCCAACCTCATTCAGCCCCAGCAACTACTGCCAGCTTTCGCCACTCGATCACATCCGGTGGACTCCGGTTTGGCCCGACGGCCGCCGCGTTACTCCGCCTGCGCCGCGCCAAGGAATCCCATGACGCTGAACAGCACGATTACGGCCACCAGTACGATGGAGAGCGTTGTGACGTATCTTTTTCCGGATTTGTGCCAGAAGGCGAGGATGCCCGCGAAGAGCGCGGTGTATAAAACGGCTTCGGGGATTCCGCCCAGATGATACTGCACGGGCAGGATCGTGTAGATGTAGCCGTCGAACGAACCGGGCGTGGGACCTATGGTCGAGATGAAACTCAGGCCCAGAACCAGCCACGCCAGCTTGAGGAATCCGTTTTTGCCGTACAGGAATCCGCGTACGGGCAGCAGCGCCAGCGCGATCAGCACTCCTCGGAAAATCTGCAGTCCGGGGCCGAGCGCGACCCACGGTGAGCTTACGGGCCGCATCAGCAGAGCCAGCGACTCGGACGAGAAGTGGGTTCTGTAATCGAGGAAGAGGAGGGCGAAAACGCCGGCGGTGAAGTAGGCGATCACATGCGCCGAGCATATGCGCCAGACGAATGTCTTCGGGGATTCGGGTTGTCGGATCATGTGCGGCGGGTTTGCAGGGGTTTCAGCGCGTTCGCATCCGGGGCTATTTTCCGTGCCCGGCCTCTTCGATGTCGCAGGCCGAGCAGTTGCCCGAACACCCCGCGGCCGTATGCGTGTCGGAGCAGCCGGCGCTGCCGTCCGCTTCGCGCGTTTCGTGTACGGCGCACTTGATGCCCAGCCGCTGCATGTTCTTGTTGGTCGAGATCTCGGAGTCGATGTTATGTCCTTTGATCATCAGCGTCAGCGACATGCCCACGACGAAAAGGGCCACGGCCCCCACCGCGAACAGAAAAACGATTAACCATGTCGGCATATCAATAAGGTATTTTTACGTCCCGAAATTTTGGCTTTCGGTCACAAATGTATACATTTGTAAGATAAATTGCAAAAACGCTGCCCTCTCTTCGGCGGCGGATGCAAAAAGACAACGACGCAATACTATGAAAATCGTAATAGCGGGAGCGGGAGAGATGGGGAGCCATCTGGCGAAGATGCTGAGCGGCAACGGCCACGACATCACCATTATCGACAGCGACCAGAAACTGCTTTCCGACGTGGGGAGTCTGGCCGACGTGATTACCGTCGAGGGGGATTCGACGACCTTCGCCGTGCTCCGCAAGGCTTCGGTGCGCAAGTGCGACCTTTTCATCGCCGTGAACCACGAGGAGAACGACAACGTCGTGGCGGCGATGCTGGCCAAGAAGCTGGGCGCCCGGAAGTCCATCGCCCGCATCGACAACAACGAGTACCTCGAACCCAACAACAAGGAGATGTTCATCGACATGGGCATCGACTACCTGTTCTATCCCGAAAAGGTGGCGGCCCGCGAGGTCATCAACCTGCTGGGGCACACCTCGACCACGGAGTACGTCGATTTTTCGAGCGGCAAACTCTCGCTGGTAGTGTTCCGTCTGGAACCGGCCTCGCCGCTGGTGGGACGGCAGATCGAGGGCTTCGACGACGACGAGACGCCGCTGAGCTACCGCACGGTGGCCATCACGCGGAGCGGCGAGACGATCATCCCCCGGCAGGGCGAGATCTTCACCGAGGGCGACGTGATCTACGTCATCGCGCGTCAGGACGCCGTGAAGCAGGTCATGGAGTTCTCCGGGCAGTCCAATATCGAGATCAAGAACATGATGATCCTCGGCGGTTCGCGCATCGGCATCCGCATCGCCACCGAATTGCAGGAGGAGGTGAATATCAAGCTGGTCGATTACAACGCAGAGAAGGCCTATCGGCTGGCGGAGTTGCTGGACAAGACGCTGATAATCAACGAGGACGGCCGCAACACCGAGGCCATGATGGAGGAGGGGCTTTCCAATATGGACGCCTTCGTGGCCGTGACGGGCCGCAGCGAGACCAACATCCTCGCGGCGATGCTCGCCAAGCGCATGGGGGTCAAGAAGGTGATCGCCGAGGTCGAGAACCTCAATTACATCAACCTCGCCGAGTCGATCGGCATCGACACGATCATCAACAAGAAACTGGTGACGGCGTCGAACATATTCCGCTTCACGATGTCCACCGACGTGCAGGCCATCAAGTGCCTGACGGGCAGCGACGCCGAGGTGCTGGAGTTCATCGTCAAGCCCAACGCTCCGGCCGTCAAGACCCGGATCAAGGACATGGGACTTCCCGAAGATACGATCATCGGCGGCATCGTGCGCGGCGACAAGGTGTTCATCGCCGTGGACAATATGGAAATCAACCCCTACGACCGCGTGGTGGTCTTCGCCATGCCTGCGTCCGTGGGCAAAGTAGGATACTTTTTTAACTGACGGCGCGTGCCGCGCTGCCCGGCGCACGCCGCCGGGCAGCGCACGCCGCCGGAAAACGAAACCGAACAGACACGTGTCATTCAGAAGCATATTACTCAAAGCATGGTTTTCGCAGCGCGAGCGGGCCATCGACCGTTTCCGGCGCCGGCCGGCCGAGACGCAGGAACGCGTCTTCAGGCAGCTGCTGCGCCGCGGACGGCGGACCGAATTCGGCTGGCGTTACGACTTGGGGCATGTCCGCACGGTCGAACAGTTCCAGACGATGGTCGAAACGTTCGATTACGAGACGTTCAAGCCCTACATCGAGAAGATGCTGGCCGGCGAGAAAAACGTCGCCTCGCCGGGCCGCGTGAAGCTCTTCGCCCGTTCGTCGGGCACCACGTCGGACCGGAGCAAATACATCCCGGTCACGGAGGAGTCGCTCTGGTGGAACCATACGCTGGGCATGCGCGACGTGGCGACGGTCTTTTCGGGCAACAATCCGAAGACCGGGGTTTTCGAAGGCAAGACGCTGACGCTGGGCGGGTCGTGCAGCCGCGAAGGGCGCAATCTGGTGGGCGACCTGTCGGCCATACTGATACACGAGACGACGTTCTGGAGCGGCTGGTTCCGTGCGCCGCGTATGGCCACGGCGCTCATTCCCGACTTCGACCGCAAGGTCGAGGCGATCTGCCGCGAGTGCGTCGGCGAAAACATCACGGCCTTTGCGGGCGTGCCGTCGTGGAATTTGGCGATGATGCGCCGCGTGCTGGAATATACGGGGCGGCAGAACCTGCTCGAAGTGTGGCCCAACCTCTGCATGTTCGCCCACGGGGGCGTGGAATTCGGTCCTTACCGCCGCTCGTTCGAGGCGCTGATACCCTCGGAGCGGATGCAGTACATGGAGACCTACAACGCTTCGGAGGGCTTCTTCGCGCTGGCCGACGATCCGTCGCGCGACGACATGCTGCTGATGCTCGACTACGGCAACTTCTTCGAGTTCCGCAGCGGCGGGACGATCGTCCCGCTGGAGGGCGTGGAGTGCGGCCGTGTGTACGCCATGCTGATCACCTCGAACAACGGTTTGTGGCGTTACGAAATCGGCGATACGGTGGAGTTCACCTCGACGAATCCCTACCGGATCCGGTTCGCGGGCCGCACACGGCAGTATATCAACGTCTTCGGCGAGGAGCTGATCGTCGATAACGCCGACCGTGCCCTGATCGCCGCCAGCAACGAGACCGGGGCCGTCGTCGGGGAGTATACCGTGGCGCCGTGCTACATGTCGCTCCGGGAGCGGGGCGCCCACGAGTGGATCGTGGAGTTCGAGCGTGAGCCCGACAGCCGCGAGCATTTCGCCGAAGCGCTCGACCGGGAGCTGCGGGCCGCGAATTCGGATTACGACGCCAAGCGCCGGACCACGCTCGAACGGCAGCGGCTGACGGTCGTGGACCGCGGGCTTTTCCTCGCATGGCTGCGCGCCCGCGGCAAGAACAAGGTGCCGCGGCTGGTCAACGACCGTCATGTGGCCGAGGAGATACTGGCGTTCGGCGGGGAGAAGAAGTGACGGCGGACGTTTTTGCGGCGCGACGCCATGATGACAGGGCGCCGGAATGCTCCGGCAGGACAAAAATGTAAAACAAATATCGTATAATATGTATATAGCAATTGCAGGCAACATCGGAAGCGGAAAGACGACGCTGACCCAGATTCTGACCAAGCGCTACAATGCCAAGTCGTATCTCGAAGAGTGCAACAACCCCTATATCGGCGACTTCTATGAAGATATGAACCGCTGGTCGTTCAATCTGCAGATGTACTTTCTGGGAAGCCGCATCCAGCAGACGATGGACATGCTCTCCGACGGCGGTTCGGGCGTGATTTTTCAGGACCGCACGGTTTACGAGGATGCGCATATCTTTGCCGGCAACCTCCATGAAATGGGGCTGATGCCTACGCGCGACATCGAAACCTACATGAAGATTTTCAGGCTGGTGACCGAGCTGATTCCCAAGCCCGACCTGCTGATTTATCTCAAGGCGAGCGTCCCGACGCTGATTTCGCAGATCCGCAAGCGCGGCCGCGAGTACGAGATGAATATCGACGAGCTGTACCTCAAGCGGCTGAACGACAAGTACAACAACTGGATAGACAACATATACGAAGGCGACGTGCTTGTGGTGGACAAGGACCATGAGGATTTCATTTCGGACCCTGCCGTGCTGGATAAAATCTGCGCGCGGCTGGATGCGCTTAATACCCGGAAGTAACGCATGATGCTGCCTGCGAAGTTTGCCGAGCGCGTTTTGCGCGATCTGGGCGATAGCGAGGGCGCGGCGCTCTGCGCGGCGCTCGACACCGAGCCGCCCGTGTCGGTGCGCCTGAACCCGGCCAAGTGCGGCGGTCCGGAGAACGGCGGAGCCGGGCGGGAGGAGGACGCGGACAAGGCGGCCGGCCGTTCGGACGGAGTGCAGCCTGCCGTGCTGGCCGACGCCGACGGCCGGGTGCCGTGGTGCGGCGACGGATATTACCTCGCGGCGCGGCCGCAGTTCACCTTCGACAGCGATTTTCATGCGGGGGCCTACTATGTGCAGGAGGCCGCGTCGCAGTTCGTGGGACATTTGTTGCAGGGTGTCGAAGTCGCCGGCAGGCGGATTCTCGACCTTTGCGCCGCTCCGGGCGGCAAGACGACGCTCTATGCGTCGCTCGCGGGGCCTGACGGGCTGGTCGTCGCCAACGAGATCGACCGCCGCCGCGCTCAGGTGCTGGCGGACAACGTCCGCAAGTGGGGCACGGGCAACGTTGCGGTGACGACGTGCGAAGCCCGGCAATTGGGCGGTTTCGAAGCGTGGTTCGACGTGGTGGCGGTGGATGCTCCCTGCTCCGGCGAGGGGATGTTCCGCAAGGACCGCGACGCCCGCGGCGAATGGAGCGAAGGCAATGTAAAGCTTTGTGCCGCAAGGCAGGACGAGTTGTTGCGTGAAGCGTGGCGTGCGCTCAAACCCGGCGGAGTGCTGATATACAGCACCTGTACGTTTAACCGCGACGAGGACGAAGGCGCGCTCGAACGGATGCTCGGCTGGGCGGAGGACGAAGCGGCGCAGGCCGGGGAGGTCGCCGTCGATGCGTCGTGGGGGATTGTCTGCGGACGCGTGGGCGCGTTCCGGACCTTCCGGTTTTATCCCCACCGGGCGCGCGGCGAGGGATTTTTTGCCGCCGTGGTCCGCAAGGCTTTCGATGCGGGCGGCCGCTGCCGCACGCCCAAGGCGCGGCGCACGGTCTTCGCTTCGGTGGACAGAGCTGCGGCAGCCGAGTTGCGCCGCTGGGTGAACAGCCCCGAACGGATGTGCTTCGCGACGGTCGCCGACACCTGTTACGGCTATTACGTCGCGCAGGCGGAAGCCGTGAAGGTTTTGGCCGAAGCGCTTCCGGTGATATATTCGGGCGTGGCGATGGGGCAGCTCTTCAAGGGGCGTCTGCGTCCCGATCCCGCGCTGGCGTTCTTCTGCGGACTGAACCGGGATGCGGTTCCCGCCGCGGAGCTGGACGAAGAGCAGACGCTCCGCTTCCTGCGCAGGCAGGAGATCGGGGCCGGACCTTTTGCCGAAGGGATCAATCTGGTGTGCGCGCGGGGCCGTGCGCTCGGATTCGCGAAGCGCATAGGAAACCGGGTAAACAACATGTACCCCAATTCATTGCGAATTATTAAACAATAGATATGGCCGAGAAACTTTTTTATTCGATGGGCGAAGTGGCCGAGATGTTCGATGTCAATGCGTCGCTGATCCGTCACTGGGAGTCGCAGTTCAGCGTCATCCGCCCCAAGCGCAACAAGAAAGGAAACCGTCTCTTCTCGCCGCGGGATGTCGAGAATCTCAAACTGATCTATCATCTGGTCAAGGAGCGGGGAATGACCCTCGAAGGGGCGAAGAAAGCACTCCGGCAGCAGCCTGCCGAGGGCGGAATGGAACGCGATGCGGAGCTGATGGAGCGTCTGCAGCGTATCCGCGCGCTGCTGGTCGAGGTGCGTGAGGACCTGAAGGCCGGCGAGGGGGAAATCCTTGCCGACGCTGACGCCGACGCCGATACTGACGCCGGTGCCGTGCCGGATGCGCCGGACGCCGAAGCCGCCGCACCCCGCCGCAGGGGCAAACCCGTGGTGAAGATCGCTGCGGAAGGTGAGGAAGCCGCCGATGCGGGACACTCGGTGGCGAAGCGTATCCGCAAACCCCGCCGCAAGAAGGAGGAGGTCGAGAACAAGGAGTTGTTCGCCTTTTACGAGCAGTCGCTGTTTTAGGGGATTTCCGCCGCTGCGCAGGGCGGAGTTTGCCCGGTATGCCGGCGGCCTTGTGTCGTAAACACTCCCCTCCGAGGAGGGGATTTCGGGGGGCAGACTTGTAAACGCGGCTCAGAGCCGCGACAACGTCCCGCCGGGATGTATTCTGGTTGGGAAAATGTATATATTAACGATATAAATTATGCTTATCCGGGAAATAACCGACGTCATCGAGCGTTTTGCGCCGCTGGCGTGGCAGGAGTCGTACGACAACGCCGGGCTGATCGTGGGCCGGCCCGACGACGAGGTGCGCAAGGCGCTGTTGGCCGTGGACGTCACCGACGAGGTGATGGCCGAAGCCGAGCGCGAGGGGTGCGATCTGATCATCACGCACCATCCGATCGTTTTCCATGCCCTCAAGCGGTTCAATTCGGCCGATCAGGTGCAGCGCTGCGTCGAGCGGGCCATCCGCAGCGGCATTGCGCTCTATGCCTGTCACACCAATCTCGACAGCGCGCCGGAGGGGATGAGCTGGCGGCTGGCCGAGATGCTGGGCGTGGCGGACCTGTGTGTGCTGCAGCCCTCCGCGGCCGACGCGAAGGTCGGGTTCGGCGTGGTGGGCGAACTGCCGGGAGCCGTGGCGACCGTGGAGTTCATGCGCCATATCCAGCGAACGCTCGGCGTGCGCGTCGTGCGTCATAGCGACATCGCTTCGCCGGAGGTGCGCCGCGTGGCGGTCTGCACGGGGGCCGGGGCTTCGATGATCGGCGAAGCCCGCCGCGCAGGGGCCGACATCTACATCACGGCGGACATGAAGTACAACGACTTCATGACGCCCGATAAAGCCCTCACCGTAGCAGATATAGGCCATTTTGAAAGCGAATATTGCGCAATTCAGATTTTATTTGATATTTTATCGAAAAATTTGATTACCTTTGCGGTTCGCAAGAGTGAGGACTCGCGCAATCCGGTGAACTATTTGGTTTAAGTCTAAACTATAGAAGACATTATATGGCAACACAAAAGAAAACTGCCGAAGTTGATTATTCGATGCAGGAGAAGATCATGGCGCTTTACGAGCTGCAGAAGATCGACAGCAAAATCGATGAAATCAACAAGGTAAAAGGTGAACTGCCTCTTGAGGTACAGGACCTCGAAGATGAGATGACCGGCCTGAGAACCCGTATCGACAACATCAATGCCGAAATCGAGGAGCTGAATACGCTCACCAAACAGCGCAAGCGCGAGGTGGATCAGGCCAAGATTCTTATCGGAAACTACAAGGAACAACAGAACAACGTGCGCAACAACCGCGAGTTCGACGCCATCACCAAGGAGATCGAGTATCAGGAGCTGGAGATCGAGCTGGCCGAGAAGCGTCTCAAGGAGTACAGCGCCGGCGTGAAGGCCAAGAAGCTCCAGCTGGAGGAGGCCGAAGCCGTAGCCGACGGACGCGCCGCAGACCTTGCCGCCAAGAAGAGCGAGCTGGAGGGCATCGAGGCCGAGACCGCACCGCTGGTCGCCGAGTTCGAAGTGCAGGCCGACCGCGCCAAAGCCAAGATCGACGAGCGCCTGCTGGCGGCCTACAGCCGTATCCGCCAGAACGTCCGCAACGGACTGGCCGTGGTGACCGTCAAGCGCGACGCCTGCGGCGGCTGCTTCAACCGCATTCCCCCGCAGCGTCAGGTGGAAATCCGTCAGGGCAAGAAGATCATTATCTGCGAGTACTGCGGACGTATTCTCGTGACCGATCCCGAAGAGGTTCAGGAGTAGCGGATCATTCAGTAAACAAGAGGGCCGGAGTCATTCAACTCCGGCCCTCTTCGTTTTCGCGGGCGGCTACCACACGACCCCGACGTCGAGAATCACCCCGTCGTCGGCGTCGGACGATGCGAACGAATCGGCTTTGTACTGGACGCAGATCATAATCATCGGCTCCGCGCCGGTGTTGCGCAGCGCGCGTCGGCCGTCGGGGGAGACCCGGATTACGCTGCCCTCGCCGACGGCGAAGATTTTGCCGTCCACCTGAAACTCTCCGTCGCCCCGGACGATGATGTAGAGCTCCTCGTGCGTCTTGTGGGTGTGGAGGAACCCGACGCCTGCGCCCGGCTCGATGCGCTGGAACGACAACTCCGCGCCCGTGGCGCCGAGGGCGCTGCCCGCAAATACTTTTCCGGGGATCTCGACGCCCGGAGCCAAGATCAGCGTGTGCTGGTTCAACTCGTCCATCTTTCCTACTGTCACGGCAGCGAAATTCGCGCCGCCGGCTGTTTTTTCGACTTTTTTCATCTTTGCTGTACGTTTGGTTTGCTGATACGTTTGTATTCGGTCAGGGCAAAGATAAGGAGAACGTCCGTCGGATGCAAGACGGTACGTGCGCGTATGTTACTTACATTGAGGAAACTAATGCTGGGCGTCAGGCGGAACGGAACGTGAAAAAACGGAACTTTTTTTTCGCGCCGTGCGGAATCTCCGGCTGCCGGCGGCGGTGCGGCGAGTGTTAATTTATTAACATCAAAATCCTTCCGACTTTTATAAATATTCCTTAACTTTGCAAAGTCGTAATTTTCGGACTAAAATTACTAACAAATGAAGATAGCTATTGCCCAGTTGAACTACACGATCGGGGATATCGACGGCAACGCCTCGAAAATCATCGATTCCATCAACAAAGCGAAAGCGCAGCGCGCCGACCTTGTCATCTTTGCCGAACAGGCCGTGAGCGGGACACCGGCTTTCGATCTGCTGCGTAAGACGACCTTCCTCGAATTGTGCGAGGACGCGCTGGTCGAAATAGCTTCGTGCTGCGACGGCATCGCCGCGATCGTGGGACTGCCGATCCTCACGCGCGAGGGAACCATCAGCGCCGCGGCGCTGATTCAGGACCGCAAGGTGCTGCGCTACGTGGGCAAGAAATATATCACGGCCCGCCGCGAAATGGGCTTTCTCGTCCCCTCGAAAGGGTTCGAATATGCGACGATCAAAGGTCACAAGTGCGCCATCATCGTGGGCGACGACCTGAGCCGCGAGCACGATTTCGACAAGTCGGTCGAAACCGTCATCTCGATCAACGCCCGCAAATACGGCAAGGGCACCATGACCTACCGTTACGATATGATGCGTCATCTGTCGTTCGTCGAAGCCAAGAATCTGGTGCTGGTCAATCAGGTCGGAGGCGCGACGGACATCGTCTACGACGGCACGTCGGGCGCGTTCAACAACCGCGGCGAGCTGGTGCTGATGATGAAGCAGTTCGAGGAGGATTTCCAGATTTTCGACACCAAGGCCCAGAATCCTCCCGTCGGGGTTCCTTCGACCTACAACGACCGCACGCGGATGGTCTATCAGGCGGCCCGCTGCGGACTCCGCGACTTCTTCCTCAAGAACGGTTACAAGAAGGCCTGCATCGGCCTTTCGGGCGGTATCGACTCGGCCGTGGTGGCCTGTCTGGCCGCCGACGCGCTGGGCGCCGGGAATGTCCGCGCCCTGCTGCTGCCTTCGCAGTTCTCGTCGGACCATTCGGTCGAAGACGCCAAGAAGCTGGCCGAGAACCTCGGCATCGAATACAACGTAATTCCCATTACCGAAATATATACCAGTGTGGTGAATACCCTCAAGCCGGTCATCGGCGGGCGGGAGTTCGACGCCACGGAGGAGAATATCCAGACCCGTATCCGCACGGTGCTGCTGATGGCCGTGCAGAACAAGACGGATTACATTCTGCTCAACTCGTCGAACAAGAGCGAGAATGCGCTGGGCCTTTGTACGCTTTACGGCGATACGGCGGGTGCGTTCAGCCCCACGGGCGACCTCTACAAGAGCGAGATGTACGACGTGGCGCGTTATATCAACCGCACGTTCGGCAATGTGATTCCCGAAAACATTCTGGACAAGGAGCCGTCGTCGGAGCTGCATCCGGGACAGAAGGACAGCGATATTCTGCCGCCCTACGAGGTGGTGGACGCCATTCTGCTGCGCATGATCGAGGAGGGCCAGCACCGCGAGGAGATCGTCAATGCGGGGTTCGATTCGGAAGTCGTGGAGAAGATCCACTGCATGATCATGCGCAACGAGAAGAAGCGTTACCAGTTTCCGCCCGTGCTGCGCCTGTCGATGTGCTCGTTCGGGCACGAACGGCTGATGCCCCTGACCAATAAATACGGCGACTGAGGCGTGGCATCCGGAATCATCGAACACGAAGGGATCGTGTCGCGCGTCGAAGGCGACCGGGTCTATGTGAAGATTACCTCACAGAGCGCCTGCGGCACCTGCAAGGCGCGCGAGGCGTGCGGCTTGGCCGAAGCGCGGGAAAAGATCGTCGAGGTGACGACCCCCGGAGCGCAGCAACACTACACCGCAGGCGAAAGCGTTACGGTCGGCGTCCGCCGCAGTGCGGGCGCTGTCGCCGTTATATTGGCCTATGTCGGCGCGCTGGCGGTGCTGTTGGCGGTGCTGGCCGCGGCGGTCGCCGCGCTGGGATGGAGCGAAGGCCGCAGCGCCTTGGCGGCATTGGCCGCAGTAGGCGTCTATTACTGCGTGTTATGGCTCTTCAGACATAAAATCGAACACACAATTCATTTCTCAATAACCAAAAACTACTGATGGAAGTATTACTTTACACAATCCTGACGCTGTGTGCGCTGGGAGTGCTTTCCGCGGTGATCCTCTATTTCGTGGCCCAGAAATTCCGGGTCGAGGAGGACCCCAGAATCGACGAGGTGGAGAAGATGCTGCCGGGCGCGAACTGCGGCGGCTGCGGTTTCGCCGGCTGCCGCGGCATGGCCGATGCGCTCGTGAAGCAGGACGACATTTCGTCGCTCTTCTGTCCCGTGGGCGGCGGCGACTGCATGAAGGCCGTCGCGGCTTACCTCGGCAAGTCCGCTCCCGAAAAGGAACCGCAGGTCGCTACCGTGCGCTGCGGCGGAACCTGCGAGAAGCGTCCCCGCACCAACGATTTCAACGGCGCCAAGTCGTGTGCCGTGGCTTCGTCGCTCTATGTGGGCGAAACGGGCTGTGCGTTCGGCTGTCTGGGATTCGGGGACTGCGTCGTCTCCTGTGCTTTCGACGCGATCCGCATGAATCCCGAAACGGGGCTTCCCGAAGTCGATCCCGATAAGTGTACGGCCTGCGGCGCCTGCGTGAAGGCATGTCCCAAAATGATTATCGAGCTGCGCAAGAAGTGGCCCAAGAACCGTGCGGTATACGTGTCGTGCGTGTCGAAGGACAAGGGCGCGGTGGTGATGAAAGCCTGCAAGGCCGGATGTATCGGCTGCGGCAAGTGCCAGAAGGTGTGCGCGTTCGACGCGATTACGATTGCGAGCAACCTTGCCTATATCGACCCGCAGAAGTGTAAGCTCTGCCGCAAGTGCGTGAACGAGTGCCCGACGGGCGCGATCCGGCTGGTCGGCATGGAACCGCTGCCCAAGGCGCCGAAGACTCCGGCGGCTCCCGCCGCGCCGAAGGCCGCTCCGGCCGCTGAGAAGGCTGTTGAATCCGCCAAGCCGGCCGCGGAGAAGGCCGCGCTTGCATCCGGGCAGGCCGCTCCGGCCGAAGTTTCTAAGGCGGCCGCAGTCGAAAAGCCTGCCGGGAGTGCCGCTGCGCCTGAGAAGGCCGCGCCCAACGCTGAGAAGGTCGCTCCGGCGGAAACCGCTTCCAAAGCCGAATAAACGGATTTTTCCGCAGAGCCGGGGCGGGCGTGGACCTGCCGGGGCGGGCGGAAGACGAAGGAAAGAATCCAACCGAAAAAACAGAGAAATTAAGATATGAAGACATTTCCAATAGGCGGAGTCCATCCGTCGGAAAATAAACTGAGCGGCGCCAAACCGATCGAGGTGCTTCCGCTGCCCGATGTGGTGGCGATTCCCCTCGCACAGCATATCGGCGCGCCCGCCGCGGCCAAGGTCGCCAAGGGCGACAAGGTGCTGACGGGACAGCTCATCGCAGAGGCGTCAAGCTTTATGTCGGCCAATATCCACTCCCCGATTTCGGGTACGGTGACGGCTGTCGATGCCGTTCCCAACGGTCAGGGGCTGCGTCAGGTGATGATTACGATCAAACGCGAGGGCGACGAGTGGGCCGAAGGCATCGACCGTTCGGAGACGCTCGTCCGCGAGTGCGCGCTTTCGTCCGCGGAGATCATCGCCCGGATCAAGGACGCCGGTATCGTCGGCATGGGCGGTGCGACGTTCCCCACGCATGTGAAACTCTCGGTTCCTCCCGGAAAAAAGGCCGAAGCGTTGATTATCAACGGCGTGGAGTGCGAGCCTTACCTGACCTCCGACCACCGTACGATGCTCGAACACGGCGAGGAGCTGCTCGTGGGCGTGACGATCCTGATGAAGGCGATCGCCGTGGAGAAGGCTTACATCGGCATCGAGAACAACAAACCCGACGCCATAGCGCACCTGCGCAAACTGGCCGAAGGGTATAAGGGGATCGAAGTGGTGCCCCTCAAGGTGAAATACCCGCAGGGCGGTGAGAAACAGCTGATCGCCGCCGTGACGGGCCGTGAGGTGCCGCCTCCGCCCGCGCTTCCGATCGACGTGGGCGCCGTGGTGTGCAACGCTTCGACGACCTATGCCGTCTATCAGGCCGTGCAGAAGAACAAACCGCTCATCGAGCGCGTGGTGACCGTCACGGGCAAGGGCGTGAAGGAGCCGAAGAACCTGCTGACCCGCATGGGCACGCCGATTTCGGCATTGCTCGAAGCGGCCGGAGGGCTTCCCGCCGATGCGGGCAAGGTGATCAACGGCGGTCCGATGATGGGCCGGGCGATGGTCAACCTCGATTCGCCCGTGACCAAGGGGTGTTCGGGCATTACGGTGATGAGCGGCCGCGACGCCGTGCGCCGCGAGGCTTCGCAGTGCATCAAGTGCGCCAAGTGCGTGGCCGCCTGCCCGATGGGGCTTGAACCCTATTACCTCTCGAAAATGACGCAGAAGAAGGGCTGGGACGCGCTCGAAGAGCAGATGATCACTTCGTGTATCGAGTGCGGCTGCTGTCAGGCTTCGTGTCCCTCGTACCTGCCGCTGCTGGACTGGGTGCGTCTGGGCAAGCAGACCGTTATGGGAATCATCCGTGCGCGTGCCGCGGCTCCCAAGAAGTAAATCTCCGAACGTAAAAAATACCAAATATTTATGGCAAACAAACTTGTAGTTGCTCCCGCACCGCACGTACAGACCTCGCAGTCTACGGCCCGGATCATGCGCGACGTCGTGATCGCGCTGATGCCCGCGCTGGCGGTCTCGGCCGTGGTGTTCGGAGTGGACGTACTGCGTGTCACGGCGCTTTCGGTCGCGGCCTGCGTACTGTTCGAATATCTGATTCAGAAGTTTCTGGTCCGCGGCGCTTCGACCATCGGCAACTGGTCGGCGGTGGTGACCGGCGTGTTGCTGGCCTTCAACCTGCCCGCGTCGATTCCTTGGTGGATCGTGCTGATCGGCGCTTTCGTCGCCATCGCCATCGCTAAGATGACCTTCGGCGGACTGGGCAAGAATCCGTTTAACCCCGCGCTGGTGGGCCGTGTGTTCCTGCTGATCGCCTATCCGGTGCAGATGACCTCGTTCCCCGTACCGGTGAACGGCTCGTTCGACGCGCTGTCGGGCGCGACGCCGCTGGCGGCTGTGAAACACGGCGCTGCCGCCGACGTGCTCGGCGTGCAGGAACTGCTGTTGGGCAACATGCCGGGTTCGCTGGGCGAGGTGGCCGCGCTGGCATTGATCTGCGGCTTCGTCTACCTGCTGTGGCGGCGCGTCATCACGTGGCAGATTCCCGTGACGATCCTCGGCACGATGGCGCTGTTCGCGTTTGTCGTCGCGGCGGCGAAGGGCGGACTCTCGGCCGGTCCGGTGCTGTGGCAGTTCCCGTTATTCCATGTGTTGGCCGGCGGCGCGCTGCTGGGTGCGATCTTCATGGCGACGGACTATTCGACCTCGCCGATGACCGTCCGGGGCGGCGTGATCTTCGGCGTCGGCATCGGCGCGATTACGATGTGCATCCGTCTCTGGGGCGCTTATCCCGAAGGCATGTCGTTCGCGATCCTGATCATGAACGCCGTGGTGCCGCTGATCAACAAATATGTCAAACCCAAGCGCTTCGGCGTAAAATAGGAGGGGTGCAGATATGAAAAGTACACTTTTGAATATGACGGCCGTGCTCTTCGGCATCACCCTCATCGCTTCGGCCGGGGTGGGCGCCGTGAACATGATCACGGCGGAACCGATCGCTCAGGCCGAGCAGGCGGCGAAAACCGCCGCGCTGAACGGCGTGCTTCCGGCGTTCGATGAGACGGCGGCCGAGACGCTGACCATCGACGAGATGCCGATCACGGTCTACACCGCGACCAAGGGCGGCCAGCTGGCCGGATATGCCGTGGAGTCGATGACCAAGAACGGTTTCGGCGGCGCGATCAACATGATGGTGGGCTTCACGCCCGACGGCGAGGTGATCAACGTCAATGTCCTGAAGCAGGCGGAGACGCCCGGACTGGGAACCAAGATGGCCGACGCCGACAACGTGCTGCTGCGCAGCGTCAAGGGGCAGAAACTCGAAGAGAAGAAGCTCGTGAACGGCAAACTGGCCGTCGCCAAGGACGGCGGCGACGTCGATGCGCTGACGGCGGCGACCATTTCGTCGCGCGCCTATGTGGATGCGATCAACCGTGCATGGATGGCTTACAAGAGCGTTGCGACGGGGTCAACCCTGACCGACGTGTCGTCCGGCGCGACTTCCGCGGCCGGAGATACGGCGGAGGAACAAACCAGCGGGCCTGAGGCTCAGGAAGGAGGACAAAATGAATAAGCTGAATATCATCGTAAGCGGTATCGTCAAAAACAACCCGACGTTCGTGCTGGTGCTGGGCATGTGCCCCACGCTGGGTACGACGACCTCGGCCGAAAACGGCATGGGCATGGGACTGGCGACGATGGCCGTGCTGATCATGTCGAATCTGGTGATCTCGCTCATCAAGAACATCATTCCGGACAAGGTACGTATCCCGGCGTTCATCGTCGTGATCGCTTCGTTCGTGACCGTTATCCAGATGCTGATGCAGGCATACGTGCCGGCGTTGTACGCTTCACTGGGCGTATTTATCCCGCTGATCGTGGTGAACTGCATCATCCTCGGCCGCGCCGAGGCGTTCGCTTCGAAGAACTCGCCGCTGGATTCGATCCTTGACGGCGTGGGCATCGGTCTGGGCTTTACGCTGGCCCTGACGGCCGTGGGCGCCGTGCGCGAAATACTGGGCAGCGGCGCGATTTTCGGCGTCAGCCTCGGTACGGCGGATTACATGCCGCTGATCTTCGTACTTGCACCGGGCGCGTTCCTCGTGCTGGGATACCTCATGGTTTTGTTTAACAAATTAGCCAAGAAATAGTTATGGAGCTTTCCTATTTTGCAATCATCATCGGCGCCATCTTCGTAAACAACGTCGTGCTGGCGCAGTTCCTCGGCATCTGCCCCTTCTTGGGCGTGTCGTCGAAAGTCGAGACCTCGATGGGCATGGGGGCTGCCGTAACGTTCGTCATGGCGATCGCCGCCGTGGTGGCATGGCTGATTCAGACCTATGTGCTCGTTCCGCTGGACATCGTCTACATGCAGACCATCGTCTTCATTCTCGTGATCGCGGCGCTGGTGCAGATGGTCGAGATCATGCTGAAGAAACTTTCGCCCTCGCTCTATCAGGCGCTGGGTATTTTCCTGCCCCTCATCACGACCAACTGCGCCGTGCTGGGCGTGGCGATCCTGATGATCCAGAAGGAGTTCAATCTGTTGCAGAGCGTCACCTATTCGGTGGCTACGGCGCTCGGCTTCGCCCTCGCGCTGGTGCTTTTCGCCGGTATCCGCGAGCGTCTCGATTTCGAGGACGTTCCCAAAGCCTTCAAGGGGGTGCCCATCGCGCTGATCACGGCCGGTATCCTCGCCATGGCTTTCATGGGATTTTCGGGACTGGTGTAAGTCCCGAACCGGGAGCGGCTGTCGGGAAGAAAACAGCCGTCCGGGAGCATGGCGGAGAAGGTTACGCCGCCGTTGCGGACACGAAAAAGGGAAGTTGCTGCGGCAACTTCCCTTTTTTATTTCGCCTGCAGGCTGTCGGCCTGTTCGGCGGGCGGCACGAACCGCTGGCGGATCGCCTCTTTGGCCGTGCGGGAGATGTAGGCCCAGCGCGTGGCGATCATGACAAGCAGCATCGCCACGACGGCGATCATCATCAGCTCCTGCCCGGACCGGGCTTTGAACCATTCGAAAAGTTTCATGTTTTTGCGATTATTTTCGGTTGAAACGTTCGTTTCTTGCGTGCAATTAATTAATTTTGCAAAAATAACAATAAAAATCCGGATTCGAAATGAAGGATATCATAAAACTTCACGACAGAAAGTTCAAAATCATGATTCCCGCCGAGAAAATCGACGAGGCTGTGTCGGCTGTTGCCCAGCGCATAAACGAGGATTACGGCGACAAGGAGACGCCGCTGTTCGTCGGCGTATTGAACGGTTCGTTCATGTTCATGAGCGATCTGATCAAGAAAATCGAGTTCAACAACGAGCTGTCGTTCGTGAAGCTGGCCTCGTACGAGGGAACCTGTTCGTCGGGCTGCGTCAAGAGCCTGATCGGGCTGAACGGCAGCATCGAAGGCCGCCACGTGATCGTGGTCGAGGATATCGTCGATACGGGCGAGAGCATCGAGTACATGATTTGCGACCTCAAGGCGCAGAAACCCGCGAGTCTCGAAGTCTGCACGCTCTTTTTCAAACCGGGGTCCTACCGCAAGCAGATTCCGATCAAGTACCGCGCGATGGAGATCGGCAATGAATTCATCGTTGGCTACGGACTGGATTACGACCAGCTGGGCCGCAGTCTGAAAGATATTTACGTGGTCACCGAATAATGGCTTTCACCACAGATACCGAACTGCTGGACGGAGGACGCCTGCTGCCCCTCGTCGAGGATTTCTATACCATTCAGGGCGAAGGTTTCCATGCGGGGAAACCCGCCTATTTTATCCGTTTGGGCGGGTGCGACGTGGGGTGCCGCTGGTGCGACGCCAAGTATACGTGGAATCCGAAACTCTATCCGCCGACCGACGTGCGGACGGTCATCGACCGCGCGCTGGCATGTCCGGCGCAGGCGATCGTCATTACGGGCGGCGAGCCGCTGCTCTATCCGTTGGGCGTATTGACCGAAACCCTGCACGAGAAGGGGTTGCAGATTTTTCTGGAGACCTCCGGAACGCACCCTTTCAGCGGTTACTTCGACTGGGTATGTCTGTCGCCCAAACGGCAGCAGCCCCCGCTGGACGAAGCGCTGGAGCGGGCGCACGAGCTGAAGGTGATCGTCGAAAGCGAAAGCGACTTCGAATGGGCCGAGCGGAACGCCGCACGGGTGCGGCCGGAGTGCATGCTCTACCTGCAGCCCGAATGGAGCGTCGCCGAACGGGTGATGCCCGCGATGGTCGAGTACGCCAAGGCGCATCCGAAGTGGAATATCTCCATACAGACGCATAAATACATGCACATACCCTGATGAGTTTCGAGGTGGGCCGGAAGTTCTGGATCGCCGCCACGGCGGTCATTGTCGTCGTCACGCTGTTCGTGGTGGGGCGCAATTCGCTGCATGCCGTGAAAATCAAGCGTCAGATCAATGCGATGACCCGCGAGAAGGAGTATTACCGGACGAAGATCGAGCAGGACAGCACGCTGCTGGAGCGGTTGCAGTATGACGATTATCTGGAGGAGTACGCCCGCGAAAATTACCACATGCAGCGGAGGGGCGAACACGTCTATATTATCAAGGAATAAGTCTTATGCCGGGAGGCGGCTCCCGGAGTCAGTGAAATGCGGCGGCCTTCGGGCCGCTGTTTTTTGTTATGGCTGCCGAGGGGCGATATGGCTGCCGAGGGACGATATGCCTGCCGAGAGGTGATATGCCGGGCGGTGCGATGGGGAGGGGTTTGTTCGGGTGCCGTTTTTTTTGTTGCGGCCTGCTGAGGGACGAAATGTTGTCGAAGGGCGAAACGTTGGCTGAGAGGTGATATGCCGGGCGGTTTGTTTGGCCGGGCGGTCGGTGCGATTCCCGGTCGGTTTGGTTGCCGGTTTGTTCGGTCGCCGATTCTCCGCCGCCGGCTTTTGGTGGCCGGTTCGTACGGTTGCCGATTCGTTCGGGGAGTATTTTTTGTCGGGGCGGTTGGCCGGTTTTTGGGTTTGCTGGTTTTCCGGGGCGATTTTCCCGTCGGCGGTTGCGGAAATGTCAGTAATGCGTGAAGCCGTGCCAGTCGAGGGGGCGGAGCGTTCCGTTTTCGAACCACTCCAGCTCTCTGCCGTCCGTGATCCGGCCGACGGGGTGGAGCGGGGCGCCGAACCGGGCGAGGAAGTCGGCGGCGAGACGTTCCGCGTCTGCGCACTCGGCCGTAAGCAGAAGGACGTAGTCCTCGCCGGCGCAGGCGGCGGTCCGGATGTCCGCATCTGCGGCGGCCGGAATCCGCTCGGTGTCGATGGCGGCGCCGACGCCTGAACGCTCCATGATGTGGCGGATGTCCGACGCCAGCCCGTCCGAAATATCCATCATGGCATGTACTTCGTGCCGCCGGCCGAGCCAGAGGCCTTCGGCGACCTGCGGCCGGGGATTGCGGTGTATGGCAGCGGCGGGGGTGTCGTAACGGCCCGCGAGAATGTCGCGCAGGCCCGCCCCGGAGGCTCCGAGCGCTCCCGCCGTGAAAATCACGTCGCCGGGACGCGCTCCGCTGCGGCGTTTGATATGCGTGTCGGCGGCGCGGCCGATGGCGGTGACGTTGATCGTGATGCCTGCCGCCGAACGGGTGGTGTCGCCCCCGGCGAGCGTTACGCCGAATTCTTGGGACAGCTCCCGGTAACCCTGCATGAACTCTTCGGCCCACGCTCCGGTCGCATCGTCGGGCAGCGAGAGTGACAGCAGGGTGGCGATGGGACGGGCGCCCATCGAGGCCACGTCGCTCAGGTTTACGGCGAGGGATTTGCGCCCCAGCTCCCGTGCGGAGGTGGCGGCGCGCAGGAAATGCACCCCTTCGGCGAGCATGTCCGTAGTGAAGACGAGCGATTCGCCGCCGCCGACGGGCAGCACGGCGCAGTCGTCGCCGATACCTTCGAACCCGTTGTCGGGGAGCGTTGCGAAAAGGTCTTTTATGCGGTCGATGAATCCGAATTCGGTCATGGTTTTCCGGGCGGTTTGACGTATATTGCGCCGTTACGGTCGCTTTATATTGGGTGATATTAAACAAAGATATTAAAAAATTCTTTAAAATCACTATCTTTGTCTGCGAATCGCGGCGGGCGGAGTCCGTGTGCGGCTAACAGTCGGAACTATGAAAATATTGATTCTCAACGGCCCGAACCTCAATCTGCAGGGGCGGCGCGACACCGGAGTTTACGGTACGCAGACCTTCGAAACCTTCTTCGAACGGCTCCGGTCGCTCTATCCCGCCGTCGGATTCGGCTACTTCCAGTCCAATATCGAAGGCGAGTTGATCGACGCCGTACAGCAGGCCGACGGCGTTTACGACGGTGTGGTGCTCAACGCCGGGGGATATACCCATACCTCGGTGGCGCTGCGCGACGCGGTGTCGGCGGTGTCGGTTCCCGTCGTCGAGGTGCATATCTCGTCGATCCTCGCGCGCGAGGAGTTCCGCCACGTCTCGCTGCTGGCCCCCGTGGCCAAAGGCTCGATCATGGGATTCGGGCTGGATTCCTACCGGTTGGGAGTCGAAGCGCTGCTGCTTGGCAACGAAAAGTAGAAAGCCGCTTTCGGCAGCATGCCGTTTGCATAGGAGCAGGTGCGGGCTGCCGCTTTCGTGGATTCGGGAGTGTTTCCTGTCAGAGCGGGAACGGCCGGCGTTTCTGCCGCGCAGGCGGCAGCGGGTTCCCTCGGAGAAGGGGGGGGCTGGAATTGTAGAGGCGGCTTAAAGCGGCTGCCGCGTAAATATGTCGATCACACAATAATGTTCAAATTATAAGCATCATACGTTTATGTACAGAATGAAAAAAACCAAGATCGTTGCGACGATGTCGGACTTCCGCTGCACCGAGGAGTTCGTGAAGAACCTTTACGACGCCGGTATGGACGTCGTGCGCGTCAATTCGGCACACGTGACGGAGGACGGAGCCACGCATATCGTCGAGACCGTACACCGGGTGAATCCGGCCATTCCGATCATGATAGATACCAAAGGGCCTGAAATCCGCGTGACGACGATCGCTGACGAATACGGCAACAGCATCAATTTCCGGGTGGGCGACCGGGTCGCCGTACGGGGTTCGGACGGCAGCGACATGACCACCCGCAAGGTGGTTTATATGAACGTGCCGACCATCGTGCGCGACATTCCGGTCGGGGCGCGCATGCTGATCGCCGACGGCGAGCTGGAAATTCGTGTGGTGGAGAAGACCGACGAGGAGCTGATCTGTGAGTTCGTCGTGGGCGGCGCGATGCGTTCGCGCAAGAGCGTCAACGTGCCTGCGGTGTCGATCGACCTGCCTTCGGTGACGGAGAAGGACCGCCGCTTCATCGAGTGGGCCGTGAAGAACGACGTCGATTTCATCGCACACTCGTTCGTGCGCAGCGCCAAGGACATAAAGGCCGTGCAGGAGATTCTCGATGCCCACGGCAGCAAAATCAAGATCATTTCGAAGATCGAAAATCAGGAGGGACTCGACAACATCGACGAGATCATCGAGGCGTCGTACGGCATTATGGTGGCGCGCGGCGACTTGGGCGTGGAGCTTCCGGCCGAAGCGATTCCCAACACCCAGCGGCGCATCGTCGAGAAGTGCATTTGCGCGAAGCGCCCGGTGATTATCGCCACGCAGATGCTCTATTCGATGGTCAAGAGTCCGCGTCCGACGCGCGCCGAGGTGAGCGACGTGGCGAGCGCCATTTACGAGCGCGTGGACGCCGTGATGCTGAGCGACGAGACCGCCATGGGCGACTATCCCGTGGAGTCGGTTGAGACGATGGCCCGCGTGGCCCGCGAGATCGAGCGCGACGAAACGCATTTCAAGCCGATGATCGACATGGACATGGTCTCGGTGAACCACGAGATCACGGCCCAGCTGGCCCGCTCGGCGGTGCGCGCTTCGACAAACCTGCCGATCAAATACGTGGTCCTCGACACCAAGACCGGCCGTACGGGCCGTTATCTCGCTGCGTTCCGCGGCCGGAAGACCGTGATGGCCGTCTGCTACCAGCTCCACGCGCAGCGCATTCTGGCGCTGTCGTACGGCGTGGTGCCGATTCTGCGCAATCAGGAGCTGCACGACAAGTATCATTTCTTGGTCGATGCGCTCGAATTCCTCGATCAGTACCGCAAACTCAAGGGCGAGGATCTGCTGGCCATCGTGGGCGGCAGCTTCGGACCCGACGGAGGTGCGTCGTATGTCGAGATCGCCAATGTGGACAACATCCGCCGGCGCAACGAGGAGATCGTTGCGGCGCAAAAGTGTTAGCCGTTGAAAGGGGAGCTGAAGGATAAGGTCGCCCGCGGCGTGGCGTGGAGCATGGCCGAGAAGATCGGTACGATGCTCCTCCAGATGGCCGTGAGCCTTATTATCCTGCGCCTGCTGACCCGCGACATCCTCGGCGTCATGGCGATTCCGACGGCCGTGGTGGCCGTGGCGCTGGTGCTCGTGGACAGCGGTTTTTCGCAGGCGCTGATCCGCAAGGCGGCCCCTTCGGCGGACGATTACAAATCGGTTTTCGCCTTCAATATCGGGGTTTCGCTGGTGATGTACGCGCTTTTCACGGCGCTGGCGTTTCCGGTGTCGCGGTTCTATGACATGCCCCAGATCGCGCAGATCGCACCCGTGTTTTTCCTGCAGCTGCCCATCGGGGCGCTGTGCGCCATTCAGAATACGATCTGCGTCAGGCAGTTCCGTTTCGCGCTGTTGTCGAAGGTGACTTTCGCCTCGTCGCTCGCGGGCGGACTGGCGGCGATCGGCCTCGCGCTCGCCGGGTTCGGGATCTGGTGTATCGTGGCCCAGCGCGTGCTGCAGGCGGCGGTGCGGACTCTGCTGCTGTGGTGGCTGAGCGACTGGCGGCCCTGCGGGGCGTGCAGCCGCGGGCCGCTGCGCGAAATGGCTCCCTTCAGTTTCAGCCTGATCGCCACGGACCTGATTTCGACGTTCTACAATAAGATTCCGCAGTTTTTCCTCGGACGGCTCTATCCGGCCGATACGCTCGGCTCGTTCGATCAGGCGATCAAGCTCAAGGATCAGCCGACGATTTCGGCGATGCAGGCCGTGCAGAGCGTCACTTTCCCTGCGCTGGCCAAGATCAGGGACGACGCTCCGAAGTTTGCCGAGAGCTACCGGCAGGTCGTGATGGTGGTCTCCTACGTTCTTTTCCCGGTCATGCTGGGCATGTCGGCCGTGGCGCACGACATGTTCGCCGTCCTGCTGGGCGAGGAGTGGATGCCTACGGTGCCCTATTTCGAGACGGTATGTCTGGTGGGACTTTTCTATCCGATGTCGATAATCGCCTACAACGTATTGAAAGTCAAGAGCGGCGGTGCATTGATCGTGAAGCTGGAGATCGTCAAGAAGGTGATTATGACGCTGGTGTTCGCCGTGACGATTCCGATCAGCGTACAGGCCGTGGTATGGGGACTCGTGGTGATCGCATTCTGCGAAATGTCCGTCAATTTCCTCGCCACGACCAAGTTTACGTCGCTGTCGCCGGGGCGTTTCGTGCGGACGCTGCTGCCTCCGCTGCTGGCGGCCGCCGCGATGTACGGCGCGGTGCGGCTGACGGCCCGCGCGATTCCGGAGCATGCCCTGCTGCGGCTGATGGCCGAAGTGACGGTCGGTGCGGTTTGTTATGTCCTGCTGTCGGCCCTGTTCCGGCTCGAAGCCTTCCGAGAGGTGGCGGCTATTGTCCGGAAGCAGTTTTTGCACCGTTGATTCGCGCTGCTTGCGTCGGGGGCCGATTCACGGAGCGTCGGTAAAAATAACCGCCGGTTATACCTTGGGGTGTAACCGGCGGTTTTTTGTCGGGGTGGAAGACCCTCCCCGGCCGTCAGGCGTAGACCTTCGGGGTGATGACGCCCCGAAGGACGACCAGCGCGTTGGTGACGAGCGATTCGAGTTCGTTCTCGCCGGGGTAGACCGCGATGGGGGCGATGAACGAGCAGAATTCCGAAATGTACTCCACGACGGATTTGTTGTGGGCGATGCCGCCCGTCAGGATGACGGCGTCAACCTGTCCGCCGAGGGCGGCGGCCATGGCGCCGATCTGCTTCACGATGCCGTAGCACATGGCGTCCTTCACCACGCGGGCTTTTTCGTCGCCCTGACCGATGCGCTCCATGACCTGTATCATGGAGTTGGTCCCCAGATGCGCCACGAGACCGCCTTTGCCGGCCAGCATCTGCTGGATGTCGTGCCGCGTGTAGCGGCCCGAAAAGCAGAGATCGACCAGTTCGCCGGCGGGAAGGGTTCCGGCGCGCTCCGGTGCGAACGGTCCGTCGCCGTCGAGGGCGTTGTTCACATCGACGACGCGGCCCTGCTTGTGCGCCGCGACCGAGATGCCGCCGCCGAGGTGGGCGACTACGAGGTTCGCCTTCTCGTAGACGATGCCGATGCGGTCGCAGTGCAGGCGGGCCGTGGCTTTCTGGTTGAGTGCGTGGAAGATCGAACGCCGCGGGCAGTCGGGATGCCCGCTCAGGCGCGCTATATCGTCCATTTCGTCCACGACCACGGGGTCGGCGATGTAGGCTTTGATGCCTGCGGTCGCCGCGATTCCGTCGGCCAGCAGACCGCCGAGGTTGGAGGCGTGCTCCATCGTGGCGTGCTGCAGGTCGCGGCGCATGGCGTCGTTCACTTCGTACACGCCGGCGGGAATGGGTTTGATGAGGCCGCCGCGGCCGATTACGGCAGCGAGGGACATGATGTCGAAGCCGTGTTCCTTCAATGCCGTGAGGATCATGTCACGGCGCCAGTCGAGCTGGTCGATGATGTTGGGGTAGTGTGCGATCTGTTCCGCCGAGTGACGCAGGGTCAGATCCAACAAAGGCCGCTCCTCGTCGTAGAGGGCGACCTTCGTTGAAGTAGAGCCGGGATTTATCGCTAGAATTTTGAAGCCCATAAATCGGTTCCGGTTAATTAGGTTGGTGGGTTAGGTTGGTGGGTTAGGTTGGTGGGTTAGGTTGGTGGGTTGGTTCAGGCTGTCTTACTGCTTCACGGCCAGACAGGCCAGCGCGATCGAGTAGAGCTTGGTCTTGCTGGTGTCGCCGCGCGAGGTCAGCACGCAGGGGACTTTCGTTCCCATGACCATGGCGGCCAGTTCGCCGCCGCAGAGGTGCGTCACCGACTTGAAGAAGACGTTGGCCGATTCGAGGTTGGGGAAGAGCAGGCAGTCGGGATCGCCCGCGACGGACGAGCCTTTGACCTTCTTGTGTTCCGCAACGTCCTTGTAGAGCGCCACGTCGAGTGACAGGGGACCGTCTACGACGACGTCGCCCAGCTGTCCGCGGTCGCCCATTTTGGCCAGTAGCGCGCCTTCGGTCGAGGAGATGACGTTGGGAAGCAGCTGCTCCGACGGAGCGATGCAGGCGATTTTCGGAGTCTTGATGCCCAGCAGGTTGGCCGTGCGCGCGAGGTAGCCGATCTGCACGGTTTTCTGCTTGAAGTCGGGCAGCGGAATCACCGCCACGTCCGAAATGACGAGCAGTTTGTGGTAGCAGGGCATCTCGACGATCGACACGTGGCTCAGCACGCCTTTCGGGGGAAACAGTCCTGCTTCCTTGTTGAGAATGCCGCGCATGTATTTGTCGGTCGAGACCAGTCCCTTCATCAGCACGTCGGCATTGCCGGCAACGACGGCCGCGACGGCCTGCTGCACGCACTTGACGTCGCTGGTTTCATCGACGATGTTGAATGCCTTGATGTCGATGTCGTTCTCGGCGCAGACCTGCTCGATAACGCTTTTTTCGCCGTAAAGCGTAGGCTCTACGAGGCCCTCCTTGTAGGCTTCGTACACCGCCTCCAGCGTATGTGAATCCTGACCGTATGCCACGGCCAGCCGTTTTTTACCTCTTTTTCTCGCCTCCTCGACGATTTCAGTAAGATGTTGGATCATAAGTTGTGGAAATGTGCTTTGAAAATTATTTTACGAGATTGTATGTGTCGGTAGCGATGACCAGCTCCTCGTCGGTGGCGATGACGGCCACTTTGACGCGCGAACCGGGAGTAGAGAGGATTTTGTTTACGCCGCGGGCGCCCTTGTTGGCCTCGCGGTCGAATTCGACGCCCATGAATTCGAGACCCGTGCAGACGCTCTCGCGCATCTCGCACGAATTCTCGCCGACGCCGCCCGTGAAGACGATCATGTCCACGCCGCCCATTTCGGCTGCGTATTCGCCGACGAATTTGCGGATGCGTCCGTAGTGCATGTCGCGGGCCAGAATGGCGCGGGGATTACCCTCGTCGTAGGCGAGGTCGATGTCGCGCATGTCGCTCGAAAGGTCGGTAAGACCCAGCACGCCCGATTTCTTGTTCATCATTTCGTTCAGCTCGGCGTAGGACATGCCCTCCTTTTCGCCGATGAAGGTGACGGCGCTGGGATCGACGTTGCCGCAGCGGGTGCCCATGACCAGTCCGTCCACGGGCGAGAAGCCCATCGACGTGTCGAACGACTTGCCGTTCAGCACGGCCGTCACCGAAGCGCCGTTGCCGATGTGGCAGGTGATGATCTTCGAATTCTCGAAGTCCAGTCCCGCGAGTTTGGCGCCGGTCTGCGCCACGTATTTGTGGCTGGTGCCGTGGAAGCCGTATTTGCGCACGCGGTATTTGTCGTAATAGGCGTGGGGCAGCGCGTACATGAAATTGACGGCCGGAATGGTCTGGTGGAACGACGTGTCGAAGACCGTGACCTGCGGCGTTCCCGGCAGCACCTTCTCGATCGAAAGCACGCCTTCGAGGTTGGCGGGATTGTGCAGCGGCGCGATCTCGAACAGCGAGCGGATTTTGCTCTTGACCTCCTCGGTGACGATGCAGCTTTCGGGGAAGAATTCGCCGCCGTGGGCTACGCGGTGGCCGACGGCTTTCACCTCGTCCAGCGAGCGGATGACGCCGTGCTCCGGGGCGGTGAGGGCGTCGAGCACGAGTTTGATGCCCGTCGTGTGGTCGGGAATCGGACGGTGCAGCTCGAAAGGCTGTTTGCCGACGGGTTTATGGATAAGGTCGCCTTCCGGCAGGCCGATACGTTCCACGATGCCTTTTGCGAGCAGTGTGCTCGATGCGGCTTCCATGTCGATCACCTGATACTTGATCGACGAGCTGCCGCAGTTCAATACCAAAATTACCATTGTCTTTCTATGTAGTTAATTCCTAAATGTTGTTCCGATCCACATGCCGAGCGCTGCAAAAACGATGCATACCGCGACGCTCAGCGCCACATAAACCGCCGCCGCATTGTAGCATCCGGCCCGCAGCAGACGCACCGTGTCGGCCGAAAAGGTCGAAAAGGTGGTGAAGCCTCCGCAGAATCCCACGATGAGCAGCCAGCCCAGCGTCTCGGAGACACTGGCTTCCAGCAGGATGCCGATCAGCAGCGAACCCGCGGCGTTGACCGTGAACGTGCCCGCCGGAAATCCCAGCAGCGTCTGTCCGGCCAAGATCCCGCCCGAAAGCAGGTAACGGACGATGCTGCCCGCCGCGCCGCCGAATCCCACGGTCATAAGTTCACGAATCATAAGTTAAATATACATCTAATTTTAAGGATGTGCAAATTTACGGAAAAAATGATTACGAATCGTTATATTTTTTGTTGTTTTTCGGGTGGAATCCGATGCGGAAGGCTTCAGGATTCCCGGATCTGCCCGTCGCCCGTGACGACGTATTTGTAGGTCGTCAGTTCGGGAAGGCCCATCGGACCGCGGGCGTGGAGCTTCTGGGTCGAGATTCCCACCTCGGCGCCGAAGCCGAACTGGCCGCCGTCGGTGAAGGCCGTCGAGACGTTGACGTAGACGCAGGCGGCGTCCACGGCGCGTGTGAACTGCGTGGCGGTCTGTTTGTTCTCGGTGACGATGGCTTCGCTGTGGCGCGACGAGTAGCGGGCGATGTGCGCGAGGGCCTCTTCGGGCGATGCGACGGTCCTGACGGCGAGTTTGTAGTCGAGGAATTCCGTGCCGAAATGCTCTTCGGACGCGTGTTCCAGCAGGTCGGCGGGGTAGTGTCCGCCGAGGGCCGCGAAAGCCTCGGCGTCGGCGTAGACCGTGACGCGGGCGGCGGCCAGCGGGGCGCAAAGCTCCGGCAGGTCGGCGAGCCGGTCGCGGTGGATGACGAGGCAGTCGAGGGCGTTGCAGACGCTGACGCGCCGGGTTTTGGCGTTGCAGACTACGGCGCGGCCTTTTGCGAGGTCGCCGTCGCGGTCGAAGTAGGTGTGGACGATGCCGGCGCCGGTTTCGATGACCGGAACGCGGGCGTTTTCGCGCACGAAGCGGATCAGGCCCGCGCCGCCGCGCGGAATGACGACGTCGACGTAACCCACGGCGTTCAGCAGCGCTCCGACGGAGGCGTGGTCCGAAGGAAGCAGGGTGAAGGCGTGTTCGTCGATGCCTTCGCTGCGCAGGGCTTCGTGCAGCAGGGCGGCGATGGCTTCGTTGGAGTGACGGGCGTCGCCGCCGCCCTTCAGCACGCAGGCGTTGCCCGTTTTGATGCAGAGCGAGAAGATGTCGGCCGTGACGTTGGGCCGCGCTTCGCAGATCATGCCGACCACGCCGAACGGAACCCGCCGTTTGACGATGGTCATTCCGTTGGGCCGGGTGCGCCGCTCCAGCTCTTCGCCCTGCGGCGAGGGCAGGTGCGCGACGGCTTCCATGTCGTCGGCGATGGCGGCGATGCGCTCCGGAGTCAGCCGCAGACGGTCGCGCAGCGGCGAGTCGGGGGCCATGGCTTCGAGGTCGCGGGCGTTGGCTTCGAGCAGGCGGGGCGTATGCGTGCGCAGCAGTTGTGCGGCGTGCATCAGCGTGCGTCCGAGTCGTTCGGTTTCGGTCTCGGCCAGAAGCGTTCCGGCCTGACGGGCGGCTTTGAACAGGGATTCGTATTCCATAGTCGTCTTATTCGAGGTAGAGGTAATCGCAGTGGACGAGGGGTTTCAGCCCTTTGCGCCCGATGTTGCGGCGTGCGGTTTCGCTGTCGCACGAGATGCGGCCCACGGCCAGCTGCGTTCCGTCGGGCGAGAGGATGCGCACCAAATCGTCGCGTTCGAAATCGCCCTCGACGGCCGTGACGCCCACGGCGAGGATGCTGGCGGCCTTGCTGGCCCGGACGGCCGCTGCGGCGCCTTCGTCGATGCGCAGGACGCCTTTGGCGAAGCCTTCGCTGCTGGCGATCCACATTTTGACGCCCGACGCCGTGTGCGGGGCGGGTTCGAAACGGGTGCAGAGCACCTCCTCGCCGGTCAGCGCCAGAGCGGTCAGGATGTTGTCGCGGCGGCCGTTGGCGATGATGACTTCGATGCCCTCGCCGGCCACGCGCGACGAAATGCGGCTCTTGGTCGCCATGCCGCCCCGGCCCCGCGACGAGCGCGCCGGGTCGATGTACCGCGAGAGGTCTTCGGAGGGTTTCACGCGGCGGATCACCTGCGACGAGGGGTCGGAGGGCGAGCCGTCGTAGATGCCGTCGATGTTGCTCAGGATAATCAGCGCTTCGGCCTGCATCATGGCCGCCACGAGTCCCGAAAGCTCGTCGTTGTCGGTGAACATCAGCTCGGTGACCGAGATGGTGTCGTTCTCGTTGACGATCGGGATCACGCCGTTGGCGAGCATGACCTCCATGCAGTTGCGCTGGTTGAGATACTGCCGCCGCGTGGAGAGGCTCTCCTTGGTGGTGAGCACCTGCCCGCAGACGATGCCGTATTCGTTGAAGAGGTCGTAGTAGCGGTTCAGCAGCTTCACCTGACCTACGGCCGAGAAGAGCTGGCGGGCCGATACGGTGTCGATGCGGCCCGTGCGCTGTTCGAGGACGCTGCGGCCCGAAGCCACGGCGCCCGACGAGACGAGGATCACCTCGATGCCGGCGCGGTGCAGCCGGGCGATCTGGTCCACGAGGGACGAAATGCGCGTGGTGTCGGGGCGTCCGTCGTCGCGGGTCAGCACGTTGCTGCCAGCCTTGATGACGATGCGGCGGTATTTGCTGGTTCTGTCCATGTCTTTGCGGTCCGGGCGTCGCCCGGCGTTACGGTTCGTATTTGTAGCCCACGCCCTTGACGGTGACGATCTTTTCGTCGCCGATCTTCTGGCGCAGCTTGCGGATGTGTACGTCGATGGTGCGGTCGCCCACGACCACCTCCGAACCCCAGATCCGGGCATATATCTCTTCGCGCGAGAAGAGTTTGCCCGGCGACGAGTAGAGCAGGTCCAAGAGGGCGAACTCCTTGCGGGGCAGGCTGATTTCGCGGCCGTCGCGCGTGACGGTGTAGCGCTCGCGGTCCATGGCGACGCCCTCCTCCGCCGGAGCGGGGGCCTTTCCGGCGTCGATGCGCTTGAGGATGGCCTGCACGCGGCTGACCAGCAGTTTCATCTTGATCGGCTTGGTCAGGTAGTCGTCGGCCCCCACGCCGAAGCCGGCCAGCTGCTGCTCCTCTTCGCCCAAGGCCGAGAGGAAGACGACCATCGTGTCGCGCAGCTGCGGGTCCTCGCGGATGGCGCGGCAGGTCTGCGCCCCGTCCATCACGGGCATCATCATGTCCAGCAGGATCAGGTGGGGGCGGTGCTGCGCCGCGGCTTTCAGCGCTTCGGCTCCGTTCTGGGCCGTGAATACCTCGTAACCCTCCTTGACGAGGGTGTATTTCACGAATTCGAGGATGTCGGGTTCGTCGTCGACGAGCAGGATGCGGTGGCTCATAATTTCGGTCAATGCGTTTTCGGCGGCGCACCGGCGACCGGTTGGCCGTGTGCCGCGCATATCTTGTGCGAAGTTAGCAAATTTCCGGCGAAATCGTTCGGCGGCACGGGAAAAATGGTTATATTTGCGAGATTTATATACTTCCGTATATATGGAACTCAAAAACGTGTATTGAGATGGCTACTGAAAATCCGATTCTTCCTGCTCCTGAGGAGCAAGTCAGCAAGGCTGCTGAAGATGTGCAGAAGGCAACTTCCGAAGTGACTCCCGAAGTCCCTGATTCCGAAACGGCTGCGATTGCAGAACCCGAAACGCCCGCTGTCGCGCAGGGCGAACCCGCAGCGTCCGCCGCCGAGGCGCCCGTAAGCGAAGCGCTGGCCGAAGAGACCGTCGCCGAAACGGCTGCGGAAGCTCCTGCTGCCGGCGAGGTTGCCGCAGATGCGCCTGCTGCCGGCGAGGTTGCCGCAGATGCGCCTGCAGACGGGGAGGGAGCGCCTGCGGAGATGCCTGCGGCTGAAGTCCCCGCCGCAGAGGTCGTTGCCGAAGCTCCTGCCGCCGAAACGGCTGCGGAAGCGGCTCCCGCAGAAGAGACGGCGCGTGCGAAGCGCGCCCGGATCAAGCCTGCGGCCGAAGCGGTCGTAACTGAGACGGAAGAGGAGGCTGCGGCGTCCGACGTGCAGGTGGATTTCGCGGACGAGGAGGCCGCGCTGGCGGCGCAGGACGCCGGACTCGAACTAGAGGGCGAGACCGCCGAGGAGGCCGAGGCCGAGCAGATGGCGGGAAGCGCCGCCGATACCGAAGACAAATTCACGGGCCGGGGCAAGGAGGAGCTGGTGGCTTTATTCACGCGCATGCTCGAAGAGCAGCCCGTGCAGTCGATCCGCCGGGATGTGGAGGCGCTGAAGATCGCCTTCTACCGCATCCGCCGTGCCGAGGTCGAAGCCGCACGCCGCAAATTCATCGAGGAGGGCGGCGCCGAAGAGGATTTCGCGCCGGCAGTGGACGGGGTCGAAGTGCAGCTCAAGGAGCTGTTCAAGGAGTACCGCCGTCGCCGCGACGAGTTCATCGCCAATCTCGAAGCCGAGAAGGAGAAGAACCTGCAGGTCAAGCTGGGAATTATCGAAGAACTGAAGGAGCTGGTCAATTCGGACGAGACGCTCAACCATACCTTTACCAAATTCCGCGAGTTGCAGCAGCGCTGGAAGGAGACCGGCATCGTGCCCCTGCAGAACGTCAAGGATTTGTGGGAGACCTATAACCTGCACGTCGAGAATTTCTACAGCTTCATCAAGATCAACAAGGAGCTGCGCGATCTGGACCTGAAGAAGAATTACGAGCAGAAGGTGACCCTGTGCGAGCAGGCCGAGGCGCTCGTGCTGGAGCCTTCGGTGGTCGAAGCGTTCCACAAACTGCAGAAACTGCACGACGAATGGCGCGAGACGGGTCCCGTGGCCAACGAATACAAGGAGGTGCTGTGGGAGCGTTTCAAGGCGGCGTCGAGCCGGATCAACAAACAGCATCAGGAGCACTTCGAGGCGCTGAAGGGCGAGCAGGTCCGCAACCTCGAACTGAAGACGGAGCTTTGCGCCGCCACCGAGGAGCTGGCCGCGCAGCCGCTCACCACCCGCAAGGAGTGGAACCGGGCCAGCGACCGTCTGCTGGAGATTCAGAAGACGTGGAAGACCATCGGCTTCGCGCCCAAGAAGGACAACAACCGCATATATGAACGTTTCCGCACGGCGTGCGACAGGTTCTTCGAGGCCAAGCGTCAGTTCTATTCGGGCGTGAAGGCCGAGATGGAGCATAATCTGCAGCTCAAGACCGAAATATGCGAGGCCGCCGAGTCGCTGATGAACAGCGAGGAGTGGAAGAAGGCGACCGACGAGCTGATCGCCCTGCAGGCCCGCTGGAAGGAGATCGGCGCCGTGTCGCGCCGGCATTCGGATGCGATCTGGCGGCGTTTCCGCGCGGCGTGCGACAAATTCTTCGAGCGCAAGGGCGCGCATTTCGCCAGCGTGGACGGCGAGCACGAGGAGAATCTGAAGAAGAAGCTCGCGCTGCTGGAAGAGATGGCCGCGGCCGATGTCAAGACGGGCGGTTACGACGTGATCCGCGACTTCCAGCGCCGCTGGGGCGAGATCGGGTTCGTACCCATCAAGCAGAAGGACGCCGTGCAGAAGAAGTACAAGGCCGCCGTCGATGCGCTGTTCAACACGCTGCGCGGCACCGAGCGCGACCGTTCGATGAACCGTTTCCGCGAGAAGGTGTCGTCGTTCAAGTCGGCGGGCGGCAGCCGCCTGCGTTCGGAGCGCGAACGGCTCTACGGCAAGGTGCGCCAGTTGGAGCAGGAGATCGGCCTGCTGGAGAACAATATCGGTTTCTTCGCCAAGTCGAAGAACGCCGAGTCGCTGATCGCCGACGTGAAGGCCAAGATCGAGCGCGCCCGTGAGGATATGGCCGCCGCGATCGAGAAAGTGAAGCTGATCGACCGTCAGGCGCAGGAGGAGAATCACGAAAACAACGAAAATAAATAGTAATAAACGTAATGAAACTTTCCAAACCCAAGTACATATTTGTTACGGGCGGCGTTGCGTCGTCGCTCGGCAAGGGTATTATTTCGGCCTCGATAGCCCGACTTCTGCAGGCGCGCGGCTATTCGGTGACCATTCAGAAACTCGACCCCTACATCAACGTCGATCCCGGAACGCTGAATCCCTACGAACACGGCGAATGCTATGTGACGGAGGACGGCGCGGAGACCGACCTCGATCTGGGCCACTACGAACGCTTTACGAACCAGCCCACGTCGAAGGCCAACAACGTCACGACGGGCCGGATTTACAAGAGCGTCATCGAGAAGGAGCGCAAGGGCGAGTATCTGGGCAAGACCGTGCAGGTCATTCCCCATATCACCGACGAGATCAAGCGCCGCATCCAGCTGCTGGCGCAGAAGAAGGTTTACGACGTTATCATCACCGAGATCGGCGGTACGGTGGGCGACATCGAGTCGCTGCCGTTCATCGAGTCGGTGCGCCAGCTGCGCTACTCGCTGGGCTATAAGAACACGGCGCTGGTGCACCTGACGCTGATCCCCTACATGGCGGCTTCGGGCGAGCTGAAGACCAAACCCACCCAGCACTCGGTGAAGGCGCTGCTCGAAAACGGCTTGCAGCCCGACATCCTCGTGCTGCGCACCGAGCATCCGCTTTCGGTGAACCTGCGCCGCAAGGTGGCCCTGTTCTGCAACGTGGACGCCAACGCCGTGATGGAGTCGATCGACGTACCGACGATCTACGAAGTGCCGCAGAAGATGCACGACCAGCATCTGGACGAGGTGGTGCTCCAGAAACTCGACCTGCCCGCCGACAAGGAACCCGATATGACCGCGTGGAACGCGCTGGTAGACAAGATCAAGCACCCTTCGAAGAAGATCGAGATCGCGCTGGTCGGCAAGTACACCGAACTGCCCGACGCCTACAAGTCGATCTGCGAATCGTTCGTGCATGCGGGCGCCGTGAACGACTGCAAGGTGAAACTGCGCTATGTCAATTCAGAGAAGATCACGCCCGAAACCGTGGCCGAGAAGCTGGGCAAGATGTCGGGCATTCTGGTGGCTCCGGGCTTCGGAAACCGCGGCATCGAGGGCAAGATCGTGGCCGTGCGTTATGCCCGCGAAAACAACATTCCGTTCCTCGGCATCTGTCTGGGCATGCAGTGCGCCGTGATCGAGTTCGCCCGCAACGTGCTGGGCATCGCCGACGCCAATTCGAGCGAAATGGAATCGACGCCGCATCCGGTCATCGACCTGATGGAGGAGCAGAAGGGCGTGACGGCCAAGGGCGGCACGATGCGTCTGGGCGCCTATCCGTGTGCGCTGAAGAAGGGTTCGAAAGTCGCCGCGGCGTACGGCAAGCTCAATATTTCGGAGCGTCACCGTCACCGCTACGAGTTCAACAACGACTATCTGGAGCAGTTCGAAGCCGCCGGCATGCAGGCCGTGGGCATCAACCCCGATACGGGGCTGGTCGAGGTGGTCGAAGTGGCGAACCATCCGTGGTTCGTCGGCACGCAGTATCATCCCGAATACAAAAGTACGGTGCTGAAGCCTTCGCCGCTGTTCGTGGCGTTCGTCGGAGCGGCGCTCAAATACGCCGGGGAAAAGAAGTAATAACCGCACAAAGTAAGAAGCAAACACGTTTAGATGGATAAAAAAACAATTTTGGGTATTGTCGTCGTGGCGGTCCTTTTTCTGGGATTCGCCTATGTCAATACCAAACAGCAGGAGAAATATCAGCAGGAAATGGCCGCGTGGCAGGCCTATCAGGATTCGGTAGCCGCCGCTTCGCGTCCCGCGGTTCCCGCGGCGGACAGCGTGGCAGGCGGCGCTGCGGAGAGTGCGGTTGCGGCGTCCGGTGAGACGACGGCGCCCGAAGCGGAGGCGGATTTGGCCCAGACCGTGCGTCAGCGTCGGATCGCCGCGATGGGCGAGTATCTGACCGCGGCGCAGGAGGCAGAGCCTGAAGAGTTTACGGTGGAGAACGAGGTGATGACGGTGCGTTTCTCGACGCGCGGCGGACAGATCACGGGCGTGACGCTCAAGGACTACACCAAGTACGCACCCCGCGGTCAGCGCGACCAACTGATCGAGCTGATGGACCCTGCGAGCGCCCGGTTCGACATGTCGTTCTATGTGAAGAACGGCCTGAACAACGTCAAGGTCAATACGATGGATTACGTCTTCCGCGCTGAACCCGTGGAGACGGCAGGCGATGCCCGGCGTGTGACGATGCGTCTTGCGGTGGCGGAGAACGCATGGCTCGAATACGAGTACCTTATATATAATAAGCAGGCTCCGGAGCGCGATTACCTCGTGGATTTCAACGTCCGGCTGGTGAACATGGCCCCGCAGATGGCCAACCAGACTTCGATCGGCATCGACTGGTCGAATGTCTCGTACCAGAACGAGAAGGGGTTCCAGAACGAAAACATGTACACGACGCTGGCCTACCGTTTTCCGGGCGAAAGTTCGATCGAGGAGCTGGGTATGAGCGACGGCGCCAAGTCGAAGAGCGTATCGACGGCGGTGAACTGGGTGGCTTTCAAGCAGCAGTTCTTCTCGTCGGTCTTCATCGCGCCGCAGAACGTCTCCAGCGCCAACATGGCCTTCGATACGGCGGCTCCCGGCTCGGAGCTGCTCAAGAGTTTCTCCGTGCAGATGGCTGTGCCCTACTCGGCGCAGGTCGAAGGATATGATTTCGCATTCTACTTCGGTCCCAACAAATATGCGATCCTGAAGAAAGTCACCGACAACAACGGTGCGGACCTCCATATGGAGCGTCTGATTCCGCTGGGATGGGGTATCTTCGGCTGGGTGAACCGCTGGTGTGTGATTCCGGTCTTCGACTTCCTGCGCAACTACATCGGCAGTTTCGGCATCATCATCCTGATTCTGGTGATTCTCGTGAAGCTCGTCATCTCGCCGCTCACCTACAAGAGCTACGTGTCGATGGCCAAGATGCGCCTGATAAAACCGCAGGTGGACGAGCTTAACAAGAAGTATCCCAAGAAGGAGGATGCCATGAAAAAGCAGCAGGCGACGATGGAACTTTACAAAAAGGCCGGCATCAACCCCATGGGCGGCTGTATTCCGATGCTGATCCAGCTGCCGATCCTGATCGCCATGTTCCGCTTCTTCCCGGCGTCGATCGAGCTGCGTGAGCAGCCGTTCCTCTGGGCCGACGACCTCTCGTCGTACGACAGCATCGTGAACCTGCCGTTCTCGATCCCGTTCTACGGCGACCATGTCAGCCTGTTCGCGCTGCTGATGGCCGTGTCGCTGTTCGGCTACTCCTACTTCAATTACCAGCAGACCGCTTCGTCGCAGCCCCAGATGGCCGGCATGAAGTTTATGATGGTCTACATGATGCCGATCATGATGCTGTTGTGGTTCAACAGCTATTCGAGCGGCTTATGCTACTATTACCTGCTGTCAAACCTCTTCACGATCGGGCAGACGCTCGTCATCCGCCGCATCGTGGACGACGAGAAGATTCATGCCGTGATGCAGGCCAATGCCGCGAGGAAGTCGAAAGGCAAGAAATCGAAATTCCAGCAGCGCTACGAGGAGCTGATGCGTCAGCAGGAGGCCCAGCAGCGGGCCAAACGCAAGTAGTTCCCGGACCGGAAGCCTTCGGGAAGAGACCGGACCCGACTGGAATTGACCGGAGCGGTCAGAACCGGCCCGAAGCGTTCGGACTGCGGAATGGACTGCAGAGAACAGGCCGGAGACGAAACCTTTGAACCGGGTGGGCGTCTCCGGCCTTGTTTTTGCTCTGGTGCGAATGTGTAAAATCGTACGACTATGATGAAACGAATTTTTTTTGTGCTGGCGCTCATGGCGGCCGGCACGGCACTCCGGGCGCAGAGTCTCGGCTGGGAGTATCGGCTCAAACGGATCGTTCCGGTCGAAGGACGGCAGGGAATCGCCGCCGACTCGAACTATTATTACGTTTCGGGCAGCACGGCGCTCTACAAGTATGACAAGCAGGGGCGGCTGGTCGCCGAAAACGAACACCCGTTCGAAGGACTGCCGCTCGAAGCCAATCACTTGGGCGATATCGACGTGTGGAACGGCGAGCTGTATGCCGGTATCGAGACTTTCGAAGACGGCAAGGGCGAGAACATTCAGGTCGCCGTTTACGATGCGGACAACCTGAAATGGAAGCGTTCGATCGACTGGGACCCCGAATCGGGGCAGGTCGAGGTGAGCGGACTGGCCGTGGACCGGGACAACGACATGGTCTGGATGTCGGACTGGGTGGACGGCCGCTATCTGTACGGCTATGATCTCAAGACGGGGAAGTATGCCCGCAAGGTGCATCTGCGTCCGGTTCCGCAGTGGCAGCAGGGGATCTTCATGGTGGACGGCCGGATGCTGATTTCGGCCGACGACGGCGATGCGGACCTCGACGAGCCGGATACGATCTATGTCGCCGACATGCGCGACGGGAAGAGTTATGCGACGGCGCTGCCGTTTCACGCGATGACCGATTTTCTGCGTGCGGGCGAAATCGAAGGATTGGCGATAGATCCGCAGACCGACGAATTGCTGGTGCTGGCCAACCGCGGTTCGCGGATCGTGCTGGGGATGGTCAAGGGCTTTTATCCCGGCTACGACAAGGAACTGCACGAGGTTTATGTTTTCGAAAAGGTAAAATAGAAAAAGTCCCTTTCGGGACTTTTCTATTTGGAGCGGACATGGCGCCGCCGGGTGCATTTGTCGGGCGTGTTTGGCGGGGCCGGGACGGAACCCTCTCCGGAACGGTTGCAGGAACCGATTGCCGTGGCATCTGAGAGGGCGGACGATGGGGCGGGCTGGGTTGCGGGGACCGCGATGGTCCGAAGCCTGCTGCTTGGCGGTTTCGGGTGCGTGATTTATAGATCCGGTCCGGTTGCTTGCAGGGAGTTGCGGTCGCTGACGATCGCGTCGAAATTTTCCAGTGCCCAGCCGATGAGCGAGACGAGATGGGGCATGAGCGATTCGCCGCGGGGCGTGAGGGCGTATTCGACGCGCGGCGGCACTTCGGGGTAGACCGTGCGCGAAAGCAGGCCGTCCTGTTCGAGCCGCCGCAGGGTCGAGGCGAGCATCTTCTGCGAGATGTCGGTCATCCGGCGGTGTATCTCCGAAAAGCGCAGACGCCCGCCCGTGTGCAGGTTGTAGAGCACCAGCAGGGACCATTTGTCGCCGAAGCGGTCCACGATATTGCGGATGGGGCAGGCGGCGTACCCCGGATCGGTTGCGGTTTTCGCCATCTTATTCGACGTAGAGCACGAGGCCTTTGAGGTATTCGCCTTCAGGGTGGTAAATGCTGATCGGGTGGTCGGCGGGCTGCGTCATCTGGTGCAGGATGCGTACGTTGCGGCCTGCGATGGCTGCGGCCGAGAAGACCGTCGTGCGGAACAGTTCCTTCGATACGGCCTGCGAGCAGGAGAACGTGAAGAGGATGCCGCCGGGTTTGATCTGCGAAATGGCGCGGGCGTTGAGCCGCTTGTAGCCTTGCAGGGCGTTGCCCAGCACCTTGTGGTGTTTGGCGAAGGCCGGAGGGTCGAGGATGATCAGGTCGTATTTGTCGCCGATGTCCTTGAGATACTCCACGGCGTCGGCCGCAATCTCGCAGAAGTCGGCCTCCCGGCCGAAGTTGAGCACCATGTTTTCGGTGGCGAGTGTCACGGCGCGTTCGGAGGAGTCCACCGAGCAGACCTTTCGGGCGCCGCCCGCCATGGCGTAGACCGAGAAGCCGCCCGTGTAACAGAAGGTGTTGAGCACCGTGCGGCCTTTGGCGTAGCGTTTCACCAGTTCGCGGTTTTCGCGCTGGTCGAGGAAAAAGCCCGTCTTCTGGCCTTTCTCCCAGTTTACGAGGAATTTCTCGCCGTTTTCCGTCACGATGTGCGATTCGTGGTCGGAGCTGCCCCACAGATAACCGTCCACGGCGCCCAGCCGGGCGTTGTACGGCACCGTCTGCGAACTTTTGTCGTAGATGGCCGTGATTTTGTCGCCGTAAGTCGCCCGTATCGCCTTGGCGATCTCCATGCGGGCGTGGTACATGCCGACCGAGTGGCACTGGACCACGGCCGCCGTGCCGTAGATGTCCACGACCAGTCCCGGCAGGGCGTCGCCCTCGCCGTGCACCAGCCGGTAGCAGTTCGTGTCGGGATTGTCCGTAAGTCCCAGCGTGCGGCGAACGTCGTGCGCCACGGCGATGCGGCGGTTCCACCACTCCTGATCGATCGTCTCCCGGCAGAACGACAGCACGCGCACGGCGATCGAACCGATCTGGTAGTGTCCCTGCGCGATGAATTCGCCCGAACGGGTGTATACTTCGACCAGAGCGCCTTCGGCGATTTCCGATTCGTCTTCGGCCTTGATGTAGTCGATGGCTCCCGAAAAAATCCACGGGTGGCGGCGCATAAGAGACTCTTCCTTGCCTTTGCGCAGGTAGATTTGAGGTGTCATGCTTTGGGACGTTTTATTTTGGGTGTGTGCAGCAGTTTGTCGTAGATCGCCGTGCAGACCCACGCATCGGTCGCGGCGTAGAGTTTCTGTTTGTCGGTGAGCGTCGCGGCCTCCCAGTTGCTCAGACGCTGGGCTTTGGAGACGCGCTGCCGGAGGACGATGGCCGAGAGTTTGCGCAGGCTCTTGTCCTCGATGCCCCATTCGGAAGCGATGGACTGCAGGTCCACGAATCCGCCGTCGCGGAAGTGGCGGATCTGGCGCAGCGAGCGGAGGTCGCCCGCCACGTCGGCGCCGATTTTGAGGATGGAGTCGGTTTCGAGCACCTGAAGGATCGGCTTGGCCAGCGGAATCTTGTTCAGCCGGAACAGAAAGCAGAGTTGCGGGGTCGAGAGCTGAAGCAGCGAAACCCGGTAGCTTATGCCCGGACGGAACGAGGGGCGCGTCTCGGTGTCGAAGCCCACGACGGCCTGTTTCATCAGAAACTTGCAGGCCGGCACGATGTCGCGCTCATGCTCGATGATGCGGATTTCGCCCTTGAATTCGATGGCGGGAAGCGCGGCGGTCTCCTCGTTGCTTATTTTATCGGTAAAATTATTTGTCGTAGTCATGCGATGGAACGTTCCCACAAAATTACGGAATTATTTCCGGAAAACGACATGTTCGCAGACCTTTTTGCGATCAGGCGTCGGGGCGCCGGGTTATTTCAGCCTGATTTTCCCGTCCTTGCCGGTGGCGAGCAGGCCCTCGTCGAGCAGCTGCCGGATCACTTCGCCGGTCCGCTGCATGCCGCCCGGAAATCCGTCGGCCAGTTCGCGCGGGTCGGCGGGGCCTTGGGCCAGCCGTTCGAGCACCTCTTTGCGCAGGCTTTCCGCCGCATTGCCGTCGGAGGCATCCGCGGATTTTTGTTTTGCGGCGCGCCGGCGGGCCAGACAGATGTCGCAGACGCCGCACGGCGCGGGATCGCCCTCGCCGAAGTAGGCTTCCAGCACGGCGCTCCGGCAGCGGGTTTCGTTGGCGGCGTAGTCGAGCATGTGTTCGAAACGTTCGCGCATCAGCTCCTGACGCCGTTTGTAGGTGTCGGGAGAGATGTAGAGGTCGGCGCGGGGAAGCCGCTCCTCGTTCATGAAGAGGATCGGCGAGCGGTTGGAGGGGACGTAGCGGATCACGCGCAGCTGCCAGAGCCGTTTGAGCAGCTCCTTGACCCGCTCGACGGTGTAGCCGCTCCACGTGGCGATCTCGCCCTCGTCGATCTGGCGGAATTCGGTGAAGACGCCGTTGTAAAGGCGCAGCAGCGTGCGGATGAAGTGGTCGAGTTCGTCACGCTGGACGCGGATGCGGTAGAGATCGTCGCGGCTTACGCAGAACATGATTCGCGCCGGGTTTTCCTGCGCGTCGGTCAGCGTCATGTAGCCGTTCTGCTGCAGGAGCTTGAGCGCGCTCTGCACCGTGCCGGAGTAGAGGTGCTCGCGGGCGCAGAAGTCGTGGATGTTGAACAGAAACGAAGCTTCGGCGCCGTCGCCGATGCCGATCTGCAGGTAGGAGCAGACCTTTTCGTAGATGTCCTTGATCTTTTCGAGCGGCGGAAATTCCTGCTCGAAACGCTTTATGATGCGCCCTCCGTCGTCGGGGGAGGTCAGCAGCAGGGCGTAGCTGCGCACGCCGTCGCGGCCTGCGCGGCCGGCCTCCTGATAGTAGCTTTCGAGCGAATCGCACATGGCGTAGTGGGCGACGAACCGCACGTCGGGTTTGTCGATGCCCATGCCGAAGGCGTTGGTGGCGACCATGACGCGCGTCCTGCCCGCGACCCACTCCTCCTGCCGCAGCGAACGCTCGGCGTGTCCCATCCCGCCGTGGTAGGCCGCAGCCGTCACGCCCTGCCGGCGCAGCATGTCGGCGACCTGCTCGGTGCCTTCGCGCGTGCGGACGTAGACGATGCCCGAACCGGGAACGTTCTGGACCAGCCGGAGCAGTTGCCCGTTTTTGTCGTCGGTGCGGCGGACGCTGTACGAGAGGTTGGGGCGCGCGAAACTGCTGCGCAGGATATGCGGCTCGGCGAAGCGCAGGTGGCGCATGATGTCCTCGGCCACGAGCTTGGTCGCCGAGGCCGTGAGTGCCAGCACGGGAATGCCCGGCAGTTTTTCGCGCAGTTCGGCGATGCGCAGGTACGAGGGGCGGAAGTCGTAGCCCCACTGCGAGATGCAGTGGGCTTCGTCCACGGCCAGCAGCGAGACCTTCATGCGCTCCACGCGCAGACGGAAAGCTTCGGTGGCGAGCCGTTCGGGAGCCACATAGAGGAATTTGACGTCGCCGTAGACGCAGTTGTCCAGTGCGATGTCGATCTGCCGCGGCGAGAGTCCCGAATGGATGGCGACGGCCGGAATGCGCCGCGCCCGCAGGCGGTCCACCTGATCCTTCATCAGGGCGATCAGGGGCGTGACGACGATGCACAGTCCCGGCTGCGCGAGTCCCGGAACCTGATAGGTCAGCGACTTGCCGCCGCCCGTGGGCATGAGGGCCAGCGTATCGCGCCCGGCCATCGCCGAGCGGATGATCCGCTCCTGTACGGGACGGAATTCGGTGAAGCCCCAGTAGCGCTTCAGCACCTCGAAAATCTTGTCTGCGGACCCTTCCATGCACACAAAGGTAGGAAAAATTAGGCGGTTTGAGGAATTTTTCATACTTTTGCATTCGGTTAAACGTTCGACAAATGAAGATAAGCGAAAAGTTCAAAGTGCGCGAGATGGCGGGGGAGCATGTGATTATCATGCCGGGCCGCGTCGGTGCCGATATGACCCGGATTCTTGCGCTCAACGACTCGTCGCTCTATCTTTGGGAGACGCTCCGCGGCCGCGATTTCACCACCGAAGAGGCCGCCGGCCTGCTTACCGAACGTTACGAGGTGGACGAGGCTACCGCCCTGCGCGACGCGCAGGCGTGGGCGGGGAAGCTCGCCGAATGCGGCGTGCTGGAGTAGCCGGAACCTAATATTATTGCATGAAACTGAAAAGACTCATATCGCTGTTGCTGCTTTCCGTCTACCTGCTGGCGACGGGCGGACCCGCGTATGTGTCGCTTTCGTGCAAGTGCGTCGCGATGAAGGCCCGTGCCGCGCACGTATGCTGTCATCACTGCCAGCACGGTGCGGATACTTCCGACGGAACCGCGTCGCTGAAGGCCACCTGCTGCGGCAATCACCATTCGACGGAGATCGATCTCTATACATTCTCGCAGGACAACGAAAAATCGACCCGCTGTACGGTTACCGACCTGCCGCCCGCGCTGGTGGCCGAGGCTCCGGAGCCTGCCGACATCTCGCTCGGCGGGGAGAAAACCGTCGGACGCTGCGCCCCCTTCGTCGAACGGGGCCATGTCCGCTGCGCGGGACTCCGCGCCCCTCCCGTATTGGCTTGAAACCCTTTTGGGGCGGATGCTGCGTGCATCCGTCCGGAATCAGTTTTAACCAATAACGGAACGTAATGAAAATCAACAAAATTTTAGTTTTATCTGTTTCAGCCCTCGCTGTGTGCGGCACCCTCAGCGCGCAGGATTTGCGGGGCGTGGTCCGCGATGCCGACAACCAGCCGCTGGTGGGCGCTTCGGTCTACTGGGAGGGTACCACGATCGGCGCCAGCACCGACGCCGAGGGAGCTTTTCTGCTCCACCGCGTGAAAGGTTACGATAATTTGGTGGCTTCGTATCTGGGCTTCGTGAACGACACGCTGCACGTCGCGAACGGCGCGGAGCGGATCGAATTCGCACTTAGGGCGGACGGCGTGGAGCTGGAGGACGTCGTGGTCGAGGGCAACCTCAGCGGCAACTTCGTCAAGCGCGACGGCATCGTCAAGAACGAGATGATTTCGTTCGCGGGTCTCTGCAAGATGGCCTGCTGCAACCTCGCCGAGAGCTTCGAGAATTCGGCTTCGGTGACCGTGGGGTACAGCGACGCCATTTCGGGCGCGCGTCAGATCAAGATGCTGGGCCTTGCGGGCACCTATACGCAGATTCTCGACGAGAACCGTCCGATCATGCGCGGCCTGAGCGCCCCCTACGGCCTGAGCTACACGCCGGGCATGTGGCTCAATTCGATTCAGGTATCCAAAGGCGTGGCCTCGGTTACGGCCGGCCATGAAGCCATCACGGGCCAGATCAACCTCGAACACCGCAAGCCTACCGACGACGAGCGTCTGTTCGTGAATCTCTACCTCGACGACGAGCTGCGTCCCGAAGCCAATATCTCGACGGCGTTTCCCGTTTCCAAGAACAAGAAACTGTCGAGCGTGATCCTGCTGCACGGTTCGATGGACACCGACGTGCGCAAGATGGACCACAACGACGACGGGTTCCGCGACCTGCCGCTGGCCGACCAGCTCAACATCGCCAACAAGTGGCTCTATGCCGCCGACAACGGCACGCAGATTCGCTGGGGCTGGAAGTTCGTGCAGGAGAACCGGCTGGGCGGCATGCTCGACTATAAGAATTCGATGCGCGACCAGATGCGCGAGAAATGGGACCAGCCGGGTACGCTTTACGGATCGAAGATCCGCAACCGCGGCGCGAACGGCTATTTTAAAATAGGTACGCCCGTCGGTCCTTCGGTATACGATCCCGACGAGAAGGACGAGATGCGTTCGAACCTCGCGTTCGTGGCCGATTTCGACCATTTCAACGAAAACGCCTACTTCGGTCTGAACGACTACAAGGGCAACGAGAATGCGCTGGCGATGAACCTGATGTATAATCACTACTTCACCTACCGTTCGTCGCTGATCGTCGGCGCGCAGGCGCAGCTGCAGTATTACCGCGAGAGTCTGGCCAACAACACGCCGTGGATCGAGGCCGCGAAGTCGCGTTTCTACGACTTCGACCGCAGTGAGCAGGAGGTGGGCGCCTATGCCGAGTACACCTATGCCGTCAAGGATAAGTTCTCCATCGTGGCCGGTATCCGCGGAGATTATAACGCCTTCTACGACAAGTTTTTCGTAACGCCCCGCGGCCATATCCGCTGGAACATCACCCCTTCGACGACCTTGCGCGGCTCGGCCGGACTGGGGTACCGTTCGACCAATGTCATCACTGACAATATCGGTATTTTGGCGACGGGTCGCGCGATCGTTTTCAAAGACAGCGACTTCTCGAAGTTCAACCGGCTGGAAAAGGCCCTGACCGTGGGCGGAAGCCTGACGCAGACCTTCGGGCTGGTGAGCGCCGACGACGCGACGCTGAGCTTCGACTATTTCCGCACGCAGTTCTACAACTCGGTGATCGCGGATCAGGAGTATAACGCCGACCAGATACTTCTCTACAACTCGGACAAACGCTCCTATACGGATACCTACCAGATCGACTTTTCGTGGACGCCGGTCGAGCGGCTCGATATTTTCGCGACGTTCCGCTATACGAACAGTGAAATGACGATCGACCGTCCCGACGGAACGACGGCCCGCGTGGAGCGTCCGCTGGTGAGCAAGTACAAGACGCTGCTCAATATCCAGTATGCCACGAAGTTCCGCCGCTGGGTGTTCGACGCCACGGCGCAGCTGAACGGTCCCGCGCGCATCCCGACGCAGACCGGAGATCTGGCCGACGACAAATATTCGCCCCGTTACCCGATGTTCTTCGCGCAGGTGAGCCGCAAGGTCGGCAAGTTCGATATTTATGTCGGCTGCGAGAATATCGCCGACTACCGTCAGCACGACCCGATTCTGAATGCGGACAATCCCTTTTCGACGGGATTCAACTCGATGAACGTCTGGGGACCGCTCATGGGACGTAAGTTTTACGCGGGTCTGCGCTTCAACCTCTATTGATGCGCTCTGCGGAAAAAAGAGATTCAAACCTTAAAATAACACGAAGATGAAAAAGATTTTAATGCTTTGCCTCGCCCTTGTGATGGGTGTCGGCATGTGCGCGGCCGAGAAGCCTGCCAACAAGAAAACGGTGACGACGGTGTTTACGACCGACATCGACTGCGAGCACTGCGTCAAGAAGATCATGAACAACGTTCCGTCGCTGGGCAAGGGCGTGAAGGACGTGCAGGTCGATCTGCCGAAAAAAGAGGTGACCGTGGTATACGACGGCACGAAGAACAACGACGAGAATATCGTCAAGGGCTTCGCTTCGCTCAAGGTGAAGGCCGAGCCGAAGAAAGCCGACGCGAAGAAATAGCGGCGGCCGGGTTTTGTTATTGAAAAGGGAGGACTTGCGGTCCTCCCTTTTTTGTCAGCCGTTCGTGTGATTGCGCGGCCTATTCCATCGGCCGTATACGGACTTCGGTGACGCCTTCCAGCTCGCGGGCGAGACGGGCGGTGTCGGTTTTCTCTTCGACCTCGCCGTAGTGGTAGGGATAGAAGACCGCCGGACGGATCGCCTTGACCGCTTCGACGGCCTGATCCACGGTCATCGTGTAGGGCTGATTGACCGGAAGGAACGCGATGTCGATATTCTTGAGGGCTTTCATTTCGGGCGTAGGCTCCGTATCGCCTGCGATGTAGATGCGCGTGCCGCCGACGGTAAGGATATAGCCGCAGTCCTCGCGGTCTTTGGGGTGGAATTGCAGGTGCCCGTCGGTGGTGTTGTAGGCGGCTACGGCCTCGACCTTGAGGTAGTCGCGCGGTGCGGCGACGCTGCCCGGCCGCATCGTGTAGCAGTTCATTTCGAACGCTTCGGCCGAGGTGCGGTCGCAGAGGATTTCGGTTTGCGGCGTCTGGATCGCTTCGACGGCCGCAACGTCCAGATGGTCGTAATGCGAATGGGTGATCAGGATCACGTCGGCCTTCGGCAACGCCGCGTATCGGGCGTAGCCGCTGACGGGATCGACATAGACGTATTTGCCGCCGACCTCGATCGAAAGCGAGGCGTGCCGGAAGAAGGTGATCGTGATTTGCGTGCCGTCGCGTGTGGTCAGCGTGTCGGCGGGGTATTCGGGCGCTGCTTTCTTTCCGCAGCCGAGCAGTGAAAGGAGGGACATAAGTAACAAGAGTTTTGGGTTCATTCCTCAAATATTGTACATAACAAGGGCAATATAGTGAAAAAAAGTGAAATATTCGTACCTTTGGCCTGCATTCGAAAAGGTCGAGGTGTCGTTCGAGGACGACCGGACGCTGCGCGTCAAAGGATCGCTGCTGGGGTTCAGCCGTTCGGTCTATTGGCAAAAAATCGAATAAATGTGCATTTTTTTGCGCCGGGGCGCAGTATTTTTCGAATTTGTACGTTTATATCGCATAATTTAGTATTGAAATTCTTATGATGAAAAAAGTTTTATTTGTAGCGGCCGTGGCTATGTCGCTGGTTTTTAGCGGGTGTATGAAGGAAGACGACACCTACAAGAAATTGAAGCCCGTACAACCGGGGCTTAACATCTACACCGGTGCCATGAACCAGAATATCGTGTCGATGCAGCAGGCCAACTTCGGCTTGCGGCTTGCGATGCTGGTGGCCGAGGCCGACAAACAGCAGAAAACGATCGACGAAGTGACGGTCGGCAGCAGCAATACACTGCTGAAAAGGCAGTTGCTGGGCAATGCCAAAGTCGAGACTACGGCGAACGGTTACAAGATCACGTTCGATGCCGATTATGCCGACCTCGACACTTATGTCCGCAAGGGCACGCTGCTGATCAACACCAACGAGACGGCGCTGCTGAAAGATGCTACGGAAAGCAAGCCGTGGACCGTTACTTTCGAGGATAAACTGACGATGGGCTATTCGGGCGGCGACATGCAGGCCATCACGCTGACGGGCGGTCTGACGAAACTCTATTTCGTCGAGTCGTCGGGCGCTTACGGAATCGGGCTGGAGGCTCAGCAGTCCTATGTCGGCAAGACCGAGGAGCTGACCTCAAACTGGAACGGCAAATTTACGGTGAAGCCTGAGAACGTGAATTTCACTTATACGGACTGCGCCGGCAAGAAGTTCATGCTGAACGGCACGGCTACGGGCCGCACGTTCAACACCTATGACGGCATTTCGGCGACGACGATGAGTCTCAGGATGACCAACGGCGAGTATTACTCTTCGTCGGCCCTCTACGGCGGCAAGATCGAAGCGTCGCTGGGCGACGGCTACAATCCGAGTCTCTATCCGTCGAAGGATGTCATCGTGGAGATCACCTTGGAAGGTACGCGGCTTCGTCAGACGATCACCTATGCCGGTCACGTCGTGACGGTTTAGGGAATTCTATCCGAATGAAAAAGAGCGGGGCTTGTCGGCCTCGCTCTTTTTTTGTCGTAATGTATTTCCGTCGTCAGGAAGATTGTCGGTCGAGCCGCATGACCGAAGGGATGCAGAATGCGATGAGTCCGATGCCGCAGATGACCGTGCCGGCGATGACGAAGGTCGTCGTCAGGCCGACATGCTCGGCGAGGAAGCCCGTGCCGAGCAGTCCGATCGCCGAGGGGAGCAGTCCGAAACTGTAGTACAGCGACATGACGCGCCCCAGCACTCCCGCGTCGATGCGGCTCTGGATGACGGAGACGAACGACGAGTTGAAGACGCTGCTCGTGACGCCTTCGATCAGGGAAAGGGCGGCGAATAGCGCGAATGCCGTGGGCGGCAGCATGCCCGAAGCGGCGAACAGCAGTCCTATGGTCAGGTACATCAGGTTTATCAGCACGATGCGGTTGACGCGGTAGGTTCGGGCGCCCATGACGGCGCCGCCGATCAGCGCGCCGCCGCCCCACACGATCTCGATCAGGCTCATTTCGTAGGCCCCTCCGCCGAAGTGCTGCAGCGTCATCAGCGGAAACATCACGCCGACGGGCATGATGAAGAACCACACGAGGACGGCCAGCGTGAAAAACCAGCCCATGCCCGGAACGGCGTGCATGGCGCCGAACCCTTCGCGGAACTCGCGCCAGAGACTGGGCGTCTGCGCCGTGCTGCGTTCGGGATTGGGAATGCGGACCAGCAGCAGGGTGGTGCAGGCGATAAAGGCCCCCGCGACGTCCAGCAGCAGGATGTTGCCGATGCCCGTCAGGTTGATCAGCAGGGCGCCGAACGCGGGCCCGATGATGTTCGACAGCGAACTGATGATCTGGTTGATGCCGGCGATGCGCGTCAGCTGCTGCTTGGGCGCGAGCAGCGGCACCGAAGCCTGCATGGCGGGGGTGTGGAAAGCCGACCCGATGGAACGGCATGCCAGCAGCACGTAGATATGCCACATGCGGGCGACGCCGAGCCAGAAAAGTACGGCGAGGAGCAGGGTGCACAACGCGATGAAACTGTCCGCCAGAATCATCGTCCATTTACGGTCCCAGCGGTCCACATAGACGCCGACCAGCGGACCCAGCAGCGACTGGGGAAGCATGCCGGCAATGGCGGCCAGCGCCAGCACCTGCGCCGAGCCTGTTTCGAGGCTCACCCAGAAGATGATGGCGAAGGCGACGACCGAACTGCTCAGGATCGAGGCCAGCTGTCCGCTCCAAATGACGGCGAATGTCTTTTTCCAGTTTTCCACGCTGCGTTTTTGCGGTTACATGCCGATTCGCGGGAAGACGAAGCCTACACGCGTTTGATCGGACCAGAACCAATAGTGCTGTTTGTCCGATTTGAGCAGCACGAAATCTTCGATGCCGCCGATGTTGAGTCCCGTGTTGTCGGTGAAGGTGCCGCGGACCTTCTGTCCCTCGGAGGGCATCGACTCCAGCTGGAGACTGACAAATTTCAGGCCCGCGTCGTCCTGAATGCGGAACGTAAGCGTCGTCGGATCGACGAACAGCTGCTGCTTCGCCTTGTCGAAGAGCCGCAGCGCTTCTCCGCTGCGGTAAATTCCTACGGTTTGGGTCTCCTGCAGCGCCGTGCGCTGGGCCTTGAGCGTCGGGTCTTCGGTTTTGTCTTTCGAGCAGGCGGCTGCGGCCGCGAGACAGATCAGCAGAAGATATTTGAGGTGTTTCATGGCGGATGCTATTTGACGGTGATGTATTTGACGATATACTGCTGCGACTCCTCTTCGGCGTCGGTGACGACGGCCATGATGGTGTGTTCGCCTGCCGCGAGAGTCGTGTAGGTGTTTTCGGTCTTCCGGTTGTCGATGTACCAGTCGATCCGGCCGATCTTGCCGCGGTAGTCGAGCAGACTCAGCATGACCGGCGTGTCGTGCGTGTATCCCTCATCCGGGACGCAGATGCGTACGCTTTTATAGGTGTAGGTCGGCTCCGTATTGAAGATCAGGTCTTTGCTGCTGTCCACCGTGTCGGACACCTGTGCGATGGAGAGTGCATATTCGGTGGCGGGCGACAGACCCGTTATGTGGAAGGCATTGCATCCCGTTACGGTCTCCGAACGCTGTATGCCTGCCGATTTCCATGTGATCTCCCACTCGGCGGCCGGATCGCCCTCCCATGTCAGCAGGGCGTCGTACTGTCTGGCGCTGACCTCGGCCTTGAGATTGGCCTTGGTCTTGACCGACAGTCGGACCTGCGAACCGTCGAGTTTTATATCGCTGAACGAAACGGAAGGTTTGCCGCTGTTCCATGAAATATAGTCCGCGTTGGTTTCGGGCGAGAGCGATGTGATGTTGTTCGCGCCGGGGAAGAACGTCTTCTGGGGAACGTCGTAGGACGACCGGCCCGGAACCGACCGCACGAGTTTCATACATTCGTGGGCCGGATTGTTGTTGAGCGTATTGTAGGACCACTGCGGGACGTATCTGCTGGTGTAATCGACATGATATACCAGCAGGCCGCGGCACGCTGCTGCGCTGTTGAGGGGCTGATCCCACTTGTTGTTCCGGGTGTCGCGGTTCTCCAGCAGGAAATAGTCGTTCGTCGTCGGCGTCTGCACCAGATAGCCTTTGTTCTCCGAGACCGGAGCAAGCGTGTAAAGCCCGTTTTCCGTGACCTCTTCGGGTTCGGCCCAGCCGACCATCCAGCGTTCCAGTATGTTGACCGACGGCGGCGTGCGGCTGTTGTTGTTATAGCTGCCCGAACACATCAGCGAGAAACTCTCCAGCGCCGGAGCGGTGCCGCCCGATGCCGAGTAGTCGGTGTCGTAGAAGTCGGGCCAGCCCAGCACATGGCCGAATTCGTGGCAGAACGTGCCGATGGCGGTCATCTGGTAACCGCCGTTCAGCTCTGCGCCGCAGGCGTATCCCTGCAGTTGTACACCGTCGAATCGGACATCTAGATACTTCGAATTAACCCGTACGTCCCACCGGTGCGGCCAGATGCTTTGCGTATCGCCTGAGTCTGCCTGTCCGCGCCCGGCGTAGAATACGAAGACGTCGCGTATGACTCCGTTGTCGGCGAAATCTGTGAAGTTGACGTCGTTATCGGCCAGCCGGCATGCTTCGACGATCAGTTCCGGTACATTGTCCGAACCCTCGCTCCCGGCGTAATATGCCGATGTTTTCGAGGCTTTGTAGGGACCCACCACGACGAATTCGGGATCGAACAGTCTGTTGGAGTTGTCCTGATAGTAATTCCATGCGCTGCCCGTCGCGCCGTTGACGCTGTAGCCGTCCTGCATGAGCAGGTTGCGGAAATCCTGCTGCGCCGATGCCGAGGCGAATTTCTTGTCGGAGGACTCCACCAAGATAATCAGCGATTTGAGCCGGCCTGTGGTTTGGGCCGAGGTGATGCGCCGCGGAGGGGCGGGCTTTCCGGCTGCGGGAAGCACGGGGGCCTGCGTTTGCTGCGGCGCCGGCATGACCATCGGTTTGACGTAGGTCGGTTTGAGCTCCTTCCCCAGTCGTGAGACGACGGCTTTCTCATCGGCGGTGAGTGCGTTTACCGGTCGGGCCTTGACTTTTGTCGGGATCAGTTTTCCCGAAGCCGAAAGCTCGGCGTAGTAGAGGTCGCCGTCGGGACCTCCGGTCAGCGTGTAGCCGTCTGAGGAGAGCATGTAGTGGCGGCGCTCGTCTCCGACGAGACGGACGGTGAGTTGCGTGCCGTCGCTCTGGGTTACTTGGATGAGACCCGGTTTGGCGGGAACGGCGTGCGCAGTTCCGATACCGCAGAGCAGCGCTGCGGACGCGGCGGCAAGCGAAAGGAAAAAGTGTCGCATATGGTTTGTTTTAGATATAAGTGTATAAATGTACGATAAAATCCGGAAATTACTGCCGATTTTATCGAAAACCGCATCGTCCGGTTATATATCGGAATTAAAAAAGGCGGATACCGAGGTATCCGCCGCTATAAACCTTTCCGCAGAGAGGTTATTTAACTGCTTTAACTATTGCCTCGAATGCTTTCGGCTCGTTCATCGCCAGATCGGCCATAACCTTGCGGTTGAGGGCGATGCCCTTGGCGTTGACTTTGCCGATAAATTGCGAATAGGTCATTCCCTGCGCGCGGACTGCGGCGTTGATACGCGTGATCCACAGCGAACGGAACGTCCGCTTCTTGAGTTGACGGTGTGCATAAGCATAGCACAGACCTTTTTCGACCGTGTTTTTCGCAACGGTCCAAACGTTTCCCCTTGAACCAAAGTTACCTTTGGCAAGTTTCAAAACTTTCTTTCTTCTTGCGCGTGACGCAACAACGTTGACTGAACGTGGCATACTGTAAAGTTTTTGAAGAGCTGTCAGCGATGCGGTTCTCCCGCATTCTTTGGGGCTGTTTCGCTCCGATTAATAAAATGTCCGCCCGGAAATTACTTGACGAGCAGGTTCTTGATTTTGGCTTCGTCAGCCGCAGAAACGGTACCCGAATAGCAGAGGTTGCGTTTCTGTTTCGTCGTCTTTTTGGTCAGGATGTGACTGTGATAAGCGTGTTTGCGCTTGATCTTTCCTGTGCCGGTGAAGGTAAAACGCTTCTTCGCAGCGGCATTGGTTTTCATTTTCGGCATTGTCGTAAATAGTTAATTAGTTAAACATAGCCTGCAAAGATACGAAAATTTCGGCACTCTGCAACCTTGAGACGGAAAATTCTCCTCTTTTTCACCGGAAAACGTTTTCCGGCGCAAGGGGTGTCCGCTCCGTGCGGAGGGCTTCTTCGTGTCGGCCTGTCGTTCCGTCCGCCTGTTCCGGCACATATGCACGCAGGCATCCGGTTTGTCCGTCCCGATAATTTGTACTATATTTGATAGGGAATAAAACCGCGGAACTATGGAGATGGAGTGGGATTTGATATTGAGATTGTGTGTGGCGGGCCTTTGCGGCACGGTGATCGGACTTGACCGCGAGTACCGGGTCAAGGATGCGGGATTCCGCACCCATTTTCTGGTCGCGCTGGGCAGCGCCCTGATGATGATCGTGTCGCAGTATGGGTTCGAGGGCTTTTTGGCCACGCACGACGGACTGCGGCTTGATCCCAGCCGTATCGCGGCGCAGGTGGTGAGCGGCATCGGCTTCATCGGCGCCGGCACGATCATCATTCACCGGCAGCTGGTGCGGGGACTTACGACGGCGGCCAGTTTGTGGGCCACGGCGGGAATCGGACTTGCGGCCGGAGGACATATGTATGTCGTGGCCGGAGCGGCCACGCTGCTTACGCTCTTTGCGCTGGAGGTGCTGACGCTCTTTTTCGGCAGGCTGGGGCGCCGCCGGATCATGGTCGTCTTTTCGGCCGCCGACCGCAAGGCGATCGACGCCATGTTCAACGAGCTGCAAAGCAGTGAATACGCCGTGATCTCCTATGAGGTCGAGGCGCAACGCAGTCCCGACGGCGTCGTATACCGTGCGACGCTGGTTATCCGGGCAAAGGGGAATGCCGACGAAGAACGCTATGTCGATCTGCTGCGTGAGAATCCCGATGTGACCGTCGAGCGGATCGTTTAGAACCAGCGGTATACTTCGCGGAGCGTTCTCTCCTGCGACATGTCGTTGGGGTTGGTGCCCGGAACGCCTTCCGGGACGGATTCGCTCCGGCGGGCGAAAAGCTCGGTCCAGAATTGCGGCAGCGTGCCGTCTTCCGCCCGGAAGTTCATCGGACGGGCCGTGAAGATCGGCGAACCGTCGCTTGTCCGGTAACATTCCCAGACCAGTTCACTGCAATAGAATTTCCCGTTGTCGGGCCGGAAGGAGTAGTCGTAGGGGAGTCCGAGGTAATTTTGCGCCCGCCTGACCGCTTCGCAAACTCCCGCAGTATCCTTCAATCGCATGGCGACGACCGCCGGACGTCCGCCGATTTTTGCCGACCGGGCGAGGAATTCCGGCAGTGCCGTAAGCCGGACCCCGCCGTTCGTCGTGGCTTCGAGTACCGAATCCGCTCCGTTTTTCACCACGGCGATTCCCACGTGCGAGAAATTCAACCGTCCGTTTTCACCCGTCGCCGCGGTGATCGCTCCGGTCATATCCGAACTTTCTCCGGCCTGAAAGAGCAGGTCGCCCGATTGCAGTGCATGGTCGTTCCGGCCGCATGAAACAGCCGAAAAAAGTATACCTATATATAATAAGCTTCGTTTCATTCTGTCCGATCTCTTGTGGGGACAAATATATTAAAAATTTTTCACAACTAACTCGCTGACGCATAGCAGGGTGTGAAAATGGCTCCGAAAATGTTGAAAAAAAGTCTCCGAAATATTTGGAAATAGCGATTAAATGCCCTTATCTTTGCACCCGCTTCGAGAGAGAAACACTACTCCGAAACACAAAAACAGGTTCTGAAAAATTTTGAAAAAAGTTCCGAAATCTTTTGGAGATTCAGAAAAATGACTTACCTTTGCACCCGCTTCGAATAAGAAATACGGTTCGAAACGATAAAAGAAAAGGTTCTGAAAATTTCTGAAAAAATTCTTTCAAAAAGATTTGGTGGTTCAAAAAATATGACTTATCTTTGCACCACTTTCCGCTGAAAAATCGCGGTCAGAACAACGGGGAAAGCCGAAAGGCGAAACCCGACAAAAAGAAAGAAATTGTTCTTTATAGCAATATAATCGAACAGCGTTCTTTGAAGTATTTGAGCAGCTAAAAGTTTTTTTCCACTCTCGCAAGAGAGTGATTTCAAACAATACCTTTGAGATTAGAGCGAAAGATTTAAAACAAAACATTATTTATACAATGGAGAGTTTGATCCTGGCTCAGGATGAACGCTAGCGGCAGGCTT
>ERZ827194.167-NODE-167-length-67357-cov-9.56435_pt1 | contig 67357 bp, 55 predicted proteins | sample MGYA00519777_ERZ827194 | MGnify/ENA primary metagenome ERZ827194 (study PRJEB31778, sample SAMEA3449277) | human gut metagenome | biome: human gut; feature: human-associated habitat; material: faeces | place: United Kingdom | collected 2010/2012 ...
CCTCAAGTAACGGTCTCGAAAAGCGTCCGAAGCTCCGCTTTCCGGGCTTTGATGAGCCGTACAAACACATTACATTAGGAGAAATTGCATCACTGGTCAATCGTACAGATCCAAAGGCGGATGCTCCAATTATGATGCTGAGTGCCGGTAACGGCTTTATCATGCAGTCCGAGAAGTATTCCAGAGACAATGCTGGTCAAAGTCTCAAAAAATACATTCTTCTCAAACAAGGCGAATTGGCGTACAATCACGGAGCTTCTAAAGCAAAACAATATGGATGTTGCTACGAACTCACCGAAAAGGAAGCCAGAATCCCGTATGTATACCATTGCTTCAAGATTAGTGAAACAGAATACACACCTTACATCGCAATGGCATTGAATAATTCCAAAATGGATAAGCAGCTAAAACGCCTCGTGTCTTCCAGTGTTCGCATGGACGGTTTGTTGAATATTTCCTTTGAGGATTACATGAGTGTTACTTTGTTCGTTCCTTCCTCGAAGGAGCAAAAACATATTGCGGATTTTATCAATAGGCTGGATGAGAGAATAAAGGCTCAGGAGAAATTGGTGGCTTCCCTCAAGAAGTATAAAAGAGGTGTCATGTCTGTACTTCTCAGTTCAAAAGACAATCCCTACTATTCGTCTGAAACATGGGAAGAGGTGTCTCTGTGTGATGTGGCAAGTGGCTTTGAGTACGGTATGAATGCCGCAGCGACGATCTACGACGGGTCTCATAAGTACATTAGGATAACAGACATTGACGATAGTTCCCATCTTTATATTCAAGACGAACTGGTTTCACCAGAGGGGCAAGTGGAAGAGAAGTATCGAGTTCGAGAAAACGATATTTTATTTGCTCGTACCGGGGCATCCGTGGGCAAAAGCTATTGCTACCAGCAAAGTGATGGGAATCTATATTATGCAGGGTTTCTTATTCGCATCAATGTAAATTCGGGTGTGGATTGCGGCTATGTCTTTCAGAACACATTAACTGAAGCATATAAACGCTGGGTTGTGCTTGAGTCTGCTCGTTCTGGTCAGCCGGGAATCAACGCTGAACAATATAAACAATATCGCTTTCTTCTCCCGCCCATAGAAACACAAAAAAAGATTTCCCTCTTGGCTTCTAACCTCGATGATCTTATCTGTAAAGGCAAAATCCTCCTTTCACAACTTGAACAGGTAAAAACTTCTTTGTTGCAGCAGCTCTTTATATGAAGAGCTGCTGCATAAGTCCTGATCTTTCGTTCATGATCCTCTCCAACATTATTTCTTGAGAGGACAATACGAAATCGAGTTTTGAGAAATAGCTGGCTATTTTCTTCTGTTCATGTAAGGGTGGCAGAAAAACCGTTTGATTGAGAACCGTCCCACGATCTATGCCTTCAATTAGCCCTGTAGCATTCTGCTTGATTTTATCCGACAAGAAAACTGTCAGGTAGTAGCAAAAGTCACTTGTCATTTTTTCATTGGGACGCAAGGACATGAACTGTCTTGCTATATGTACTTTTTCCTGCGATAACCTCACAACGGCTCCTGAACCAGAGCCTTTGCAAACGAGTAGCGTGTCACCTCTGTACGCATAACATCGGGGTGTCTGCGTCCATCTACTTACCACTGTTTCTCCATTAACAATACAACTGGCTCCTGTCATATACGGGATACCTAATCCTTGATCATTGTATTCAGTAGGGGCAAAGTCTTGTCCAGATTGCAGAGAGATGAGATCTCTCATTGTATATTTATCCCATTTCTGAGACTCACTCACAAAAGAAGCTTGTTGGTTAAATATTGCTTTTAGCGCACCTCTTTTATACTTCTTGAGGTTATCTACGAGGGACTGCTGCACCTCGATGCGACGCTCCAAAGCAATGAGGAAGTTGGCAATCTTTCTTTGCTCATCAGTGTTTTCCGGTAGATAATGTTTTGTGTCGAAGAACTCTTCGGTAGGTACATTCAGCAAGCCATGATTTCTTGCACCTTCGGCAGAGATCATGTATATTTCCCGATACCATTTCAGAGAGTCGAAATAAGCCTTGATGAAGTCGCTTTCATGCCTTTTGAGTGCAAAACAGATGTAAAGTGTCGATAAAACCCCCATCGGATAACGATCCAGCCGCTTGATAGAGCCAAAGTCATACCCCACGGAATAGCTCTTGTTGTAAGCAAACTCGCCATTTTTGAGCAGATAGTACCCACTCATGTCTTTACTCGCAACCGTCTTATTGAAGTAGCTCACCTGATCAACAAGACCATCTTTTGATGAAATGGTCAGAGGAAGATCAGTTTCGTTTTTGCTGTTCTTCCGTGTTATACGGTCTGCAAAGTCAGATAATCTCTCGGCTCTCCACGGCTCATCAAAGCCCGGAAAGCGGAGCTTCGGACGCTTTTCGAGACCGTTACTTGAGGTCTATAATGCCCTGATTATTTCTCCATCAGATAATATCTGTGGAGGTGGTCATTATGACTAATAATACACAATTTAAGACGCTGTTGAACACTTGGCTAAACCAGAAGAAGCCAATGATCACACCGTCAACTCATGCCAGTTTCACGCTAATAGCCGAAAATCACCTGATACCTTACTTCGGCAAGCGGAAGATTGGCAGCATCACCGAGCAGGACATTCAAAGCTACATATCGTATCTCTACGAATCCGGGCGGTTGGACAAGTCCGGTGGTCTCACTGTGAAGACCATACGAGATGTAATTCTCGTACTGCGGCTTGCTATGGAATATGCCTACAAAGAGAGAGCAATACCGTTGCTCAACTGGGACTTGATTGAGTACCCAAAAGAGCTTGGTGTCAAGAAAGTGGTATCGCTATCCAAAGATCAGGAGCAAGCTCTTATTCAGTGCATCTACATGAACCTGAATAGGAAAACCGCTGGCATTCTCATTGCACTGTTTACTGGGGTGCGGATCGGTGAACTTTGCGGCTTGCAAACGAAGGACATCTCGCTGACAGATAAAACCATCAGCATCAACAAAACCGTCCAGCGCATCTATGACAAGAAAAAGGGTGAATCCTATCTGCACATAGGACCGCCGAAGACCAAAACATCAGCTCGGACAATTCCTGTACCGTCGTTGCTGATGAACATTATCAAGAAGTTCTACACAGAAAACCCCAACCACTACTTCTTGACCGGAAAAACAAAGCCAACAGAACCTCGCACATACCGGCAGTTCTTTTCCCGTTTTTTGAAACGAAACGGGCTGCAAAAGGTAAAGTTCCACGAGATCCGGCACACTTTCGCAGTACGAGCAATCGAAATACCGGAGTTTGACATTAAATCGCTTTCGGAGATTTTAGGTCATAAAAATGTGTCCTTCACGCTGAATGTTTATGGCAGCGCAAATCTCCAACAGAAAGTCAAGTGCATGAACCTTCTGAACGATTTGCTGTAACAAAAAAGAGCCTCAGCCGACACCCGAACGGACATCGACTGCGGCTCTTTGTGTTTTATGATATTCTAATGACGGCGCAAAACGACCTTTATTCTGACATTCTTTCGGTGAAATTTGTGCAAACAATAAAAAAGGGAAATTAGGATAGAATTTTTTGTGGAATCGTGTTATAATACTTCCAAGCCACCCATTCATCAGTCTCAAGCAAAACCCGTGATAGGATGGCCCAGATAGATTTTTGATAGCAAAAGTCCGAATAGACCTTAGGATAAGGATAATCTGTATCAAATAAAACCACGACGAATCAAATCCTCTATACAAAAAAGTTTAGAAATGGATTTAACTCGGCGAGTGGGGATAGGAACATGCCCTACCCTCGTGGTTGGATTGTCTATGACGATGACCCGGTGTTTTTTGTCAATGCGGATGCCGTCCACCCGGGTTCCGCTGGAGAACATGAGACCGTTGTAGGCGTAGAGTTTACTGAGCTGGCAGCGATCCAGTTCCATGTCCAGCATGATCCGCTGGCGCATGGGTTCATACAGATCCGCCCGGATGAAGGAGAGCCGGGACTGGCGGCTCATGCTGGCGGAGCGTTCAAAAGCCACATAGCGGCAGGGGCCGCTGCCGAAGTCCAGAGTGATCCCCTCGGGGCGGAACATGTCTCTGGCCTTCTCCCGGCGGGCCTGCTGCGTCCTTCCAGTTCCGCGCCGGTCAAAGATCCCGGCGAAGTCCATATAGAACAGCACATCGGAGAGAGCCGTGACTTTCTCCTCGCCGCGCTCCCGCCAGCCTTTCCCGTGGAGTTGGTACATCAGCTGATGGAACATGGCGCAGCTGTCCTGCTCGTGCTTGGCACCTGGTACCTTGCAGTGCTCGGTGGCGCTGCGGTTCAGAGCAAAGGTGTAAACGCCGTCTTGCTCCGCGGCATAACTCATCACCGCCCGAGCAGAGAGCTCGTAAATCTGATAGGTCGCCATTGGCTCACCTCCGTTTGCTTTATTTTATCACAAACCATTTCAAATTCAAAACGAATACTACTCCCACTTCTTTTGAGGTGGGAGCTTTTTGTATTCAAATTCTTGAAATGGAGGTACCAAACATGAGCAACAAAATGAACCATCCCCTGATCACAGTGGACGGCAGAACCCTGATGGATCGTCCGCTGGAGCCGCCCAATTTTGTGGTGGACACCCTGCTCGCACAGGGCCTGCACATCCTGGCAGGCTCTCCGAAAGTGGGCAAGTCTTGGCTTGCACTGTGGCTGGCAGTGACGGTGGCCAAGGGAAAACCGGTCTGGAACATGAGCACCAAGCAGGGCACCACACTCTATCTCTGTCTGGAGGATTCTGTCCTCCGCATCCAGAATCGGCTCTTTGAGATCACGGAGGACGCACCAGACAGCGTCCACTTCTGCACGGAGTGTGCGCTCATCGGTCAGGGGCTGGAGGAACAGGTGGACACATTCCTTGCCGCTCACCCAGACACCGTACTGGTCATCATCGACACCCTGCAGATGATCCGTCCGATCCACGACGCCACCTACGCCAATGACTACCGGGATCTGTCTGTGCTCAAGCGGCTGGCGGACAAGCACGGCATTGCCATCCTGTTGATCCACCATCTGCGGAAGGAAAAGGCGGAGGATGTGTTCCATCGGATCTCTGGTACGACGGCTATCAGCGGTGCGGTGGATTCCAGCTTCACGCTGGTGGAAGAAAAGCGGGGCAGCGGCAGGGCCAGACTGACCTGCGTGGGCCGGGACATCGAATACCGGGAGCTGGAGCTTCGACGCAGCGAGGAAAATGTGTGGGAGTTGGTTTCGGACAGCAGAGAAGAACCCGTGCTGCGTGAGGATCGGATCGTCGTTCTCCTCTCTGCATTTATGAGCACCAGAACAATATTTATCGGCACTCCCACGGAGCTCTCCGAAAAGATCGACCCTGATAAGTCTGAAGGGGTAACGCCCAAAAAGATTTCAAGGCTGATCCTGCAAAGCGTTGAGGCCCTAAGGAAGAACGGAATTGCTGCAGTGATCCGCCGAAGCAACGGCAAGCGAGTGATTGAGCTGCGTCGTGCTGATAGTGTCGATTTGAAGGGTGCCGAAGAAATCGTCCCTATCGACCCTGTCGAGGCGCTGTGCGGCGATTTGCGGGCGGTTTCCGGGTGCGGCAAGAAACTCCCGCAAGGCAAAAGAAACGCCGTGTTGGGCCGCTTGTGACCCAAGGAGGAGCGCGGGTGTTCGGCGCGGGAGAATCACCTCCTTGGAGGTGGCCAGCATCGCGTTTGTCTGGTCAACGGCACAGCCGCCGCCCGCCTTCCGCTTGTTTGCGGGGCGCTGCCCCACACCCCTCGTCGGCGCAAAGTCCGCACCGTTCGGAACACCTTACGGATCAGGTATTCCGAACTACGCTTCCTTGCGCCTCCTCTCCAAACGAAACCCGCTGACGCTGGGCTTTCGTTTGGTTTTAGAACACAATTATTTTGGAGGAAACGACATGAAAAAAGATATCAAGTTCAGCACTCGGATGGCATCCGCAGACCGGGAGGTCATCAAGGAACTGGCGAAGCAGTCCGGTATGTCCATGAGCGATTATGTGACCACCTGCTGTCTGGGAAAACAGGTGGTGGTCATCGACGGACTGAAGGAAGTGCTGAAAGAGTTGAAGGCCATCGGCAAAAATCTGAATCAGCTCGTCACCCTGGCGCACATGGGACGAGTGACCGTGATCGATCTGGCAAGTGTGCGTCAGGCGTTCTCTGAACTCTGCGACAATGTCCGGATGATCCTGGAACGAAAGCGGTGGTGACTATGGCGATCATCAACTTCACCAACTACAAGCGGGGCCAGACCACCGGATGCATGGGCGCCGTGATGCGCTACACCATGCAGGATAAGAAAACCGAGTTCAACGGTCAGCGGCTGGTCACGGGCATCAACTGCCAGCCGGAATCTGTCTACGCGGACTTCATGACCACCAAGCGGCTCTACCACAAAACCGATGGTGTACTGTTCTACCACATGGTGCAGAGCTTCCCGAAAGGCGAAGCGGTCGATCCGCTCACTGCTCATGCGGCGGCATTGAAGCTGGCTGAGTACTATGAGGGGTATGAAGTTCTGGTCTGCACCCACACAGACCGGGAACACATTCATTCCCACTTTCTCATCAACTCCGTCAACTTCGATACGGGAAAGAAACTGCACATCGCAAAGGAACAACTCCAGGAACTGCGGCAGCGCAACGATCAAGTCTGCATGGAGTTTTCTCTCCCTGTGTTCCAGCCTAAAGACAGGAAGCAGAAAACCAAGACCATGACAGTCGGTGAGTATCACACTGCGGTCCGTGGCCAGAGCAAAAAACTGCAGCTCATGAACATCATCAACGACTGTATGCGCCACGCCTCTACCCGTGAGGAGTTTATTGCGCTGATGGAGAGCGAGGGCTACAAGGTCCGCTGGGAAGCGTCCCGACGGAACATTACCTACACCACACCCAGCGGTTGGCAGTGCCGTGACCGCCTGCTGTTCGGGGAGAAATATCTGAAGGGGAAGATGGAATATGAATTCAGGATCAGAGCAGAAATTATCCATGGACGAGCTGTTGGAGAAGAACCGTCCCGCGCAGGTGGTACAGACCATGCCGCAGCCTCCGGCGCAGGAGCCGACACCGCCTCCCGAAGTGCATCCCACAAAAGCGGAGTGGGAGGATCTGCTGAACGACCTCTACGCACTGGGGTACCACACCGAGAGACAGACCGGCTATCTGAAGAAGATCAGCGAACTGCTGGCGCAGCTCCCGACCCGGACGCAGATGGAGGAGCTGCTGAAAGTGGTGAAGCATCTGGAGCAGATGAACGAACAGGCTGGGAAACGGAAAGAGAAGCGTTTTTCTCTGCCCGGCATCAGACTGCCCAAACTGCGGCTGCCGCACCTGGATGGTCCCACATGGGCGGTCCTGCTGATGGGGACAGCAGCATTGCTTCTGCTGTGGTGGGGCTTGGATACCGTCTGGAGCAGTCTCAGTCTGCTGCTCCAGTGATGGACAGCACCACTATGCTCCCGCATACAGACAGGAAAACGCTCCGTAAGAAGCAGCAAAAGAAAATCGCCCTCGGTCACAAGGAGGACGATCACGAAGAAGAACCAACTTGGCAGCAGACCATGTGACGGTCTGCTTTTTTGTTGCCCGAATTGGTTTTGGGAGAAAGGAACGCTATGAAAAGTGAATTCGAAGTGTATATGGAGACAGGTATTCTGGGTGGTTATATTCCGGAGCGAGCAATTGGTCTCCGGAACAAAAACATGATCACACCAATCTACCGGGATACATTCTATCACGAAACGGAACGTGGTATGGAGCTGCGTCGGGAGATGATCGTGGGCGGACGAAAATTCTTTGTCCGCTCCATCTTCTCTACCGCAGAGAAAGCAAAAACTCCTACGGAGCAGATGCTCCAAATCATCGACAGTGATTTAGAAAAAGGTTCGATTTGAGGATAGACATTGGGCAGGAGATACGGTATGTTTGTAGTTACCGTATCGGCTTGCCCGGAAAGGAGTAGCAATGGCAAGCAACGAAAAATATACTATCCTCTATGGCCGGCTGAGTCAGGAGGATACACAGAAAACAAATAAGACGGATGACTCGAACAGTATTCAGAATCAAAAACTTCTGTTGGAGAAGTATGCAGTTGAGAAAGGATTCAGCAACGCTCTCTTCCTGTATGACGACGGTTACTCTGGAACGAACTTCAACCGCCCAGGCTGGCAGCATGTCATGGAACTGATGGAAAACGGTCAGGTGGAAACGCTGATCGTCAAGGACATGTCCCGACTGGGCCGCGAGTACCTTCAGGTGGGTCAGTACACGGAACTAATCTTCCCAAGCTATGGTGTGCGCTTTATCGCCGTCAACGATGGCGTGGACAGCCTGTACGAGTCCACCAATGACTTCACGCCCTTCCGGAATCTGATGAACGAGTTCTATGCCAAAGACTGCAGCAAGAAGGGACGCTCTGTGGTTCGTCTCAAGGCTGAGACTGGTGCCAGAGTGTCCTCCCGACCCCGCTATGGGTATATGAAGGACCCGGCAGATCCCAAACGACACATGGTGCCTGATCCTGAGACTGCTCCGGTAGTGCGGTACATCTTTGACCTCTGCGTTTCTGGAAAGGGTCCTGCCCAGATTGCAAAGCAGCTCAAGAAAGACAAAACTCCCACGCCTGGATATTCCTACTACCAGAAGCATGGGGTGGAACTGACCGGAGTGGACATCACTCAGCCATACAATTGGTCCACCAACACCGTCGCTGGCATTCTGGAGGATGAGACTTACCTGGGTCACACCATCAACCTGAAATCCACCACCCTGTCCTTCAAGAACAAAAAGCGCATTGAGCGTCCCGAATCTGAGCAACTCCGCTTTGAGAATACGCACGAAGCACTCGTTACGCAACAGACCTGGGAGATCGTACAGGATATCCGCAAGCATAAGAGGCGTCCGGCAAAGATGGAGGAGCAGAATACCTTCTCCGGGCTGGTCTACTGTCTGGACTGCGGGGGCACCATGGTACTGCACCGAGCACACACCATGGATGCGGTGAAAAACAACTTCATGTGCTCTACCTACAAGAAGAAAGGCAAAGATGTTTGCTCTGGGCATTACATCAGAGAACGGGAACTCAGTGCCATCCTGTTGGATGACATCCGGCGTGTCACGCACTTCGCTCGTCAGAACGAGCTGCGGTTTGCGGAGCATATCCGCAAGAAGCAGGGCAAGGAGGCGCAGCAAGAGATCACGGTGCTTCAAAAGAAAATCGACACCATGCAGAAGCGCCAGGTCGAGCTGACAAAACTGTTCAAACGGCTTTACGAGGACAGTGTCCTTGGCCGTATACCGGACGAGCAGTATCGCATCCTCTCTCAGGAGTACACCGCCGAGCAGAAAGAGATCCAGGAACAGCTCCCCGCTATGGAAGCGAGGCTTCAGGATCTGAAAGACTCCAGCTCCAATATTGCCCGGTTCATTGAGAACGCCAAGCGGTACAGCGAGATCCCGGAGCTGACCGCTGAGATCCTGCGCATCTTCATCAAGCGGGTGGAGGTCGGTGAGCGTGCGGAGAAATACTCCCGCACAGCGCCGCAGGAGGTACGCATCTACTACCGTGATATCGGCCTGGTGGATGAACTTCCTCAGAGCATGGTTGATTCCGTGGCAGAAGAAATCCCAAATGAGGTTGCATGAGCAAAATAGGGAGGCTGTGCTGAAACACAGCCTCCCTCCACAGGAACAAATATTAAGTTATACAGGTAGGTTCATAAATTGTCCCTATGGAACGCCGGAGAAGTCGTGTCTTTCTTTTTTGGAGCGAGTGACGAGGCTCGAACTCGCTACCTCCACCTTGGCAAGGTGGCGCTCTACCAGATGAGCTACACTCGCAACAGCAGAGTTTATATTATCAGATTTTCTCCCCACTGTCAATACCTTTTTTATATTTTTTGCATTTTCCTGTCTCGTGCCGCTCCCCTTTATACGCGGGCCGGGATCAGGCCGCCTCTCCGCACCGGGGGACCAGGTCGCTCCGCCAGGAATACCCCGCCCCGGTCAGCTCCCCGTCCGTCCAAAAGCGGAACTCACCCTCCCGGGTCAGATCCACATGGCGCCAGCCGCTGTCCGTCTCCACCACATTCCACTGGTGGGCGGTTCCGTCCAGCTGACCGTCCACCACCGCGCAGTTCAGCTCCGCCTGGGTACACAGCAGAGCAAAAGACAGGGCCAGTCCCTGGCTGTCCGCCCCACTCCCCAGCAGCGCGTCATAGGCGGTGGAGCCTCCCGCCGGGTCGTATGCTCCGGCCAGTCCGGCCAGACACGCCAGACGCTCCCGGACAGAGGCGCCGGCACACTCCTCCGCCAGGCGCTCTGCCTCCCGCCGGAGGGAGTTGCGCTGACTCTCCAGAAGCTCCCGGGGCTTGGGATAGGTCAGCAGGATCTCCACGATCCTGCGCGGCCCGCTCTCCGGATACATGGCGATCTCCGCCTCCGGCATTCCCAAGGCGGAGGCCGGGTCGGAGAGGTAGGCCTCCCGCACCAGCTGCCGGAGATAGGCCTCGTCCTCCTCAAAATAGCTGATGCGCAGCACCACCTCCGGGGAGAAGGCGGCCAGGGCCTCGCTCAGCTCGCTGCGGATGGCCGAGGCTCCTGTGGCGTCTGTGATGGCGGCCACCTGTTCCCGGCTGCGGCGGTAGGTGATCTGGATGTCCGCCTCATAGCTGCCTACGATGGGGGCCACATTGTATTTGATGTACTCCACCGCGTACGCCCCCAGAGGGTCCTCCTGGACCACCTCCAGACAGGCCTCGTCCAGCAGGGCCCGGACATCCGGCTCCTCCCCGTCAAACCGGATGGAGCCGCTCTCCGCCCCCCGGTTGATGAAGTAGATCAGACCGTTGACCACATCCTGATAGCTCTCCGCCCGCAGGGTGTTGGCGTCCCCCTCGGACACCAGGGTGGCGCTGTGCGGCTCGACAGAGCCGTATTCCCGGGTCAGCATCGAGGCGCAGCCGGTCAGCAGCAGGGATACCGACAGCGCCCCGGCGAGGATCCTTCCCTTCATGTGTCTCCTCCCGGCGCGGTCACATTCCCAGCTCCTCGCCGATGAGGACCACCTCCATGACCTCCACCGGCGTGGGCCGTCCCCAGATCACCGACAGTCCACGGCAGATCCGCTCCGGGCTCTTGCAGTCATAGCAACGGTCGCCTTTGACCGCACAGGGGGTTTTTCTGCCCAGGCGCTGGGCGTTCTTCGGGGCGGCCACGTTTCGCGCCCGCCACAGGGCCCGGTCATAATCCGGCTCGATCTTGTTGATCCCCACCACAAAGTACACCCGCTTATGGCCGTACACCGAGGAGGCGATGCGGTTGCAGTTCCCGTCGATGTTGACCAGCTCCCCGGTCTCCGCCACGCCGTTGGCGGAGGTCAGATAGACCTCGGTTCCGGCCGCCTCCTCCAGGCTGCCCCCCTCCCAGTGCCACACCACCCGGTTGTGGGAGGACAGGCGGGGATAGAGTCCCATGGCCTTGACGGTCATCGAGCCGCCGATCCCCACCGTGGTCCCGTCGATCTGCCGGTCCAGGTAATCCGCCGCCTCCCGCGCGGTGGCAAAATAGCTGCTCCGGATCCCCCGGTCCTCCAAATTTTTTCTCAGCTTTTCAATGTCTGCCATGTCCTTCTCCTCTCCGGGCCGGGGCCCTGTTTTTCCTGACTCAGATCTCGTTTTTTTGATAGCTCTTAAATCCGTTTCCAGTTACCTCATGGGCATTGCAGACGATGATAAACGCGTTGGGGTCCACATCAAAAATCAGTTCCTTCAGAGATACGATCTCCTTCTGCTTAAAGGCGCACATCAGCACCCGCTTCTTATCCCCGGAGTACGCCCCCTCGCCCTTCAGGATGGTGACGCCCCGGTCCATCCGCTGGACGATGGCGTCCGAGATCTCCCGGTCACTGCCGCTGATGATATAGGCCACCTTGGCCGTATCCAGTCCGTACAGCACCGCGTCCGTCACATAGGCGGAGACCACCTGGGCAATGATGCCGTACAGGGCGGTGGTGATGTTGCCGAAGGCCACGGCCACCAGCAGGATCACCGCCAGATCCACCACCAGCAGTAGCTTGCCCATGGAGGCCCAGGGCAGCTTCAGCTTGACCAGGCGGGCAATCAGATCGGTTCCGCCGGTGGTGGCTCCCTGGGCAAAGATGATGCCCAGGGCCAGCCCGATCATCGCACCGCCGCAGACCGCCGCCAGCATCTGGTCCATCGGCTCATAGGGGATCAGGGCCAGCACATCCACCGCGGCGGAGGACAGGACCATAGAGTACAGGGAGCTCACCAGCAGATGTCCGCCGATGTACTTCCAGCCCAGAATAAACAGGGGGATGTTCAGCACGAACACAAAGGCGCCGATGGGGATGACGGGGAGATAGGCGTTGACCACCTGACCCACGCCGGTGATCCCACCAAAGCCGATGAGGTTTGGGGTATAAAACCAGTCAAAACCGATGGCGTATAAAATAGAACCCACCGTGATCCAAAAATAAGAGATCGCAGTTTTTTTTAACATCGCTTGTTTCATAGGCATCATCCTTTTCCTTTCCTCTTCTTCCCTACAGCCAAACCGCAGGGCTTCAATTTCGACTCATCACAGAATACACCGCTCACCGTTTTATCGTTCCAAGCCTGGACCATCTGTTACTCCAGAAGGGACAGCTGCTTCTCTCCCCGGTCCTCCTCCCGCAGGATGGCCCCGGCCACAGGCAGGCTGCGGGCCCGGTAGCGGGCGGTATTAACGATAGCGGTCTCTGCCAGGGGCAGGACCTGGGTCACAGTCCGCTTGGGTTTGAGTGCCATGACGTTCACCCCCTGGGTGGTGCGGGTGGTTTTTGGGGCCAGGACTGCGGTGTGGAACACCATGCACCGCCCATCGCTGGAGTACAGAGCCAGCTCCAGTTCCTCCCGCAGCAGGAAGGCTGCCGCCAGGGGCGACTTGTCGGAATAGGCCCCGGTCAGCTTCTTCCGCCTGGTCTGGGTCTGATAGGCGGACAGCTCCACCCGGGCTGCCTTGCCGTTCTCAAAGCAGAACAGCAGCTGTCCGGAGTAGTCCCCGGGGATGCAGGCCCACAGGACCCGCTCCTCCCCCTCCATTCCCAGCTTGGTGGGGAGATAGTCGCCCAGAACACTGGCCTTGCTGTCGTCAAACTCGCTCAGCCGGGTCTTGTAGCACTGCTGCCGGTCGGTGAACACCAGCAGCTCGTCCCGGTTGCTCCCCTCCCAGTACAGGAAGGGACCATCCCCCTCCTTATATTTCTGGTCGCTGGCCATCCGCAGGGACTGGGGGGTGATCTTCTTCAAATAGCCCTCACGGGACAGGAACAGGTGCACAGGGTAGTCGGGGGTGTCGTCCTCCTCCCCCTGGGCGTTCTCCGTCTCGTACTCATAAAGAATGTCGGTGCGGCGGGGAACGGCGTACTTCTTCTTCACCTCTGTCAGCTCGCCGATAATGATCTTCCGGATGCGCTTCGGGTCGTTGACCGTGGCCTGGAGGTCCTCGATCTCCGCCTCCAGGGAGTCCACTTCCTGGGTGCGCTTCAGGATGTACTCCTTATTGATGTTGCGCAGGCGGATGTCGGCCACATACTCCGCCTGGACCTGGTCGATCCCGAAGCCGATCATCAGGTTGGGGACCACCTCCGCGTCCTCCTCTGTCTCCCGGATGATCTGGATGGCCCGGTCGATGTCCAGCAGGATGCGCCGCAGGCCCTGGAGCAGATGCAGCTTGTCCTGCTTCTTCTTCATGTTGAAGTACACCCGGCGGCGGACCGAGTCCGCCCGCCACGCGGTCCACTCCTCCAAAATTTCCCGCACCCCCATTACCCGGGGCATCCCGGCGATGAGGACGTTGAAGTTGCAGGACTGGGAATCCATCAACGGAGTCATGCGGAACAGCTTGCTCATCAGCTTGTCCGGGTCGGTCCCCCGCTTCAGGTCGATGGCCAGTTTCAGGCCGGTCAGGTCGGTCTCATCCCGCATATCGGCGATCTCTTTGATCTTTCCCGCCTTGACCAGCTCCGAGACCTTGTCCATAATGGCCTCCGAGGTGGTGGAGTATGGGATCTCATAGACCTCGATCAGGTTCTCACTCTTGAGATAGCGCCACTTGGCCCGCACCTTGAAGGAGCCCCGCCCGGTGCGGTAGATCTCACCCAGGGCGGCCGCGTCGTATATCAGCTCGCCGCCGGTGGGGAGATCCGGGGCCTTCAGGGTGGAGAGGATGTCGTGGTCCGGGTTTTTCAGAAAGGCGATGGTGGTATCGCACACCTCGCCCAGGTTGAAGCCGCACAGGTTGCTGGCCATGCCCACCGCGATGCCCTGGTTGGCGCTCACCAGCACATTGGGGAAGGTGGTGGGCAGCAGGGCGGGCTCCTTCAGCTTGCCATCATAGTTGTCCACGAAGTCCACTGTGTCCTGATCAATGTCCCGGAACAGCTCGCCGCAGATGGTGTCCAGCTTGACTTCGGTGTACCGGCTGGCCGCCCAGGCCATATCCCGGGAGTACACCTTACCAAAGTTGCCCTTGCTGTCCACAAAGGGATGGAGCAGCGCGCCATAGCCCCGGGACAGGCGGACCATGGTATCATAGATGGCCGCATCTCCGTGGGGGTTGAGCTTCATGGTGGCCCCCACCACGTTGGCCGACTTGGTCCGCGCCTTGGTCAGCAGCCCCATGTCGTACATGGTGTACAGCAGCTTCCGGTGGGAGGGCTTGAAGCCGTCGATCTCCGGGATGGCCCGGGAGACGATGACCGACATGGCGTAGGGCATGTAGTTCAGTTCCAGCGTCTCAGTAATGGGCTGCTCCAGCACCTCGGCGTGCAGCCCCATCACGTTGGGGTTATCAAATTTCTTTCCCTCCTGGGGAGTCTTCTTTTTTGCCATGGGATTCCTTCCTCATTTAAATTCCATATACATTAAAAATAATTACCTGGTCTGCCATATAATAAAATCAATTTTCTTCAAACTTGTGATTCCTGAGTCAGGATAATATCTGTCAAATTTTTCAATTACACTTATTGCTTCATCTGTCTTTAGGAAATAGTCATACCAATCTATAATTTCTTGATATATATGGAGGATTTTCTTCATTCTATTTTTGTCATAAGTATATGGTGCCTTCATACCAAGATTTTCAAGTACATATTTGTCCCACACAGGATAGTGTGGATCAATCACAGATAGCATCTTACTGCTGAATGATGCTTCCATGCGCCCAGTATTATTATATATTTCCTGCAAAATATCTGAGAAAGATACCGTTTGATTTTTATATTTTTCTAACAAGCCGTAATATACAGCGTAAAATTCTGGTTTTCTGCGTTGAACACGATAAAATCCATTATATCTATGCTGAAAATCCAGATCAGTGGCTGTGTTCACAGAATGTAGTGCTCTCATGATATATTGATACTGCACAAGCTTCGGTTTAATTTTAGGCAAAATAGACTCCACCTTTGAAAACTGCATCCTGCAACACTTCCATTCTATAGGCACACAATAAAGTTTCTTTGGTGCATACTATTTCATTTATTACGAAATATCCGCCAATTCCAGATATTTATACCCATTGTCCGCGATGTGGCTCTTGCGGCCCTGAAGGTCGTCCCCCAGCAGCAGGTCAAAGAAATAGGCGGTGCGCTCCACATCCTCGGGCATGACCTTGATAAGGCGGCGGGTGGCTGGATTCATGGTAGTCAGCCACATCATGTCCGGCTCGTTCTCGCCCAGACCCTTAGACCGCTGGATGTCATACTTCTTCCCCTCCAGCCCGGCCACAATGTCTGTCTTTTCCTTGTCGGAGTAGACAAACCAGGTCTTTTCCTTGCAGGTGATCTCGTACAGGGGGGATTCGGCGATATACACATACCCCTTCTGGATCAGGGTGGGGGTCAGGCGGTAGAGCATGGTGAGGATCAGGGTGCGGATCTGGAACCCGTCCACGTCGGCGTCTGTACAGATGACCACCTTGTTCCAGCGCAGATTCTCCAGGTCAAAGGCGGCCAGGTCCTTCACGTGCTTATCCTTCACCTCCACGCCGCAGCCCAGCACCTTCAGCAGGTCAGTGATGATCTCGCTTTTGAAGATCTTGGCGTAGTCGGCCTTGAGGCAGTTGAGGATCTTGCCCCGCACCGGCATGATCCCCTGGTACTCTGCATCCCGGCTGAGCTTGACCGCGCCCATGGCGGAGTCGCCCTCCACGATATACAGCTCCCGGCGGGATACATCCTTGGTACGGCAGTCCACGAACTTCTGCACCCGGTTTGAGATGTCCATGGAGCCGGACAGCTTCTTTTTGATGTTCAGCCGGGTGCGCTCCGCTGTTTCCCGGGAGCGCTTGTTGATCAAAACCTGCTCGGCGATCCTCTGGGCATCCTGGGGGTTCTCGATGAAATAGACCTCCAGCTGGGCGCGGAGGAAGTCGGTCATGGCCTCCTGGACAAACTTATTGTTGATGGCCTTTTTGGTCTGGTTCTCATAGCTGGTCTGGGTAGAGAAGTTGTTGGACACCAGCACCAGGGCGTCCTGGATGTCGTTGAAGCTGATCTTCGCCTCATTTTTCTGGTATTTATTCTGCTGCTTCAGATAGGCGTCCAGAGCAGAGACAAAGGCCGACTTCATGGCCTTCTCCGGAGAGCCTCCGTGCTCCAGCCAGGAGGAGTTGTGGTAGTGCTCCACCACCGACACCCGGTTGGAGAAGCAGAAGGAGACGGACAGCTTCACCTTGTACTCCGGCTTATCCGCCCGGTCCCGGCCCTTCCGCTCCGTCTGCCAGAACACCGGCTGGGTGAGGGACTCCTCCCCCGCCAACTCGGTCACATAGTCCAGGATCCCGTTGTCATACCGGAAATCCGTGGTGGAAAATCTCCCGGCGGAGGTCTCCTCCCGGAAGCGGAAGGTCACCCCTGCGTTCACCACCGCCTGCCGCTTCATCACGTCAGTGTAGTAGTCCACAGGGATGTCAATGTCGGTAAAGACCTCCAGATCAGGCTTCCATCGGAAGGTGGACCCCGTCTTTTTCCCACGGTCCGTTGGCTCCTTATGCAGGCCGCCCACATTTTCTCCCTTTTCAAAATGGAGGGTGTATTTGAAGCCGTCCCGCCAGACAGACGCGTCAAAATATTCGCTGGCGTACTGGGTGGCGCAGGAGCCCAAGCCGTTCAGGCCCAGAGAGTACTCATAGTTGTCTCCGTCCCCGCCGTACTTTCCGCCGGCATACAACTCGCAGAACACCAGCTCCCAGTTATATTTCTGCTCCTTCTCATTCCAGTCCACCGGGCAGCCCCGGCCCTGGTCCTCCACCTGGATGGACCGGTCCAGAAACCGGGTGACGGTGATCAGGCTGCCGTGACCCTCCCGGGCCTCATCGATGGCGTTGGACATGATCTCAAAGACCGCGTGCTCACAGCCCTCCAGGCCGTCCGATCCGAAGATCACCCCCGGGCGCTTCCGCACCCGGTCCGCACCCTTTAGGGCGGAGATGGATTCATTGCCGTAACTTGCTTTCTTCTGAGCCATAGCTTCCTCTTCCTCACTGCTTCCTTGAAAAATCCATACAATAACAGCATAATGATACCTCATGACCCGGGGGAAAGTCAAGGAACCCCAGCCTGCCCCCAAACCACAGGGTATAAAATCTATGATTCCATCCAAAACTGTACCACAAAGGAGGGGAAAAAATGGGTTGTTTTCAGGTGTTTGAGGACCACGAGGGGATCGAGGCGGACATTCGGCGGCGGCTCGCCGGTCTGGGTGGCGGACCGGAGGCCCGTTCCTCCGGCCAGCGGCCCGCTCTGCTGGTGGTCTCCCCCCGCGCCGCCCTCCGGAGCCCCATCACGGCCGCCTGCCGCACCGCCCTGCTGCCCGGGGATCCGCCTCTGGCCCAGCTGGCGCTCCAGGCCGCCAGCGCCGTCAGCTATGGCTCAGGCCCACGCAACACCCTCACCCTGTCCAGCCGGACCGGGGACCGGCTTTGGATGGCCCTCCAGCGGGAGCTGGTCACCGTCCAGGGGCAGGTGGTGGAGCGTCAGGAATTCCCGTGGCGGCTCTCTCCCGGCTCCTCCCCCCAGGCGGCGCTGGCAGTGGCTGGGGCCCTTCTGCTGCTGGGGATCTCTCCGGAGCAGCTCTCCTCCCCGCCCCAGAAAAGCTCCAGGTAGAGATCCAGGCTCCGCCCCTTGACAAACCTACCTTTCCTGTCTATAATAAAGACACCCCTCCCCAGGGGGGTGTCATCACAGCAGTTTTTTCTTTTTCTCTCCAAGATCGGCAGAGCCGTCCCTCCGGAAATTCTCCGCCTTGCTTCGAATTTGCGCCGCACCTGCGGCGGGGGCGTACAGCGCCCCACATGAGCGGAGCAGACAAAAATCACGAGGTGATATAATGAAGCAAAAGTTCAATGTCACAGGCATGACCTGCTCCGCCTGCTCCGCTCATGTGGAGAAGGCAGTCAGCAGGCTGGATGGTGTCCAGAAAGCCGAGGTCAGCCTGATGACCAATTCCATGAACGTCCAGTACGACGAGGACGTCCTCTCCCCCGGCGGCATCATCGACGCCGTTGTCCACGCGGGCTATGGAGCCTCCCTGCCCGAGGCAGCCGCCGTCAAGACCGCCGCTGCCCGGCCCGAGGCCCGGATGGAGGAGGAGCTCTCCGCCATGAAGCACCGGCTGGTCTGGTCCTTCGTCTTTCTGATCCCCCTGTTCTACATCTCCATGGGCCACATGATGGGCGCCCCCCTGCCTGAGTTCCTCCTGGGCATGGAAAACGCGGTGGCCTTTGGCCTGACCCAGCTGCTGCTCACCCTGCCAATTATGTATCTCAACGACAAATACTATAAAGTCGGCTTTAAAACCCTGCTCCACCGGGCGCCCAACATGGACTCCCTCATCGCTGTGGGCTCCGCCGCCGCCGTTGTATACGGCGTGTTCGCCATCTATCAGATGGGCTACGGGCTGGGGCACGGAGATCTGGAGTTGACCGCCCGGTACCACATGGACCTGTATTTTGAGTCCGCCGGCATGATCCTCACCCTCATCACCCTGGGCAAGTTCCTGGAGACCCGCTCCAAGGGCAAGACCAGCCAGGCCATCACCCGTCTGATGGATCTGGCCCCCAAGACCGCCGCCGTCCTGCGGAACGGGCAGGAGGTTGAGATCCCCGTGGAGGAGGTCCGGGTGGGAGACCGCATCGTGGTCCGCCCCGGCCAGTCCATCCCGGTGGACGGGGTGATCGTGGAGGGCAGCTCCGCCGTGGATGAGTCCGCCCTCACCGGCGAGTCCCTTCCCGTGGACAAGGGCCCCGGGGACAAGGTGGCCGCCGCCGCCATCAACCGCTCCGGCTCCTTCACCTTCGAGGCCAGCCGGGTGGGCGAGGACACCACCCTGGCCCAGATGATCCGCCTGGTGGAGGAGGCCTCCTCCTCCAAGGCTCCCATCTCCAAGCTGGCCGACAAGGTGGCCGGTGTCTTCGTCCCGGTGGTCATGGCCATTGCCGCCGTCACTGCCCTGGTCTGGTTCGTGGCCAGCGGCTACGACGTCACCCGTGCCCTCACCGCCGGGGTGGCGGTGCTGGTCATCTCCTGTCCCTGCGCCCTGGGTCTGGCCACCCCTGTGGCTATCATGGTGGGCACGGGCAAGGGAGCGGAAAACGGTATCCTGATCAAATCCGCCGAGGCTCTGGAGACCCTGCACACCGTCAACACGGTGGTGCTGGACAAAACTGGGACCCTCACCCAGGGCAAGCCGGTGGTCACCGACCTTCTTCCCGGCGAGGATATGGACAAGGATGGCCTGCTGATCCTGGCCGCCTGCCTGGAAGGCCCCTCAGAGCACCCCCTGGCCGCCGCCATCGTGGAAGAGAGTCAAAAGCGGGACCTCCCCATCACCTCAGTGGGCGGGTTCACCGCCGTCCATGGCCGGGGCGTCCGGGCCGTGCTGGGCGGCCGGACCTTCCTGGGCGGGAACCGGGCGATGATGGAGGAGGCCGGGGTGGAGCTCGGCGGCTTTCCTGCTCGGGCGGAGGAACTGGCCGGGCAGGGCAAAACGCCCCTGTACTTCGCCGATGAGAGCCAGGTGCTGGGCCTCATCGCCGTGGCCGACACGCCCAAGCCCACCAGCGCCGCCGCCGTAGACGCCTTCCGCCAGCTTGGGCTGGAGGTGGTCATGCTCACCGGCGACAACCAGCGCACCGCCGGCGCCATTGGCCGTCAGCTGGGGGTCACCCAGGTGATGGCTGAGGTCCTTCCCCAGGACAAGGAGCGCGTGGTCCGTCAGCTCCAGGAGGAGGGGCGGAAGGTCGCCATGGTGGGGGACGGCGTCAACGACGCCCCTGCCCTGGCCCGGGCCGATGTGGGCCTTGCCATCGGGGCGGGCACCGATGTGGCCATCGAAAGCGCGGACATCGTCCTGATGAAGTCCGACCTGATGGACGCCGCCGCCGCCGTGGAGCTCAGCCGGGCCGCCATCCGGAACATCAAGGAGAACCTGTTCTGGGCCTTCTTCTACAACTCCATCGGGATCCCCCTGGCCGCCGGCGTATTCTATCCTCTGCTGGGCTGGCAGCTCAACCCTATGTTCGCCGCCGCCGCCATGAGCCTGAGCTCGGTGTGCGTGGTGTCCAACGCCTTACGCCTGCGGTTTTTCAAGAGCAGATTCCGCACCTGGACCCAGCCTGTTGAGCGCGTCCCCGGCCCCGCCGTTGATGATAACGGAACGGCTCCCGCCTGTGCCCCATGCGCCCAGAGCTGTCCCGCCACTTTGGAAGAAAACACCCAAGAGCATCAAGGAGGAACTGAAGCCATGACCAAAACACTGAACATTGAAGGCATGATGTGCGCCCACTGCGTGGCCCATGTGGAGAAGGCCCTGTCCGCCCTGGGCGGCGTGACCTCCGCCAAGGCCGACCTGGAGGGCAAGCGCGCCACCGTCACCCTGGCCGCCCCGGTCTCCGACCAGGAGCTGAAGGACGCGGTCACCGAGGCCGGATACGAGGTGGTGTCCATCCAGTGAAGGCGGACCACACCCAGGTGACCCGGCTTTTAAAGACCGCCCGGGGCCAGATCGACGGCATTTTGAAGATGGTGGAGGAGGACCGCTACTGTCTGGAGGTGTCCAGCCAGATCATGGCCGCCCAGTCCATCCTGAAAAAGGCCAACCGCATGGTGCTCAAGTCCCACATGGACTGCTGCGTCCGGGAGGCCGTCGCCTCCGGCGCGCCGGACGAGAAGCTGGAGGAACTGGCCGCCCTGCTGGATAAGCTGGCTGACTGAGCCCCGGCCACACGCAAACGCCAAGGACCGCCGCGGCCAATGCCGCGGCGGTCCTTTTATCGTTATCCCTGATAGAGGGCGGCTGCCGCGCCGCCGTCAAACAGGCGGTCATACTGCATCCGCTGGTAATCCTCGATCCTCTCGGTATAGGCGTTGGTCTCCAGATGGCTGTACGCCTCCCCCCGGGCGTCGGTGTAGCCCACAAAGGTGAGGGCGGGCAGCGTCTTTTGCAAGTCCCACAGGAAGGCCCCATAGGGATCCGATTCGATCCCGGCATAGCGCAGCAGATACTGCCCCAAAAAGTTCAGGCTGGTCTCCTCCGGCCCGTCCCACTCCACAGGGTAGTTGGCCCACAGCACAAAGGGCACCCGGAAGCGGCCCATGTACTGCTCCATGGTCATGTCCTCCTGCCGCACCCCATAGGCCAGATCCAGGAACTCCTGCTCCACCGATGGCTGATGGTCCCCGAACATCACCAAGATGGTGGGCTCCTCTTGCTGGGAAAAATAGTCGATCAGCTTCTGAAAAGCCAGGTCCGTCTCATTGGCCAAGGTCAGATACTGCTCCGCCATGGGATACTTCCCCGGCGCGTCCGTCAGCTGCACCCGGGCGGGATAGTCCTCCACAGTATAGCTGCCGTGGTTCTGGATGGTCACGTTGAACAGGAAGAGGGGCTCCCCCGCCGCCTTGTGCTCGAACTCCCAGATAATCTGCTCAAAGTCGGAGCGGTCGCTGACATAGCCGTGCTCCATGCTCTGGGGCACATCCATATCCTCCCCGCACTTGAACTGGTCGAAGCCCAGCCGGGGATAAGCCCGGTCCCGCTGCCAGGAGGTCCGCTCCCCTGGATGGAAGGCCAGGGTGCGGTACCCGGCCTCCCGCAGGAGCGAGGCCATGGAGGGCGCGTCGTCCAGGATGTACTGCTGATAGGGGATGCTCCCCGAGGGCAGGAAGGCCATGGAATTCCCGGTGAGAAACTCAAATTCACTGGCGCTGGTCCCTGCCCCGAACACTGAGGTATAGGCGTGGCCCCACACCCCGTTGTCCAGGGCGCGGAAGGTATCGGTGACGCTCTCACTGAGGGACAGGTTCCCGAACTCCTCAAAATCCGCCCAGGATTCGTTCATGATGGCCACAATATTGGGGCGCTCCGCCCCCACCCTGGCCGGCTCCTCCGGGACCACCCGGTTCAGGATCTGCTCCAGGCGCTGGGGAGTCACGTCCTCCGGCTCCTCCACCTGCATAAATTCCGTGTTCCGCAGAAAGACCGCCAGGGCCCCGCCGGAACGGTAGGCCCCCGCCTGGTCCCACACATCCGTCTCCACTCCGAAGGCCCCCAGCCGCTCCGGCTGGACCACCGGGACCAGGCACAGCAGTCCGGCCAGCAGGCAGGCCGCCCGGGCCCGCGGACCGCTCCGCCCTGTCCAGGCGCGCCCCCGCAGCAGCCAGATCAGCCCCACGATCAGCACAAGCCCCGCCGCCATCTGCCAGGTAGGGCGGTAGGAATAGCTCCCGGACACTGCCGCGGCAGTCCCCAGGGCCGTCAGGTCCCAGGGAAGCACCGGGCTGCCCCGGTACAGGGCCACAAAGTAGTTGGCCGTCCCCCACAGCCCGCACAGGACATGGAGGAGCACGCAGCACCCCGCCGGCCGGCCGGTGAGGCCGCACATCAGAAAATAGAGGGCCCCCACGCAGATCACATTGGCCAGAGCCGCCCCCGGGGCCGTCTGCCAGGGCCAGGCTCCATAGAGGAACTGCATCAAATAAAAGGCGGTGACGGGGGGCAGCAGAAAGAGGGCCGCCCGCGGCAGCCGGAGGGACAGCTCCTCCCGGCGGATCACAGCTTTTTTCACCATCATATCAGCGCTCCTGTTTCACTTGGATATTACAAGGTGCTCATTTTACACGATTTTCTTCCGCTTGTCAAAGGCTGTCCCTTCCACAGAGCGGTTTTTCTCCAAAAACCGGTGTATTTTGGCCGGGAACCAGGAACCTTCTTCTCCTCCCACCGTCTAAACTCGTACAAGCAGATTGGGCAAGAAAGGAGATCGTCCCCATGAAAAGAGCTTCCCTTTTCCTTCTGGCGCTGGCTTGTATGATGGCCCTGTCCGGCTGCCCCGCTCCAAAAAGGCCCTTCCGGGAGCTGACCGGAGCGGAGATCCGCTCCGCCTCCGTCCAGCTGTCGCCCCCTGACCTGACGGTCCTGATCCAGGACACGGACCGTCTGGCGGAGCTTTTGCAGGCGGTGACCCTCTACGAGGAGGCCCCCTCCTACTCCGAGTACGCGGGGCAGGCCGCAGACTTCACCCTGGAGCTGGAGGACGGCACCCAGACCACAGTCTCCGCGCTCAGCCCCTTTTTGATCCTGGACGGGGTGGGATACCGGGCGGAGCATGACTCCTGTGAGGCCCTGAGCCGCTATGCCAGCGGGCTGCTGGAGGCGGAGGACGCCCCGCTCCTGCTGAAGGAGCCGCCCGCCCTGACAGCGGTCTGCGGCGACACCGCCGCCGGCGCGCTTCTTGGGACCTACTCTTGGCAGTGGCAGGCCCCCAGCGGGTCATGGGAGGGCATCGCATCGGACAGCGCCCACCCACTGGACTGCCAGGAGTTCCTTCTGCCCCTGGAGACAGAGGAGGAAACCGCCGTCCTGCGCTTCCAGGCGGAGCCCGGCTCCATCACGGACGTCCGCTGCTGGAGCGACGCCCACTGGTCTGACCCCGGCGCGGAGACGGAGCCCTGCGCGTTCGACGGAAGCACCCTCCAGCTGAAGCCGGGCGGATATATCTATGAGGTCACCGCCCAGTGGGACGACAGCCAAGGCTCCTGCGGCACGGCGCACTACGCCTTCTACATCCGGAGCGGCCAGTCCGGCCTGTGCGGCTATCCCCCGGCAGACCGCTCCGCCACCTGACGGGGGCCCAGCCGGTCCTCCGCCAAAAACGGCCAGCGCCGGACGGTCATTCCGTCCGGCGCTGGCCGAATTGGTTCTGTTCTCTTAAAATTCCAAACTTCCCTGGGTGATACAAACGCCGCTTCGGCGGTCAAACAGCATGATGTTGTGCCCAGTGACCGCCACCCGCACCTTGGCCCCGATGGTAAACAGGGCGCTGCCAAACATCACGCCGGTAAGGAGGAAGTCCCCCACACGGACCTTGATGGTGGACTCCATTCCGGTGGGCATGGCACCGTAGATCTCCCCGTCCAACGCCCCGGAGTCCACGATGTCAATAAACTCCGGCCGGATGCCCAGCACCAGGTCTCCGTCGGTGAGGACAGGCTCCTCCTGAAGGGAGTCGTCCTCCTCCGCCACTTTGGCAATGTGGTAGCGGAAGGTCTCGTCCTTGTTGCCCTTCTCCACATAGGAGCGGTCCGAAGCCCGCCGCTTCTGCTCCTCCATACGCTCCTGGGCCTTCCGGTCCCGCTCCCGGAACCAGGCCGTCAGATCCAGGGGGCGGTTGGGGCGGAAGCGCGCCCTTGCGCCGCCCAGAAGGGTCAGCGCCACACAGCCGTCCTCCCCCTGCTCTCCCCTGGCCTCAACGAAGTTGATGGCAGGGTTGCCCACAAAGTCGGCCACAAACAGGTTTTGCGGCTGGTGATAGACGGTGAGGGGGGCATCGTACTGCTGGAGCACGCCGTTGTCGATGAGGCAGATCTGGGTGGCCAGGGTCATGGCCTCCATCTGGTCGTGGGTGACGTAGACAAAGGTGGAGCCAGTCTCCACATGGAGGCGCTGGAGCTCATAGCGCATCTCCAGGCGCAGCTTGGCGTCCAGGTTGGACAGGGGCTCATCCATAAACAGCACCGAGGGCTCCGGAGCCAGGGTGCGGGCGATGGCCACCCGCTGCTGCTGTCCGCCGGACAGCTCTGCGGGATAGCGGTCCATGAACATCCCGATCTTGACGACGCGGGACACCCGGCGCACAGTGAGGTCGATCTCCTCCTTGGTCAGCTTGCGCACCTCGGTAACCACCTGCCCGTCCTTCACCAGCTCAAAGCGCTCGTTGAGCTCCCCGCCGCCGGCCCGGGCCGCCTCGCGGGCGCTCTCCGCCTTGTTCTGGAGGGCTGCGATCTCGCCGGACAGGTCCCTGCCGCTCTCCACATGATAGGACAGCAGTTTTTTGGCCGTATATTGGGAGATGGTAAAGGCGTCGATCAGCTTGATGCACGCCTTTTTCTCGTCCAGCCTGCCCTTCTTGTCCCGGCACTCCTCCAGGACCTTCACCACATCTGCCGGGCGGCTCAGCAGCTCCGCCAGGCGGGCGGCGTTTCTGGCCTCAAGGTCCACCTTGGGCTGGGCCTCCTTCAGGTTGCTCAGTCCGAAGGAGATGTTCTCATACACCGTCATATTGGGCCAGAGGGCGTAGTTTTGAAACAGGAAGCCCACCTTCCGCTTGTTGGCCGGCATATTGATCCCCGCCTCGCTGTCAAACACCACGGTGTCCCCGATGGTGATCCTGCCGCTGGTGGGGGTCTCCAGCCCGGCGATCATCCGCAGGGTGGTGGTCTTTCCGCAGCCGGAGGGGCCCAGAAGGGTGACAAAGGCGTTGTCCGCAATGACCATGCTCAGGTCGTCCACGGCGTAGAACTTGCCCCAGCGCTTGGTCACGTGCTCTAATTTGATCTCAGGCATAGTAATTATCCTCCTATTCCTTTGTCCAGGCTGGCCCCGGTGACCTTATTGACGATGGTGTTGCACACCAGGATCGTCACGATCAGGATCAGGTTGATGCCGCTGGAGAAGGCGTACAGGCCCATCTCGTCAAAGTAGTCCAGGGTGGTGGACAGAATGAAGCCCTGGGTACACAGCAGCATGAACAGGGACAGCTCCCGCAGGCAGGTCATAAAGGGCAGCAGGAAGCCGCTGATGATGGACGACTTCTGGATGGGGATGATGATGCGGGTCATGCGCTTGACCCAGGGGATGTTCAGGATCATGGCGGACTCCTCGATCTCACCGGACAGCTGGAGCATGGAGTTCAGCGAGCTGCGGCTGGCGAAGGGGATGTACTTGATGGTGCCCACGATGATCAGCAGCGCATAGGTGTTGAACAGGTTGATGTACTGGTTGGAAAACAGGATGAAGAAGGCCACGCCCACCGCGATGGAGGGCATCAGATACGGGAGGAAGGCCATGGCGTTGACATAGTTGGCCCACCTGCTTCGTCGGTTCTTGGACACGGCGTAGCCGATCATGGTGCCGATGGTGCCTGCCAGCAGGGCGCAGCAGGTCGAGACCAGGATGGTCCCCTTGAAGGCGTTCCAGATCGTCTCGTTGTGCAGGATGCCCTTCTGTCCGTACATCCCGTTCTCCGTGATGTTCTCATCGGTTACCCACCACTTGGTGGTCAGGTTGTCCGGGTCGCCGGTGTACAGGAAGGAGTAGTCGCCGGGGTTTGGCAGGAAGGTCTCAAAGGCGAAGGAGACGATGGGGAAGATACTGGTGAAGAAGGTCACAACCACCAGCACCAGGGCGATGAGATAGCGTCCCACCCGGCCCAGCTTGATCTTGGAGATCTGCCCCGACTTGCCGGTGACGGTGGTGTAGTTCTTCCGGCTGCGCAGGGACATCTGGTTGAGCAGCATGATGGCCACGCCGAACACCATCATAATGATGGCCAGCACACTGGCCTCGCCGGTGTACTTGGAGTTCATGGAGACATACTTGGTGGACAGGGTGACCAGATTCAGGTAGTGGGGCACAGGATAGCTGCCCATGGAGCTTCCGAACACCAGCAGGATGGTGGACAGGATGGCGGGCTTGACCATGGGCAGGGTCACCCGGAACATGATCTTCCATTTGGGGGTGTCCAGGATGGTGGCCGCCTCCTCCAGATTGGCGTCCATGTTCCGGAAAATACCGCCGATCAGGATATAGGCAAAGGGCGCGTAGTGCAGGCCCAGCACCACCACGCTGGGGAACAGGCCCAGGCACCACCACGCCGGCATCTGAATCCCCAGGGTGGCGGCCAGCAGGCCGTTGGCCGTCCCGGTGACGGCGTTGGAGTTGAACAGGTGCTGCCACACCACGGCCAGGGTCCACTGGGGCATGATGTAGGGGAAAATGAAGATGGCGCTGAGATATTTGCGCCAGGCCATATCCGTCCGGGTCACCAGAAAGGCGAACAGGCCGCCGAAGAGGATGGACACCACACAGGTCCCCACCGCCAGCAGCAGGGTGTTCAAAAGCGGCGTCCACAGGTTGGTCACCGCCAGCTTGCTGGTAAACAGATCGATATAGTTGATCAGGGTATAGCCCTCCGCCCGCCCGGTCAGATAGGCGTCGATGGTACCCGGGTGGATCTTGAAGGTGTCCTCCACGATGGCCACGATTGGGGCCACGGTGGTGATGGTGAGCACAATTCCCATCAGCAGCAGGATCACATTGTGGGGCTTGGAGAGAAAGGTCTTGATCCTGTTGCGCCGGACCGCGGACCGGCTGGCCCGGAGCGTCGTTGTCTGATCCATAAGGTTCTCCTTTTCTCAAAATGGAGCAGCGCCCCTGGAGGCGGTCCCCCGCTTGGCTCCAAGGGCGCTTGTTCCGATTTCACTCAGGGCCGGCAGCGCCCGGTTCCGGTCAGCTGGCCGTATACTTATCCAGCATCTCGATCCAGCTGCCCACAGTAAAGGCGACCGAGGCGCAGTACTCTGGATCCTCCAGCACCAGCTTGCCGTCCGTGGTCCACCAGTCATAGCCGGCGTCGTTCAGCGCGGCGAACTCCACGGTAGTCCCGTCCTCCGCCATGCCGCCGGTCTTGTGGTGGAAGACCTCCTCATTCTCCGCCGCCACAGCGGGATTGGAGGAGTAGCCGCCGATGTCCTTGCCCCAGGCGGAGAAGCCGTCGGCGGTGCAGGTCATGTAAGCGATGAAGGCGCAGGCGGTCCAGGGCAGGGGGCTGTTGTCGGTGACGAACAGATAGTGGCAGTAGCCAAAGCCGCCGATGCCGGTGTAGCCGTCCTGGTAGGCGGCGATGTTGATGTTGTTCTTGGAGATGGAGGCGGACTCCTCCACACTGCGCAGCTTGGAGTACACCAGCAGGCCGAACTGGTCGGTGGCGGACTGGTCCACCAGGGTATTGCAGATGGGGCCGTCATCGGTCTGGGCGTTGTAGCCGCCCACCCACAGCTTGATCCAGGCCAGGGCGTACTTGCCGTTCTCGCCCAGGCCCAGGCTCTCAGCCTCAGATGCCATGGCGTCGATGGTGGGCTGGAAGTATGCCTGCTCCTCGGCGGACAGGGCCTCGAAGGCCTCCTTCAGCCACGCGGAGTAGTCGTCCCGGGTGAGCATATACAGGAAGTTCTTGCCCACGATCTCAGAATCGATGTCCATGAACAGACCGTGCTCGCCCTCGGCCACAAAGTCCCAGCAGTTGTCATAGGTCTTGTCGCCGGTGTTGTTGTACATAAACACCTTGTTCAGGGTCTGGAGGGGCAGATAGCCCTCATACTCCCCGGCGGTGGTCCCGTTGGCCTCGGCCCACTCCTTGGGGATGAAGGTGTCCAGGATGCCGGTCTGGACCATCTTGGACTCGATCTGATTGCCGTCCTGGATCAGGGTCATGGCAAAGGTGCCGGTGTCCTTCAGGGAGTCGGCGGTGAGCTGGTCGAAGATCTTGTTGTTCTTGGGCTGCTGCCACTCAAACTCCATATTGTAGCTGGAGTCGATGGTTTTCAGGTACTCAATGAATAGGGGCAGGGCACTCTTGCCGCGGCTGGAGTTGCCCACGCCGTAGAAGGTCTTGCCGTTGGACTCCTCGATGGCCTTTTTGGCCAGTTCCTCCAGGGTCATGCCCTGGGCCTCCTGGATGATCTGCTGGGTGGGGGTCAGGCTTTCATTGGAGGCGCTGCCGGAGCCCTCCGGGGCGGCGCTCCCCGAGGCGGAACCGCCACCACCGCCGCAGGCGACCAGAGACAGAGACAGGGACGCGGCCAGGAGCAGAGACAATGCGCGTTTCATGTTCATTTCCTCCTTCATCGTTTTCCATAAAATCTTCCGGGATCTCACATATCCCGTTGGTGATTTCATTGTATTCCACTGCGGCGCAAAAAAACAGGGGACGATCCTGCGCTTTTTTGTCTCTGACTGCTTTTTTGTGTCGAAATAGATGAAAGCCCTCCCTATTCTGTGCTATAATAGGGCAAAATCCCAATGCACTGTGGGGAGGCGCGCCTATGAAACTGTTTCCAGCGGCGGGGATCCTGACCGCCGCAGCCCTTCTGCTGTCCGGCTGTTCCGCCGGCGGGTCCCAGAGCGGCCCGCCCCCCTTTGCCCCGGCGGAGGAGGACCGCCTGGTGGTGTACACCTCCCACAAGGAGGAGGTATGGCAGCCCATTGTCCGGGAATTTGAAAGCCGAACCGGGATCTGGGTGGATGTGGTCGCCGGCGGAAGCAGCGAGCTGCTGGAGCGCCTGGACCAGGAGAAGGAGCACCCCCAGGCCGACGTGATGTTCGGGGGCGGGGTGGACAGCCTGGCCGCCTGCCGGGACTGCTTCGAGCCCTATTTCTGCACCGGACAGGAGGAGATCCTCCCTCAATACCGGTCGGAGGACGGCCTGTGGACCCCCTTCTCCTCCCTGCCGGTGGTGCTGATCTATAACACCCGCCTTCTCGCCCCGGAGCAGCTCACCGGCTGGCAGGACCTGTTTCGTCCGGAGCTTCGGGGCAGGATCGCCTTTGCCGACCCCGGCGTATCCGGCTCCAGCTTCACCGGACTTGTGACCATGCTCCACGCCCTGGGCGGCGACAGAGAGGACGCGGTCCGCCGCTTTGCCGGCGCCCTGGACGGCCGCCAGCTGGAGGGCTCCGGCGACGTCCTCACCGCCGTGTCCGGAGGCGGCTGCTGGGCTGGAATCACTTTGGAGGAGACTGCCCTCAAGCGGGTGGACGCCGGGGACAGCATCGCCCTGGTCTATCCAAAGGAGGGCACCAGTCTGGTCCCCGACGGCAGCGCCCTGGTGCGGAACGCCCCCCACCCAGACAATGCCCGGACCTTTTTGGACTTTACCGTCTGCTATGACGCACAGTGCCTTCTGGCCGGGCAGCACCGCCGCCCGGTCCGCGCCGGCGTCCCCGCCGCGGACGGCCTTCCCAGCCTGTCCGACCTGGCTCTGCTGGACTACGACGCGGAGCAGGCGGGGCGGGAGCGGGAGTCCCTTCTGATGACCTGGGCCTTCTATCTGGACAGCAGGGAGGAGGACCAGCCGTGAAGCGCTTCTTTGACCGCTCCTTCCGCAACCGCCTCTTTGCCGCCTTTCTGGCCGCCTCCCTCCTGCCACTGATCCTATGCTCCGGGATGCTGCTCCAGATCCTGAGGGTCCGTCTGGAGGACACTGCCCGGCGGGAGGCGGAGGAACAGCTGACTGGCGTATCCGCCACCCTGGAGCAGCTCTGCCAGCAGTGCGTTCAAACGGCCCTGTCCGTCCAGCGGGATCCCACTCTCTCCCAGGCTCTCGCCCATCCGGAGGAGCTGGAGGAGACGGCGGTGTACAGCCGCCTTCTGGAGGTGACCAAATCGGTCCGCGGCAAGGCCCGCTTCGACCTGTACAGCGCCCAGGGGGCCTGGCTCTGCTCCACCCGAAGCGTCCTCCGCTCCGAGCAGCTCTCCCCCAACTGGGGCCTCCTTCCGGCCGCCGGCCGGGCGGGCGGTCTGGTGTTCTCCGCGCCGGAGGACCCGGCCTCCTCCAGCGCTCCGCTGCTCCAGGGGGCCGTCCCGCTTCAAACCCGGGAAAACGGACCCCTTGGTTACCTTGTGGTCGGCCTGTACCAGTCGGACCTGAACCGTCTGTTCCGCGGTACGCTCCGCCCCCGCAACGACCTGCTGCTCCTCAGCTCCTACTGGCGGCCGGTCTACTGCACTCAGCCCGGCCAGGCGGTCCCCCTGTCGGACAGCCTGCGCGCCCGACTTCTGGAGGGACAGCCCCTGAACAGCGGAACGGAGGAATTTTCCTACACCGCCGTTTCCCATCCAGCCTCCGGCCTGTACGTGGTGCTCCGCCAGCCCCAGGCCCTCACCCAGGATACCCTGAACCTGCTGTACACGGTCTGCCTGTCCCTGTTCCTGCTGTGCATCCTGGCCTCTGTCCTGATGAGCCTGCTCCTGAGCCGGCAGATGTTCCTGCCCATCGAGCGGATCCACTCGGCCATCGGCGAGGTGGTCCACAACAACCTGGACGTCTATGTTCCTCACGAGCGGAATGACGAGCTGGGCCAGTTGGCCGAGCGCTTCAACGGGATGCTCATCGCGCTGAAGAAAAATCAGGCGCAGCTGCTGGAAAACCAGCGGGAGCTCAACGAGGCCCAGATCCGAATGCTCCAGGCCCAGCTGAACCCCCATTTTCTGTGCAACACGCTGGACACCATGAAGTGGATCAGCAAGATCAACTCCGTCCCACAGGTGGCGGTGATGTCCACCAATCTGGCGGATATTCTGCGCTTCTGCGTCTCGCCGGAGGAATTCGTCCCCCTGCGCCGGGAGCTGGAGATCCTCCAGCGGTATGTGGAGATCCAGCGCATCCGTCTCTCCGGCTCCTTTGCCTTCTCCGTGGAGGTGCCGCCGGAGCTGCTGGACTGTCCCGTCCCCAAAATGATCCTTCAGCCCATTGTGGAGAACGCCATGCTCCACGGTCTGGAGGGCGTGGAGCACGGCGCGATCTCCGTCCGGGCGGAGACGTGCCGGGGGGTGCTGTCCATCTCCGTCACCGACAACGGGCGGGGCCTTCCCCCGGAACTGGTGGGTCCCTACGCCAGCCGGGCCCGGGAGCTGTCCCGGGGCCATCTGGGCCTGTACAATGTAGACACCATTCTGCGCAAGCACTACGGAGACCGTTTCGGCCTGTATCTGCGCAGCCGGCCGGACGAGAGCGGGGCGGTGGTCACCGCCGCCCTGCCCATCCAAAACGAGGAGGAAACGATATGCTGAAGGTCCTGGTGGTAGAGGATGAGGAGCTCATCCGCAAGGGGATCATCCTGACAGTGGACTGGGCCTCTCTGGACTGTGTGGTGGTGGGGGAGGCCGCCAATGGCGAGGAGGCTCTGGAGGCGGTGGAGCGCTTCCGCCCCTCCCTCATCATCACAGATCTGAAAATGCCCCGCATGGACGGCATCGAGCTGCTCCGCCGCCTCCGGGAGCAGGGCAGCCGCGCCTATGTGATCATCCTCACCGCCTATGACAGCTTCACCTACGCCCAGAGCGCCCTGCGGCTGGGCGCGGTGGACTTTCTCCTAAAGCCCTTCCACGACGGAGATCTGGAACAGGCCGTCCGCAATCTCCAGCAGAGGATGACCGCCGAGTCCCCCGCCCCCACTCCCACCCTGCCCGAACCAAAAAAGGGGGACAAGAGCCGCTATGTCCTGGAGGCCATGGACTATATCAGCACACACTACAACGACCCCGGCATCGGCGTGGCCTCTATTGCCCAGTACCTTGGCGTCAGCGAGAGCCATCTGAGCCACATCTTCAAGCGGGAGACGGACTACACCCTGCTCAACTATCTCACCCGCTGCCGCATCCATAAGGCCATGGAGCTGCTGCGGGACTGCCGCGCCAAGATCTATGAGGTCGCTGAGCAGGTGGGCTATAAGGACATCACCTATTTCTCCGCCACCTTCAAGCGGGTGGCCGGGGTCTCCCCCTCGGAATATCAGGACACCTGCCGCTAGCCGGTCCACAGCGCGCCCGCCCCATAAACACAGGAAAAGGGACCCGCCGGATGGCGGGTCCCTTCTGATCTCTCTGACAGCGGATCAATCCTGCTCCCAGTTGTGGTAGACGTTCTGCACGTCATCGTTGTCCTCCAGGAACTCCAGGAGCTTCTCCATATTCTTGATGTCTTCCTCGTCGGTGAGCTTCACATAGTTCTGGGGGACCATCTGGACAGAAGCCTCCAGGAAAGTGTAGCCCTTGGCCTCCAGGCAGGCCACCACATCGTTGAAGGCGTCCGGGTCGGTGTAGATCTCAAGGACCTCCTCCTCGGCCTGCATATCGTCGGCCCCGGCCTCCAGAGCGTCCATCATCACGGTGTCCTCGTCCAGGTCCTCCGCGTCCATGACGATCACGCCCTTGCGGTCAAAGGACCAGGACACACAGCCGGTGGCGCCCAGCCCCTTGCCGTACTTGTCCAGCAGATGGCGCACCTCAGGCGCGGTGCGGTTGCGGTTATCCGTGAGGGCGTCCACAATGACGGCCACGCCGTTGGGACCATAGCCCTCGTACACCACATTCTCAAAGTTGTCGGTGTTCCCGGCGCCCAGGGCCTTGTCGATGGTGCGCTTGATGTTGTCGTTGGGCATATTGGCCGCCTTGGCCTTGGCGATCACAGCCGCCAGGCGGGAGTTGTTGGCCGGGTCGCCGCTACCGCCCGTCTTGACCGCCACGATCATCTCACGGGCGATCTTGGTAAAGATCTGGGAGCGCTTGGCGTCAGCCGCGCCCTTGGTTTTCTGTATGTTGTGCCACTTGGAATGTCCGGACATGAAAATCTTCCCTTCTCTGTATTCAATGCCTGCGCAGTTCAGTCAAAAGCGCAGATATTATATCACTTTCCCCCGCCGTTGACAACCCCTCTCAGCGGAAGGGCTTTCCCTCTCCGTCCAGCACCTCCCGGCGGTGGAAGGTGACGAAGTCAGGCGCCAGACCGGGATACTCCCGGCAGAAGGCAGCCCGGATCAGCTCCGGATTGAGCCCCGGGTTCTGGGCCCGCACCACCGCGTCCAGGGTGAGGGTGTCGCTCTGGCACTCCAGGTTGAACCCCTGGATCAGCGGGATCAGATCCACCTCCGTATAGCCCGCCTTGGCCTTGTTGGACTTTTTCCGGATGACCAGGCTGTCCCGGCGGAGCAGCTCCTGCATGGCGGGCTCAGACTCCTGGGGGCGGCCCTCGGAGTACTCAAAGTTCATAATGTAATTGAGGTAGGTCAGATCCTTCAGCTTCCGCTGCGCCGGATAGCACTGGTGGATGATGATGCCCTCCGGCATGGCGGCGGTGAGCCGCCGGGGGACCTCCTCCGGGTCGGCGCCCTCCAGCAGGCCGAACTCCAGAATCTCACACTGGCTGGAGTAGCCCACAGACAGGGGCAGGGCGATGGAGACAAAGGGGTGGGGGTTGAAGCCCTCGGTATGCTTGATGGCGATGCCCGCCCGGGCGAAGGCCCGCTGGAAGGTGCGCATCAGGTCCAGATGGGAGATATACTTCGCCCGCCCTGTCTTGGAAAACAGCAGCCGGTCAGCCATTGCACACACCTCCTGAAAGCAGTCTGTTGGCCCCGCAGCCGGAGCAGCGAGTGCGGCAGTCCGGGGTGGTCACGCTCTGATAGCACAGCTCCCGCTCCCGCCAGAGAAACTCCGGCGTGACCATGGGGTCGATGCGGCTCCAGGGGAACACCTCGTCCCGGGGCCGCTCCCGGTGGGCGTAAAAATCTCCGTCCAGGCCGCAGGCGGCCAGGGCGTCCATCCAGCGCTGGAAATCAAAATATTCGCTCCACGAGTCAAACTTTGCCCCGTGCTGCCAGGCCCACTCCAGCACATCGGCCAGCCGCCGGTCGCCCCGGGAGAAGATGGCCTCCAAATAGCTGGTCTGGGGGTCGTGCCAATTATAGGTGATGGACTTGTCCCGTTTCAGGGCGTCCCGCAGCAGGTCCACCCGGCGCTGATACTCCTCCACCGGGATCTGTGCGTCCCACTGGAAGGCGGTGTTGGGCTTGGGCACGAACCAGGAGGTGGACACGGTGATCCGCACGCCCCGGGCCTTGTTGGGAGAACACTCCCGCCAGGCGAAGTACACCTTCCGGGCCAGGTCGGCAATGCCCAGCACATCCTCGTCGGTCTCGGTGGGCAGACCCAGCATGAAGTAGAGTTTTACTCCGCTCCATCCGCCGGTGAAGGCGGTACGCACCGACTGGAGCAGGTCCTCCTCCCGCAGGTTCTTGTTGATGGCGTCCCGCAGGCGCTGGGTGCCCGCCTCCGGGGCGAAGGTCAGGCCGCCCTTCCTCACCCGCTGGAGCCGCTCCATCAGGTTCATGGAGAAGGTGTCCGCCCGCATGGAGGGCAGGGACAGGCCGATGTCTCGGGGGGCGCAGTAGTCCAGCAGATCGTCACACAGCTCCAGCAGACAGGGGTAGTCAGTGGAGGACAGGGAGGACAGGGTCATCTCCTGATAGCCCGAGTCCTCGCAGGCCGCCTTGCCGTACCGGGCCAGCAGCTCCGGACTGCGGGAGCGCACCGGGCGGTAGACATAGCCCGCCTGACAGAAGCGGCAGCCCCGGATACAGCCCCGGAACAGCTCCAGCATCACCCGGTCGTGGACGATCTCTGTGGAGGGGATGATGGTCTTGACGGGGAAATAGGCGCCGTCCATATTCTCCACCACGCGCTTGCGCACCTGCTCCGGGGCGCCGGAGCCCTCCCGGAGGCGCATTTCCGCCAGCGTGCCGTTCTCCCGGTACACCGGCTCATAAAACGCGGGGACATAGATCCCCGGGATCCGGGCGGCCTCCTGAAGGAACTCCTCCTTAGACCAGCACTCCTCCCGGGCCTGGCGGTAGAGCTGGACGTACTCCAGGGTGACCTCCTCGCCCTCGCCCACCACGAACAGGTCGATGAAGGGAGCCAGAGGCTCCGGATTATAGGCGCAGGTCCCCCCCGCCACGATCAGCGGAGTCAGCTCCGGCCGGTCGGCGGAGCGCAGGGGCAGCCCCGCCAGATCCAGCATATTCAGCACGTTGCTGTACGCCATCTCATAGCCTAGGGAAAAGCCGATGATGTCGAAGTCGGAAATGGGGTCGCCGCTCTCCAGACCATAGAGCAGCAACCCCTCCCGGCGCATCTCGTCCTCCATGTCCCCCCAGGGGGCATAGCAGCGCTCGCACCAGAGGCCGTCCACCTCGTTCATCAGGCCGTACAGGATCCGGCAGCCCAGGTTGGACATACCGATCTCATAGGTGTCCGGAAAGCACAGGGCATATCGGGTGTCCACCGTCCGCCGATCCTTTACAATGGCGTTATATTCTCCCCCCGTGTAGCGGGCAGGCTTCTGCACCTTCGGCAGGATATGCTCCAGTGTCCGATTCATGTCGCTCCTCCAGTTCTCTCTGCATAGGTAAATTCTATTTTACCTGTTTCCGCCGGATATGACAACCCCTTTTTCCTCCCTTTTCCGGACACAGTGCAGAAAATAACCAGCAGGAAGTGAGAAATAATGTGGCAGTCCCTCCAAAGCATACCAGGAGCACCCCAAAAAGGAGCAGCCCGGCGGTGAGAAAACGGTCCAGACATGCCCCGACCCAGTGTGCCCGGGCAGGTCCCAACAGCCAGGCCAGCAGGCACCGGAGCATCCGTCCCCCGTCCAGCTGCCCCACAGGCAGCAGATTGAAGCAGGCCAGCGCCAAATTCAGCCCGGCAAACAGCCCGCCCCCCGGCAGAGGACTGAAGGCCAGGGCCAGCGCCAGGTTGACCCCCGGCCCGGCCAGGGCGGCCAGCAGCTCGCCCCCATAGGACAGCCCCCGGTCCACCTCCATCTCCGCCCCCACCGCCGTCAGACGCACCCGCCGCACCCGGGCGCCCAGCGCCCGGAGCGCCGCCCAGTGACCCAGCTCATGGAGCGCGCAGGCCAGCAGCGCCAGGGGGACCACGCCCTGGTGGTCCAGATAGTTGAGCCACGCGGTCAGCAGCAGGAAGCCGCCGGTGACCTCCACCCTGCCCAGCCGCGTCCTCAAGCGCTCAGAAACTCCACATAGTAGGCGGGATCCAGGTGCAGGCCGTTCCACTTCAGCTCCAGGTGCAGATGGGGGCCGGTGGCCACCCCCGTGGAGCCAACCTCCGCCACCTTCTCCCCCGCCGCCACCAGCTGTCCCTTGGAGACACACAGCTTGCTGCAATGGGCATAAAAGGACTTGATCCCGTTCCCGTGGTCCAGCTGGAGGTACAGGCCGTGGGTATCATTTTTCCCGATGTAGTCCACTGTCCCGTCAGCAAAGGCCCCGATGGCGTCCCCCTCCTGCCCGCCGATGTCCACCCCGTTGTGAAACTTATACTCCCCATCCACAGGGTGGTCCCGGTAGCCGTAGTCAGAGCGCAGATGGCCCAGCAGCGGAGTCACCGTCTGGAGCTCCCCCAGGGAGATCTGGTCCATGGTGTAGTTCTCCGGCAGAGCGGGCCCTGTGTAATCCGCCCGCAGGATGACCGTCCCCACAGCCGGGGCCGCCGGCTCCGCCTGTACCTGCGCCGGGGCCGGGGCCTGCGGCGGAGCAAGCCAGTCCTCCGGGACCTGCTCCAGGCGGAGATAGTGGGCCGCCCGCTCCGCGGCCCCCGCCGGCCGGTTAAGAAAGTCCTGTTCCGTTTGGAAGGCCGCCCCGGCGGCGTAGTCCTCCGCCCCCTCGGGCAGACCGCCCCCCGCGCCAAACACCTGGATACAGAATTCCCCCAGCTCCCCCAAAATAGGGCCCTGCCCCGACAGGGACTCCCCAAGGGCGGAAAAGGCGGCCCGGAAGTCGGTGTCCGCCGTCAAAACGGTCTGGAGCCGCTGCTGGAGCTGGGCCATCCGTCCGGAGGGCGACGCGCCCCGGCCCACGAAAACCACCAGGAACAGAGCCAGACAGACCCCCAGCTGGATCAGGCGCACCCGCTCCCGGGAGCGCGGCGCGGCTCCCCTCCCCCTCTCCGCCGGTCTGCGCGGACGCGCTCTTCTCCTTCGGCTGACCCACTGTGCGGACTGGTTGTACATCCCGACCCCTCCCTCATTCGGTCTCTTTCGGACTCTTCAAGATATTCCTGAGAAGTTTCCAATATTCCTCTTGACAGCCGGAAGGGAAGTTACTATAATGGAATAGCTTTCATAATCGGGGTGTGGCGAAGCTTGGTATCGCGCTTGGTTCGGGTCCAAGAGGCCCCGGGTTCGAATCCCGGCACTCCGACCATGCGGAGTATCATTAAAGGATCTGAAAAGGTCTGCTGATGATACTCCGCATTTTTTATTTCCAAGTTTATATAGCGATCTGTGTGGGGGCGTAGCTTAATGCTACGCCTTTTCTCGTTTCCAAAAGAATATCCCGCTCGGGGATCTTCCGGCGATCCGGAACCTCAAAAGCCCCGATGCAGTTGTAGTGGATCGTTACCCGCTGATTGGTAATCTGGACCACATCAAATCCAAGACGGTGGGCGATGGCCAACACGGCACCGCCCGATGGGCCACCAAAAAGGAGATCCAGCAGACCTTCCAGCACATTCCTTTTCGTCCCGATACATGGCGGAAAGGAAAGGACCTTCCTGCAGACCAAGGATTGGTGCTCGGGTGTGTGGGCGGCGGCCCAGCTGCCGGTTCATTATGGACCACTCTGTTCAAGCGGAGAAAGAAGGGCACGGAACGCCCCGCCCTTCAGGCGCTGGTGGATACCGACGACATCCACTGCCTGATGATCGGCGCATCCGGCATTGGCAAGACAGCCTTCTTTCTCTATCCCAATCTGGAATACGCCTGCGCCTGTGGGATGAGTTTTCTGGCGCTGGATACCAAAGGAGATCTGGCGCGGAACTACGGAACCATCGCCTCCCGGTGCTACGGCTATCAGGTGGCGGTCATTGACCTGCGAAACCCCACCCGCTCGGACGGATACAATCTGCTGACCCTCATCAACCACTACATGGATGTCTGTCGTGAGGATGAGAAGAACCTTGCCGCCCGTGCCAAGGCAGAGAAGTATGCCAAGATCCTCTCCAAGACCATCGTCAACCCGGATGGGGATGCATCCCAGTACGGTCAGAACGCCTTCTTCTATGACGCGGCCGAGGGCCTGCTCACCGCTGTGGTCCTGCTGCTGGCGGAGTACCTTCCCCCTGACAAAAAAACTGGGACAGAACGGCGGCACATCGTCAGCGTATTTAAGCTGGTGCAGGACCTCCTTGCGCCCAGCAGATCCGCAAAGGGGAAAAACGGCTTCCAAATTTTGATGAACAAACTGCCGGACACCCATAAGGCCCGGTGGTTTGCTGGGGCGGCTTTGAACAGTGCGGATCAGGCGATGATGTCCGTCATGTCCACCGTCCTCTCCCGGCTCAATGCCTTTTTGGATTCAGAGTTGGAGCAGGTCCTCTGCTTCGACAGCGCCATCAACGCCGAATCCTTCGCCAGCAGAAAGTCCGCCATTTTCCTCAGCCTCCCCGAAGAAGATCCCAGCAAGAATTTTATGGCGGGTCTTATGATCCAGACCCTCAGCCGGGAATTGTTTGCGGTGGCAGATGAAAATGGCGGTAAACTGAAAAACCGTGTGGTGCTGTTCTGCGACGAACTGGGCACCATGCCCGCTTTTGACATTCTCCCCCTCTTCTCTGCCGGCCGGTCCCGGAAGTTGACGCTGGTACCCATCATCCAAAGCCTTGCTCAGTTGGAGAAGAACTATGGCAAGGAGGGCGCGGAGATCATTCAGGATAACGTGCAGGACACCATCTTCGGCGGCTTTGCCCCCAACAGTCAGACTGCGGAAATGCTCTCCAAGGTCCTTGGGAACCGGACGGTCATGAGCGGCTCCATCAGCCGGGGGAAGAACGATCCCAGCCAGTCCCTCCAGATGATCGAACGGCCACTGATGACGCCGGACGAACTCAAGTCCATTCCCAAGGGACAGTTCATCGTGATGAAGACAGGCACGCACCCTATGCGCACCCGCCTGCGGCTCTTTCTGGAATGGGGGATCACCTTTGGAGCGCCCTATATCCTGCCGGAGAAGGCTGCGCGGAAAGTAGCCTATGCCAGCAGGAAGGAGTTAGAAGCGGCTATCGATGCCCATATCCGTGATCAGGCGGCAGTTCAGGCAGAATCCGCCGGCACATCCCCTGCTCCCACAGGCGGTGACCCGCAGAACGACAAAAACGATGCGGAGCAGTCAAAACCGGTCGACCTGCGCACGGATACAGAGAAGGAGCGCGACTATGGGGTATTTTGAAAAAATCTACCGCTCTGACCTGAGTCATCGGGCCAGAGCGGTCTATATGTATCTGAAGGATCGGGCAGACGGCAGCGGGCGCTGCTGGCCCGGGATCAATACCATTGCGGTGGAGCTGGGCTTGTCCCGCTCCACCGTCAAGAGGGCGCTGACGGAACTATACCGGGAAGAACTGATCGCCAAGCTGCCCAGGCAGCGGAGTAACGGAGGATGTACCTCGAATCTCTATCGGCTCCTGTGACTGCAAAAAGCGGACGCTCCCGCCAAGGGGAGCGTCCGCCTGTTGATAGAACCGGGGGCCGGTTCAGGGTGGCCCCGCAGGAAGAACCCACTCTAAGGAGATCAAGACAGAGAAGAACCAAATCTCTCAAGATTCCGGAGTATGTCAATACCCTAATCTGACACCAGATGAGATTCAAAATTTGATACTCCGTTCTTCATCCGCTGCTGATTATGCCGAGACCCTGCCACAGCTGGAAAAACAAGGATTTGCAGGGGACGGCGATTGCTAGCTGGAAGTCCCTCTTACAGTTGAAAACATTGCCCTGAAGTGCAGTGTGTCTGAATCAGTTTGCTCCGCCCGATTGCCTGACAGTGAACTGGAAGTGATCCGGACACTACGGGGGCAGCGTATGGGTATCAGGTAGGATCGGAGGGACACAGCATCTTCTTCAGCGGAGACTATACGGATCACACTTTGGTCTACACAGCCGATCTTATCTGGAATGTGAAGGTCGATTTGGCGGTGCTGGACAGTGCCTGCGGGACGGAACCCCGAACAGCGGAGGATATGCGTCTGGATATTCTGACTGCGGTGGAGAAAACGCTTGCCTGGTAGAGGCGCGTCCTTTTCCGGTGCCTAAGTTTTGTCAAGGGCCAGAATCGGCTCTGCTTCTCCGATGGGCACGGAAAATTTTTGTGATAGGTCTTGACAAGCGGAGGAACGTGGTAGTATAGTAAGAAAAAATTTAATATCCTAAACCGTTGAAGCGGAGATAACGGCAATCATGCCTTTACAGAGAGCCTGTGGTGCTGAGAGTCAGGTAAGAAACAAGTTGTCAAATGGACCGCTGAGGGCGCAGTCAAATGTGAGATTCACAGAGTATGCTGCGACGTTGCAGGCAGACGTCATTTGCCGGGGATATGTTGGTATCCTGCTAAGTGCACGGGTCATACCGTGAATCAAGGTGGCACCGCGGATAAAGTATTTTATTCGTCCTTGACAGAACATAGTTTCTGTCAGGGACGATTTTTTGCTCCTCTGGCAGAAACGCCAGAGGAGCATTTTTATTTGGAGGTGCAGACCATGCAAATCGTTCCCACATTGGAGAAAGTTAAAGAGATTGCTTCTACCGGAGGATACCGGGTGCTTCCAGTGAGCTGCGAGATCCTGTCTGACTTCACCACGCCCATAGAAGCCATGCGCATCCTGAAGCAGGTCTCCGCTCACTGTTATATGCTGGAGTCCGCGGCCAGCCATGAGACCTGGGGACGCTACACCTTCCTGGGCTTTGACCCCAGTCTGGAGATCACCTGCAGGAACGGGGAGATGCGGGCCGGATGCCTGCACTTCCCAACGGCGGACCCGTCCGCTTACCTGCGTCAGGTCCTGGAGGAGCACAAAAGCCCCCGTTTTGACCATCTCCCTCCCTTCACCGGCGGGCTTGTGGGATACTTCTCCTATGACTATCTGGGGTACAGCGAGCCGTCCGTCCGGGCGGAGGTAGAGGACAGGGAGGAATTTCGGGATCTTGACCTGATGCTCTTTGACAAGGTCATCGCCTTTGACCATCTCCGGCAGAAGCTCATTCTTATGGTCAATATGTCCCTGGACGAGCCGGAGACCGGCTACAACAAGGCGGTGTTGGAGCTCAGACAGCTTGCGGAACTGCTGCGGACCGGAGCGAAGCAGCGGGACCATGCCGGGCGGCTCCTGGGGCCGGTGATGCCGCTGTTCGGCCGGGAGGACTTCTGCCGCATGGTGGAGCGGGCCAAGGTCCACATCCGGGAAGGGGATATTTTTCAGATCGTCCTCTCCAACTGCCTGTCGGCCCCCTTTGAGGGCAGCCTGTTCAACACCTACCGGGTGCTGCGCACCTTGAACCCCTCCCCCTATATGTTCTATTTTTCCGGAACCGATGTGGAGGTGGCGGGGGCATCGCCGGAGACGCTGGTCAAGCTGGAAAACGGCGTGCTCCACACCTTCCCTCTGGCGGGCACCCGACCCAGGGGAAATACCCCGGAGGAGGACCAGGCTATAGAGACAGAGCTGCTCTCCGATGAGAAAGAACTGGCAGAGCACAATATGCTGGTGGACCTGGGGCGGAACGATTTGGGCAAGGTCAGCCGGTTCGGCACGGTCCAGGTGGAGAAATTCCACACCATTGAGCGCTTCTCCCATGTCATGCACATCGGCTCCACCGTGCGGGGCGAGCTCCGGGAGGACAAGGACGCGCTGGACGCCATCGAGGCGGTGCTGCCCGCCGGGACTCTCTCCGGAGCGCCTAAGCTCCGGGCCTGCCAGCTGATTGCGGAGCTGGAGAACAACAAGCGGGGCATCTACGGCGGGGCCATCGGCTACATCGACTTCACCGGGAATATGGACACCTGTATCGCCATCCGGATCGCCTATCAGAAGAACGGCAGGGTGTTCGTGAGAAGCGGAGCCGGGATCGTGGCCGACTCGGTCCCGGAGCAGGAATTTGAGGAATGTATGAACAAGGCGCGGGCGTCCCTGAAGGCGCTGGAGCTTGCACAGGAGGCGGAGTTATGATCCTGCTGATTGACAACTATGACAGCTTTTCCTATAACCTCTATCAGCTGACCGGCCAGCTCTGTCCGGACATTCAGGTCATTCGAAACGATGAACTGTCGGTGGAAGAGATCAGGGCGCTGCAGCCGGAACGGATCATCCTCTCCCCCGGCCCGGGGAGGCCGGAGGACGCGGGGATCACCATGGAGGTGGCGGCCGCCCTGGGGCATGAGATCCCCATTCTGGGGGTCTGCCTGGGACACCAGGCCATTTGTGCTGCCTTTGGCGCCTCCATTACCTACGCCAAGGCGCTGATGCACGGGAAGCAGTCCCAGGTCCGCTTCGATCCGGACTGTCCGCTGTTCCGGGGCTGTCCGGAAACCGCTCTTGTGGGACGGTATCACTCCCTGACGGCGGACGCCGAAACCCTTCCGGAGTACCTGAAGATCACCGCTCAAACCGAGGACGGAGAGGTTATGGCGGTGCAGCACAGGGAACATCCGGTCTACGGCGTACAGTTCCACCCGGAGTCCATTTTGACGCCCAACGGGAAAACCATGCTCCAAAACTTCATAAAGGGGATGTAAATCATGATCAAAGAAGCCATCGTCAAGATCGTCAATAAAGGGGACCTCACCTATGAGGAGGCCTACACCGTGATGAATGAGATCATGGGCGGCCAGACCACCCCCACCCAAAACGCCGCCTTTCTTGCCGCCCTCTCCACCAAGAGCGCCCGGGCGGAGACCACCGACGAGATCGCCGGATGCGCCGCTGCCATGCGGGGCCACGCCGTCAAGGTGGAGACCGGCATGGAACTCTTTGAGATCGTGGGCACCGGCGGAGACAACGCCGGCAGCTTCAACATCTCCACCACCGCCGCCCTGGTGGCAGCGGCAGGGGGCATGAAGGTGGCCAAACACGGCAACCGAGCGGCCTCCTCCCTGTGCGGCACGGCGGACTGTCTGGAGGCACTGGGGGTCAACATCCACCAGAGCCCCGAAAAGTGCGTGGAGCTGCTCCGGGACGTGGGAATGTGCTTTTTCTTCGCCCAGGATTATCACACCTCCATGAAATATGTGGGGGCCATCCGCAAGGAGTTGGGCTTCCGCACGGTATTCAATATTCTCGGCCCGCTGACCAATCCCGGGACACCGGTACAGCAGCTGCTTGGCGTCTACGACGACTATCTGGTGGAGCCACTGGCCCAGGTGCTCATCAATCTGGGGATCAAGCGGGGCATGGTGGTATACGGGCAGGACAAGCTGGACGAGATCTCCCTGAGCGCGCCCACCACCGTCTGTGAGATCCGGGACGGCTGGTTCAAGTCCTCGGTCATCACCCCGGAGGATTTTGGATTTGACCGCTGCACAAAAGAGGAGCTGAAGGGCGGGACGCCGGAGGAGAACGCCACCATTACCAGAGCTATTTTGAGCGGCGAGCAGGGCGCCAAACGGAACGCGGTGCTGCTCAATGCTGGGGCGGCCCTGTATATCGGCGAAAAGGCGGACAGCATGAAGGCAGGCGTGGCTCTGGCGGCGGAACTCATCGACAGCGGAAGGGCTGCCGCCGTGCTGGAGCGGCTGATCGCGGTCAGCAACGGCCCGGAGGTGGAGGCATGACCATATTGGACCAGCTGGCCGGCCACGCCCGGGAGCGGGTGGCGGCATCCAAGAGCGCTGTCTCTCTGAAAGATCGGTGTTGGCAGGCGTTTTCTCTCCCCAAAGGAGATTTTGGATTTGAGAAAGCCCTGAGAAAAGACGGACTTTCCTTCATTTGTGAGTGCAAGCGGGCATCACCCTCTAAGGGACTCATCGCCCCGGAGTTTCCCTATCTCCAAATCGCTCTGGATTATGAGGCGGCGGAGGCGGAGGCCATCTCAGTGCTCACCGAGCCTAAGTGGTTCCTGGGCAGCGACCAGTATTTGCAGGAGATCGCCCGGACGGTCTCCCTCCCCTGCCTGCGGAAGGACTTTACCGTAGACGAATATATGATCTATGAGGCGAAGGTACTGGGGGCGGCGGCAGTACTGCTGATCTGCTCCATTTTGACCGAGGGGCAAATCAAAGAATACCTACACATTTGCGATGAGCTGGGCCTGTCCGCCCTGGTGGAGGTCCACAACGAGGCAGAAGCGGACATTGCCCTCCGGGCAGGGGCGCGGATCATTGGGGTGAACAACCGCAACCTGAATGATTTCTCTGTGGACCCGGACAACAGTCGCCGGCTCAGGGCGCTGATTCCCCGCGAGGTACTGTTTGTTTCCGAAAGCGGCATCCGAAGCGCCGGAGACGTCGCAGCGCTCCGGGAGATGGGAGCGGACGGAGTCCTGATTGGAGAGTCTCTGATGCGGACGGCCGATAAAAAGGCTGCCCTGGCGGGATTGCGAGGTGGAATATGACAAAAATCAAACTGTGCGGTCTGTCTCGCCCTCAGGATATTCTGGCCGCAAATCAGCTGAGACCGGAATATATCGGTTTCGTTTTTGCCCCTAAAAGCAGCCGGTATATCTCCTCTGGGCAGGCTCGGGAACTCAAAGCGCTTCTCTCACCTCAAATCCGGGCAGTGGGGGTCTTTGTAAACGAGGGAATAGACAGAGTAGAAGAACTGCTGAACAGCGGCGTCATCGACCTGGCACAGCTCCACGGCAGTGAAGATGCGGACTATATCCGGAAGCTGCGGACACGCACCGGAAAGCCGGTCATTCAGGCCTTCCGCATTACATCCGAGGAGGATGTTAGGCGGGCTGAACACAGCGTGGCTGACCACATCCTGCTGGACGCCGGTGCGGGTACGGGGACGGTCTTCGACTGGGACCTGCTCCGGCAGACCCAGAGGCCCTATTTCCTGGCCGGCGGACTGGGACCGGAGAATGTAAAAGGGGCGGTGGAGCGGCTTCATCCCTATGCGGTGGACGTCAGCTCCGGCATTGAGACGGATGGGGTCAAGGACCCTGAAAAAATGGCGGCCTTTGTGGCCGCAGTCAGAAAGGAAGCGAGCGCATGACCAATCCAAAGGGACGATTCGGCGTTCACGGGGGACAGTATATCCCCGAGACGCTGATGAACGCGGTCATTGAACTGGAAGCGGCATACGATCACTACAAGAACGACGAAGCGTTCAACCGGGAGCTCACCGAGCTTTTGAATGAATACGCGGGACGGCCATCCCGGCTGTATTATGCCAAAAAGATGACGGAGGATCTGGGCGGGGCGAAGATCTATCTGAAGCGGGAGGATCTGAACCACACCGGGGCCCACAAGATCAACAATGTGCTGGGACAGGCCCTTCTGGCCAAGCGGATGGGCAAGACCCGTCTGATCGCCGAGACGGGGGCGGGGCAGCACGGGGTGGCCACCGCCACCGCAGCCGCCCTCATGGGGATGGAGTGCGTGGTCTTTATGGGGGAGGAGGATACGGTCCGTCAGGCCCTCAATGTGTACCGGATGCGCCTTTTGGGAGCGGAGGTGGTCCCTGTAAAGACAGGCACGGCTACGCTGAAGGACGCCGTATCCGAGGCGATGCGGGAGTGGACCTCCCGCATCGCCGACACCCACTACTGTCTGGGTTCCGTCATGAGACCCCACCCCTTCCCCACCATCGTCCGGGACTTTCAGGCGGTGATCTCCCGGGAGATCAGGGCGCAGCTTCTGGAAAAGGAGGGGCGGCTGCCCGACGCGGTGCTCGCCTGTGTGGGAGGCGGCTCCAATGCCATCGGCAGCTTCTATCACTTTATTGAAGACTCCCAAGTGCGGCTCATCGGCTGTGAGGCAGCTGGCCGGGGGGCGGACACCCCGGAGACGGCGGCCACCATCGCCGCCGGGAAGCTGGGCATCTTCCACGGGATGAAGTCCTACTTCTGTCAGGATCAGCACGGCCAGATCGCCCCGGTCTACTCCATTTCCGCCGGACTGGACTACCCGGGTATCGGCCCGGAGCACGCCCACCTCCACGACATCGGACGTGCGGAATATGTCCCGGTCACCGACGAGGAGGCGGTCAATGCTTTCGAGTATCTGGCCCGGACGGAGGGCATCATCCCTGCCATCGAGTCGGCCCACGCCGTGGCCTACGCCATGAAGCTGGCCCCCGCCATGGGGAGGAACCAGATCATCGTCATCACCGTCTCGGGCCGGGGCGACAAGGACTGTGCCGCCATTGCCCGATACAGAGGGGAGGATCTCCATGAGTAAGATCGCACAGGCATTTGCCCGCGGAAAGGCGTTTATCCCGTTTATTACCTGCGGCGACCCGGATCTGGAGACCACCGCCGCCGCGGTCCGGGCCGCCGTGGAAAACGGCGCGGACCTCATCGAGCTGGGCATTCCCTTCTCCGACCCCACCGCCGAGGGTCCGGTGATCCAGGGGGCCAACCTCCGGGCTTTGCAGGGCGGGGTCACCACGGACCGGATCTTCGGACTGGTACGGGACTTGCGCCGGGATGTAACGATACCTCTGGTTTTTATGACCTACGCCAATGTGGTGTTCTCCTATGGCGCGGAGCGCTTTTTCTCCGCCTGCCGGGAGACGGGGATCGACGGACTGATCCTCCCCGATCTGCCCTTTGAGGAGAAGGAGGAATTCCTGCCGGTTTGCAGGCAGTATGGGGTGGAGCTGATCTCCCTCATCGCACCTACCTCCAAGGACAGGATCGCCATGATCGCCAGAGAGGCGGAAGGGTTTCTCTATGTGGTGTCCTCTCTGGGCGTTACCGGAGCCAGAAGCGAGATCAAAACGGATCTGGCCTCCATGATGGAGACTGTGCGGCAGAACACCCATATCCCAGCCGCCATTGGCTTCGGGATCTCCACGCCGGAACAGGCCAGGCGGATGGCAGAGCTCTCCGATGGCGTGATCGTCGGCTCTGCCATCGTCAAGCTGCTGGAACAGCACGGGAAGACTGCCCCCGACTATATCGGTGCGTATGTCAAAACCATGAAGGACGCGATACAATAAAAAAAGATCAGGCAGTCCGCCAAACGACAGCAGAGTCTCGCTGGTGAGTTCCAACGAGACTCTGCAAAAATTAAGAAATGACACGCTTGATGGCGGAACCGATTCATGCGAAGCTGTCTATTCCGATCAGATCCCACTCAGGAGACAGGCGTTCCCTGGGTCGGAGGAGCCTGCTTCCCACCGGAGCGTCCGCCGCCCATGCCGCCGGGATCGGACTCGGAGCCGTCGTTGGTGGTCACCGCCCCGCTGTTGTTGGTATAGCTGCCGCTGCAATCCAGAGCAGTATTCCCGTTTCCGTTGCAGGTGAGGTCCAGCGTCCCGCCGTTGACGGTGAGGTCTCCGTTGGAGTCCAGGCAGTCCCCATCTGATACTACGGTAATGGTCCCGCCGTTGACGGTGATAAAGCTGTCCTCATGGGCGGAAAATTGCTCTCCCCTGCCGCCGAAACCGGAGCTGTCCGCGCCCCCGGCGGCGTTGAAGCCGTCATCGTAAGCGGCGATCTCAAAGGTCCCGCCCTCCACGGTGACGGACAGGCCCTCAACGCCCTCATAGCAGTAGGGAATGGAAAATTCTCCGGCCTGAATGGTCACCGCGTCATCGGAGTGGACGGCGTCGTCTCCGCTGGAGAGGGTGAAGGTCCCGCCGGTGACGGCCAGAGCGCCGCCGCTGTGGATGCAGTCATCCGCACTGTCCACGGTGAATGTACCGCCATTGATGGTCAGGGGCCCCTCCGCCTTCATACCCTTTTGGCTGACGGTGTCCTCCGCGGTATCTGTCACTTCCGCTGATCCTGCGGCAGAGGACTGACCAGGAAGCTCCGAAGGCTGACCGTTTTCGCTGCTGTCCGGCCGCTCAGGCGGCGTCCCGCCCTCGGCGGATGGGCCGCCCTGGGGCCGCGCCCCGTCCTGGCCGCCCGGACCTCCTCCCATGCCGCCGGGGGCAAAGCTGTCTCCAGCGGACATGGTGACGGAGGCGCTGCCCTCTCCGGTGGTCAGGTCAAAGGTCCCGCCGTCCGCCTGAAGCGCTCCGCTGGCGCTGACGGCGTCCCCCTGGGCAGTGATGGTAAATTCGCCATCCAATATATACAGAAAGCCCAGAGCGGTATCATCCGTGTTTTCAGCGTGGAGTCCGTCCTTGCCGGAGGTGATGATGAACGTGCCGCCCGCCACGGCCAGGCTGTCCTTGCCCGTCATGCCGTGCTCGGCGGCGGTGACGGTGTAGCTGCCGCCGGTGATGGTCAGCTCGTCCTTGGACACCACGCCGTGGCCCGCCTGTGCGTCAATGGTCAGGCTGCCGGAGCCGTTGAGGGTCAGGTCGGTCTTGGAGAACACCACGGAATCAATGTTGTTCTCATCGACGGCGGTGTAGCTGCCACCGTTGGTCAGGGCGTTTTCCGTCCCCTCCGCCAGAGTAAGGAACACCTTGTCGGCGTTTTTGGAGTAGATGGCGGCGGAGTCGGCGCAGGTGATATTTGCGCCGGCCAGGACGATTTGGATCTTGTCCGTATCATCGGCGTCCACCACGATCTGTCCATCTGTCAGGGTGCCGGATACCAGATAGGTCCCCTCGTCCAGCAGGGTGATCCGGGCACCGTCAATGGAGACGGCGTCGGAAGTGCAGGCAACGGTCTTTCCCGTCAGCTGGATGGGGACGGCGGCGCTCTCATCATAGCTGCCGTCCAGATCCCGGTCGCTGAACAGGGCCGATGGATCAATGACAGACACCGGCTCTGTGTCAGCCGGTGCGGGGGTGCTGCTGGGAGAAGCTGCGTCTGTGTTCTGGCAGCCGCTGAGCAGCAGCGAAAGGCTCAGCAGCAGGGGCATAGCGATTCGTTTCATATCGTTCCTCCTGTTCATAGTCCGGCCGGTCCGGTCTCCTGCCGGCACAGGGAGATCTCCAGATTCCCGTTGCGCTGGCGTAGGGTGTCGATCAATGCCTTCTCCTGCCCTCCATCCCGGAGGGTCAGATCGTAGGTCAGCTTGAAGAGGCTGCCCATGTTGGTGGTCTTGACCTGTTTCAACTCAGACTCGGTGGCATACTGTGCCAAAATCGGGTCAAAGACGCCGGTGTAGTCCAGATCCTCCGGGATGGTGATGTGCAGGGTGCGGCAGCGCAGGGCTGCGTTTCCGCCGCCAAAGCCCAAGGCGTGGTAAGCCATGGTGATCCCGCCCAGGATCAGGGCAAAGAGCGCGGCATAGCCCAGATAGCCCATACCTGCCATCAGCCCCGCCCCCATGGCGGCGAAGATGGCCCCGATCTCCCGGGCGGAGCCAGGGGCGGAGCGGAAGCGCACCAGGCTGAAGGCCCCCGCCACCGCTACGCCGGTCCCTACATTGCCGTTGACCATCATAATGACCACGCACACCACCGCCGGCAGGGTAGCCAGGGTGACGGCAAAGCCGGCGCTGGGACGGGTATGCCACAGCATCATGGCGCACAGGACAAGGCCAATGACCAGAGACGCCCCCACGCACAAAAGAAACTGCTCCGGGGCGATCACCGCCGTCCGTTCTGTGTCAAAGATCCCCTGAAAAAGCGTATCAAGCATACCGTTTTCCTCCTTTGTATTCCTGTTCCAGTAAAATTTGATAGGCCGTTCCGTACTTGGAGAAGGACGTCTTATAGAGTCCCATCTCCGTCAGCAGACGGACCATCCACAGGGGGATGGCCCCAGGAGCCTTCAGCTCCATCAGCACCTGATCCGGCCTCAGCAGGGCTGTGCCCCACGGGTCGGAGTCCAGTGTCAGGTCTTCTGTCCGGAAGCGGATGGCGTCGTCGAAGGTGATGCGCAGACCGCTCTCCGGCGCATACCAGGAGTCCCGCTCGTAGGAGAGGAACACCCGGGGCTCCAGATCCGGATAGAAGTCCATGGCGTAGCCGATCTCGCTGCCGATCTGAGTCTCCGGCCAGGGACAGTCCCCGGCCAGACAGTCCAGCGCCCGGCCATAGGGCAGGGTGAGCCGTCGCTTGTAGACGACGGAGCGGTACTTTTTCTTCAGTTCCATAAAAACGGGGTGTTCCCAATCCGCCCGGCCATAGCTGCGCAGACGCAGCTTCTCCTTGTAGACGGGCTTTTCCAGACTCCGGCGGATGAGCCGGAAATCCGGAGTGTCCAGATAGAGATTGCGGATAGAGCTGTGGCTGTATTCGTCGGGACGCAAACGGTCTCCGGCGGCGGAGAGCAGCCGGGCCTGCTGGCCCCGGGTCATCAGATACTTGAACTCATAGCGCTGAAAGACGGTCCCTTGTTTCACGGTGAGGTCCTCCTTGTTTCGAGATGGTAAAGCCAGTGTAAAATCCAAACCATAACTGAACTTAAAAAATCAAAAACTTTTTGCTGACAACGAGCCATGACCGTGCTATCTTTTAATTGCGTTTAAGGTAGAAACCGTAGAATACCATCAAAAAAGGAGGGTTGCGGTATGCGTATTTTACTGGCAGAGGATGAGCGGTCCCTTTCCCGGGCGGTGGCCGCCCTGCTGGAGCGGAACCACTATGCGGTGGACGCGGTCTATGACGGGCGCGAGGCGCTGGATTATCTGGCGGGCGGGAACTACGACGCCCTGATCCTGGACATCATGATGCCCAAGATGGATGGGATGGAGGTGCTGCGCTGCCTGCGTCAGGAGGGAAACTCCATCCCGGTGCTGATGCTCACCGCCAAAGGTGAGGTGGAGGATAAGGTGCGGGGCCTGGACTCCGGGGCCAACGACTACCTGACCAAACCCTTTGCCACGGAGGAGCTGCTGGCCAGGCTCCGGGCCATGACCCGGCATAGCGTCCAGCTCAGCAGCCAGCTGACCTTCGGAAACCTCTGTCTGGATCAGACCACCTTTGAGCTGTCCACTTCCACCGGAAGCTTCCGGCTGGCCAACAAAGAGTATCAGATGATGGAGCTGTTCCTGCGCAATCCCCGGCAGATCATTCCCACAGAGCGGTTTTTGGAGCGGATCTGGGGCTATGACAGCGAGGTGGAGGTATCGGTGGTATGGGTCTATATCTCCTACCTCCGCAAAAAGCTCTCCGCGCTGCAGGCGGATGTGGAGATCCGGGCCAGCCGCAACCTCGGATATGCGTTGGAGGTGCGGACATGATCCAAAAGCTGCGGGTAAAATTTATCATCGCCTCCATGCTGTCTCTGGCCCTGGTGCTGCTGGTGATCCTGGGTGGGGTCAACGCCATGAGCTATCAAAAGGTGGTCCGGGATGCAGACCGAATTCTGGACCTGCTCAGCGAAAACCGGGGCGTATTCCCTCAGCAGACACCGCCGGATGGCCGAGAGGGAAAGCCTGGGCCAATTCCGGGCTTTGGCCATGGGTTCTCTCCAGAGACCCCATTTGAATCCCGCTTTTTTTCTGTCCTTTTGAATGAAGAAGGGCAGGTCCTCCAAAGCGACACGGGACAGATCGCCGCCGTGGATGACCGGAGTGCCGGCGAGATGGCGCAGGCGATATGGGCCAGCGGAAGCGTCAGCGGCTTCCGGGGGGACTACCGCTATGTCCGTGTGGCGGAAACCGGCGGCACCCGTTTGATCTTCGTGGACTGCGGACGAAGCCTCTCCAATTTCCGGACGACCTTGATCGCCAGCGGTTTGGTGGCGCTGGCAGGGCTGCTGGCTGTCTTTCTGCTCCTGCTGATCCTGTCCAAGCGGATCGTCCGCCCGGTGGCGGAAAGCTATGAAAAACAGCGCCGGTTCATCACCGACGCCGGGCATGAATTGAAAACGCCGCTGACCATCATCGGCGCGGATCTGGATCTGGTGGAGCAGGAGCTGGAGGGCAACGAGTGGCTTCAGGACATCCGCTGTCAGGTCCGGCGGCTGACCGGGCTGACCCAGGACCTCATCTTCCTCTCCCGTATGGAGGAGGAGACGCCGCCCATCCAGCCCATCGAGTTCCCGCTCTCCGACCTGACGGAAGAGATGGCCCAGTCCTTTCAGGGATTGGCAAAGGCCCAAGGAAAAGGACTTGTGCTGTCCATCCAGCCCATGCTCTCCTATACCGGGGACGAGAATGCCATCCGGCAGCTTCTGTCCATTCTGCTGGACAACGCCCTGAAATATACCCCAGACGAGGGAGAGGTTGAGATCGCACTGAAAAAAGAGGGGCGCATGATCCGCCTTTCGGTCTCCAATACGATCGACCGCCCCATGGAGCGGGAAATGCTGGACCGTCTCTTTGACCGCTTTTACCGGGGTGACCAGTCCCGCAGCAGCCAGACCGGCGGCTACGGCCTGGGCCTGTCCATTGCCAAAGGCATCGTGCTGGCCCACAGGGGGAAGATCCGGGCTGAGAGCAGCGGAGCGTCCCTGTCGGTGATCGTTTCTCTGCCGGTATAGATTTCATGCGCCAAGCGCGTATGGAAAGAGGCAAAAGGTTGCGACACATAGCCAATTTTGATATGTCTCGTTTTTCTGTTCAAATTATGGCTCAGGATCATGGCAGAGCGAAAAAAGGTGGTTGTCATATCCGAAGAATGTGTTAAAATTGCATCAAAGAATTTGCCTTTAGGAGGTCTGCTTATGTATCAGTCGGCTCTCTCTGCGTCTGGTAAACAAGCATCCGATTCTCAGAATTGTAATGGCCATATTTTGACGTTGCTGACCTCTGAAGAATTGGAGCAGGAGCCTTGCCTGCCGGGGTTAGAGGACATACTGTGCCATACGCCGCTTGCGAGGGATGCGCGTGTCTGCAAAGCAGAAGCACACCGGACCTATCTTTGCGGCACCATTGTCACGCCCCGCCATACCAGGGAACAGCGCCCCATTTCTTTCGGCTATCTGCTGACGAAGGATCGAATGATTATATGCGATGACGCTGGCGTTGCACATAGGATGTTTCAGAGAATCAGAGAAGAAAATCCTCAACTCACTGACCATATTGGCGGATTGCTTTATGAGTTTCTTGAGTTGCTGATTGCGAAGGATATGCATCACCTTCAAGAACTGGAAGAGATGCTGTCGCAGCTGGAGGAACAGGTATTGGAGGGAGGTCTGGATAATTTAAATCACCAGATGACTGTGCTCCGAAAAGAGCTGACGAACTGGGGCCGCTACTATACGCAGCTGGAGGATATGGTCTGCGAGTTTGAGGAAAACGAAAACAAATTCTTTACTGACATAGAAATGCGCCAGTTCCACATGGTAGAGAAGCGGATTGCGCGGCTGAAAAACGAGGCGCAGATTCTCCGGGAGTATGGGCTGCAGATTCGAGAGCTATTTCAGGCGGAGATCGATATACGGCAGAACCGGATCATGAAAATTCTCACCATCGTCACTACTATTTTTCTGCCCCTGACCCTGGTGGCTGGCTGGTATGGGATGAACTTTTCCAATATGCCGGAGTTGTCGTGGAAATATGGCTATCCTGCGGTAATCGTGATCAGCTTGGTAATTGTGATGATTTGCCTCTGGATCATGAAAAAGAAAAAATTCTGGTAACTTCAATTTTGTGCGTGACCTTCTCTCGCAAAGATGCGGAAAGCAGTAAGCCTTTTCAGGCTTACTGCTTTTTCTGACCTGCCAATCCGTGGAAAAACTGCACACCTCTGCCGCGCCACTGCTGGATGAGTTTTGTCTGCAGGCTGTGGTTCGCTGAGTTTTATATACCGATTCACTCCCACTCCACGGTGGCCGGGGGCTTACTTGTAATGTCATAAACGATGCGGTTGATCCCTTTTACCTCGTTCACGATCCGCACGGAGACCTGATCCAGGACCTCATAAGGGATCCAGGCCCAATCTGCCGTCATAAAGTCATCCGTCGTGACTGCCCGGAGTGCCAGCGTATGGTCGTATGTCCTGCCATCCCCCATGACGCCGACGGAGCGCGTATTGGTCAGAACTGCGAAATATTGGCTTAGGCATTGGCTCTGCCCGGCTTTTGTAAGAATATCCCGGAAGATGAAATCGGCCTGACGCAGGGTATCCGCTTTTTCCTTTGTGACCTCTCCGATGATCCGGATGGCGAGGCCGGGGCCTGGGAAGGGCTGACGGCTGACCAGGGCTTCGGGAAGCCCCAACTCCCGGCCCAGCTGGCGCACCTCGTCCTTAAACAGCAGCTTCAGCGGTTCCAGGATCTCCTTGAACTCCACATGGTCGGGCAGGCCGCCCACATTGTGGTGGCTTTTGATGACAGCGGCAGCGCCTGCACCGGACTCGATCACATCGGGGTAGATGGTGCCCTGGGCAAGATAGTCCACCGCGCCGAGCTTTCTCGCTTCTTCCTCAAAGACCCGGATAAATTCTTCTCCGATGATCTTGCGCTTGCATTCCGGGTCGGACTGACCGGACAGCTTGGACAGGAACCGGCGCTCCGCATTGACACGGACAAAGTTCATGGACCGTCTTGCAAAGGCCGCCTCGATCTCGTCTCCCTCGTTTAGCCGCATCAGGCCGTGATCCACAAAGACACAGGTCAGCTGGCTGCCAATCGCCTCGGCCAGCAGCGCCGCGCACACAGAACTGTCCACACCGCCGCTGAGGGCCAGGAGGACCCTGCCGCGTCCCACCCGGTCTCGAATCTGACGGATCGCGGTGCCTTTGTAATCCGCCATGCTCCAGGTGCCGTGGGCCCCGCATACCTCATACAGAAAATTGCGGATCATCTGTGTGCCATACTCTGTATGGCTGACCTCCGGATGAAACTGGACGCCATAAAACCGCCGCGCCTCGTCCGCAATGGCCACATGGGCGCAGGCCTCGGAGTGTGCCGTCAGCCGAAAACCCGCAGGGACACACGCCATATAGTCCCCATGGCTCATCCAGGAGACGCTTTTCTCCGGGAGGCCCTGGAAGATGGGACTGGACCGATCATACCAGGTCACGGTTTTTCCATACTCTCGGGCAGAATCCTCCTGAGCCGGGGTCACCTGTCCGCCCAACGCTTGGGCCAGCAGCTGACAGCCGTAGCAGATCCCAAGCACAGGGATCCCAAGTTCAAAGACCGCCGGGTCCACCTGGGGGGACCCCGCCTCATATACGCTGCTCGGCCCCCCGGTAAAGATGATCCCGATGGGAGAAAAGACACGGATGTCCTCCACCGGCATGGTGTATGGGTGGACCTCGCAGTAGACTTTGCACTCGCGTACCCGCCGGGCAATCAGTTGATTATACTGACCGCCGAAATCCAGAATCAAGATGCGCTCCATCGTATCCTCCTCATTGATCAATGTCATCGGTTTGGCCGGGCGTCTCCTTGCGCCTGGACCCCAGCCGAATTTTTCGTTCAAACCGATCCTTATCCCCACGGCTCGGGATCGCGGTGGGGTATGCGCCGCCGAAGCAGGCGGTGCAGAAGCCGCTGCATCCCTCTGCGATCTGCAAGAGGTGCTCTACACTAAGATAGCCCAGGGAATCCACACCGATGATCTCCGCGATTTCCTCCACTGTGTGGTGGTTTGCAATCAGGTTTTCCGCATCGTCAATGTCCGTGCCATAGTAGCAGGGGGCGACAAAAGGCGGTGCGCTGACTCTCATGTGGATCTCTCTGGCTCCGGCCCGGCGCAGCAGATCGATCACGCCCCGGCAGGTGGTACCCCGGACGATGGAATCATCGATCAGCACGATGCGCTTCCCATCCACCAGCGCGCGGATGGGGTTGAGCTTGAGGTTGACGCCCATCTCCCGCAGCTCCTGGGTGGGGGAAATGAATGTGCGCCCGATGTATTTATTCTTGGTGAAGCCGATGCCGTAGGGGATCCCGGAGGCTTTGGCGTACCCCAGAGCGGCGTCCAGACCGGAGTCCGGGACGCCGATGACCACATCAGCCTCCACTGGGTGCTCGGCGGCAAGAAAGGCTCCGGCCCGCTGCCGCGCGGCGCTCACCGCGGTGCCATCAATCACCGAGTCCGGCCGTGCAAAGTAAACGAACTCAAAGACGCACAGATGCTTGCCGGCTGTCCCACAGCGGCGAGTATCACTTTTCACACCGTCATAGCTGACGGTGACGATCTCGCCGGGGCGGATGTCCCGGAGAAAGCGGGCTCCGACGGCGTCCAGCGCGCAGCTCTCCGAGGCAAAGACCGTTTTTCCGTCGGCTGTTTCCCCCATGCAGAGGGGACGGAAGCCGTGGGGATCCCGGGCAGCGATGAGCTTGGTGGGAGAGGAGATCACAAGAGAGTACGCCCCTTCAATCCGGCCCATGGCATCATACACAGCCTCCTCGATAGATGGGGTATGGAGCCGCTCCTGCACGATGATATAGGCAATTACCTCGCTGTCGGTGGTAGTGTGGAAGATAGAGCCGTTCTGCTCCAGACGGGTTCTCAGCTCATAGGAGTTGGTCAGATTTCCGTTGTGTGCCAGCGCCATCCGCCCCTTGTGGTGGTTGATGATGATGGGCTGGGCATTGCGCTTGCGGTCGGAGCCGGTGGTGGCATAGCGGACGTGCCCCACGACGATGTTTCCGCTCCCCAGCCGCTGGAGGCGCTCCTTAGGAAAAACCTCGTTGACCAGCCCCTCGTCCCGATAGGTGGTAAATACTCCGTCATCGTTGACTGCGATCCCCGCGCTCTCCTGTCCCCGGTGCTGGAGGGCGAACAGCCCATAATAGGCCAGTGAGGCCACGTCGGCAGGCTCCTTGGAAAAAACGCCAAAGACACCACACTCTTCCCGAATGTGGTGTTCCTTGGGAACGACCTGTTTAATTTGCACCATGTTCCACCAGCCTCTTCATGATTTCGGCGTATGCCTCCTCCACGCCGCCCAGGTCCCGGCGGAAGCGGTCCTTGTCCAGCTTTTCCCCGGTTGCGGAGTCCCACAGGCGGCAGGTATCGGGGCTGATCTCGTCCGCCAGAATGATCCTGCCATCCGAGGTCCTGCCAAACTCCAGCTTGAAGTCTGCCAGCGTCACGCCGCACTCGGCCCAAAAGCGCTGTAAAATGCGGTCAATCTTCAGCGCATAGCCCTTGATGGTCTCGATTTCAGCGGGGGTAGCCAGCTTCAGGGCCAGCGCGTGGCTGGTGTTGAGCAGAGGATCCCCCAGCGCGTCGTTTTTATAGGAGAACTCGAGAACGGGCTCGTCAAACACCAGCCCCTCCGCGACACCGTACCGCTTGGAGAAGGAGCCGGCGGCGATGTTGCGGACGATGACCTCCAGCGGGACGATGGACACCTTCCTGACCAGAGTCTCCCGCTGGCTCAGCTCCCGCACAAAATGGGTAGGGACACCGTTTTTTTCCAGTACCTGCATCAAAAGGTTGCTCATCCGGTTGTTAATGACGCCCTTTCCTGCGATGGTCCCCTTTTTCAGCCCGTTGAAGGCGGTGGCGTCATCCTTGTAGTCCACGATGTAGAGTTCCGGATCGTCCGTCTCATAGACCTTTTTGGCCTTTCCCTCATAGATCTGTTTCAGCTTTTGCATTGCCTGTATCCTCCCTTGTTATTTTCCGCTGTCGCCGTAGTTGGCCAGCACCCGCGCGGACGGATCGTTCACATTGCAGCCCTTCCAGCTTCTGTTTGGCATCCAAAAGTCCACGATCATCCCGCTCTGGCCGGGATAGTATGCTTCAAAGATCTCGCGATACAGAAGGGATTCTTTGGTAAAGGGCCGGGCGTGGCCGTAGGCCAGGCGCTTTTTCTCAAATTCCTCATCGGTATAGCGGCGCTCCGCATAGTCCTTCAGGTAATCCACCATGGAATGGCCCACGGCGTCGGAAAAAGCGGCCTTCTCCCGGTAGAGGATGCTGTGGGGCAGGTAGTCCCCCTCAAAGGCGCGGCGAAGCAGATATTTTCCCTTCCCGTACTTGTTCAGCTTCCGCTCCGGGTCAATGCCCATCACATACTCCACAAAGTCCAGGTCTCCGAAGGGGACCCGGGCCTCCAGGGAGTTGACGGAGACGCACCGGTCGGCCCGAAGCACATCGTACATATGCAATTCCCGGATACGCTTGACCGCTTCCTTCTGAAACTCCTCCGCCGACGGGGCAAAGTCGGTGTATTTATAGCCAAACAGCTCGTCGCTGATCTCTCCGGTCAGCAGGACCCGGATGTCGGTCTGTTCGTGGATGGCCTTGCAGACCAGATACATCCCCATGCTGGCCCGGATGGTGGTGATGTCATAGGTGCCCAGCAGGGCAATCACTGTCTCCAGTGAGTCCAGCACCTCCTCCGGCGTCATATAGACCTCCGTATGCTGGCTTCCGATGTAGTCTGCCACCTCTCTGGCATACTTCAGATCAATGGCGTCCTCGCTCATGCCGATGGCAAAGGTGCGGATGGGCCGGTCGGAGCATTTCTGCGCCACCGCGCACACCAGCGAGGAGTCCAGACCGCCGCTGAGGAGGAAGCCGACCTTGGCGTCGGACACCAGACGCTTTTTGATGCCGGCGATCAGCTTTTCCCGGATTGCTGTGCACACGGTATCCAGATCGTCCCGGCACACCTCCTTGACGGCGGTGATGTCCCGGTAGCAGACAAATTTTCCATCCTTGTAGTAGTGTCCCGGCGGAAACGGCATGATCTTCTCACAGAGCCCCACCAGGTTTTTGGGCTCACTGGCAAAGACGATGGTCCCGGAGGGGTCGTAACCGTAGTAGAGCGGACGGATACCGATGGGGTCCCGGGCGGCGATATAGCTTTTGGTATCTCCGTCGTATAAGATCAACGCAAACTCCGCATCCAGCATCCGAAACATCTCCACGCCGTATTCCCGATACAGCGGGAGCAGGATCTCACAGTCAGACCCGCTTTGGAACGTATAGCCCTTTTCCTGAAGCGCCTGCTTCAACGTCTCAAAGCCGTAGATCTCACCGTTACAGACCACATAGCTGCCGTCCAGCGCAAAGGGCTGCATCCCCTCCGGCTGTAAGCCCATAATGGCCAGCCGGTGAAACCCCAGCAGCCCATTTCCCGTATCCACGATCCGGCTGTCGTCCGGCCCCCGGGATATGGTCCTGTCAAAACCGTTTTTGAACCGCGCATAGTCGGCAGCTTCCGAGCAGTAGCCCATGATAGAACACATCGTATTGACCTCCTAAACATCATCATCAGCATTCAACAGGGCAAGTGCTGTTCTCGCGGTGCCACCTGTATTTGTACTCGTTTACGGGCCGCACAGTGGGGCCCTGCCGCGTAACGGGCGGTGATCCGGCTCACCTACTTGGATTGCTCCTTTCAGATCGCAGCTCGAAAAGTGTTATTCCCGCAAGCTCTGCCGCGCGGCTCTCACCGTCCCGCGCTCTCTGTGGGTGAACTCTTGCGGTACTTCTCTCTTCTCAAACGCTTTTGTATGTTGTGGATGTCTGCCCCGGTCCGCCGGGAAAATGGGCCGTCTCGCTTTATGCCAGGATCACTTGACGCTGAACAGCAGATCGCCGTAAGTGGGGAAGGGCCAGCAGCGCTCCTCGGTCAAGATTTCCGCCTCGTCGGCTGCGGCCCGCAGCTCCGTCATACGGGAGAGCAACTCGTCCCGGATGAAATTGGCCTCCTCGGTCACATCGGAAATGGTCCTGAGTTTGGCAATTACGCTGTCCAGTGCGTCAGTTCTGGCGTCGATGCTCTCGATCACCGCCGTCAGCTTTTTGACCAGCTTTGTTTCATAGGCACAACTGAGCCCAGCATCCAGGGCTTTCTTGCCGGCGGCGTCCCGGGCCACATCCGCGGCATAGCGGGCAACAGCGGGCAGGATCTGCTTCCGGGCCATGTCGCTCATGGTCTGGGCCTCAATGCACACCGTTTTGCAGTAATTTTCCAGCATAATCTCATACCGGGAGCGCAGCTCCGCTTCGGTATAGACTTTGTGGGCCGTCAGCATCTCCACATTCTTCGCTTTCAGAAGCTCGGGGATCGCGTCCGGTGTGGTGCGCAGGTTCAGCAGGCCCCGCTCCTCCGTGGCCTCCCGGATCCACGCATCGTCATAGCCATTTCCGTTGAAGATGATCCGCTTATGCGCTTGGATGGCACGCTTGATCAGCTCATGCAGGGCAGCGTTGAAGTCCTCAGCCCGCTCCAGCTCGTCCGCATAGAGCTTCAGGGACTGGGCCACCGCGGCGTTGAGCATGATGTTGGCGCAGGCGATGGAGTTAGAAGAACCCAGCATCCGGAATTCAAATTTGTTGCCGGTAAAGGCAAAGGGCGAGGTGCGGTTGCGGTCCGTGGTGTCCCGGAGAAAGCGGGGAAGCACGTCCACGCCCAGCTTCATTTTCTTCTTTTCCACACCGGCATAGGCAGAATCGGTCTCGATGGCGTCTAGTACAGCGGTCAGCTCATCCCCCAGAAACATCGAGATCACGGCGGGGGGCGCCTCGTTGGCCCCCAGGCGGTGGTCGTTTCCGGCCGTCGCGACAGAAGCTCTCAGCAGCCCCTGATAGTCGTCCACCGCCTGGATCACCGCCGCCAGAAACAGCAGGAACTGGGCGTTTTCGTGGGGGGTATCACCGGGAGAGAGCAGATTCACACCGGTGTCGGTGGAGAGGGACCAGTTGTTGTGCTTGCCGCTGCCATTGACTCCGGCAAAGGGCTTTTCGTGGAGCAGGCACACCATGTCGTGCTTGGCCGCCACCCGCTGCATGATCTCCATGGTTAGCTGGTTCTGGTCCGTGGCCAGATTGGTCGTGGTGTAGATGGGAGCAAGCTCATGCTGAGCGGGGGCTACCTCATTGTGCTCCGTTTTGGCCAAGATACCCAGCTTCCACAGCTCAGTGTTCAGCTCCTCCATGAAGGCGGCGACACGGGGCTTGATGGAGCCAAAGTAGTGATCGTCCAGCTCCTGCCCCTTGGGGGGCTTGGCGCCGAACAGGGTCCTGCCGGTATAGATCAGGTCCTTGCGCTGCTCATACAGAGCCTTGTCGATCAGGAAATATTCCTGCTCTGGACCGACAGAGGGGGTCACACGTCTGACCTCGTCGTTGCCGAACAGCTTCAGTACCCGGAGGGCCTGACAGTTCAGCGCCTCCATACTGCGCAGAAGAGGCGTTTTCTTATCCAGCGCCTCCCCGCCGTAGGAGCAGAAGGCGGTTGGGATGCAGAGGGTCTTGCCCTTGATGAACGCATAGCTGGTGGGATCCCAGGCGGTGTAGCCCCGGGCCTCGAAGGTGGCCCGCAGACCGCCGGAGGGGAAGGAGGAGGCGTCCGGCTCTCCGCGGATCAGCTCCTTGCCGGAGAACTCCATGAGCACTCTGCCGTCTGGCGCGGGAGTGATGAAGCTGTCGTGCTTTTCCGCGGTGATCCCGGTCAGGGGCTGGAACCAATGGGTGAAGTGGGTCGCGCCGTTTTCGACAGCCCAGTCCTTCATGGCGTCGGCCACCGCATTGGCCACGGATAGATCCAGTCTGGTCCCGTTTTGAATGGTACGCTTCAGAGAGTGATATACCTCCCCGGACAGGCGCGCCTTCATCACGCGGCTGTCGAAGACCATGCTTCCGAACATTTCCGGTACAGTCGTCATAACAGATCTCCCCTTCAGAAAATAAAAAAGGACATTGGCGTTACGAAGGTCCTGCCTTCGAGACGCCAATGTCTCTCAACACCGCAAAATATACATCCTGGAGCAGGAAAAGTCAACTGTCAATCTGTCAAAAATGGTTTTTTTCAGCCAGCTATTTTTTGGCAAATTACGGACTTGCAAAACGGACGGTTTTCTCGTATTCTAACCGACAAACAGGGATCTTTCTCCCGAAAAGTGTTCAACATCCGGGAAATATCGCGCTGAACCCAGCGCGAAGCCGGTCAGATTCGTCTTGAAGGAAAGGAAGCGGGTGGGAACGTGAAGTACACGCCGGAAGAAGTGATACAGTTCGTTCAGGAGGAGGACATCAAATTTATCCGTCTAGCCTTCTGCAATGTCTATGGAAAGCAGCACAATGTAGCCATCATGCCCAGCGAGCTCAAGCGCGCCTTTGCATACGGGATCGCCTTTGACGCATCGGCAGTGGATGGATTCGGCGGCGAGATTCGATCCGATCTTCTGCTCCACCCGGACCCCTCCACCCTGATCCAGCTCCCCTGGCGCCCAGAACAGGGCAAGGTGGTGCGGATGTTCTGTGACATCTCCTACCCGGACGGCCGGCCCTTTGAGCGGGATACCAGAAGCATCCTCAAACAGGCGGTGGCGCAGGCCGACGCCAGGGGCTTCCGGTTTGCGTTCGGCGCTGAGATGGAGTTCTATCTGTTTCGGGTCGATGAACAGGGCAACGACACAAAGATCCCATACGACCGGGCCGGCTATATGGACATTGCGCCAGATGACAAGGGGGAATCGATCCGCCGGGAGATCTGCCTGATGCTGGAGCAGATGGGGATCCAGCCTGAGAGTTCGCATCACGAAAGCGGCCCGGGCCAGAATGAGATCGACTTCCGGTATTCAGACCCCCTTATGGCTGCTGACAACGCTGTCACCTTCCACACAGTTGTCCGCACCGTGGCCGCCCAGAACGGGCTCTGCGCCAACTTTTCCCCAAAGCCGCTGCCGGACTGGGATGGAAACGGGATGCACATCAATATCTCGGCCCAGTGTGATGAGGCCGCCCAGCCGCTGCCCAGTGTGATCGCGGGGATCTTGGAGAACATCCGGGACATGACGCTGTTTTTGAATCCCTGTGAGGAATCCTACCGCCGTCTTGGCCACGACAAGGCCCCCCAGTATGTGACGTGGTCAGCGGAAAACCGCTCCCAGCTGATCCGCATTCCGGCGGCCGTGGGAGAATACCGTCGGGCCGAGCTGCGCTCCGCCGATCCGACAGCCAATCCATACATCGCCTATGCGCTTTTGATCTATGCCGGGATGTATGGGCTCGAGCATGACCTGCAGCTTCCCCCCGCTTCTGATTTCAATGTCTATACCGCTCCCGCCGAGGTGCTGGAGGGACTGAAAAAGCTGCCCGGCTCTCTGTATGAAGCCGCCGCACTGGCCGAGGCAAGTTCCTTTGTCAACGAGCATCTTCCGAAAACCGTAGTCTCTGCCTATTGCCATCGGTGAGAAGCCTGCCGGATCCAGGCGAAAGGAGGAGAGAACATGGTCTTTCAGGAGCGGACATACAGCGTACTGATCGTTTCGTCTTCCGACAGTTTTGCCACCAAGATCATGCCGCTGCTCCCTGTGACAGATTACTGGCCGGTGACAACGGTACACAGTATCGGAGAAGCCCGCCGCAAAATTGCGGAAGCGGCGTTTGATATTGTACTCATCAACGCTCCGCTGCCGGACGACTTTGGGATGCGTCTGGCGGTGGATATTTGCACCGGAAGCGGGGCCGGGGTCCTGCTGCTGGTCCGGAACGATCAATTTGATGATATATACGCAAAGGTCGTCAGCTACGGCGTGCTCACGCTGTCCAAGCCCACCAATATGCAGATGGTGGCGCAGAATCTGCGGATCCTCTGCGCCACCCGGGAGCGGATGCGCCAGATGGAGGCAAAGCAGGCCACAGTGGAGGAGAAGATCGAGGAGATCCGTCTGGTCAACCGGGCCAAGTGGCTGTTGATCGAGTGCCTCGGCATGACAGAGCCGGAGGCCCACCGCTATATCGAAAAGCAATCCATGGATCAGCGCATCTCCAAGCGGGAGGCCGCAGAAGCGGTCATCAAAACTTATAAATAGCACAGAGATCCTGTGTGCAGCAGCGGGCAGAATTGTGAAAACTCAGGTTGACAAATCGCTGTCAGCCGCAGTAAAATACCACCTGTTGAACGAAGGTGTTCATCAAGGGACTTCTGTCCCCTGATGGACGCCTTCTCTTTTTTAAGTTTTCTGTGGGAGGATGGCACATGACAAAGTATGTTTTCGTGACGGGCGGCGTTGTTTCTGGATTGGGGAAGGGGATCACAGCGGCCTCATTGGGGCGGCTGCTGAAGGCCAGGGGGCTGAAGGTAGCGGCCCAGAAGCTGGACCCATACATCAATGTGGACCCCGGCACCATGAGTCCCTATCAGCACGGTGAGGTCTATGTCACCGAGGACGGAGCTGAGACGGATCTGGATCTGGGGCACTACGAGCGGTTCATTGATGAGGACCTGAACCAATATTCCAACCTGACCACTGGAAAGGTCTATTCCAACGTCATATCTAAGGAGCGCCGGGGCGCATATCTGGGGACCACTGTACAGACCATTCCACACATCACGGACGAGATCAAGCGCTTTATCTACAATGTGGGCAGCAAGGCTGAGGCCGATGTGGTCATCACGGAGATCGGCGGGACCATCGGCGACATCGAGAGCCAGCCCTTTATTGAAGCCATCCGGCAGGTGGGCCATGAGGTGGGGCCGGGGAACGCCCTGTTCATCCATGTCACTCTGGTCCCCTATCTGAAAGCGTCTGGAGAGCACAAATCTAAGCCCACCCAGCACTCCGTAAAAGAGTTGCAGGGGCTGGGGATTGCCCCGGACATCATTGTTCTGCGCTGTGACGAGCCCATCACAGACCTGGAAATCTTCCGCAAGATCGCGAACTTCTGCAATGTGAAGCCGGACTGTGTCATAGAGAACCTGACCCTTCCCATTCTCTATGAGGCCCCCCTCTATTTGGAACAGTCGAATCTGTCCGCAGTGGTCTGCCGGGAGCTGTGGCTGTCCACGCCCGAGCCGGATCTGCGCGAGTGGCAGGCGATGGTTGCTGCCATCAAAAGCCGCAGCAGATCGGTGACCATCGGCCTTGTGGGAAAGTATGTGCAGCTCCACGATGCCTACCTCTCTGTCGCGGAGGCCCTGCGCCACGCCGGGTTTGCCCTTGGCGCGGTGGTGGACATCCGATGGATCGACTCGGAAACCGTCACAGAAGAGACCCAGGAGGAGCTTCTCGCTCCCCTTGACGGAATCCTCGTCCCGGGCGGCTTCGGAAGCCGAGGCATCCAGGGGATGATCTTGGCAGCCCAGTATGCCAGGGAGCACAATATCCCCTATCTGGGCATCTGCCTGGGGATGCAGATCGCGGTTATCGAATTTGCCCGTCATGTGCTTGGTATTGCTGATGCTGATTCGGGTGAATTTGCCCCGGAGTGCCCTCATAAGGTCATCGACTTCATGCCCGGTCAGAGCGAGGACATCGACAAAGGCGGCACCCTCCGCCTGGGCGGCTATCCCTGTGCGATCGCCACCGGAACAACCATGGCGCGGTGCTATGGGAGTACTCAAATCCGGGAGCGCCACCGCCACCGCTATGAATTCAACAACGACTATCGGGAGGCCATGCAGGCGGCGGGACTGACCATGAGCGGTCTTTCCCCTGATGGACGGCTGGTGGAAGCGGTAGAGCTGAGCGACAGACCCTTCTATGTGGGCGTACAGTATCACCCCGAATTCAAGAGCCGCCCCAACCGCCCCCATTCGTTGTTTCAAGGGTTCCTCGCAGCTGCATTGGAAGGAGAGAAAAATGATTGATTGATTATTATAACAGAAAGTTGATTTTGGAAGACGGCGAAGAATATCTGGGCTCTGCCTTTGGATACATCGGAGAAAAGGTGCTGGAACTGGTATTCAATACCTCGATGGTGGGACATCAGGAGATCCTTTCTGACCCCTCCTACACCGACCAGGCCGTGGTCATGACCTATCCTTTTATCGAAAATTACGGTATGGCTGCCGATGACTATGAGACAAAGGTCCCCACCATCGGTGCTGTGATCGTCCGGGAATATAACGATCTCCCCTCAAATTTCAGAAGTGAGCGGTCCCCGGCCTAGGTCATGGACCGATATCAGATCTCCGGCATCTCCGGGATCGATACCCGTAAGCTGGCCCGCTCGATTCGGGACAAGGGCAGCCGCAGATGCTTGATCACCGCTGCGGATACGCCCCGGGAGTCTGGCTTGGAGAAAATCCGCAGCGCCCATATCGCGAACGATGCGGTGCCGCGGGTCAGCTGCGGAAAGATTTGGCAAGCAGCAGCAACGGATCACCAATTTCATGTGGTTGCTTATGATTGCGGTATGAAACTGAATATCGTCCGATCCTTGAACGCAAGGGGGTGCGACGTGACGATCGTCCCCTGGAACACCCCGGCAGAGCACATCGAAGAACTGCGGCCGGACGTTGTCTTCCTCTCCAACGGGCCGGGGGACCCGACGGATGTCCCCCCGGTCATCGACACCATACACCAGCTGCGCGGGAAGTACCCGATGTTTGGGATCTGCCTGGGACATCAGCTCCTCGCGCTGGCCTACGGTGCGGAGACGTACAAGCTGAAATTCGGACACCGGGGCGGAAACCATCCGGTCAAGGACCTGCGGACCGGAAGGATTGAGATCACCTCACAGAATCACTCCTACGCTGTCAACGCCGGCAGCTTGCAGGATACGCCTCTGAAATGCACCCATATCAATCTTCTGGACAACATGGTGTGCACCCCGTCAAGTAGACAGCGAAATAATTTACATTTTACGCATGAAAATCCTTCCTGCATACCATATGGTGCTGGGTGCTATGCAGCCAGCAGACGGTCATGGACTTCCATAGGGGTCCGCACACCCAGGCCGCGCTGGAGGCGGCGGAAGTTGTAATAGG
>ERZ827194.171-NODE-171-length-66644-cov-4.23834_pt1 | contig 66644 bp, 54 predicted proteins | sample MGYA00519777_ERZ827194 | MGnify/ENA primary metagenome ERZ827194 (study PRJEB31778, sample SAMEA3449277) | human gut metagenome | biome: human gut; feature: human-associated habitat; material: faeces | place: United Kingdom | collected 2010/2012 ...
AAAGCATCTCTAAAACTGTACAAAATCTAATAAAAAGCACAATTTTAAATTATTTTAAGAAAAAAGAAAAGCGATACTTGTTTATAAGTACCACTTTGTCAACAATCTGACACCTTTTCGAATTTGAAAAGGTGTTTTTGTCATCCGGAGAACTTTCCTTTAAGGAGAATGACATTATAATTTATGCGGATGAGATATAAAAAATGTTTACAACCTGATAAGAAGAATATTTTTTTATGAAAATAGTGTAACCTGTTTCAAAAATGACAATTCTTGTAGGTTTTCTTATAAAAAAGGAGTAAAATATAGATATAGAAAAATCGATTGGAGGATTTTTATGAAACATAAAATCATAGATCAATATTATAAAGGGAATGCTTTAAACGCATATGAACTGTTTGGAGCTCATTTATGTGAAGAAAGAGGAAAAAAAGGAGTTCGTTTTAATGTTTTTGCACCACACGCACAAAGTATTCAAGTCATTGGTTCTTTCAATGACTGGAGCTGTCAGGGATATATGATGAAGCGTGCAGATGAAAAAGGTATCTGGACATTATTTATTCCTGGTGTAAAAGAAGGAGATATGTATAAGTATCGCATAACACAGGCAACAGGTCGTGTTGTGGATAAAATGGACCCTTATGCTTTTTATTCTGAACTTCGTCCAAATACTGCATCTATTGTAGTGAATCTGGAATATAAAAAATGGAGTGATGAAAAGTGGATTTCACAAAGAGATAAAAACTTTGATAAACCACTTAATATTTATGAAGTACATCTTGGTTCATGGAAAAAAGAAGAAGGACAGGAATGGGTAAATTATAAGACTATTGCGAAAGAGTTAATCGCTTATGTGAAAAAACAGAATTTTACCCATATTGAATTAATGCCATTAAATGAGTATCCATTTGATGGTTCCTGGGGCTATCAGTGCAGTGGTTATTTTAGCGCAACAAGCCGTTATGGAAGCTGTCAGGATTTGATGTATTTGATCAATGCCTGTCATAAAGCAGGAATTGGGGTCATCATGGATTATGTGCCTGTGCATTTTGTAAAAGATGATTTTTCCTTATCTTATTTTGATGGAACGCCACTGTATGAATATGAAAAACCACAAGATGCAGATTCTCAATGGGGAACAGCAAATTTCAATTTATGGAAAGAAGAAGTCCGCTCTTTTCTTATGTCTGCTGCAGCATTTTGGATTGATAAATATCATGTAGATGGATTAAGAATGGATGCGATAAGCAATATTATTCATTGGCATGGAAATAAAGATTTAGGGGAAAATGAAGGTGCCTTATATTTTATTAAACGAATGAATTATAATCTTCATACAAAGTTTCCTAATGTGATGTTAATTGCGGAAGATTCCAGTGATTTTGCGGATGTAACCAAACCAACGATTGATGGAGGGTTAGGTTTTGATTATAAATGGGATCTTGGATGGATGAATGATACGTTAAAGTATTTAGAAAAAGATCCTATATATCGTAAATGGCATCATCATGACATTACATTCTCTATGGCTTATTTTTATTCCGAAAGGTTTATGGTGGAGTTTTCCCATGATGAAGTAGTACATGGAAAGAAAACTATTATTGATAAAATTTTTGGAAGCTATGAGCAGAAATTTTCACAGCTTCGTACCTTATATTTATATATGTTTACACACCCTGGAAAAAAACTAAACTTTATGGGAAATGAATTAGCTCATTTTCGTGAATGGGATGAAACAAAGCAGTGTGACTGGGATCTATTAACTTATCCTATTCATGATGCTTTTCATAAATATTTCGCAAAGCTAGGAGATATTTACAAAAAAACACAAGCATTATATTGTAAAGAGTATGACTGGAATAGATTTGAGTGGATTGATGCGGACAATGAAGATGAAAATCTATTTAGCTATATGCGAAAAAGCGATGATCGTACTTATATCATTATTTTGAATTTTTCTCCAAATATGTATAAAGCACATCCATTTGGGGTATATGATAATGGAACGTATAAAGAAATCTTGAACACAGAACAGGATATATATGGTGGTACAATAAGTGAACTTCAAAAAGTAAAAGCAGTAAAACAGGAGTGTAATAACAAGCCATATACAATTGCAGTTGATGTGCCGGCATTTGGCGGTGTTTTACTGGAATATAAAAAAAGAAAACCATCTGTTAAGAAAAAAGATGGAAAGAAAGAACTTGTGAAAAAATAAGAAAACTTGTACATGGGGTTGTTTATGTGTATAATAAGTACACATGTGAATGAAAACTGAAAGGTAGTGACATAATGAAAGCAGTAGTAATAGGAAGTGGAAGCTGGGGAACCGGCCTTGCTCAGGTGTTATGTGATAATAAAGTGGATGTTACCATTTATGGTAACTGCGAAAGTGAAATCAATGATATTAATGAGAATCATAGAAACAGTAAATATTTTGGAGGGATTCAAATACATCCAGATTTAAAAGCTACAACAGATATTAATGTGGTAAAAGGTAGTGATATCGTTGTATTAAGTGTTCCTACCATTGCGATTGAAAGTGTTTGTAAACAGATTGATGAAATTTTAGATAAAAAGACAATTATTGTAAATACGTCAAAAGGATTTCATCCGGAAACTTTTGAACGTATGTCATGTGTTATTCGTGAAAACATCAGTGAAGAACATTTAAGCAGTGTAGTTTCTTTAATAGGACCAAGCCATGCGGAAGAAGTCGTTATACGTATGTTGACAACGATTTGTGCTGTTTCTTTGAATGAAGAAGATGCGAAAACTGTACAGGAAACATTCTCTAATGAATATCTTCGTATCTATACAGGTACAGATGAAATCGGAAGTGAAGTTGGTGTAGCAGTTAAAAATGCTATCGCTTTGGCAAGTGGAATTTTATCTGGATTAGGATATGGAGATAATACAAGGGCAGCATTGATGACACGTGGATTAATGGAAATGACGCGTTTTGGTGTTGCTATGGGTGGAAAGAAAGAGACTTTCATGGGTATGACTGGAATTGGAGATTTAATTGTTACTTGTACAAGTCAGCATTCTCGTAATTTCCAGGCAGGTTATGAAATTGGAAAAGCAGGTACTGCGAAAATTTTCTGGGAAACAAATACGAAAACGGTAGAAGGTGTTCGAACAGCGAAAGCAGTTCATGAAAAGGCAAGAGAACTTGGTATTGATATGCCAATCGTAAATGAGATTTATGCAGTGTTATTTGAAAATAAAAATGCAAGAGAATCTGCAAAACAATTGATGACTAGAGATTTAAAACCAGAAATGGTTTTCTAGTTTAAAAATAGGACATGTGGAGTAATATCCGCATGTTTTTTTATTTATAAAGATGATATTTATAATACATTAAGAAAGTGTTTATAATGCTTTATATATATTTAGATTTATGTATGTTTGGGTATGCTAGAATAAACACAGGTGATGAAAATGAAGAAAAGAAAGAATTTTATATTTGGAAAAATTGCAGTAATCACTATGTTGCTTGTTGTAGTTTTGACCTCATTTTATATATTTAAGTTATACTCAGATAAACAGATTGAATCCCAAACAAACTTACAAAAGATACGCTTAGAGAAGGAAAAGGTCGAGAATCAGCATTTAAAAATTGATGAAGAGAAAATATCTTCTATAGATAATGTGATGATCGTAGCTCATCCTGATGATGAAACTCTATGGGGAGGAGAACAGCTTTTAAAAGAAAATTATTTGGTTATTTGTATAACGAATGGAGATAATAAAATTAGAAAAAAAGAATTTGAAAAGGTAATGGAAGAAACAAAGGATTATGGAATTATTTTAAATTATCCAGACAATCCCAAAGGTGTAAAAAGTGATTGGAAAAAAGAAAAAGCAAGTATAAAGAAAGATATAGATTATATTTTAGGATATAAGAAATGGAATAAAATTGTTACACACAATCCAGAAGGGGAGTATGGGCATATACATCATAAAATGACAAACCAAATTGTAACAAAAGAATGCAAGAAAAAAGATTTAACAAAAAATTTATATTATTTTGCTCATTATTATAAAAAGGATGAATTGAAATCTAAGGGAATTGTAGAAACTTTAAATGAGCAGGAAATTAGAACAAAACAAAATATAATGGAGAACATGTACCCTTCACAAGCACGTGCATATCATCTATTTGAACATATGATTCCTTATGAAAAATTAATTACTTTTCAAGACTGGAATAGTAAGTGATGAAAAAGGAGAAAGAAAATGAAAATGAAGTATCTGAAGAAAGAATGGGTACAGCGTTTATTATTGATTCTTATACCGTTGAGTATTATATTATTTTTAATAATTTCTTTTGAGGTATATGGATCAAAAGTAGATTGGGTATCGCAGCATGTGGCATTTCCAGATTATTTCCGAAAATTGTTTTATGAAACTGGAAGTCTGTTTCCGGAATTTTCTATGAATCTTGGTGCTGGGCAAAATTTTGCACAGTTCACATATTATGGTGTAATGAGACCAGATGTATTGCTTTCTTATTTTTTACCAAATATTTCTATGGAATATTGTACAGTCTTTTTTTCCATAATATATGTGCTTTTATCCGTTCAATTATTTTATAGCTGGATGAAATCCAAAGTTTCATCTACGTGGATATTATTGTTTGTCTCTTGTTTATTTGTGTTAAGCAGCCCTATTATATTTCATAGTCATCGTCATATTATGTTTATGTGCTATTTCCCAGGGTTGCTTATGGGATTGATGGGAGTAGACAGTTATTTTGAAAAAAGAAAAACAGGATTGCTTGTTTTTGGCGTGTTTTTCATGATTTTGTGTTCTTATTTTTACAGTGTAGCAGGTTTGGCAGTTATTGCTGTATATGGAATTTATGTATGGATGAAAAACTTTCCAAAGAAAACATGGAAAGCGTTTATTATAGATTATTTTAAATTTCTTGGATGGTTGTTGCTGGGAATTGGATTGTCAGCTTTCTTTCTTATTCCTACTGCTTATGCAATGCTGTTACAAACCAGACCTTCTTTGCAGCATCCTTCTTATATCGATTTGTTTATTCCAAAAGAGGGCTTTTCTTCTGTTTTATATAGTAGCTATACACTTGGTTTAACATCTATTGGTTTACTTGGTGTCTTACAGGGAATCACAAAAAAAGAAAAAGAAATGTTTAAAGAAAAATTACAAATGCTCGAAAGAAAAAGCACAATGTGTGTTGGGATGGCTGTTGCTGATAATACTATGTGTGCCTTTGTTTCAGTATATATTAAATGGATTTCAATATATACGTGCAAAATCTTTAATACCATTTATTCCTTTGGTATGTCTCATGGTTGGAAATATGTTGCAGGCTTGGCAAGATAATAAAATACATATTTCTAGATGGAGTGTTGTCTTTTGTTTTTTACAAGTATTCTTTTTTAATAGGAAACTATATCAAATTGGATTTCTGATAGATTTTTTCTTTCTATTATTTCTTCTTTTTATCTTACGTAAAAAGAACTGGAAGCCTCTTTTATGCCTATATTTACTTGTTCCATTTATACTAAATGTAAACATAAATCTTCAAGAGGATTATGCAGATAAAGCACTGCTTTCAAGGGTACACCACAAAGAAAAAAGTGAACTAATACAGAATACTTTAGATTCTAACAATGAACTATATCGATTTGATGATGCGTTTACTCTTTATGGTGTAAATCGAGTCGAAGATTTACGTCAATGGAAAACCACACAGTATTCTTCTAACAGTAATCTTTTTTATCGTGATTTTTATTATAATATCATGAAGCAACCTATGAAAAGTGGAAATCATGTGATGATTCCAAGTGTATCAAATCCTTATTTTAATGGTTTTATGGGAATTCGTTATTTATATGATTATGGAAAAAACAAAGAGACGGAATATGGATATAAGAAAATAGCAAAAAAAGAAGATGGATTTATTGAAGAAAATAAAGAGGTATTGCCTATTGCATATGTTTCTTATGATATGCTTTCTAAAGAGCAGTTTGAAAATTTATCTTATCCTTATTCAATAGAAGCACTATATCAAAACACAATAGTAGAAGAAGCGATAGCAAATAAAAAACTGTCTTTATCTGTACAAAAGGTAAAACCACAATTTGATATCGTAGATAAAACAGAAACATTAAATATAACAAAAGAGCATAATGGGGTTCGTATTAATAATAAGAAAAATGGGAAAATGAAGTTAAGGCTTAAGAAGCCATTAGAAAAGAATCAGTTTTTTATCATAAGATTTGATGTAGAGGATATTGCCTTTGAAAATAAAAAACATACAGTAATTTCTATAAATGGGATTATGAATCGCATAAACTCGACTTCAGATATGTATCGAAGTGGAAAAGCAGATTTTGAATATGTCTTAAGTTCTAATAAAGAATTGAAGGATATAACGTTTTCTTTTTCTGAGGGAAACTATTCTTTAAGGAATATTAAATGTTATATTGCGGATGCAGGCGTATTAAAGAAAAGAAAGAAAAATATTGAACCTTTGCATAATGCTAAATGGGAACATAATGTATTGTCAGGAGATATACAAGTAAAAAAAGATGGATATTTTGTAACATCAATTCCTTTTCAAAAAGGATTTGAAATTTATATTGATAAGCAAAAAGTACAGGTAGAAAAGGTAAATATGGCTTTTTTAGGAGCTAAAATTACGAAAGGACATCATATGGTGGAAATACGATATCACTTGCCAGGGAAATGGGAAGGTATTGTGGTAAGTGGAGGAAGTGTTGTAATTCTTTTGTGTATATGGATTTTAAAAAAAGCAAGGAGGGAAAAACTATGAAGCTGTCTATGATAATACCTTGTTATAATGAAGAAAAAAATGTAGAGTTATTTTACGAGCGAGTAAAAGAAGTGTTTGCTGATCATAATTTTGAATATGAATACATTTTTATAAATGATGGAAGCAGTGATCAGACTTATGAGGTGTTGAAGCAGTTAGCACAATTACATAAAGAATCGAATATAACTGTTCTTAATTTTTCTCGTAATTTTGGAAAAGAGAGTGCTATGTATGCAGGATTAAAGGAATCTATTGGAGAGTATGCATTAATTATTGATGCTGATCTGCAGCAAGATCCTGCCTATGCTTTATCTATGATGGAAATATTGGATAAAAGCGAGGAGTGGGATAGTGTGGCAGCGTATCAAAAAGAACGCTTAGAAGGAAAAATATTACGTAGTTTTAAAAAGACATTTTATCATTTGATAAATAAAATCTCACAGGTAGAATTTGTAGATGGAGCAAGTGATTTTCGATTGTTGAGACGTTCTATGGTGGAAGCAATTCTTTCCTTGCCAGAAAATAATCGATTTTCAAAAGGTATTTTTTCATGGGTAGGATTTCATACTTACTATATGCCATATGATGTACATGATCGAGCAAATGGAAAATCAAGCTGGTCATTTTGGAAATTGATGAAATATGCAATTGAAGGATTTGTATCTTTTACAACTGCACCTTTACGTCTTGCAACGATGCTTGGAATTTTGTGCTCTTTTGTTTCATTTGTGTATCTATTTGTGGTAATTATGGAAAAGGTTTTGATGAAAATAGAAATACCTGGTTATGCAACGGTTATTTGTTTAATTCTATTGATTGGGGGTATACAGCTTTTTTGTGTAGGTATTATGGGAGAATACCTTGCAAGAACATATTTAGAGGCAAAACATCGTCCACTTTTTGTACAGAGAAATAAGATTGATTATAAAAATATGAAATGATGGAAGGTTATTAATCATTTTATAAGATATTAAATTAGATTATAAAGCAGCATTATTATATGAATTATTATTTACATAGAATTTCATTATGTGATAGAATTACTCTGCTTTTTAAAAGGATGTGGTATAAGTGGAAAAAGAATTTGAATTGAAGAAAATGTTTATAAAATATAGGGAAATCATTGTATATCTAATTGTAGGAGGAATGACGACAGTTGTTAGTTTTCTAAGTTATTTTCTATTTTCTTATATATGCAGTATAAATTATTTAGTCAGTAACTTTTTATCATGGGTATGTGCAGTAGCATTTGCCTATATAACTAATAAAATATGGGTATTTCAAAATCATAATTTTCATTTTTCGTATATAAAAAAAGAATGTATATCATTTGTGGGTTCAAGAGTAGCCACTTTGTTGATTGATATGCTTATTATGTTTGTAATGGTATCCCTGCTTCATACAAATGATTTAATTGCCAAAGTTGTTGTTCAAGTTGTAGTAACTATATTGAATTATTTGTTTAGTAAATTTTTCGTATTTAAAAATGAGAAATAAAATTATGAATTGATATTTTGAGTCAAATAATCTGGAGGTCTTTATATAAGTATCTAACCAGTTTTTGACTTTTTATTTTATGTTTTGGTTTAAATAGTGTGTATATGGATTCTTAAAAAAAACTTAAAAATAAAAAAATATATAGTAATCTGGTCTTTTTGTTGTATAATACAATAGATATGTTATGTGGAAAAGGAGGTACTTATGTTTAAGAGTATCGCTTATGTATTGAGAGAAAATTTAACAAATGTATATAGAATTTTTTGTATTGCAAGATATGAACTTCTTGCGGATATGAGAGATTCAAAGTTTGGTCTTTTTTGGAACTTTGCATCTCCAGCTATACAAGTATTTACCTATTGGTTAATCTTTGGTATTGCATGGCATAAAAAACCAGTAGGAGGAATTGGCTATCTTCCATGGCTTGTTGTTGGTTATGCAGCATGGTGGTTTATTCAGCCTTGTATTCAAAATGGATGCAGTGCAATTTTTTCTAAGACGAATGTAATTACAAAAATGAAGTTTCCAGTAAGTGTATTACCAGCAACGATTTGTGTAAAAGAATTTTTTAATCATTTTTGTATGCTGATCATAACATTTGTAACTTTGGCTATATGTGGTTATTTTCCAAATATTTATTGGCTAGGCTTGATTTACTATTCTTTATGCGCTTTTGTTTTAGTAGAAGCTATATCATTAATTTTATCTGTTTTAACAATGCTTTGGAGAGATATAAGAAAACTAATTACTTCTTTAATGCGAATGTTAATGTATTTTTCTCCGGTTATTTGGGAATGTCATTTTGATAAAACAGTACCTTTTTATGAACTGTTAAATAAAGTGATTAAACTAAATCCTATATACTATATTGTAAATGGTTATAGAGAATCTGTTTTCTATGGAAAAACATTTCTAGATCATCCTGCACAAACTTTATATTTTTGGGTAGTTGTATTAATTTTATTTACGATTGGATGTATGTTAATGTACAAGTTTAAACGTAAGTTTATTGATTTGATTTAGGTTGGTGATGTAAATGTCAGAAAAGAGTCATATTGAATATGCTGTGGAAATGGAGCATGTGTCAAAAATTTATAAATTAAAGAAAAAAGATAATCAAAGCAAGCAGGGAGACGAACGTTTTTATGCTTTAAAAGATATTAATTTGAAAATAGAAAAAGGAGATGTTGTTGGTATTCTAGGAACGAATGGTTCAGGTAAATCAACGTTATCTGTTGTTTTGTCCGGAATATCTGATATAGATGAAGGAAATTTAACAATTCATGGAGAACAAGCTCTAATTTCTATTAATACAGGATTAAATCAGCAGTTGACAGGATTAGAAAATATTAATGTAAAAGGTGCTTTGATGGGATTAAGTAAGAAAAAAATCAAAGAAATTACAAATGATGTTATTGAATTTGCAGAGTTAGGGGATTTTCTGTATCAGCCGGTAAAGAAATATTCAAGTGGTATGAAATCACGATTAGGATTTTCTATTTCTTTAGCGCTTGATCCTGATATTTTTATTGTGGATGAAGCTTTATCTGTAGGAGATAAAGGTTTTGCGAAGAAATGTATGAATCGAATGAAAAAATTACGAGATGAAAAAAATAAGACGATTTTGTTTGTATCTCATTCTTTGCCTCAAGTTAGAGAGTTTTGTAAAACAGGACTTTGGATTGAAGGTGGAAAGCTAGTAGAAATGGGACCAGTTAATGAGGTATGTGATCATTATTCGGAATATGTTGATAAATTAAACTCTTTATCTGATAAGGAGAAGAAAAAATTGCTGGATGAAAAATTTAATAAAAGACTTCTTCCAAAAGAGGAAAAACAAGGTTTATGGAAGAAAGTAAAAAAGATAATTAAAGGATAGGTAGATATATGAAAACGGTTATTACATATGGAACTTTTGATTTATTTCATATTGGACATTTAAATCTTCTAAAAAGAGCAAAGGAACTTGGAGATTATTTGATTGTTGCGGTTTCAAGTGATGAATTTAATTTAGGAAAAGGGAAAGTTTGTAAAATTAAAGATACAGACAGAATGGCAATCGTAGAAGCTATAAAATATGTAGATAAAGTTATTTTAGAAACTAGCTGGGATCAGAAAATTGAAGATGTAAAAAAATATGATGTTGATGTTTTTGTCATGGGTGATGATTGGAAAGGTAAATTTGATTTCTTAAAAGAATACTGTGAGGTTGTATATTTACCTAGAACAGAAGGTATAAGTACAACACAGCTAAAAGAAGAATTAAAGAAATAACATGAGGTGTCAACATGGTAGCAAGTTATAAAGTTAGTGTAATTATTCCAATTTACAATGTAGCAGAATATTTAGAAGAATGTTTAGATTCCATGGTAAATCAGACAATTGACAGTCTTGAGGTTATCATGGTGGACGATGGATCAACAGATATTAGTGGAATCATTGCGAAACGGTATGCAGAAAAATATGATAATTTCTTTTATTATCTAAAAGAAAATGGTGGTTTAGGAAATGCAAGAAATTATGGTTTACAGTTTGTAAATGGAGAATACATCGTATTTCTTGATTCTGATGATGTCGTACCAAATGATGCATATGAAGCAATGTACAACAAAGCTGTTGAAACCGGAAACGATATGGTAGTTGGTGATGTAAAACGATTTAATTCTACAAGAGTGTATAACTCAGCATTACATCGTAAAGCGTTTTTAAATGCAAAAGATTTCACAACAATTTTAGAAACACCAGAACTTATTTATGATACAACTTCATGGAATAAATTAATTAAGTTTTCTTTTTGGAAAAAACATGATTTTAAGTTTCCAGAGAAAATTTTATATGAAGATATTCCAGTTACAATGCCATTACATTTTTATGCAAATTCTGTTTCTATAATTAATCAAGTTGTTTATTTGTGGAGAGCGCGAGATGGAGCAAATAAGTCTATTACACAAAATCGAAAAGAGTTAAGAAACTTTACAGATCGTATTAAAATCATGAAAATGGTTGATGCATTTTATCAAGAGCATGTAAATGATGAGCGCGCATTATACATGAAAGACTATAAATGGATGGAAGTAGATTTAAAACTTTACATTCAGGAGTTGATTGATGCAGATGAAGAATATATGGATAAATTGTTTGGTATAATTCAAGATTATTTTCCTTCTTTTAGAGAAGATTCATTTAAGGATTTACCAGCTATTGATCGTATGAAATATTATTTGATAATGCATAATCAAAAACAAAAGTTGATTGAACTATTGAAATACGAGAAAGAATGTTATTGCACTTTAAAAGTAAAAAAAGTGACAGAAAAACATGGAATTAAGTATATAGGTAATTTTCCATTTGATTACTTTCCAAAAGAGTACTATGATATGACACGTGAGTTTAACTTATGTAGAGAAACACGTGCTGTTCATAGTGCAAAGTGGGATGGCAAAGTATTGACAATAGAAGGTTTTAATTTCATTAATCGATTAACATGTCCAAAGCAAGAATCACAGAAACTTAGTGCTTCTTTAGTTAATATTAATACGAATGAAAAAATTCCTCTGCCTTTAAAAGTCAAAAAGGCAAAAGGTGTTCGTGGTAAATATGGATTTAAAGCTAGTCGAAAGAATAAAAAATTTGCTTTCTTCAACTATAATTGGTCAGGGTATCAAATAGAAATCGATTTTAATCGTTTGGAAATTTTAAAAATAGCCAATGGTCAGTTGAAAGTGGAATTGTTATATCAGCGTGATGAGCTTGAACGCGTATTTTATGTTGGCGGTCCTGTTGCGGGTGATGATCCAAGACCTTCATTTATAAACAATCAAGGGATAAATATATTGCCGTTTTATAATTTGGGTTATGACTTGTGTTTTGAATGTACGCATTTAGATGCTATTGCGGAAGAGTGTACGCTGCAGGATAATTTCTTGTTGTTAAAAGGAATGGCAAGAAAACAGGTGGCGATAAAAGCAGTTGGACAAAACAATGTCATTATTCCAGAGATAACTTATTCGAAAACAAATAAGAACTATGCTTATGACACAAATCAAAATTTATATCATTTTCATGCAAAATTTGATTTAAATGCTTTAGAATCATCTAATACATATTCTTTAGAATATGATGATAAGAATAATATGTTTATAGATTGCTTGCATACTTCTTACTATGAACAAATACCTGGCCGCCTTATGCGAATTTCTTATCGAGAAGGTACCATAATTGATTTTCCGACTTATAAAAGTGTATTAACAAATTACACTGTAAATAATTTGAAAGTTAATTTGAAAGTTACAGTATTTGGTATAAATCGTATGGAGGAAACTGTTTCTTTAGTCTTTAAATCACAAAACAATAAGTTAACTTCTCCTAAAGTTAATGTTGAGAATATTGAATTTAAAAACAATAAGGCTATTTGCAGTTTTACAATTGATTTTAAGGATGAAGCGTTTATCAAAAACTTAATGGCTGATAAATGGACGATGTATTTGATATATCATGAAGGAAATAATGAAATTGAAGAACCTGTTTATGGAGATTTTATTTCAAACGAAGAAACGATACAAGATAAGGCTTATTCTTATAAAATAAAGGCAGAAAAAAATGTTGATTCGAGTTATGCTTATTTATTAGTTAATCGAGTTTGGAAATGGTATGAGAGTAATAAATTAAGAAGAAAAGCTATTGTATTGTTTATATATCCATTGTTTAGATTACTGCCTATAAGAAAAAATACGATTGTATTTGAAGGATGGTGGGGACAAAAATATCATTGTAATCCACGAGCTTTCTATGAATATATGAATGAGCATCATCCAGAATATAAATGTATTTGGTCGCTTAATGATGAAAGGTTACCTATTGATGGAAATGCTAAAGTTGTAAGAAGAAATTCATTAGCTTATCATAAAGTAATGGCTCGTAGTCAATATTTCGTTAATAATGTTAATTTTGATGAATCTTATCGTAAACGAAAAGGACAAATTGAAATTCAAACTATGCATGGAACACCTTTAAAAACATTGGGATTGGATGTTCCTGGTGAATTGCCTACAGAAGAAGCTAGAAGAAAATTCATTGAAAAATGTGATCGTTGGAATTATTTAGTGGTTCAAAGCGATAAAGCATCAAAAATTACAGCAAGTTGCTATGCATTTAAAAAGCAGTTTTTGCGTACTGGTTATCCAAGAAATGATGTTTTATTTGCAAAAAATAACGAGAGTGATATTAATGCTATTAAATCTAAATTAGGTATACCTGCAAATAAAAAAGTTATTTTATATGCACCGACATGGCGTGTACGCAATCGATTTGATATGCAGATTGATGTTGATAAACTAAAGGAAAGTATTTCAGACGAATATGTGTTATTATTGCGTATTCATCCATTCGCAGTACGCGGCTTGGATGAAAGTTTAATTGATAATCAGTTTATTTTTAATGTTAGCACTTATCCTTATGTTGAAGAACTGTATTTAATTTCTGATATGGTAATAACAGACTATTCATCCGTTATGTTTGACTATGCTATTTTAAATCGTCCAATGTTATTCTTTACATATGATTTAGAGGATTACAGAGATACATTGCGTGGCTTTAATTTTGATTTTGTTGCGGAAGCACCAGGTCCTTTATTAAAAACTTCTGATGAAGTCATTGATGCTGTTGTTAACATAACAGAGGTATCAGAAAAATATGATGAGGCATTACAGAAATTCCGTAGAAAATTTTGTGAATATGAGCATGGAAATGCATCAGAACAAATATATAGTATCGTTATGAAAGGGAATGAATAAGCCATACAGTTTATGTATGGCTTTTCCCCTATGGAAAGGATGAGAAGATGAACACACCACTTGTAAGTGTAATTGTTCCCATTTATAATGTTGAACAATATTTACATCGATGTTTGAATTCATTGGCACATCAGACATTGAATGAAATTGAAATTATTGTTATTGATGATGGATCAACAGATAATAGCTTGAATATTGCTAAATCATTTGAAAAAAAATATCCAGATCAATTTATTGTTATCCAAAAAGATAATAGTGGAGTAGCTGATTCACGCAATATGGGGATTTTACAAGCTAAAGGGAAATATCTTGGCTTTGTCGATAGTGATGATTTTGTAGATGAAACAATGTATGAAAAGCTTTTTACGAAAGCAAATCAGCAAAATGCTGATATCTCAGTTTGTGCATATTATGGATTAAATGAGAAAAATGGAACATTTCGTCCTTTTCAATTTGGACGAATGGAATTCTTTAATAAAAGTATGAAAGAAGCACCAGAATTGCTTAGAGTAAACAGTTCCTATGTTTGGCATAAACTTTTTCGTCGAGAATTTATAATTGATAATTGTATAACTTTTCCAACAGGTGTTATTTTTGAAGATATGTATTTTGCCTGGATAGCAATTTCAAAGGCGAATAAGATTGTTAAAGTTGATGAAGCACTTTATTACCATGTTTTGAGTCGTCAAGGTTCATATATGTCATCATATTCAATGAAATTATTTCATTTATTTGATGTGTTAGAGATGATACAAAATGAGTTTTTGAATGATGAAGATATGAAAAAGCATATGGATATGCTGGAATTTGTTTCAATCAAACATAGTATTATGCGACTACAGGATCTTCCTAAATGTCCAAATCAAAAATTAAAAAAAGCAATGATTAAAAAAGTATTTGATTTCTTAGATGAGAAATATCCAAATTGGAGAACAAATAAAATTTTCTTTGAAGAACAATTTGGTAATAGGATAGGAAAAAATTTGATTAAATATAGAATGTTTTGGAATATATATCGATTTATCCCCTATAAAGGAATGCAGATAGGGAAAAAATGTATAATGTTTATAAGTAAAGCAAAGAATCTTATAAAAAAATGGGAACATATTTCAGAATTTTCATATGCCAGAATGTGTAAAACAAAACCTTTGATAGAAAATCGTGTACTTTTTGAATCATTTCATGGTACGACTGTTTCTGATTCTCCATTTGCAATGATGAAAGAACTGCAAGATACATCTTCGAATTATGAACTCATTATAGCAACAAAGAAAAATAAGATAAGTGAACATCAAAATCTATTAAATCATTATGGAATAAAAGCTAAGCTGGTTATTATTTACAGTAAAGATTATCAAGAAGCTTTAGCTACAAGTAAGTTTTTGGTTAATAATGTAAGTTGGCCTCCTTATTTTGCACTGCGTGAAGGACAAAAGTATATAAATACTTGGCATGGCACCCCAATGAAAACATTAGGTAAAAAAAGACAATTAGCTATTCAGGATATGAGCAATATGCAGCGTAATTTTCTTCATTCTACACATTTGTTGTTTCCCAATGAATATACTAAAAAAAGTATGTTTGAAGATTATAATTTAGAAAAACTGTATTGTGGAAATAGTATAGTTCAAGGATATCCTAGAAATACTATATTTTTTAATCAGAAATCTGCTCAGGAAATTCGAAAAAAATATAATTTTAACGATAAGCAGGCAATTGCATATATGCCTACATGGCAGGGGAGTGCGAGCTATGCTATTGATATGAAAAAAATAGAAGAAGATATGTTACATTATTTGAAACATATTGATGAATTATTAAGGGATAATCAAATTATGTTTATTCATTTACATTCTCTTTTAGAAGATAAAATTGAAATTAAAGGGTTTAAACATATTCAAAAATTTCCTGAACTAGAGGATAATAATTATTTTTTAAATGCATGTGATGCGCTCATTACAGATTACTCTAGTGTTTTATTTGATTATTCTTTAACGGGAAAGAAAATTTTATTAGACTTACATGATAAAGAAAAATATCAGAATGAAACAGGACTGCAAATTCAACCGGAAGATTTACCATTTGCGAAAGCTTATTCACTTTCAGATATTCAGTTGTTTTTAAATGATATTAATGCGTATCAGCCTGTTGATGTAGAAAAATTTAATAGCTATAAAGGAAAATTCTTAAAGTGGGATAGCAGTAACAATACAAAAATTATTAACGATTTATTTTTTAAAGAAGATTCAAAATGTCATTACGAAAAAGAACCAGTTCATTTGTATTTTATGAAAAAAATAATTGATGAAAGTGGATTGCCTGATCTTGATAGAGTAGCCAATGATCCTAAAGGAGTTGCTATATTTCATAGAAATGATTTTACACCAGTTTTGCAGCGTTACTTATTACGAAAATACAATGATAAGCTTTGCTTCTTAGTAAGTGATAAGCGCATGCAATTGACGCTAAAAGAAAAAGTTTGTAAAATCTTTGGCTTTAAGTTATCTGAAAAAGCATACCAGTTAGAAATGCATCGGATATTGCCTTTTGTAGAAATAAGTCAAATTACAGATTTTCAAAAATCAGCGTATACAAGAAATTTAATTAATGGTTTACACTTGAAAGAGGTGGAATGATGTCGATACAAAAAAAAATACTTTATTTTGTTTTAAAAATTTGTTCATTATTATTACCTTTTTTCCCAATAAAAAAGAATAAAGTTACTTTTGTTACTTTAACTTCAGATAATTTATGTTATGATTTTGCTCAAATAGATAAGGCTTTAAAGCATGAAGGCGGATATGATATTCATTATATCTTAACTACTATACATAAAACACTTTGGGGGCAATTCTCGTATTTTCTAAACTGTATTTATCAGCTATTTTCAATCAATACAAGTTCTGTGGTTATTATAAATGACAATAACTATGTGATTTCAAATTTTAAAAGAAGAGGTGTACATGTCATTCAGATATGGCATGCGTGTGGAGCTGTAAAAAAGTTTGGTAACCAAATATCTAGAGAATATCAAATAAAAGATTATGATACAATCTTGTGCACATCAGAAAAATGGAAACCTGTTTATGCAGAGGCATTTGGTGTTAATGAAAATCAAGTTAAAGTAACGGGTACACCACGCTCAGATTTATTATTTGATAAAAATTATTGTGAAAAATTAAGTCAGAAATTAGAATATCGATATCCTCAGCTAAAAGGGAAATATGTCGTTTTATATGCACCAACATTTCGTGGAAATTTAGTAAAAGGATTACGGTATGAAGAAATTGATATTGAGAAAATAGCAGCTCAACTTCCGGAAAATTTTATTATTTTATATAGAATGCATCCATTACTGAAAAATGTGATATTAGGAAAAGCAAACAATGTACTGAATGTAAGTGAAGATGATTTAAATGAACTTCTGGCAAGAGCGGATTGTTTTATATCAGATTATTCTTCTTTAATTTTTGATTATTCAATTCTAGAACGTAAGGAGATAATGTATGTACCTGATTTAGAACAATATCGAAAAACATTAGGTTTAAATATTGACTATAGTACAATTCCAGCACAGGTTTGTTTTACTGAAGATGAATTATTGAAGGCTATACTTGATGTTGATGGATGGGATAGAGAGATGGTTAGAGACTTCAAAAATGTTTATTTTAAATATCATGATTCTAAGAGTGTTGATCGTATTGTAGAATTGATACATGAATTTGTATATGGTACAAAGCAAAATTGATATGGAATCATAAATGTATTAGGAGAATTAAATATGAAAGAGAGAAACTATTATCTTGATAATTGTAAAGTGTTTCTAATTATTTTAGTTGTTATGACACACTTTACAGGTCCTTTTCAAAGAGTATCACAAAACTTTTTATCCTTTGCTGTTTTTACAAATGCTTTTTATATGGCAGCATTTGTATTGATTTCAGGATATTTTTCTAAAAGATATGATTTCATTAAATCAATTAAGACTTTATTGATTCCTTATTTAATAATGCAAGCTGTATGTATTTTTGTGGATATATTTATTACCCATTCATCTAATTCATTAAGTTTTATATACCCTAAATTCACGCTTTGGTATCTTTTGTGTTTGTTTGGCTGGAGAGTTTTAACAAATTATATTGGTAAAACTTCATGGCTCATTCCTATTTCTATTTTGATATCTTTAGGTATTGGATATGTTGATGGAATTAACAAAGCTTTCTCGTTATCGCGTTTTTTCTACTTTTATCCTTTTTTTCTAAGCGGCTATTTTTTAGAAGATATTAATCGTATTTTAAAATGGAAAAAACCAATTATTATTGTGGCTTCTTTCTTGATACTATGTACTATTTTCTTTTATATGCACCAGTATGGTACTTCCTCAATAAAAGGAATGTTAGAAGGAAGTGCACCTTATTCTAAATATGGAATAAATGCTTTATATCGTTTATTTGCATATGGATTAGCTTATCTTATGACTTTTTGTTTTGCTATGATAGTTCCTAGAAAAAAATGGTTTTTCAGCTACTTAGGTAAGAGAACGATGAGTATATATATTTTTCATGGTGTTATTTATCAAATTATAAGTAAAGCCACTCCACTTTATGATTATATAAATAAAAGATGGGAATTAATAATTTTTATGGTTTTCTTATTATTTCTTGTGTGGGTGCTAGGTACGAAACCATTTGTATGGTTAACTAATAAGATTTCATCTTTTCCAATAGAGCGTGTTTTTTTTAGGAAAGTAAGGGAGATAGGATAATGATGTTATATAAAGAAAAGTTTGTTCAATTTTGCAAGAAATTTGTACTAGGATTGACCGGAATAATTCTTATATTCCTAACATATTATAGCTTATTATCTACCAGTGTACTGGATCCTTTAAAAGTTGAAACTATTGTTTATGTAAAAGACAATATCCCATTATTAATTTTAGCTGCATTACTATTGGGAATTGGAATTATATGTCTTGGCTCTTTATTAAAGACATGGCAACCTAATGTAGTACGTTGGAGAATACTTGTTTCGATTTTTGTTTTTATATTAGGAATTGGGTGGATTTTTCTAAATAAGTCTCTTCCATTTGCAGATGGATTGATGATTGATCAAGCTATTGATGAATTTGCAGTTAACGATTATAGTCAACTTGCGCCAAATGGGTATTTTGGGAAATTTCCTTTTCAATTAAACTTTATGATGTTTTTACAATGTTTATATAGTTTTGTTGGAAATCATAATTACATTTTTTTACAGGCTCTAAATGTTGTATCATTGATAATTACAATATTACTTGTAGCGAATATTGCTGGAAGAGTATTTAAAAGTACTCATGTTGAAGTAATTACATTACTTCTTTCAGCGTTATTTCTTCCTTTGATTTTCTATTGTTCTTTTATATATAGTACTATTTATGGACTTTTATTTTCGACCATATCGCTTTATTTTATGATTCGTTATATGGAAACCCATAACATGAAGTATAGCTTTGGAATTATTTTGCCTTTACTTTTAGCTGTTACTCTTAAAAGCAATTATTTAATTATATTAATAGCTATTATATGTATGTTAGTCATGGATATGATTGCAAACAAAAAAATTGCACCAGTTGTTATTATAGTATTGTTATTAATTGGACAAATGATTCCAGGAAGACTTATTAAATCCTATTATCAAAATGCAACAGGAATGGAGATTTCAAAGGGAATTCCTAGTATCGCATGGGTGGCGATGGGAATGGAAAATGGTCCAAAAGCACCTGGATGGTATAATAAAACAATGTTTAAAAGCTATAAAAAAGCAAAGTATAACAGTGAAGAAACAGCAGAATTAAGTAAAAAAAATATTACACAGAGGCTAGACTATTTTAAAGACAATCCGAATAAAGCACTTGTGTTTTATCGAGATAAAACGATTTCGCAATGGAATGAACCCACTTTTGAATCCTTGTGGGTTACATATCATGGGCCTCACATGAAAAAAACACCGATTTCTTCGTTTCAAAAAGAAATTTTTTATGGGAAATTAAATAAAGTGTATTTAATTTATACAAATTTTTATCATTTAATAATTCTATTATTTGCGATTTTGGGTATTTATATATCTTGGAAACATCATACTTACTCAGTAATTTTATTTGCTGTTATATTTTTAGGAGGTTTTTTCTTTCATACGCTATGGGAAGCAAATTCAAAATATACTATTACGTATTTTCTTATGCTAATACCATATGCTGCATTAGGAATTTGCTTATTACTGAATTTAACAAAGAAAGGGGAGGTAAAGTAGTATGAAAAAGTTTTTGAGTTTTGTGATAGCTGTATGTATGGGATTGGGAGTATTGTTTTCTGAAAACATATTTCCGGATAAAGTACATGCCGAACAAGGAGATGGTAATTTTTCTATAAATGTCATCAGTGTCGGAAATGGGGAATCTATTCTGATACAATGCGGTGGCGAAAATATGCTGATAGATGCAGGATATTCTACTATAGAAGAAGAGAAAGGGAATGGTTCAGCAAACGCTCTAAGTAAATATTTAATGGAAAAAAGTCAACTTAGTAACGATGAACGTTTTCGTTTTGAAACAGAAGTTAAACGTTTGGCTGAAGAAAATCCTAACAATACCGTAACCAATTTTTTAGATAGTTTAGGTATTAAGGAGGATGGGGGGATAGATTATATGATCGCAACACACCCACATTATGATCATATCGGTGGATTTATTCAAGTTATCAAAAGATATGCAGGAGCGAATACCAAAGTTTGGTGGTCACAGCCATTAAGTGATAATTCATATTTTGTTGCGTATCAATCCATTTTAAGGGATTTGCTAGTTGAAAAAGGTGATGTTGATCCATTCTACTCCTGTAACAATCCTCAACCGGGTGATTATATCATGCTTGGAAAAGGAAATGATAAAGCACGTATTTTGTTTTTAACATCTTCAGAAAATGATGGGGCTAGAGGAACAGAAGAAATAAATAATGAGTCTTTAGTTTTACGAGTTGATTATAAAAATACTTCTTATTTATTTACAGGAGATTTACAAAGAGAGGGACAACTTCGATTATTAAAGAATGCTCCAAATGTTCTTGCCGGTTTACAAGAAAGAGCACTTAACGGTGATGATAATTTAAAAGATTTGTTAAATGTAACTAATATTTTGGATGTTGATGTATTAAAATTACCTCATCATGGAATGTTAAATCTTGGTGATTTAGGTGGAAGTTCAAAAACTTCTGGAAACATTGAATTATTTAGTGCAGTACATCCTTCAATTTCTTTAGTATCTACTAATGGTGATTCTGGAATGAATAACTATTCTTTACCAGGAATTTGTACAAGAAGAGATTTGAGTTATTCAGATATTTATTCGACAGCCAATAATGGAAATCTAAAGGTTACTACAGATGGGACTTCTATTTTTGTAAATGGAACACCTTTGGAAAAACATTATCATTTAGAAAAACCACAAAATTTTTCTGCGAATGTTGTGAATAATGGAGTTGAATTAATGTGGAACCCTGTTGAGAATGCACAGCAGTATCGTGTTTATTACCAAGAATCTCCTAATGGTGAATGGCATTGGATTAGAAATCTATCACCAGATACTACACACTACACATTCGATGATGGTATAAAAGGAAAAAAATATTGGTTTGTTGTTCGAGCAAGTTATTACACTGATGGTGCTTGGTATCACAGCGATGCTAATTTCTCTAATGAAATCACATATCCAGCTCCGTCTAAAGAATTTTCCAGTTTTCATGCAGCTAGAGTATTCGAGAGTCCTAATGCTTCAAAATATTGGAGTTATGATCCCTATCGAGATGTATGGATGAATAGAATGACGAAGTATAATGGAAAAGCCTTATTGTTGACTAGACAAATGGTTAAAGATGGAAATACAACCTATTATTCTGCGTATTATAATGGGAAATGGGTTGGTTATGTAAATAGCTATGCATTAAAAAATACAGTAACTAAGGATACTTATCAGGGATGGGGAACTTATGAAGATACATTTAACACTCCAAATCCTGCCAAATATTGGAGATATGACCCGTATAAAAATAAATGGTTAGGTACTATGACTCAATATAAAAACAAAAAACTAGAGATAAAGCGTCAGTTAGCAAAACCAGATGGAAGTATGTATTATTCAGCTTACTATAAAGGTAAATGGATAGGTTATGTGAATAGCTGGGGATTTCAATAAGAGGAGGAAATTATGAATACGGTTCTATATTTAGTTATACCTTGTTATAACGAAGAAGAAGTACTACATGAAACTGCACGACAGCTAAAAGAAAAAATTGAAATCATGATAAATAAAGGAACTATTTCAAATCAAAGTAAAATTATGTTTGTTAATGATGGTTCTAAAGATAAAACTTGGAGTATTATAAAAGAATTACATAATGAGGATAGTTTGTTTTCTGGATTAAATTTATCGCGTAATCGCGGACATCAAAATGCGCTTTTGGCTGGTTTGATGACGGCTAAAGATTTAAGTGATGTAACTATTTCATTAGATGCAGATTTACAAGACGATATTCATGTTATCGACCGTTTTATTGAAAAATATCACGATGGATATGATGTTGTATATGGAGTTCGCAGTTCGCGAGCTAAAGATACTTGGTTTAAAAGAAATACAGCATTGGCATTTTATAGATTTCAGGAAAAAATGGGAGTTAATTCAGTCTATAACCACGCAGATTATAGACTAATGAGCAAACGTGCATTAGAAGCTTTATCAAAATTTAAAGAAGTAAATTTGTTTTTACGAGGGTTGGTACCACTAGTTGGGTTTGATTCTTGTATTGTAGAATATGAAAGAAATGAGCGATTTGCCGGAGAATCAAAATATCCTTTAAAGAAGATGTTATCTTTTGCATGGGATGGAATTACTTCATTTAGTATCAAACCAATACGAATGGTAACTTTAGTAGGAATTATTATATTTGCAGTTAGTATTTTAGTGACGTTTTATTGTATAATTAGAAAAATAATGGGTGCTACAGTAGATGGATGGACATTTTTATCTTGTTCAATATGGGTACTAGGTGGTATTCAACTTCTATCAATTGGTATAGTGGGAGAATATATTGGGAAAATTTATAGTGAATCAAAAGCACGACCTCGTTATATAGTGAAAGAATTATTGGATAAAAAGACTGTATAGTACGTATTAAAGATTACTGATAAGACACTCTTCATCTACCTTATCAGTAATCTTTTTATTTTCTTTTTCCTGAAGAAAACGTGTTGTATAGATGATGTTAATAAAAACAAACTAGTATGAAGAGCATATACTGTAAATGGTTGTTTATGAATTTAATAAATGAATTTGCAAATGGTTATAAACAAGAGTAAAATAAAATTGTTTCGATAGGAGGAAGTGCACAATGGCAAATAAACTTCAAATTAAAGAACAATTTAAAGAAGATTTTAAAAGAAGAATTGTTGAACGCTACGGCCGTTCTTTAGAACAGGCTCATATTACAGAAAAATATATGACTTTAGGGGAAATGGTTAGGGATTATGCCAGTATAAACTGGAGTGATAGTAAAAATGCAGTTGCGAAATCACAAAGCAAACAAATGTACTACTTCTCTATGGAATTTTTAATGGGAAGACTTTTAACAAATAACTTAATGAACCTAGGTGTTTATGATGTGGTAAAAGAAGGACTTGCAGAACTAGGTATCGATCTTAACGAATTAGAAGATTTAGAAAGTGATGCAGGGCTTGGAAATGGTGGTTTAGGAAGATTAGCAGCTTGTTTCCTTGATTCACTAGCTTCTTTAAACTTGCCAGGTAATGGAAACTGCATTCGTTATGAATATGGACTGTTTAAACAAAAAATTGAAAATAATGAACAGGTAGAAGTTCCTGATCAATGGTTATCATTAGGAAATGTCTGGGAAGTACGTAAACCTAAACATGCGGTTGATGTAAAATTTGGTGGACATGTAGATATGTGGATGGGAGAAGATGGAAAAGCTGTTGTTAACCACTATCCAAGTCTTGTTGTTCGTGCAGTGCCTTATGATGTACCTATTGTTGGATACGACACAAAAGTTACAAATACGCTTCGTTTGTGGAGTGCTGAAGTTGCAGATGATGCATGTGATGCAGCAAATTTAAATGAATATGTTAATGAAGTACGTGAAATCTGTCGTAATGTATATCCTGATGATTCTACGGAACATGGAAAAATCTTACGTTTAAAACAAGAATACTTCTTTGTCGCTGCAGGTTTAAACAATATTATAAACACACATTTAGAAACGTATGGAACATTAAGTAATTTTGCGAAGAAAAATGCGATTCAGTTAAATGACACACATCCTGTATTATGTATTCCAGAATTAATGCGTATCTTATTAGATGATTATAAAATGGAATGGGATGAAGCATGGAGTATTACAAAAGAAACAATGGCTTATACAAACCACACGGTATTGAGTGAAGCACTTGAAAAATGGCCAATTCAATATGTACATGATTTACTTCCACGTATTTATATGATTATAGAAGAAATTGATCGTCGTTTTAAATATGCACTTTCTCATGAGCTTGGACGCGCTGATTTAATAAATGAATGTGCAATCTTAAAAGATGGACAGGTTCATATGGCAAATTTAGCGATTGTTGGTTCTCATAGTGTGAATGGTGTTGCAGCATTGCATACAAAAATCTTAAAAGAAGATGTTTTGAAAAACTTCTATGAAATCTATCCATCTAAATTCAATAATAAAACAAATGGTATTACACATCGTAGATGGCTTCTATATTCTAATCCTCAGCTAACAAAATTATTGGAAAAAACAATTGGTTCTGACTTTAAAAAACGTCCTGAAAAATTAGAAGATTTAATGAAGTATGTAGATAATGAAGATCTACAGAAAGATTTTATGGAAGTGAAGATGGAACGTAAGAAAATTCTTGCAAAATATATTAAGGATACATTAAATATTGATATTGATGTAAACTCTATTTTTGATGTACAGGCAAAAAGGCTTCACGCATATAAACGTCAATTATTAAATATTATGAATGTTATGCATTTGTATTTCAAAATGAAAGAAGATCCATCCTTTAGAATATATCCAAGAACCTTTATCTTTGCGGCAAAAGCAGCACCATCTTATACGTTTGCGAAAGAAGTTATCAAACTGATTCATTGTGTAGCAAACAAGGTAAACAATGACAGTGATGTTTCTCCTTATATGAAAGTTGTTTTCATACCAAACTATGGGGTTTCTATTGCGGAAATTTTGATGAATGCAGCAGATGTTTCAGAGCAGATTTCTACTGCAGGTAAAGAAGCAAGTGGAACTGGAAACATGAAATTTATGATGAATGGTGCAATTACACTAGGTACAATGGATGGTGCCAATGTGGAAATTGTAGAACGTGTTGGTATGGAGAATGCGGAAATCTTTGGTCTTCGTGCAGATGATGTAGCGCGGGTGCGTCGTGAAAATTCATACGATGTATGGAAAAAATATCATCAGAATCCTGAAATCAAACGTGTAGTAAACAGTTTGATTGATAATACTTTCTCATCTGATCCAAAAGATTTTAAACTGATTTATAATGAATTGATGTTTAAAAATGATGAGTACTTGTTACTAGCTGATTTTGAAGCGTATGTACATGCACAAAATCGTGTAGAAAGTCGCTATAAAGATACAAAAGGATGGGCAAGAATGTGCTTAGTAAATATTGCACAGTCAGGATATTTCTCAAGTGATCGTACAATTCATGAATATGCAAAAGATATTTGGGAAATTGAACCCGTAAACATCTAAATATTAACTTCAAGGCACATCCTTGTGTCTTGAGTTTTTTTTATAGAAAAAGATGTTATAATTATATAAGGTGATGAAAGATGCGACAGCAAACATTTTATGAAGCTTATCTTGATGATTTTGATAAAATTGTAGTGTATCTATCTAGGAATAGTTATGGTGGAAGCAGCAATCGTTTTTATGTGAAAGATGATGATGGAAATATATACAATCTTCATATACAATCTGTAGAAACAACGCAAAACAATTATACAAAGTATACACTATTGTTAAATGAAGAGTTAGAAATTGGAAAAGAATATTATGTGGTACATCAGCATGCAAGAGCTGTTATTTTACAATACAGTGGTATTGTGAAAAAACAGCGTTTTGATGATATGTTTTACTATGATGGTGCTGATTTGGGATACACTTATAACGACAAATACACATCTTTTGCCTTATGGGCACCATGTGCATGTCGTGTAAAATTGGAAATTTCAAAAAACAATGTAACTTATACGTATGAAATGCAAAGAACAGAAAAGGGAGTATTTCGCTATTCCGTATTAGAAAATCTGGAAAATGCAACTTATGTATATTTTGTCAAAGTAAACGGACAATGGAAAGAAACCATTGATCCTTATGGAAATGCATCCATAGAAAATTCTCGAAGATCTGCCATTATAGATATGAAGAAAATCAAGGTAAAAGACTACCCTTTACCAGAAATGAAAACTGTTTGTGATGCGATTATTTATGAAACCAGTGTACGTGATTTTACAAGTCAGAAAAATACAGGGGTTTTGCATAGAGGAATCTTCGATGGATTTGTGGAGGAAAATGAAAATACAAAGGAAAAATGTACAGGATTTTCATATTTAAAATCATTAGGAATCACACATGTGCAGCTGATGCCAGTTATGGACTTTGGTTCTGTCAATGAGATTTATCCAGAATTGCATTATAACTGGGGATATGATCCAGTACAGTATCGTGTACCAGAAGGAAGTTTTTCCAGAGCACCGCAAAATCCATATGATCGAATATTTGGATTGGTCAATCTTGTGGAGGAATGCCATAAAGCAGGAATTCGTGTAAATCTTGATGTTGTCTTTAATCATGTGTACGATAAGGAAACCCACTTTTTTGAAAATACAACGCCTAATTATTATTTCCAAATGAATGAACAAGGCGACTTTTCGAATGGAACATGGTGTGGAAATGATATAGACAGCAAACGTAAAATGTGTGCAAAATATATTGTAGATACTTGTATTTACTTAGTAAAAACCTATCATATTGATGGACTTCGCTTTGATTTGATGGGAATCTTAGACTATCATTTGATCAATGAAATTTATCAGAAATGCAAAGCCTTAAATCCTGATTTTATGGTTTATGGAGAAGGATGGGATATGCCTAGTTTTTTAGATTACAGAGAAAGAGCAAGTATACAGAATAGTTATAAAATGAGTGAAGTGGCTCATTTCTCAGATCGTTTTCGTGATGTTGTAAAAGGAAGAACAGATGCACGAGAAGTAAATGTAAAAGGCTATTGCAGTGGAGCTATCTATTTGCTTGATATTATGAAAAACTGTATGGGTGGAAGCTGTACGCATGAAGGGATGGAGCCAATGTTTGCAAATCCTAGAAATGCCATAAACTATGTAGAATGTCATGATAATATGACAAGCTGGGATAAGTTAAAGGAATGTTGTAAAGAGGATAGTAAGGAAGTTCGTATTGCTCGCCATAAGATGATGATAGCGGCAGTATTGCTTGCCCAGGGAATCCCTTTTTTGCATAGTGGACAGGAATTTGCACGAAGCAAACATGGTTTATCCAATACGTATGAAGAAAGCGATGATGTAAATAAGCTAGATTATGAAAGAAGAAATCAATATCAGGATATTGTGGATTGTACCAAAGATGTCATAGAGATACGAAAGAAGTATTCCTGCTTACGCTATTCGACTAAAGAAGAAGTTGAGGCAAATGTACATTTCTCAAGTATTGAACAACAGGTGCTGTTATATCAGTGTTCAGGAAGCAAAGAAATGTTAACGATCTTCTTTAATCCGACAAATACAACTTTCCACTATAATTTTGATCAGGATCAAACATTAATTTATTATAATAAGAAAATAGAAGAAGCTGGATGCAGATATTTAACGATTGCACCTTACAGTGTTATTATTGCTTTAAAATCTGGGATTCAATAAAAGTAGTGAAATAACTATTTGACATTCAAAGCAGTTTTGATATAATGAACGAGAATCTTCTTCACAAAGAGTTTTCTTTGTGTCAACTAAATAAGAAGGAGGAAATTATATGAAAATCGCTGTTGTTACAGATAGTGGAAGTGGATATACTGCAGCAGAAGCACAAAAGAATGGTTTGTTCTTTTTGCCTTTGCAGGTGATTGTAAATGATAAAATGTATTTAGATGGAGTCGATTTGCATACAGAAGAATTGTATGAAATGCTTAGAAAAGGCGAAATGCCAACGACTTCCATGCCCCCTATGGGGATGATTGAAGAGTTATTTGAAAATCTAAAAAAAGATGGTTATGATGCTGTAATTGCCGTTCCTTTATCTGCAGGTTTATCTTCAACAACAAGTGTAATGGAAGCAGCCGCAAAACGTCATGCGATTGATTTAAGAACAGTCAATTGTTTTAGTACAGTTATGCTGCAGCATTATCTTGCGGATAGTGCAAAAGCACTTGTAGATAAGGGATATGATGCAGATGAAATCGTGAAACGCTTAAAAGAATGTGTAAAACATAGTGATACTTTAATTATTCCGGATGATTTGCAGCATTTAAAACATGGCGGTAGATTAACACCTTTAGCTGCAGCATTAGGCGGGTTATTAAAAATTAAACCTATTTTAAAGCTGAATGAAGACAGTGAAGGGAAAATTGATGTTTTTGATAAAGTAAGAACAATGTCAAAGGCAATGAGCAAAGCAATTTCCACTTTTCAAGATGCCAATTTGGATGAGAACTATCAGTTGGTTGTAGTGCATAGTGGAGCAGATGAAGAAGGAATGAAATTAAAAGAAATGATGAATGAAGCATTTCCAAACAATGAAATTTACTTCGGTTTGATTTGTGCGGTAATTGCTGCACACACAGGTTTAGGATGCTTAGGTATTCAATACATTAAAAAAGTAGAGTTATAGAAATAATAAAAAGAGAGAGTTAGAGTTTAACTTCACAAAACTCTAGATTGTATCTCTTTTTTTCTTTAATGGTTTGCGATATAATGTAATTGATATGATAGGAGGAGAAATGTATGAAAGTAGCTTTTGTTACAGATAGTGGAACAGGAAAATCTGTGTCAGATTTAAAACAGGATGGGATTTTCAGTGTACCTTTGCAAGTAAGTTATGATAATACAAACTATCAGGATTTAGAAGAATTGGGAATTGAAGAAATATATAAGTTGATGAGAGATGGGACTATGCTTTCAACATCACTTCCTTCTTTAGGAAAAATTGAAGCTTTATTTGAACATTTAAAAAATGAAGGATATGAGCAAATTTTTGCAGTTCCTATCTGTTCAGGGTTAAGTGGAACAATCAATGCGATGCAGATGTGTGCCAAAACAGTTGGAATTCCTTTTGAATATGTAGATTGCCATGTAACGGCGGTTGTTCAAGACTATATGATTCATCTTGCGAAAGAATTGCATGAAAAAGGAAAAACACTTTCTGAAATTAAAACAGTATTAGAGTCTGTTGTCGATTCGACCAATACGTATTTATTGCCAAATGATTTACAGCATTTAAAACGTGGAGGAAGACTAACACCTCTTGCAGCTACCTTAGGTGGATTATTAAAAATTAAGCCAATTTTAATGATAAATAAAGTTACTTCAGGAAAGATTGATGTTGCGGATAAAGTTCGTACGATGCATAAGGCGATGGATAAAGTTATACAGCGTATGAAAGAGGAACATGTGAATAAAGATTATATGATTACCGTTGCACATGCAGATGATATTGAAGAAGCAAATTATTATATGGCAAAATTAAAAGAAGCATTTCCAGAAGCAAAACATCAAATCATTAAGCTGGTAAGTGTTGTTGGTGTGCATACCGGTGTAGGATGTCAGGCAGTCCAATATTTTAAAATGGTCAAAGAATAAAAGCACAAAGAGTATTCTCCCTGTGCTTTTTATTTTGCTTTATAACCTTTATTTTGTCCATTTTGTTTCCCATGATGCATTCCTTTTTGGAAACGATGATCATAACTAGAAAGAATATCATGCAGTTCTCTCATGCTTTTTTCTTCTAATTCTTCCTCGCTATACTTGTTTGTATATGTTTGTATTTCTTGGATTACTCCATATTTTCCAAAAGACATCTGCTGTTTTCTAGAGCGTTCAAAGGTATCTTTATTTGGGCAGGAACAATGATATTTTGTGGAAGATAGATGTTTTTCAAGAAATCCATTAATTTGCTGCTGCAATTGATTTTCTTGTTGTTTTTGTTCACTGTAAATTCCTACTTCTAAAAAACCATCTTTCATATATTCTTGAAATATTTCATCTTGTATCATCATATTCATACCTTCTATCAGTGTTTTCCCTTTTAATGATGAAACAAAAGATAAGTTTTCAACATCTTCATTATAGGAAATGACATCTACAATGATTTCTTCTTCATTTACAGCCCATTCCATACTTGGGTTAATATCTACACTCACATAAGAAATTGAAGTTTGAGCAGGTAATGGATTTGTTTTTTCCTCTTGATATACATGAAAAGAAGTAAAAAGGAAGAGAAAAAGAAGGCATGCGGTAATAGCAAATGCGAAAAGCGATTTTCGATAAGGGGATTTTTTTTGTTTTTTCATGACATATGCCAATGTTTTAGCTTTGGTTTCTTCATCTGCGTGAAGATGATCAAATTCATCGAAAATCATCCAAATCACCTCCCAGTAAATTCTTAAGTTCTTCTTTTGCACGCTTTAACCAAGTATGAATCGTATTTTCATTTCTTTGAAGAATATCTGCAATTTCTTTTATTTTATATCCTTCATAGTAATATAAATAGATGACCTTGCGATAGTTTTCATGCAGTTGATAAAGGGCATCTAGAATATATGAAGTATATTGTTGTGATACTCCATAAGTTTCCATAATATCACTTAAAGAAGCATGTTTATGGAACCAGTCTCTGTATGTGCTTTTGCATGCATTCATGGTAACTTTAATGATCCATGCCTTTTCATGTTCTTGATCATGAAATTCTTTTACCTGTGCATATTTTAAAAACACTGTCTGAAAAATATCGTCAATATCAGATTTTTGTTTTCTATGCAGACAGCAGATTTTTTGTACGATATTACTATATCGATTGATGGCATAAATCATTTCTTCTTCACTTTTCATACATATTCCTCATATCTGTCTGTATTATACTATTTTGCATATGTGCTAGACAAATTTTATAGTTCTCTTTTTGGACAATTTTGATTGTTTCCACTCCCATCTTTTCTTCTTTGCTGTGTACCATTACAGTTGGCATTGGTAGATGTGTTATTTTCATCTAAGCAGGAAGCATTCCTTTTTCTTAGACGATTCTTATTCTGTATAGATGCATTACCTGTTGTTGAAGAGTCTTCTTGTCGTTTTTGCTGTAAGTTTTTACAGTTAGGGTTCTTCGATGTACTGTTTTCATCTAGGCAGGATGCATCCTGTTTTCTAATGCGGACTTTCTTTTGGACATCGTAGTTGCATGTAGATGTTTTTTGTGTGGTATTGCGTATTTGCGTCTGTGTACCATTACAGTTTGGATTTTTTAATGTGTTATTTTTATCTAAATAGGAAGTATCCTGTTTTCTAATACTATCATCAGTTACTCGATTCGATTGCACTTTTGTTTCATTGCTTTGCTGTGCCTGCAAGTCCCATAAGTTTGTTCCAGATACGAAAATACCTGCAATTAATATAGTGCTACATACTATTTTTGTTGTTTTTTTCATATTCTTCATCTCCTTTACACTAATAACACGCTTCAAGGTCTAAAAAACTTTCAAAAAAATAAAAAAAGATTATCCAGAGTAAAAAACAGACTTTTTAGGAATACTAATGTATAATATAGAAGTACATTTTGGAGGTGTTATCATGAATCATGACTATATTGATATTAAAGGTGCAAGAGAGAATAACCTAAAAAATATAGATTTAAAAGTTCCAAGAGATAAATTTGTTATTATGACCGGAGTAAGTGGCTCTGGAAAAACATCTTTGGCATTTGATACGATATATGCGGAAGGGCAGCGCAGATATGTAGAATCCTTAAGTGCATATGCGCGTCAATTTTTAGGAAATAGTGAAAAACCGGATGTAGATTCAATTGAAGGACTGTCTCCAGCTATTTCCATTGATCAAAAAACAACAAGTAATAACCCTCGTTCTACGGTAGGTACAGTAACAGAAATTTATGATTATCTTCGTTTGCTGTATGCACGTATTGGAGTTCCTTACTGTCCAACACATCATGAACCGATTACTTCTCAGACAATTAAGCAGATGGTGGATCGAATTATGGAACTGGAAGATAAAACACGTTTAACGATTTTATCTCCAGTGGTGAAAGCAAAAAAAGGAACGCATAAAGATCTTTTAGAAAAATTAACAAAAGAAGGTTATATTCGTGTTCGTATTGATGGAGAGATGCGTCTGTTAGAAGAAGTAGAAGCATTGGAAAAAAATAAAAAACACGATATTGATGTGGTCGTTGATCGAATTGTAAAAGGTAATGATCGCTCCCGTTTACATGATTCTTTGGAAACCGCATTAAAGCTAAGTGATGGATTAGCGCTTGTTTCTTATAATGAGGAGGAAATTTTGTTTTCCAGCAATTACTCATGTAAATATTGTGGCTTTTCTGTTCCTAAGCTAGAACCAAGATTGTTTTCTTTTAATGCTCCTTTTGGGGCTTGTGATGCATGTAAAGGACTTGGAATCACACAAAAAGTCGATATAGATTATTTGATACCGGATAAAAGCAAATCCATTGCAGAGGGTGGTATCATTTATTATAAAAATATATATGGCACGGAGAATCTGGAGTGGCAGAAATTTGCAGCTTTACTAGATTACTATGCGATTGATGTACATAAACCATTGAAAGATTTTACAAAAAAAGAATTGGAATATGTATTATATGGGTCTAAAGATATTATTGATTATAAACTGTATTCTCGAAGTGGAACCGTTATGAAAAAAAGCGAGTTTATTGAAGGGGTATGTACTTTGATTGAACGACGCTATATGGAAACGACTTCTTCTAGTGCAAGAGAATGGTATGGGACGTTTTTGGCAGAAGCGCCATGCCCGGCATGTGGTGGAAAGCGTTTGAATGAGCAGGCATTAAGTGTACGTGTAGGCGGCTTAAATATTTATGAATGGACAACCATGTCTGTTAAACAGGCGGTTGCATTTATGCAGGAGTTAAAATTAAGCAGACAGGAAGAAGATATTGCTCGCTTGATCCTAAAAGAAATTCGTGAACGTCTAAGCTTTTTGCTTAATGTTGGATTAGGTTATTTGACACTTGATCGTCTGGCAGGAACTTTATCTGGGGGAGAAGCACAGCGTATTCGTCTAGCTACACAGATTGGTTCACATTTAAGTGGGGTTTTATATGTATTAGATGAACCTAGTATTGGTTTGCATCAAAGAGATAATGACCGTCTAATCGCAACACTGAAAAATATGAGAGATTTAGGAAATTCCTTGATTGTTGTAGAACATGATGAGGATACGATGCTGGCAAGTGATTATATTGTGGATATTGGTCCTGGTGCTGGTATTCATGGTGGAAATGTTGTTGCGGCAGGAACTCCTGAAGAAGTGATGGCAAATCCCAACTCCTTAACCGGTCAGTATTTAAGTGGGAAATTAAAAATTGAAGTTCCAAAGAAGAGAAGAAAAGGAAATGGAAAAAAACTGGAAGTTGTTGGCGCAAGTGAAAATAATCTTAAAAATGTAAGTGCAAAACTTCCTTTAGGAAGCTTCATTGTAGTAACTGGAGTGAGTGGTTCAGGTAAGTCATCTTTTGTAAATGAAGTGTTAAGCAAAGGAATTATGCATGCGTTAGGAAGAACACGTATAAAACCCGGCAAATGCAAGCGTATTAAAGGAATTGAAAATATTGATAAGATTATTGATATTTCACAAGATCCAATTGGACGTACTCCTCGAAGCAATCCGGCAACGTATACCGGAGTATTTGATGATATACGAGAATTGTTTGCGCAGACACCAGAAGCAAAAATGCGCGGTTATGAAAAAGGACGTTTTTCTTTTAACGTAAAAGGAGGACGCTGTGAAGCGTGTCAGGGGGATGGAATTCTTCGAATTTCAATGCATTTTTTACCGGATGTGTATGTTCCTTGTGAAGAATGTGGTGGAAAACGTTATAACGATGAAACTTTGCAGGTTACGTATAAAGGAAAAAATATTTATGATGTTTTGGAAATGAGTGTAGAAGAGGCATTGGAGTTTTTCTCCAGCATGCACAAAATCAAACATAAATTACAGACCTTAAAAGATGTAGGTTTGGATTATATAAAATTAGGACAAAGTGCAACAAGTCTTTCTGGAGGAGAGGCACAGCGTGTAAAATTAGCCAGTGAGCTGCAAAGAAAAGCGACAGGAAAAACGCTATTTGTTTTAGATGAGCCTACAACAGGTTTACATACACATGATGTTAAAAAACTGCTAGAAGTTTTGCAGCGAATTGTGGATAATGGAGATACGGTTCTTGTGATTGAGCATAATTTAGATGTAATCAAAAGTGCAGATTATATCATTGATATTGGACCAGAAGGTGGAGATGAAGGTGGAAATATCCTAGCGTGTGGGACACCGGAACAAATTGCACAAGTAGAAGAAAGCTACACAGGAAAGTATTTGAAAAAAGTATTAGCGAAAGGGTGAAAACATGGAAACAGAACGCAGTGTTGCGGTTAAAAAACTGGCAAAAGCATTTGATATTGAGCAGATAACAGGAGATGAAAAATCGTTAGAACGTCGCATCTCTATTGCGGATACCAATCGTCCAGGTTTAGAGTTGGCGGGCTTTTTTGAAGGCAGTCAGAGAAAACGTCTGGTTATTTTAGGAGATAAAGAAATTGCTTATATTGAAACGATGAGTCAAGCCAAACAAAGAAAGTCATTTGATTTTATTACTGGTGAAGAAACACCGGCAATCATTATTACAAAAAGTCATGAATGTCCGCCTTTATTAAAAAAAGTTGCGAAAAGAAAAAACTTTCCGATCTTTCTTTCTTCTTCACCTACATATCGCATGATTGTAAATGTGGTGGCTTTTCTAGATGAAGAATTAGCTGAAAATGAAAGTGTTCACGGAGGACTTCTTTCCATTTATGGAAAAGGGGTTTTGATTCGTGGAGAAAGTGGAATGGGGAAAAGTGAAATTGCTTTGGAATTAATCAAAAGAGGACATTTGCTTGTGGCAGATGATCGTGTTGATTGTTATCGCATCCATAATAAAATTATTGGAAAAGCACCAGAACTTTTACGTGATATGTTAGAAATCCGAGGAATTGGTATTATTAATGTAGCTCGTATGTTTGGAGTATCCTCTGTCTTATCTAAAGCAGAAATCAATTTTGAAGTTGTTTTGCAGGAATGGGACAAAGATAAAGATTATGATCGTGTAGGAATTGAAGAGAAAAAATATGAAACGATTTTAGGACTCGATATTCCAAAAATCATTTTACCGGTAAGAGAAGGACGTTCTATGGCTGTGATTATAGAATCAGCAGTTACAAATTTCATGTTGAATGAAATGGGATTAGACAGTGCAAAAGAATTTGAACAAAGAGTTTTAAATTATATTGCCAGAAATCAAACAGAAAGTGAATAAGGAGGAAGAATATGCAGTTTTTTCCGGACATGAGCACATTTATAAGAATTGGGAATCTTCATATCACCTGGTATGCTTTAATTATTTTGACAGGAGCCATACTGGCATATTATCTAACTCTTCGTCAAGTTAGAAAATGGGGATATAAAGATGAGATTTTTGAAAATTTTTTCTTGATGTTATTGCCGATCGGTATTTTAGGGGCGCGTATTTATTATGTGATTTTTGAGTGGGAACAGTATGCACAAGATCCAATTTCTGCACTTTATATTTGGAATGGCGGACTGGCTATTTATGGAGGAATCATAGCCGGTACAATTTTTGGAATTTTCTATTTCCGTCATTATCGCATGGATATTTTACGCATAGCTGATGCCATTTTTCCTAATTTAATGCTTGCACAAGCTATCGGAAGATGGGGAAATTTTATGAATCATGAAGCATATGGCGGTATCGTAAGTGCAGATTATTATCGTCACTGGCCTGCTTTTATTCGTGATAATATGTATATTGACGGATATTTTCGTCAGCCTACTTTTTTATATGAAAGTATCGGAAACATCATAGGTTTTTTTCTGATTACATTTGTGTATAAAAAATATGGAAGAAAAAAACGTGGAGATTTGGTGTTTGCGTATTTAGCGTGGTATGGAATGGTACGTTTCTTCGTGGAAGGGCTGCGCAGCGATTCGTTAATGATTGGGAACATTCGTGTATCTCAAATGCTTTCACTTTTCCTTGTTTTTGTCGGTGTAATGGGTATTTTGGGACTATGGCATCGTTTGTTTAAAAATATATGGCCATTTAAAAAGCAGAAACCGGCCGTAATTTTTGATTTGGATGGTACATTGGTAGATACGAAAGAACTAATTTATAAATCTTTTCTTCATACTTTTGAAAAATATAAGCCGGGTTATCAATTAAGCGAGAAAGAACTACAGTCTTTTTTAGGTCCATCTTTAAAAAGTTCTTTTCTTCGCTATTTTGAAGAAGATCAAATTGATGAAATCATAGCATATTATCGTGAATTCAATCATGCATATCATGATAAATATATAAGGGAAGTACCTAATGTAGCAGAAACTTTACAGTATTTAAAAGAAAATGGCTATCCTTTGGCAGTTATGTCAAATAAGTTAAGTGATATTGTGAAAATGGGACTGCAGCGTTTTAGACTTGAAGATTATTTTGAAGTCATTCTTGGGGGAGAAGAAATTAGTGAATCAAAACCTAGTCCACAGGGGATTTTAGAAGCATGTGAGAAACTGCATATGCCTCATGATAATGTGATCTATATTGGAGATTCACCAACAGATATTCAGGCATGTAAAAATATGGCTGCTTTTTCCGTAGCATTTGTATTAGAAGAAAGCCGAAAAGAAGAAATGGAAAGGGAAAAACCATGTGCCTTGATTCGTGATATGAAAGAATTAATTACGCTTGTAAAGGAGGATAAAGAATGGAGCGACAATACGATTTAGTTATCATAGGTGCAGGTCCTGCTGGAATGACGGCAGCGATTTACGCTAGTCGAGCCGGACTAAAAACAGCAATGTTAGAAATGGGAGCACCAGGAGGAAAATTAATTAAAACATATGAAATTAGCAACTGGCCAGGAATCAAAGGTACCAATGGTGCAAAACTTGCGAATGATATGTTTGAACATTCCACTCATTTTGGTGCAGAATACTTATATGGAAATGTTATAAAAGTAGAAGATGGAGAAGAATATAAAACGATTATTTGTGAAGATGGCACAGAATATAAAGCAAAAGCGGTAATTGTAGCTACAGGTACAAAAGAGCGCATGATGAATATTCCAGGAGAAGAAGAAAATGTTGGACGTGGTGTTTCTTATTGTGCCGTATGTGATGGAGCCTTCTTTCGAAATCAGGAAATTGTAGTCATCGGAGGAGGAAACTCTGCTTTGGAAGAAGCTTTGTATTTAAGTGAAATTGCCAGCAAGGTATATGTCGTTATTCGACGAGATGTATTTAGAGCAGATGAAATCGTGCAGAAAGCAGTTGAAGAGAATGAAAAAATCGAAGTGATTCGAAAACATGTACCACTTCGTGTAGTGGATGATGGAAACCGTGTTACAGGTATTGTTCTTCAAAATGTGGATACGAAAGAAGAAATGACAGTAGAAACACATGGTATTTTCCCATATATTGGCTTAGATCCAGCTACTTCTTTCTTGGAAGGATTGGATGTTTTAGATACCTATGGATATATGGTAGTTGATGAAAACTGTGAAACTAAAGTAAAAGGTATTTATGGAGCAGGAGATGTTATTCATAAAAACTTACGTCAGGTTGTTACCGCAACAAATGATGGGGCAATTGCAGCACAGCATGCTTTCCATCAAATAAAAAAACTATAAAAATAAAAAAAGATTCTATACATATCGTATGTTCTCATATGATGTATAGAATTTTTTTAATTACTTTTGTTGATGATGAAGACGATATTGATAAGGGGTTTCCTTATAATATTCCTTAAAAAAGAAAATAAATGATTTAATACTGGAAAAGCCGTATTCATAGGCAATATCCTGCATGCTTTTTTTAGAATATACGACATCATTGATACTGGAGTTTAAACGATAGTTGGTAAGATAGGTTTTAAAATTAACACCGAACAAAGATTTGAAAAGACGACTTACATATTCTGCATTCAAATGAAAAGTTTGCGCAAAATCACTGAGCGATATATCATGCTTATAATTCGTTTCTATATAATCCAGCATGTCGTGTTGTAATTTCTGGTTGCTTATATAGCTTTTATCAACTTCTTTTATTTGATAATTTGTAACCAGGATATGAAGAAGCATATACACGTATGCATCAATTTTTAGTTTATCATATTCTTTTGGAGATATAAGAGATTGGTAAAAAAAGTCAAATATCTCAAAAAACATGGGATGATAAGGTTTGTCATAAATATCGAATACAAGATCATCTATAGATGGAATAGCCTTTTTTAAAAAATCATAGGGAATAATGAGCAGTAAGACCTCAGTATCTGTAACATTGTCAGATTCGAACTGATGAATTTGTGCACTATTAACAAAAATAAAGTCACCTTCCTTTAACATACGTGTTTTCGTTTGAATCGTTAATTTGGCAGATCCTTTTCTTATATATGAAAATTCAATGCTTCGATGCCAGTGAGGAGGGATACAGGGTGTATCTATAGGATAGTTTGAAGCTTTCATTGTTTCTGCATTAATGAGTGCAATCATGACATCCTGATTAGGGTTTGGTTTAATTACTTCATAAGTTGATTTCATATTATCTTTCCTCTCTTTTCATATAATGGGAATTTAAAGTAAATAAAAACGTTTTCAATATATAGATTATATCAAAAAAAGGTAATTTTTAAATCAAATTAAGTACACAAATTGAAAAAAGAAAGATATATAATAATTGTTGTAAACGAATACATTCATAAAGGAAAAGGAGTTATATAAAATGGAAAGCGGTTTTAATAAAAGAAATGCAATTCTTATTTCGATTGTTTGTTTAAGCTGTATGCTGATTGGCTCTTTTTATGATTACCAAATTTCAGCTGCACTGTTTAATACAGATAACTGGTTTGGCATTATTGGGGCAGCCTATGGACAGCTAAGCGTATCTTTAGGACTTATTTTAAGCAGTGTTTTACTCGTTTCAATTATGGAAAAAAGAGTATGTTTAAAAAGTGTGTTACAGGGAATTGCTGTTGTATTTATGTGTCTACTTGGGGCAATACAAATGTGGATGGAACCAATGATGTATGTACCGGGTATGAATATGGTGTTAAATACGATTATAAATCTTGTGATAATTACAGGAAGTGGCTACGTGCTGTTGCGCTATACCAAAGGCAGAGATAAAAAAGAAGTGATGCGAATTATTAAGTTTATCGTATTCGTTATTTTCGCACAGTTAATTTTGATTAATATTATTAAGCCACTTGCAGCAAGACCTAGAATGCGAATGCTGGAGATTACACCTCAGGCACATTTTCAAAACTGGTGGGAATTTGGCACTGTACAAAAAACACAGCTAATGGCAGCACTTGGTATAGCGAGTGAAGAATTTAAATCCTTTCCAAGTGGACATACGGGAAGTGCAGCAGTGTTATTAGCATTCTCTGTATTACCTTTGCTGCATCAGGATAGTAAAAAAGCAAAACAGTGGTTCTGGATTGCTGTTGCAGTGACAATTCTAGTTGCTTTTTCAAGAATTATTATGGGAGCACATTTCTTAAGTGACGTCACAATGGGATTTAGTGTGTCTTTCCTATGTAGCTTTGTTGGTTATAAAATATTCTTTAAGGAAAGGAAGGTAAAATAAAATGAATTATATTTTAGGATTGGATGTTGGAGGAAGTGCAATTAAATATGCACTTATGGATAAAGAAGCAAACTTTATAGAAAATGGGATGATACCTACCCCTTTGGATACAAAAGAGCATTTTATAGAAGCGATTGTTTCCATTTACAATAAGTATGAAGATAAAGTCGAAGGTCTTGCAATCAGTATGCCGGGAAATATAGATAGTGATAGTGGACATATTGATACACCGGGTGCACTACTTTTTAATCATAATACCAATATTTTTGATTCTATTCACGAAAAAATTCCAAATATAAAGATTTCTGTACAAAATGATGGAAAGTGTGCTGCATTGGCAGAACTATGGATGGGAAATTTAAAAGGTGTAAAAAATGGAGCGGTACTTGTATTAGGATCAGGAATTGGTGGAGGTCTTATTGCGAATAAAGAATTGCTTACAGGAAATCATTTTTTTGCAGGAGAGTTATCGTATTTGATTGAAAATCCTGAAAGTGTTGGCTTTGAAAATGTATTTGCTATGCATGGAGGAACCGGTGCTTTATGTATGAGAACAGCTGCTTTAAAAGGATTAAAAGCAGAAGATGTTGATGGAAAACAGGTGTTTGAATGGATCAAGCAGCAAGATAAAGATGCATTAGAAGCATTTGATCATATGACAACCCATTTGGCCACACAGATTTTTAATATTCAATGTTTTATTGATCCAGAAGTTGTATGTATTGGTGGAGGCGTGTCAAAACAGCCTTTGGTTGTGGAAAAAATTAATGAAAAACTGAATAAAATTTATGAAAAAATGCCATTTCCTACGCCACGAGTAAAAGTTACAACTTGTAAATACAACAATGACTCTAATTTAATAGGTGCACTTTATAATTATATACAACATGATAAAGGGGAATAAGTTATGACAAGAAAATATGATATACGATTATTAGAAAAACTAAAAGAAAGAGAAGGAAAAGGAAACTATAAAGGACAGGAATTGATCATTAAGCGTTTACCAGACTGTGATGAAGATGGGGCAATGGATCCTAGACTTTTTGAAGATCAAAAAAAGATGTTAAAGATGTTGAAAATCATGCCAATGTTTATGGTGAAGAAAATGATGAAAGTAGATTCAGAACATATTGATAATTTGAGAGAAATGTTCAATGGAATTAAATCTGTACCGGTAGTTACCAGTGAGATTACAACAAAAAAACATGAAGTAGAAACTGCCAGGGGAATCACGTGTGATGTTTATCAGTATACAAATGAAAAAACAACAAAAGAATCACCTGTTTTATATTACATTCATGGTGGTGGATTTTTTGGAGGACATCATGGTGTTGTCGAAGAATCTTTAAAACTGATGGTAGAGAAATTTGGTTTTACGATTTTTTCTGTAGATTATCGTTTGGCTCCTGAACATCCTTATCCAAATGGCCATGAAGATGTCTATGCGGTATTAAAATGGATTTATCAAAACGGGGAAATGTTAAATATTAATCCTGAAAAAATTTGTGTAGCTGGAGATTCCGCAGGAGGAAATCTAACACAATATTGTTCAACAAGGGATAGAGAAGATAAAACCAATATGGTAAAAGCACAGCTGTTATTATACCCAACACTAAATATGTGTAGAGTTGAGGATGAATTTTTCAAATGGGATATCTCTTTGTATCCTATGATACCATCACAGAAAAAAGGATTAAGCAAGATGTTAAAGATGTTTGGTGGAATGACAGGGGGATTGGAACCTTTATTAAAATGTAAGAAAGAAGATGTATGTGGTCCTTATTTAAACCCATATACAAGAAAAGATCCTGAAAACAATCCGCCAACATTTGTAACGGCTGGAGAACATGATTATCTTAAAGTAGAAACTTTGGCATGGGCTGCAAAGCTTCATAAAGCTGGAGTAGAAACAAAAGCCATCGTTTATAACGGTCTAGGGCATGCCTACTTTGATAACTGCGGAGTATTGCCGCAAACAGAAGACTGTATAGAAGAAATGGGAAAATTTATTATAGAACATACAAAATTGAAAGGAAGCAGATAGTATGACTATTCGATTTGAATATGATGGATTACCAATTATTAAAACAACAAGCGGAGAGTTAAAGGGATACAAATATGATGGAATTTATACGTATAAAGGAATCCCTTATGCACATGCGAAAAGATGGCAAATGGCTGAATTATCTTCTTGGGATGGTGTATTTGATGCGACGAATTATGGACGTGTAGCACCTTTGATGATGCAGGATAATCCAAAAGGAGAAATGAAGTGTCCACATATGTACTGGCCACAAGATGAAGATTGTTTATCTTTAAATATATGGACAAAGGATGTAAATAAAAAGAAACCGGTTATGGTATGGATTCATGGAGGAGGTTATTTTGCGGGTTCTTCTATTGAACAGCTTGCATACGATGGGGCAAATATTGCGAAGGAAGATTGTGTTTGTGTATCTTTGAATCATCGTTTGAATATTCTTGGGTTTCTTGATTTAGAGCCGTTTGGAGAAAAATACAAGAATTCTGCAAATGCAGGACTGGATGATATTGTTAAGGCACTCACATGGATTCATAACAATATCGAAGCCTTTGGCGGAGATCCGGATAATGTTACTTTATTTGGACAATCTGGTGGTGGAATGAAAATTAGTTTATTGATGCAGATTCCTGCAGCAGAAGGGTTATTCCACAAAGCTATCATGATGTCTGGAATTGGTGGAAACTTTATGCCTCCATGTCCAAGAGAAAATGGAGATGGAACCTTAATCGTTACCAAAATGCTGGAAAAACTTGGATTAAGCGTAAACGATATAGACAAACTTGAAACAATGCCATATCAGCAGGTATTTATGGCTTATGGACAGGCTATGCCGGAAGTTGTGAAAATGGGAGGATATGTAGGAAACAATCCACGTATTGATGATTACTGTTTAGGGGAAGGAAATATGAGTGAATTTACGAATCAGTCAAAAAATACACCGGTAATCATTGGTTCTGTATTTGGGGAATTTGGTGGATTTATGCCTCTTCCATTCGCAAAACATGAAGTATCAGATGAAATAGTAAAACATGCATTAGAAGAAAGATTTAAAGAAAATACAGACGAATTGATTTCTTTGTTTAAAGAAGCATATCCAAATAATGCGATTGCAGACTTACTTGTTATTGACACCTTATTTAGACCATTAAACAATCAATTTACAAAAGATAAAGCAGCTTTAAAACAAGCACCTGTATACAATTATTTATTTAATGTGGACTTCCCATTTGATGGAGGAAGTGCTGCATGGCATTGCAGTGACATTCCTTATTTCTTTGGAAATATTGAAAAAGCACCTTATACAAACAGCATTCCTTATGCAGAAAAACTGCAAAGTGAAATGTTTGGGGCATTTTTGGCATTTGCGAAAACAGGAGATCCAAATCATGATGGTATGAAGTACTGGGACCCATCTACAGAAACACAAGTTCATACGATGCTGTTTGGTAAAGATACGCATCAGGAAATTAATCATGATGAAAAACTGATGGCAAAATTAAAAGAGGTATTACCTGAATTAACAGCGGACATGTTAATGACAATGATGGATGATATGAATATTCAGCATTAAGAAAGCAAGCAGAAGACAATAAGTGAGGTTCTTCTGCTTTTTTTAAAATATTTTCACTTAATTTTGTATTCTTATGGATTCATTTCGTAATGAATTATGAAGAGGTGGAGAATATGAAGAAAAGTTATCAGGATATTGAAGAAATGATTTATTATTTAGGAAAACTGTGTAGGGAAAAAGCAATTTTACAGTGTGGAGAAGAAGAACAGGTTTATGATGAGGGGACAAATTTGTCAAAAGAAATACGAGAAATTTTAGTAAACTTAACATTATTTCAATGTCAAATCCTTTTAAATGATTATTTCGTTCCTATTAATAAAAACTGGTGGAAAGGAATTTATGAGAAACCATATTATGAACAGCAGAAAAACATTGCGGTGCATGCATTCTATCGTTGCTTAAATACTTAAAAAATGATATTATAAAATATGTAGGATGTATATAGTAAGCGATTACTAAACCCTAATAAATACTTTTTAAATAGTATCGTTAGCAAGAGGAGGATATACATATGTTGAAAGGTATTGCGGCATCTGCCGGTATTTCTATCGCAAAGGCTTATAAGCTGGAATCACCAAAAGTTGAAATTGTAAAAAAAGAAGGAGACCCAGCAAAAGAAGTTGAAAAGTTCAATGCAGCTTTGGAAAAAACAAAAACAGATATTGAAGGAGTAAAAGAAAGAGCTTCTGAAAGATTATCTGCTGAAGAACTAGCTGTATTTGATGCACATTTAATGATGGCAGGAGATCCTGAATTTGCTGCTCAGATCATTGCAATGATTGAAAATGATAAAGTAAATGCTGAATTTGCTGCTGATACAGTTGCATCTCAGATGGTAGCAATGTTTGAATCTATGGATAATGACTACTTTAGAGAACGTGCTGCAGATATTAAAGATGTTACCTATCGTTTAAAATGCAATCTTTTAGGATTGACAATTCCTGATTTAACAAGCATTAATGAGGATTCTATCATTGTTGCTTACGATTTGACTCCATCAGATACAGCACAGTTAAATCACTTTGTAAAAGGTTTTGCGACTTCTATTGGTGGAAAAACAAGTCACTCTGCAATTATGGCAAACTCTTTGGAAATTCCTGCAGTAGTAGGTTGTGGAGATATTATGTCAGCTGTAAATCATGGGGATACAATGATTTTGGATGCTGTAGAAGGAAATGTAATTATTAATCCAACAGAAGAAGAAATTAAAGAATATGAAGCAAAAGCAAAAGCATTTGCGGAAGAAAAAGAAGCATTAAAAGTATTGGTAAATGCAAAATCTGTTACAAAAGATGGACATGAAGTAGAACTTGCTGGAAACATTGGTGGATTTAAAGATGTTGAAGGTGTATTGAAAAATGGTGGAGAAGGAGTTGGATTGTTCCGTACAGAATTCTTGTATATGGATAATGATCACTTCCCAACAGAAGAAGAACAGTTTGAAGCTTATAAAGCAGTATTAGAAGGAATGGGTGGAAAACGTGTTGTTGTTCGTACACTAGATATTGGTGGAGACAAAAAATTAAAATACTTCACATTCCCAGAAGAAATGAATCCATTCTTAGGATATCGTGCAATCCGTTTATGTTTGGATAGAACAGATATTTTCCGTACACAGCTTCGTGCGTTGATTCGTGCTTCTGTATATGGTAAATTATGCATCATGTTCCCAATGATTGCGACAGTAAAAGAATTCTGTGATGCAAAAGCTATTTATGAAGAAGAAAAAGCGAAATTAATTGCAGAAGGTGTAAAAGTTGCGGATGATATTCAGGTAGGTATGATGGTTGAAATTCCAGCTGCTGCAGTAAATGCAGATAACTTTGCTAAACATGCGGATTTCTTCTCAATTGGAACAAATGACTTGATTCAGTATTCTATGGCAGCGGATCGTATGAGTGAAAATGTATCTTACTTATATCAGCCATATAACCCATCTGTACTTCGTCTAATTAAAATGACAATTGATGGTGCTCATAAAGAAGGTAAATGGGCTGGTATGTGTGGAGCAATGGCTGGAGAAGAAAATGCAGTTCCTATTTTATTGGGTTTAGGATTAGATGAATTCTCAATGTCAGCTACACAGATTTTAAATGCTCGTAAAATGGTAAATTCTTTAAGCAAAGCAGAAATGGAAAAACTTGCTGAAGAAGCTGTATCATTGTCTACTGCTGAAGAAGTTCTTGAATTAGTAAAAAACAGAGTTTCTAAATAGTAGAGAAAATTATAGAAATTAAGAAGGAGGAAGTTTGTATTCTTCCTTCTTTTATCATTTTTTGTATATAGTGGGTTAGGTATGGTAAAATACAAGAAGGATAAAGAATGGAGAAAATATTATGGAATCTATGGAACAATTGCAAAAAAGATTAAATTCCTCTAGTATGTATCTACAGAGCAATGATATGAAAGTGGTAGAAGTAAAAGAAGGGTATGCAAAAGTAGAAATGCGTATAGATGAGCATATTTTGAATATACATGGGTTTGTTCATGGTGGGGCTTTATTCTCCTTAGCAGATACTGCAGCAGGAGCCGCAAGCTTTACAAGTGGAAGAGACAGTGTAACATTATCTGGTACGATAAATTATATAAAGCCAGGAAAAGGTGGAAAACTTATAGGAATTGCACAGAAAATTTCAGCTGGTAGAACAACAGGAGTATATGAAGTATTTATTTTTAATGATGAAGATGTTTTATTATCTAGGGCAACATTTACGATGTTTTTCTTAGATGGAGATCGCTATCGTAATTCACAAAAAAGTATAGACAAAAAAGACAATAAATAGTATCATATACTAGTATATGATAATGCAGGAGTGGTGGAACGGCAGACACGCTGTCTTCAGGCGGCAGTGCGAGCAATCGCGTGAGAGTTCAAATCTCTTCTCCTGCACCAAATATGTATTATAACGGCTCTATATCGGCCGTTTTTTTTTATTTATAAAGTATTCAAAATGTAACAATAAAGTGCATAGAAGAAAGTACGTTTCAATAGATTACTTGTGAAAAATAACACCGTTTTCATTAGTGAATCAAAAGTTTTTAAGCAAATTAATAGAAAATAAGGTAAAAAGATGATATATTAAATTATTTTTTATATGAAATTGGCTCATTTTTGTTATTTTTTTTAACAAATTGAGGTAAAAATTTAAGAAGAGTATAGACAGCTTCACTTGTGAAATATATAATTAGTAATGTAAAGACGAGGAGGGAAGTAATGAATAAGAATATTGGAGAACTGATAAAACAAAAGCGTACGGAAAATAAGATGACACTTAAGGATATTAGTGAAGCAACCGATTTATCCATTGGATTTTTATCACAGCTGGAACGAGGATTAACATCAATTGCTCAAGACACATTAAAAAAAGTCGCAAAGGCATTAAATGTAGAAATGACTTACTTCATGGATCAGCCAAAATCAAAAGAAAAAGTAGTGCTAAGAAGCTACGAAAAAGAAATTCTTAGAATTGAGGGTGGTTCCATCATTGAATATTTAATGACAAATATGGTTACCCAGGCTGAAATGTTACCAAAACTGGTAGAAATCCTTCCGCAGAAAGAAGTAGAAGAATCTTTAACATATTCTCATGAAGGAGAGGAATTCGTTTATGTTTTAGAGGGGATTTTAACTTTGAAGGTTGAAAACGAAGTTTATGATCTATATCCTGGCGATTGTGCACATTATCTTTCTACAAGAGCGCATAACTGGAGTAATCAGACAAACAAGGTTGTAAAATTCATTACGATTAATACCCCAAACCTTTTTAAAGAAACAGGAGAGACGATATGAAAGAGCCTACCATAGTGAATATTCAGAAATATTCTGTACATGACGGAGATGGCATTCGTACAACAGTTTTCTTCAAAGGGTGTTTGTTGAACTGCTGGTGGTGTCACAATCCAGAAAGTCAGAAATATACCCCTGAATTAATGTTTACAAAAGAAAAGTGTACGGGATGTGGATATTGCGAGAAAGCATGTACACATGATGCTATTACAGTGGAAAGTGATGGAATAGCCCACACAGATCCTTCAAAATGTGTATTGTGTGCAGATTGTTTAGATTATTGTGTTCAAAATAATCGTGAAATTGTAGGGAAAACTTACAGCATTAAAGAATTGATGAAAATCATCAATAAAGATGCTCACTTTTATGAAGAAAGTGGCGGTGGAGTAACTTTATCAGGTGGAGAAGTTATGACACAGGATATGGAATATCTGGAAGAATTATGCAAAGCATTAAAAGAAAAAGATTATAATATCGCAATTGATACCTGTGGTTATGCACCAAAAGAAAATTATGAGCGATTATTGCCATATGTTGATACATTCTTATATGATATCAAAACATTAGATGATGAAGTACATCAGAAGTATATGGGAAAATCAAATGATTTAATTTTACGTAATTTGGAATTTTTAGCTGATAACAATGCTAATATCAATATTCGAATTCCGGTTGTAGAACCTGTAAACAGTGATGAAGAAACAATGATGGATATTATCAAATATCTAAAAGAAAGAATCGGAATTGTAAAGGTAAATTTATTGCCATATCACAATACGGGAAGCAGTAAGTATGAAAAGCTGGGGCGTGAATATCCAGCAAAAGATTTAAAAGTGCCTAGCAAAGAGCATATGGAAAAGCTGAAAGTTCTATTTGAGGAACATGGTTTCAAACAGGTGAAGATAGGAGGATAAACAATGGAACTTAGAGGAATGAATGATCGTATCAAAAAGCTTAGACTTCAAAGTGAAGAAACTACACCACACATTTTTATGGAACGTGCAATGTTGATGACAGATGCTTATAAAAAATACGAAGGTGAAGTATCAATTCCAGAACTTCGTGCACTTTCTATGAAAGAAATTTTCTCACGTAAAACAATCACAATTGAAGATGGAGAATTGATTGTTGGGGATAAAGGGGCTGGTCCACAGTCTACACCAACATTCCCAGAGTTATGCTGTCATACTTTGGAAGATATGAAGGTTATGAATGATCGTGAACTAATTTGTTTTAAAGTTAGCGATCAGGATTTAAAACAGCAGGAAGAAGTTATTATTCCATTCTGGGAAAAACGCTCTATCCGTCATAAAATTATTAACTCTATGTCTCAGGAATGGAGAGATTGCTATGAAGCAGGTATCTTCACTGAATTTATGGAACAGCGTGGTCCAGGGCATACAGTAGGTTCTGAAAAAATTTATGCAAAAGGTTTCTTAGATTATCAAAATGATATCAAAAAAGCATTGGATTCTATTGATTATTTAAATGATCCAGAAGCAATCGAAAAAAGAGATGAACTTCGTGGTATGAGCATCATGTGTGATGCAATTATGATTCTTGGTGAACGTTATGCAAAATTAGCTAGAGAAATGGCTGAAAAAGAAACAGATTCAGCTCGTAAAGAAGAATTGTTACAGATTGCGGCAAACTGTGATGTAGTACCTGCACATAAACCACAGACATACTGGCAGGCTATTCAGATGTACTGGTTTGTACATTTAGGGGTTACAACAGAATTAAACCCATGGGATGCTTATTCTCCAGGACGTTTGGATCAGCATTTAAATCCATTCTATGAAGCAGATATCGAAGCTGGACGTTTGGATAAAACAAAAGCAAAAGAATTGTTAGAATGTCTATGGGTTAAATTTAACAACCAGCCAGCTCCTCCAAAAGTAGGTATCACTTTAAAAGAATCTTCAACATATACTGACTTTGCTAATATCAACACTGGTGGTATTACAGCAGATGGAGAAGATGGAGTTAACGATGTATCTTATTTGATTTTGGATGTAATGGATGAAATGAAATTATTACAGCCATCAAGTAATGTACAGATTTCTAAGAAAACACCAATGAAGTTCTTAAAAAGAGCTTGTGAAATTAGCCGTAAAGGTTGGGGACAGCCTGCCTTCTATAACACAGAAGCAATTATTCAGGAATTATTGAACGCAGGAAAATCTATTGAAGATGCTCGTCGTGGTGGAACATCTGGATGTGTTGAAACAGGTGCATTTGGACGTGAAGCTTACATCCTTCAGGGATATTTCAACCTTCCAAAAATTTTGGAAATTACAATGCACAATGGATTTGATCCAGTTGGTGGAAAACAGTTAGGTCTAAAACTTGGTAATGCAGAAGATTTCAAAACATATGATGAATTATTTGATGCATATAAGAAACAGATTGAATATTTTGCAGATATAAAAGTAAAAGGTAGCAACATGATTACTCGTATTTATGCAAAATATATGCCAGCTCCATTCTTGTCAATTATTACTGATGATTGTATTTCAAGTGGAAAAGATTACAATGCTGGTGGTGCTAGATACAATACAAACTATTTACAGGGTGTTGGTATCGGTACAATTACAGACTCTCTTGCTGCAATTAAATATAATGTATATGATGAAAAGAAATTTACAATGGCAGAATTGATGCGTGCAATGGATGCTAACTTTGAAGGGGAAGAAAATGCATTGATTTATAACCTTGTATCTCGTAAAACTCCAAAATATGGAAACGATGATGACTATGCAGATTCTATTATGAAGGAAGTATTCACATTCTATAAAGATACAATTACAGGACGTCCGAACATGCGTAATGGACAGTGGAGAATCAATATGCTTCCAACTACATGTCATGTTTATTTCGGTGAAGTTATGCTTGCTTCTCCAAATGGACGTAAAGCACACAAACCAGTTAGTGAAGGTATTTCTCCAGAAAAAGCTGCAGACGTTCATGGACCAACTTCCGTTATCCGCTCAGCTAGTAAAATGGATCACCTTTCTACAGGTGGAACATTGTTGAACCAGAAATTTACTCCTGCTGTAGTTGCTGGAGAAGAAGGTTTAACAAATATGGCAAATCTAATTCGTTCTTACTTTAATATGGATGGACATCATATTCAGTTCAACGTTATCGATCGTGAAACATTAATTAAAGCACAGCAGAATCCTGCAGAATATCGTGATTTGATCGTACGTGTAGCTGGATATTCTGATCACTTCCGTAATTTAAGCAAAGAATTACAGGATGAAATTATTAACCGTACAGAACAAAGTTTTGACTAATTTGAAAGGAACATAGATTATGAGTAAAAAGATTGGGTTTATCGGTAGTGGAAATATGGGAGGTGCTATGATCGGTGGGATCATCAAAGCTTCCCTAACTGCTAAAGAAAATATTTATGTATCAGATATTAATGAAGCAAGTCTTAATAAAATGAAAGAAAGCTATGGGGTAAATACAACAACAGATAATGCTGAATTAGCTAAAGAATGTGATATTATCGTATTATCTGTAAAACCTTTCCTTTATCCAGTAGTTATCAATCAGATTAAGGATGTTGTAAAAGAAGATGTAATTATCGTTGTTATAGCGGCTGGACAGTCTTCAGCAGCAGTAGCAGAACTATTTGGAAAAGAAATTAAAGTTGTTAAAACAATGCCAAATACACCTGCACTAGTTGGAGAAGGTATGGCTGCAATCGCACCAGCTAAAAATGTATCAAAAGAAGAAACAGAAGAAATTGTCGCAATCTTCAACAGTTTTGGTAAATGCGAAATCGTACCTGAACATTTGATGGATGCAGTAACAGCTGTTAGTGGATCTTCACCTGCCTATGTATATATGCTGATTGAAGCTATGGCTGATGCAGCTGTAGTTGAAGGTATGCCTAGACCTCAGGCTTACAAATTTGCAGCACAGTCTGTACTAGGAAGTGCAAAAATGGTTCTTGAAACAGGAAAACATCCAGGGGAATTGAAAGATATGGTTTGTTCTCCAGGAGGAACTACAATTGCTGCAGTAGCAAAATTGGAAGAAACAGGTTTTCGTTCAAGCATTATGCAGGGAATGAAAGCTTGTGCTGATAAATCTAGAGAAATGTCTAAATAGAACTCATTTAATTTAAAAGAAGAATTTATTGAAAGATAGAGAGATGGTTATGAATATTACTACTATTATTATTACATTATTAGTTATTTTATTAGTTGGATATGCTGCATTCTTTGCATACGACTTATTTAAACATAAAGATGAATTTGAAAAAGAAACAAACTTCTGGATAACTGGTGTTATTGGGGCAATCGTTAACTTCTTTGATCCACTTGGAATTGGAGCATTTGCACCGCAGACAGCTTTATTGAAATTTACAAAACAAACAAGAGATAAACTGATTCCAGGAACAATGAATGTTGCCAATACAATTCCAGTATTATTACAGGCATTGATTTTCACAACTATTGTAAAAGTTGAAGCTTTAACATTGGTTGTTATGTTGGTAGCAGCTATGCTGGGAGCTATTTTGGGAGCTGGTGTAATTTCTCGCATGTCTGAAAAGAAAATTCGTTTGGTAATGGGATTTGCATTGGCTTGTACAGCTTTGATTATGTTAGCTAGTTTATTAGGATTATTCCCAATCGGTGGTACTGCTATTGGACTTTCTGGAGTTAAACTTGTATTTGCAGGAATCGTAAACTTTGTGTTAGGTGCTTTAATGACTGCTGGTGTTGGCTTATACAATCCATGTATGGTACTTGTTTATATGTTAGGTATGTCACCAGATGTAGCATTCCCTATCATGATGGGTTCATGTGCATTCTTGATGCCACCTGCTTCTGTAAAATTCATTAAAGAAGGAGCATATAACCGTAAATCTGCATTATCTATGTGTATTTTTGGTTCTATTGCGACTTTAGTAGCTTCTATTTTGATTAAATCACTTCCACTTGATGTATTGAAATGGATCGTTGTATGTGTTACAGTTTACACATCAACAGTAATGCTTCGTGCAGGTTTAGCGAAAGTAAAAGGGGCAAATAATTAAATTAAAGATAGAGATTAGAACATGATTGATTCTAATCTCTTTTTTTCAATTTTCTAACCTCATTGATTTTATTTATAGAAATGCAGAAGTAAATAAATTGACGTAAAAATATAGCATCATTATAATAATATGGAAATAGAAAGAGGGTATAACAGATGAAAAAAATATATACAGCATCGTTTATTTATTTTTTACTGGCGATGGCAGGAGGTGTTTTTTATAGAGAATTTACAAAGATATTTAACTTTACAGGAATAACAACATTATCTTATGTGCATGTACATTTCCTGGTATTAGGTACTTTCTTGTTTCTTTTGTTGTTAGTATTAACTAAAAACTTTTCTATACTAGACAGTAAATGGTTTTCACGTTTCTTTATAGTATATAATATTGGTCTTCCTGTAATGGTTGGTATGTTTATTTTAAGAGGAATCTTGCAAGTCACAGGAAGTGGAATAACAAGTGGAATGAATGGGATGATTGCAGGAATTGGCGGAGTTTCCCATATACTTTTATTTGTAGCATTGTGTATGCTGTTTGCATCTATCAAACAGGCAATCAAAGAAGCAAAATAATTATGTTGGAAAAATAAAATATAGATCTACTAAATTCGTAGTATTTCAATAGCACCCATTTGGGTGCTTTATTTGTAGTAGATTTAACGAAAAAAATCAAGAGGTTATATATGAAATCTATTGTGTTCATTATGGGGAAATGGTATATATTAAGTAGAATGATACAAAAAGATGTTTACAAAAAAGTAAGAAACTAATATAGATTAAGGATTGTGGTAAAATAATCCTTAAACATAAATATAGCAGGAGATGATAACCATGGTTTTGTTTCTGTTATACGTTAAATCTTTCAGTGTTTAACAGTTATCTTTTCACATTAAAAAATAAAAGGAGTGAAAATCATGAATAAATAAAACCTAAGAAAGTTTAAAGAAAGTGGAGAAAAATATTCTATTTCAAAGAGTTTTGCACAGTCTTACAATAGAGGAAGATTATTAATTGCAGGAATTCTCGCCTTGCTTATTTTAATTTTGTGTCTATAATATGTAAAAAATTCTTTTTAAAAAATGGTTCCAAAATCACATGCTATTTTGGAGCCACTTTTTCTTGTGGTACGCTAAGCATGGCATACATCTAGGTGGTGAAAGTCCACTGTGGGGGCGTTCATCGCAACCGCCAACCACTAGCCAAAGTCAAGGGTGTCCATCGTGAGGTGGAATCTGAAGGAAGACAGAGGCAAAACTCCGGTCTGAGGAATACGAATCACATCAGGCATATCATGGGGATGAGTGTGCCAAACAACACAAAGTCCAAAAGAGTTGCGGATAAAACTGTGATATGTAAATGTGGCAGATATATGGAGGGAAAGAGGTATGACCTTATCTTGGGAGGTCTTGCAGAGGAAAAAAAAACCTAGTAACAACGAACTGCAAGAAGTCAGCAGACGTCATAGTAGCGAGGAAATTCCTGTAATGGGAATGGAGTGAAGGACAGAACAGATTTAGCAGTTATTGAAAATGAAATTGAAGGTATGTACGAAACCACGAAACAGTGAACAGACTAGGACCATGAGTAGACAAAGAACGGATGAAAGTGGAAGTCAGTGCATACATAGCGAAGAAATGGAGATAACGGAATATGAAAACAGAGGAAAGATTATTGGAACAGATGTTACATTTTACAAATCTGCAAACTGCATATGAGCGTGTAGTAAAGAATAAAGGTGCAGTAGGAATAGATGGAGTGGAATATACAGAGCTGGGAGCGTATTTGGGGAAATACGGGAAGGAAATAAAAGAACAGATACGTAACAAAAAGTATAAACCACAACCAGTAAAACGAGTAGAGATTCCAAAAGCAGATGGAGGAGTAAGAAATCTAGGAATACCAACAGTAGTAGACAGATTTATCCAGCAAGCAATCCTGCAGGTGCTCACACCAATTTATGAACCTAAATTCCATGAACATAGCTATGGTTTTCGACCAAAGAAATGTTGCGAGATGGCAATTATCAAGGTGCTGGAGTATATGAACGATGGCTTTCACTGGATAGTAGACATAGATTTAGAGAAGTTCTTTGACAATGTAAATCATGACAAGCTGATTACGTTAATCATGAAAGATGTGAAGGATGGAGAAATCGTATCTCTGATTAGGAAATATCTAAAAAGTGGAATCATGATAAATGATGAATATCGAGAATCCGTCATAGGAACACCACAGGGAGGAAATCTGTCTCCGTTATTGAGTAATATTATGTTGAACGAGCTTGATAAAGAACTGGAGGCAAGAGGACTGAATTTTGTGAGGTATGCGGATGACTGCATTATCTTGGTAGGAAGTTCAAAGGCAGCAGATAGAGTCATGGAGAATGTGTTCAAATTTATAGAAAAGAAATTAGGATTAAAAGTAAACATGACTAAAAGCAAAGTATCAAAGCCGAATGAAATAAAATATCTGGGATTTGGATTCTATAAAGACCTAACAGATGGATTATGGAAAGCAAAGCCACATGAAAAGGCGATACAGAAGCTGAAAATGAAATTAAAAAAGCTGACACAGAGAAGCTGGTCAGTGGAAATGGACTACCGGTTAGGTAAGATAAAACAGTGTATCGTAGGATGGGTAAATTATTTTAGAATAGGAAACTTCAGAGAGATATGTCGAGAAATAGATAGAAACATACGGTTTCGTATCCGGATGTGCATATGGAAGCAATGGAAAAGAATAAGAACGAAACATCATGCATTAAAACGATTAGGAATAGAAGAATGGAAAAGCAGGTCATGGTCAAACAGCCGAAAGGGCTATGCAAGATGTGCAAGCACATTTTTAAAAGTGGCAATATCCAATAAGATACTAAAGAAAAGAGGTCTAACATCCATGTTAGACCAATATCAGAAAATACATATTCTAGTATAAATCTGAACCGCCGTGTGCCGAACGGCATGCACGGTGGTGTGAGAGGACAGTAATTGAACTAATCAATTACTTCCTACTCGATTATTTGTTAAATTTTTTATCTTTCAAAAAAAGTATTATCATGATCTTTTATACTTGCTTATTCTTTTTGATATGCCATAGATAAAAGATGGCTAAAAGAGCACAAAACAACTCACAAACAGGGAAAGCTAGCCATATACCTGTTATACCAAAACATATAGATAAAAGAAAGGCGCATAAAATAATTCCAAAAAATCCTCTAAATAAAGCTAAAATAGATGAGTATTTGCTTTTTTCAATGGCGGCTAGCCAGCTGATAGTAGAAATATTGATGCCTGTAAATAAGAAACCAAGAAAGTAAATACGTAATCCATCTGAAGCAAAATTAGCAAGAGTCTGATTGTTTTCACTGTTAAAAATCGCAATGATATCTCCTGTAAATAGATATACAAGAAGAATAAGAAGGATACTAACGATAAAAGATACTTTTAAAGATAATGTTAATAAATGATTGATATTATTTGTTTCTTTTTTACCATAACATCGACTGATCAAAGGTTGACAGCCCAGAGATATACCTGTAAATATCGCAATCGAAACCAAAGATAAATTGGCAATGATGCCATAAGCAGCAACTGCAATATTGCCAGCTTGTGCCAAGAGTAAAAAGTTAAAAACAATTAAAACGATTCCTGAAGAAAATTCATTTATAAAAGAAGAGAAGCCTAAGGTAAATATGGTTTTTAAATAAGAGATTTTCAAATCTTTTAAAACAAACTTTAAAGAATTTGTTTTTTTAAAAAAATGAATAGATAAAATACATAGACTGATGATAGGAGCTAATCCAGTCGCAAAAGCGGCACCAAAAATACCCCAGTTAAGTGGGTACATAAAAACATAATCCAAAATGATATTTGATAAACTTCCAATTAACATCCCGCTCATAGCTAGTTTCGGATCATTGTCATTTCTAAGATAAGCAATCATAATATTATTCAAGATGAAAAAAGGGGCAAAGCATAAAATGGTTTTTAAATATAAAGTAGTTGTTGGCAATATTTCTCCATTTGCACCTAATATAGATGCGATGTCTTCGCTAAAAAGAATACCTGTCATACATAATAAAATTCCAGAAAGTGTTCCAAAAAGAAATGTAAAGCTAAATAAAGAAGAAGCTTCTGCATTTCTTTTCTGACTATGTAAAATAGTAAATCGTGTGGCAGAACCAATCCCCAATAACAAGGCAAAGGCAGACATTAGATTATATACAGGTATTGCGATATTTAAGGAAGCTAGTCCATTGCTACCTAAACAGGCAGAGATAAAATACGTATCTGCGAGTACGTATAAGGAAATAGCGAGCATTCCTAATACATTGGAAGATACATATTTCATAAAATCGTTTCGTAATGTATTCATGTATTTCCTCCTAAGAATATGTATGAAATTATATCAAAAAAGAAAAAGAGAAATCTCTCTTTTTATAATTTTTTAGGATGCATCATATAAGAAACAATGCTTCCATATCCATTTTTAAATGTTTGCGTATATTCATCAAAAGATATATCACTGGAATAATACATGATTTCAAAATCCTGTGTAAAGGCATTCACACGTAAATGAGATCTTAAAAAACCATTTGTCATATAAAACTGCTTTCTTTTTTCACGTAGTTCTTTATGTTCTTTTAAGCATTCCATCGTATCTTCAATTTCCAGGAAAATTCTTTTACCTTCATATTTGTTCTTTAATAAGGTTAATGCAGTACTTCCATATCCTTTCCCTCTGCAGTTTTTATCAATGGCAAAATAATCAATAAATACCATGTCTTTATGTTCTACTGCAATAAAAAGTCCTACACAAACTTCATCATCTATTAAAGCATATAGTTTTACATGTTTTCTTCTGAATAGAAAAAATGGCTTTTTTTCAACAGCTGGGAAAGCTTCGTTGTAAATTTCTTTTATTTTCTTTTTATCTTCTGCATTTGCTAATCTAAGAATCATATACTTCCTCCTGTCTTATTATTATACAATAGAAACAACGATTCTGCCTAGCTATCTATTCGTGTTATAATACAGGAAAGGAAGGGATCATAATGGAACAGGAATCTTTATTTGAGGAAGTATCTTTTCAGCCTTTAGCAAGCAGAATGCGTCCTGCATCTCTTAGTGAATATGTAGGACAAAAACATTTGGTTGGGGAAGGAAAAGTTCTTTGGAAACTGATTGAAAAAGATCAAATCACAAGCATGATTTTCTGGGGACCTCCAGGAGTAGGAAAAACCACATTGGCAAGAATTATTGCGCATCATACAAAGTCAAGATTTATTGATTTTTCTGCGGTTACAAGTGGAATAAGAGAAATACGACAAGTTATGAAAGAAGCACAGGACAGCATGGTATATGGACAAAGAACGATTTTATTTGTAGATGAAATACATCGTTTTAATAAAGCTCAGCAGGATGCTTTTCTTCCTTATGTAGAAAAAGGAAGTATTATTTTAATTGGTGCGACAACTGAAAATCCTTCCTTTGAAATCAATTCAGCATTATTGTCTCGCTGCAAGGTCTTTGTGTTAAAAGCTTTAGAAGATGAAGATATTTTGGAATTGTTGAAAACAACGCTGCATAGCCCAAAAGGACTTGGCAAGGAAAACATACAAATAGAAGAATCTATATTGAAACAATTGGCTGCATTTGCGAATGGGGATGCCAGAGTGGCGTTAAATACATTGGAAATGTGTGTGTTAAATGCAGAAAATACAGATGGTGTACAAATCGTAAATGAAGAGGTATTGGCACAATGTATTTCACAGAAATCTTTATTGTATGATAAAAAAGGAGAAGAACATTATAATTTGATTAGTGCCTTGCATAAATCAATGCGAAACAGCGATGTACAGGCATCTATTTACTGGCTGGCAAGAATGCTGGAAGCAGGAGAAGATCCGCTGTATATTGCCAGAAGACTTGTTCGTTTTGCTAGTGAAGATGTCGGTATGGCAGATAGCAGAGCATTGGAAATCTGTGTGTCTGTATATCAGGCATGTCATTTTATTGGAATGCCTGAGTGCAGTGTACATTTAACACATGCAATCACTTATTTATCCTTAGCTCCAAAAAGCAATGCATTGTATATGGCATATGAACATGCCAAAATCGATGCGATGAAAATGCGCAGTGAACCAGTGCCTTTGCATTTACGAAATGCAGTAACCAGTTTAATGAAAGAACTGCATTATGGAGAAGGATATCAGTATGCACATGATCATGAAGATAAATTAACCGCAATGAAATGTCTTCCTGACTCGTTACAAGGCAAGCTATATTATAAGCCAACAATCCAAGGCTCGGAACAAAAAGTAAAATTACGTATGGAACAGATTGAAAACTGGAAGAAAAACAATACATGATTCTTCTTGTATATACGTAAATAGAACTATAAAATAAATTAGAAAAGGAATATGGAAAGGGGCGTATTAAATGAGTGATACGATAGTAAAATGCAAAGCTGTTTTTTTTGATATTGATGGAACCTTTTATGATCATGTGACAAATCAAATCTTGCCATCTTCCATACAGGCAGTAAAAGAGCTAAAAGAAAAAGGGTATAAGGTTGCCTTGTGTTCTGGAAGACCTTTGCGTATGGCGAAAGAACTTCCTTTATTTGAAAATATTTCATGGGATGGTTTTGTTGGAAGTGCGGGAAATGTAGTCTATGATGAAAATTTAAATATATTAGTAAAAAAAGGATTTGCAGATGAAGAATTGCAAAACATATTTTCTATTGCGAAAGAAAAGGATATTGCCTGTTACGTAAATGGGGAAGATGTGTATTTAACAAAAGATGATGAAGAGGCAAAGAAAGTTTTAAAACAGTTTCATGTAGAAATACCAAAAGAAATAAGAGAGTATAAAACAGGAGATCAGGTAGAAATGATTAGTATGTTTAAAGGATATGATTATGATTATTCTGCTTTCTTAAAGGTAAAAGATTTGCGACTTCAAAAATCAAGTGGTGTCATTATGGATATTGTGAAAGATGGAGTAAACAAAGTACATGGCATTGATGCATTGATGGAATATTGGGGCTTAAAAGAGCATGGATATATAGCATTTGGAGATTCTATGAATGATAAAGAGATGCTGGAACATGCTAATATTGGAATTGCCATGGAAAATGGTGATGAGGCTTTATTTTCCTATGCAGATCATGTATGTGGACCCAGCCATAAAGACAGCATTTATCAAATGTTGAAAAAAATGCATGTTCTATGATTTTACAGTAAGGATATGGTATAATACGAATACCTAAAGGAGGTAATAATTATGAATGAAAAAAGAAAACTAGTCTTAGTAGGAACTGGCTTTGTAGGAATGAGCATGGCATATAGTTTCTTAAGTACCGGTGGAATAGATGAACTTGTTTTAATTGATGTAAATGAGGCAAAAGCAGAAGGAGAAGCAATGGATCTTCAACATGGTCTTCCTTATGCCAGAGGAAAAATGGTAGTAAAATCTGGAGGCTATGAAGAATGTAAAGATGCCAGTGTTGTTGTAATTACTGCAGGTGTTACAATGAAAGAAGGAGAAACTCGTTTAGATATTGCGGCTAAGGATACGATGATTATCAAAAGTGTAACGGAAAATATTATGAAATCCGGCTTTGATGGAATTATTGTTGTTGCCAGCAATCCAGTTGACAGTATGACATATGTTGCACAGAAAGTTAGTGGACTTCCAAAGGAAAGAGTTATCGGTTCTGGTACGATTTTAGATACTGCAAGACTTCGCTACTTAATGAGTGAATATCTAAATATCTCCAGCAATAATATTCATGCATATATTATGGGAGAACATGGAGATAGCAGTTTTGTTCCATGGACACATGCCTATGTAGGATGTAAGAATTTATTGGAACTGTTAGATGAAAAAGGAAAAGATTTATCTGATTTGCATGGTATTTATGAGCAGGTACAGCAGGCAGGATATGAGCTGATCAAGCGTAAGAAATCTACATATTATGGAATTGGTTTATCTTTAAATCGATTAGTACATGCAATCTTAGATGATGAGAATGTTATTTTAACGGTATCTTGTTATCAGGAAGGTGAATATGGACAGGAAGGTCTGTATATTGGAGTTCCTGCGGTTATCAATCGTCAGGGAATTCGTGAAATTGTAAAACTGGATTTAAATGAAGTAGATCAGGCAAAATTTGATGCAAGCTGCAAAGCGTTGAAAGAATTAAATACCGATGTAATTGATCCATTATTATAAGTAAAAAGTCATGTTCGCATGACTTTTTTAGAAAAGAGGGGAAATGTATGGAGTATACAATGATAGCGACATGGAAAATGTCTTATGATGGGATAGGTCTTGCGAAAGAGGCATTGGAAAAAGGGTGCAGTGTAAAAGAGGCGATTCGAATTGCCATTCAAAACGTAGAAGAACGAGAAGAATTTATTTCTGTAGGTCATGGTGGATTGCCCAATATAGATGGACATGTTCAGCTTGATGCGGCTTATATGGATGGGGATACCCTTGATTTTGGCGGTATAATCGAGGTAGAAGATATAAAAAGCCCAATTGCAGTTGCACAGGATTTATGTGGATTAAAATGTAACTGTCTTTTATCTGGAAAAGGTGCAGAGTCTTATGCGAAAAAGAAAGGTTTTCCATTTGAAAATCATCTTTGTGAGTCCTCGAAAAAAAGGTGGGAAGAAAAGAAAAAAGAAGATATAGAAGATATAGAAGAGCTTCAAGCATATGAAGGTCATGATACCGTATGTGTACTTGGTAAAGTTAAAAAACATCTGGGGGTAGGGGTATCTACAAGCGGACTGTTTATGAAGCAGGAAGGTCGTGTAGGAGACAGCCCTATTATTGGCTCAGGATTTTATGCAGATTCTTTGATAGGATGCGCTGCCGCAACAGGTCTTGGAGAAGATATTATGAGAGGCTGTTTGTCTTTACGTGTTGTGGATAAAATGGCAGAAGGAAAACATGTACAGGAAGCAGTAAATGAAGTTTTAGATGCACATATAAAACGCATGGCATTGATGAAAAAAGATTGTGATGCCATAAGTTTGATTGCGATGGATAAGGATGGAAATTGTGCAGCCTCTACCAATATTTGTGAGTTTCCATTTGTGGTTTTACAGGATAATGATATAAAACTGTTTGTCGCAACATATAAAGAAGGCATGCATAATGTATTTGAAGCTGATGAAACGTGGTTAAAACAGTATAAAGGAGATTAAAAAAACAGAAGATTTTTGTCTTCTGCTAATCAAAGTAAGTAACTTTCTGTGGATCGTAGCGATCCACTTTTTCTTTTGTTTCTGCAGGATAGCCAACAGCTATAACACCTACGGGTAATAGAGTATCTTCTAAGTGATAGTATTGTCTAAAATTATCAATTCTTTCCTGCTTTGGACCAACGGCACACCAGCAAGTTCCTAGTCCCAAATGCACGCCTTCAATGAGGATATTCTCAATCGCAGCAGCACAATCTACATAAGAATATTCTACACTATCGGTTTCTTTCGTATCACTCATTACAAGAATTGCACAAGCTGCTTCTTTCATCATTCCTGTATAAGGCTGCAGCTCTTGCATAGTATTTAGTGCTTCTTTGTTTCGAATAACTAGAAAACGCCAATCCTGTCGATTACGTGCTGTTGGGGCATTCATTGCGGCACGAAGCAGTTTTTCTATTTTCTCCTCTTCTACTTTTTGAGTTGTAAAATGCCGAATACTTTGTCGCTCATATAGTTCCTTTAACATAACGTTCACCTCTATCGTAAGTATACAACGAAAAAGAAAAAAACGATAGAGAAAATTTCTATCGCTATTTTAAAGTGGAAGGTTTTATTAAATTGGATTTCGGATTTAGAAGATACTCTGGATCTTCCTTGATGAGGGTATCGATTGTCACAAACTGATATCCTTTTGCGTCTAATTCTTTTAATAACTGCTTAATTCCTTTTACTGTATCTTCATGTATATCATGCATTAAGACAACTTCATAGCCAACTTCTGCATTCTTTTTCACGATCTTACTCATGATAGAGGCATTATGGTTTCTCCAGTCTTCAGAATCAATATCCCATAAAACCATATCCAAACCACATACATCTTTCATTGTTTGATTTATTGCCCCAAAAGGAGGACGGAAATATCTTGGTTCAAATCCACTGGCTTGAAAGATCGCATCATTTACTTTATAGATTTCTTCATTTACATCTTCTTTTTTCATATATGGAGGTTGTGCTGCTATATGTATGGAATGGTCCCAGGAATGGTTTGCGACTTCATGGCCTCTTTTATATACATCTTTAACGATGTCTGGATTTGCTTTTGCGTTTTGGCCAAGCATAAAGAAAGTAGCGCGTCCATTGTATTTTTCAAATTCTGCCATGATTTCTTTTGTGTTTTTGTAGTGAGGACCATCATCAAATGTAAATGCAATCAGTTTTTTTCCTTTTTCTACTTTAGGCTGAGGAGCTGGAGTAATTGGATCTTTCATATAATAAGATGGAATATTTTTGTTTGTTAAGGCTATGTATTTTTTGTTTTCTTTATAAGGAACAGAAATCTTTTGGTTTTTCTTTCCTTCTACATAGAAACTAAGTTCATTTTTACCAATCGTAAAAGAAGAAAGATTTTGTTTTTTTATGAGATTCTCTTTGATACCTGCATCTTTAGCTTTTGTTTTCATCATGGCTATATAATCTCTTCGAAGAACATCATCTACCTGCAAGAAACGATTTCTTTTTTTGTCGTAGTTGTAATATGTATCTTCCTGCTGAAGAACTTTATCTTCTTCATCTACTACTTTTTTATGAAATACAAGTGAAATATAAGTATCAAAGATTTCTTCAGTATCATAATCAATACTTACATAATGCATGCTGTTTTTATCTTTTAAAGGAACAGCCTGCTGTTTTCCATATTTTGTGATTTCTGAATCCAGATTTTTAATATCGAAAGCAGGGTAGTAATAAGATATGAAATATGCATCTTTTTCTTTTTGTGTCGTATGCTTCATTTCACCAGCAAGCTTTGTGTCTTCCTTGTACGTTTGATAAGCAGCATATGGATCATGAAACAGCCATGTAACTCCTTTAAAAAGCAGAAAACCAGCGATAAAAATACCGGCAAGCAAGATTGCCAGATGTGACCATTGTATACGTAAATGGGATAAATTTTTATTTAATTTTTTCATGTAATCCTCCTGATAGGCAAATGTTTCATATATATATATATAAAATCTTTAAGATTGATGATCTTTTTTGCCTTTATATTATGACATAAAAAAGAAGAGATAAACATGTAAAATTATTAAAAAAATCTAAATTTTTATTTATAAATAGAAAGATAACCTTCCTCTTTTAAACAGCGTATGATCATAATGATATTTGGAAGAAAAAGGAATCCTAAAAAGCCAAAAAGTTTACCTCCTATATACATGCATAGAAGCAAAATAAGAGGATGGATCCCCATTTGTTTTCCCATGATTTTTGGCTCTAATAGATTTTTCGTAAGCGTTGTAAGAAGATAACAAATAAGCAAGCCTACCGCAAGTTTTTTCTGTCCATTTAAAATACAAAATAAGATCCATGGAAGAAGTATCATTCCGCATCCAAAAACAGGCAAAGCATCAAATAAGCAAATAAAAAAAGCTAATAAAAAAATATTGTTTAAGTTGAGAAAATGAAAAATAAAAAGGAGTTCTATAAATACGATAAAAGAAAGAATGAGATTTGCTTTTATCATGTGCAGGATGCTTTTTTTTAAGAACGTGGAAGATGCCAGGACAACATTTCTTGTATTTTGTGGAATCTGCTTTATAAGAAAAGCAGTAATTCGTGGATAATCCATTTGAAATAAAAAACTGGAAAAGATCGTTATAAAAAAAGAGAGTAAAAACTTAGGCAGCTGAGAGAAAAAATTTTGTAAAAAGTTTAATATTGACTGTATAAGAGAGGATAGAAAAGAAGTAAAAGAAGAGTAAAATGCATTTTGTATCGCAGATAAAAATGTGGATAAATCAAAGGAAGATGAAAGAAGAGAAACGCTTTGTGTTGTGTGTTGTTCAAAGTAAGGAGCCAGTGTACTTTGATACCATTGACTAAATGGTTCTAAATATATTTTTATGTAGTGGTAAGCTTTCCATAAACATAAAAACAAAACGGTAAATAAAACAGTATAAAAGAATAGGATACAGAAGATAGATAATATTTTTTCATGGATGCCTAGAGACTGGTGAAGTTTACGTATAAGAGGACGCATCATATAGGCTATAAAAAAACCGGCAAAAACAGGGAAGAAAGCTGGTAATACATATTGGAAAAAAATATAAAAAAGAGAAAGTAGAATGGAGAAATAGATTATCTGAATGATAAAGGAACGTTGTTTTTCTGTATTCATGCGATCACCTTTTCAAGTATATGTTAATTTATATAAAGACATGAAAAAAACATCGCTATTTGCGATGTTCATCCAAGACTTGAGATATACGTTCAAATATTTCCTTTCTATTTTCTCTGTGATGAGGGAAGGCTTTCTTTAAACGTTTTACAGTATGTTTTTGGTGAGAGCGAAACAATTGAATTTTATTGCGTAATTCCTGGATATGAGCAAGTAAGATTTCATCTGCATCCGTACTGTCTAAAATTCTTTGTATGGTTTGTGAAAGTGGTTCTTCCTGTGGGAAAATGTTTGCTTGTTTAAATAAAGTACGAAGTGTATGAATGCTTGTCTCGACTGCTCTGAAATCGGCATTTTTTCGAAGAAGTGCAAATGTTGTTGTGACAAGGTCTGCAAGAAAACCAATACTTAACAAGCTGCCTATGATCCATTGCTGTGTATGTGTCAGTTTTTGTAGTAAATCTAATATAACAGGATGAATACCATAACATACCACAAGAGCCATGATACCGAATAAAATAGCATTTAATAAACAAACACGCCCATTAATGTTGAATCGATAGTTTGAATAATCCCACCAGCGTGTATGAAACATAATCTCCATTAACCAGCTGGTAATATATTCCAGTGTTGTTACTAGTATGGTACCTGCAATAAATAACGTTACGGGATGTTGTTTATATGGCAACAACAAAGAAATAACCAATAAAGCTCCTACTCCATAAATAGGACAGTAAGGTCCTTCTAAAAATCCGCGGTTTATAAATTTTTTGGCAGGAATGGAACAGTAAACACATTCACAGCACCATCCTAAAAAGCTATAACAGAAAAAAAGTAATATTTGTATCATTATATAAACTCCTTATATAGACGTGAATCGCTATAATCTTGTATACACATTTTTAATGAAGAAGTTTCTTCGCTGCATACACCGATAACCTCTAATCCCGCACTATGTGCTGCATGAATTCCATCTTTTGAATCTTCAAATACGATGCATTCATGTTTGGACAGCTGTATGGCTTTTAAAGCCTCTTCATATATTTGGGGATCAGGCTTGCTTCTTTCAACTTGCTGAGAAGTAATGACATAGGAAAACAGGTTTTCCATATGTTTTATCTCAAGTATATACTGTGCAATATCACTTGCATTATTCGTGCATAAACAAAGAGTATAGCCTTTCTCTTTCACATGATGAAGAAATTTTAATGCATCCTTTTTGAGTTCTGCTTCTTTGTAATGCATACATAGATAAGCATGTATTTTTTGAATAAGATCTTCCCCTTCCTGTTTATTTGTACATTCTAAGCGTACCTTTTTCTCCATCTCGGCAAAACTATGAATTCGTTTCTTTAAAATATCCAAAAGCAGATCTTTTTGTGTCTGATTTAACTCTTTGAAAATTAATGAATAGTCAAAATTATTATAAGTATTGATCAGTGTTCCATCCAAATCAAATAGTATTCCTCTTTTTCTCATAAAAACCACTCCTAACGAAACAGATATTTTTAATTTTATCACTTCCTCTGTGTATGTCAATGAAAGAAAAAGCATGTCAATGCGACATGCCGATTTTTACGGTAATCTAAAATTACGTGGTGTTTGAAAGGACAACACTTTATGCTGTGGTCTTA
>ERZ827194.177-NODE-177-length-65617-cov-11.1674_pt1 | contig 65617 bp, 53 predicted proteins | sample MGYA00519777_ERZ827194 | MGnify/ENA primary metagenome ERZ827194 (study PRJEB31778, sample SAMEA3449277) | human gut metagenome | biome: human gut; feature: human-associated habitat; material: faeces | place: United Kingdom | collected 2010/2012 ...
AGAATTGGGCCCCCGTAAATTCCGGGGGTCCGGGGGTGGAGCGACTATGGGCGGGGACGCCCATCGGAGCCTACCCCCGGCGGCGTTTTGCCTCCTTTGCCGCCGTGGGCAAAGGAGGTCGCCCCGCAGGGCGAAACCCTGCAAGGTGCGGCGCGCCGAGTCGTCGCGCCCTACGGGCATCACGGCCCACGGGGACGGGCGGGCCGGTGTCCCGCCCCTACGGCATGGAAAGAAAGTCTCCCAATGAACCGGCGGGAGGGGCAAGCCCCTCCCCTACGGGGCGGAGGGGAAACATTCCCCGGCGGAGGACGCGCAAAGCAGAACGCCCCGCCGGTCCTTTCTTAGAAAAGGGCGTGGCGGGGCTTAATTACCATAAAATGTATGATAATGTACCACTTTTGACCTCTGCCCGGCATGGGTGGAGGTGTTTTTTATGGCAAGCAATCACACAGAACATTTTTCTCTCAATCAATGGCTCCCGGACGATCAGGTAAAGCGCACCGATTTCAACGAGGACAACGCCAAGATCGACGCGGCGCTGAACGATCTCTCGGGCGGGCTGGCGGAGAAGGCCGGTCAGGCGGCTCTGGACGCGCTGGCCCAAACAGTAGCCCAAAAGGCAGAACAAAGCGTGGTATCCACGCTGTCTGCCGCTGCCCTGAAAATCGCCATCGGGGAGTACACAGGAAACGGAGACTACGGCTACGCTCACCCAATTTCTGTGGATTTTTCAACAAAATTAAAGAATCCACCCAAAATCTTTATCATTCAGACTAAATTCGGCACTGGACAGGACGCCACCATCCTGTTCCGGGGAATGACCCGGGGGAATGATTTCACCTGGTCCGGCATGAAGATCACCTGGTCCGGGGACACGCCGGGAGCCATGTACAACACCAAGGGTGAGATTTATATGTACTGCGCAATCGGATAAATAGATAAAAATGGTATCCCCGGAAAATCCGGGGATACCATTTTGGAAAACTGCTTTCCTGATTAAGGGGAAATTACTTTCCAGCCCAAGTCAGGGTTGCGGTATCCGCAGTGGTGATGTCAGCAGAGGCAGTCAGCTTAAAGGTGACGATGCTGCCCTTCGCAGTGCCTTCGCCAGCGCTCACATTGGAAACGCCAGATGCAGTGACAGTATACTTATCCTTCGCCCAGTTGTCATCGTTGGTCAGCTGAACGGTGACGCTGTCACCACTGGCCAGATAGACGGTCTTGGGGCTGGTGATGGAGACGTTCTCGTCATTCTCAACCAGGGTGATAGGAGCCAGAACGACAGGGGCGTTCATGGTGAAGGTGTACGCCTGGCCGTTGGGGGCAGTCACGAAGTAGGTGTTGCCGGAGACGCTGTTCACCTTGAAGTTGGCGTCAGCCAGAGCCTTACGGGCCAGCTCGTCGGCGTCCTTGCCGGTGTCCTTGCGGTCGATCACATCGATCTTGCCCAGGCCGCTGCCAGTGATGGAGATGGTCGCGCTCTCAGCGGTGCCGTCATCGGTGATCACAGGATCCTTGCCGTTATCAACGCCAGTACCGTCCTTCTCGATGATGCAGATGCCGGTCAGGACCTTGTCGTCACGGACAAAGATCACGTCATCGTTGTAGTCGTCCTTGATGGAGCCGATGCGGGAAATCTCGAAGTCGCCCTTGTAGTTGAAGCGGACCACGACCACATCGTCATCCCAGGCGTAACGGGAGCCATTCACGCCCACGGTCTCGCGCTCCACCTTGCCGGTCTTGCTGCCGACAGTAGTGCCGTCGCCATCGCTGTAAGTATCATACAGCTTGACGCTGGTGACCAGGCCGTCGCTGTTCTCGGTGATGCTCTTGGCCACCACGATGTACTCATCATGGTTGTTGCCGATGTCATACTTGTCAGCGGCGGTAAACTTGGCGCCAGTGCAGTCGACCAGGAGGTCGGCGGCATCGCTGCCGTCCTTAACCATCAGGGTCTTGACCTCGCCGTCCACCACGGCGTCGATCTCATAATACTTGTTGCCGTCCTTGTCCTTGACCAGCTTGGCGTCCTTGTTGGCGTGGATGAAGTAGACATTGCCGCTGCCGGAGACCTCGGCGTCCTTCACATAGACAACCTTGGCCACGCCATCCTCATCGGCGGCCACGTCCACCTCGGTGCCAGTCTTGCCGGTGATGTCGGGGACGTTCTTGATGCCGGTGTAGACAGTGAAGTCATAGTCGTCCAGCTTGGTATCGCTGTCGGCCACAACGAACACGGTGTTGCTGTTGGCAACATAGCCGCCGGCGGTCACAGCGTCAAAGCTGGCCACGCCGTTCTCGATGTTCAGAGCGGTATCGCTCTCAGCCTTCTGGGCACCGTTGGTACCGGTGGTCTTCTTGGCCTCGTTGACGGTGTCCTTCACGGTCAGGGTGTACTCGTCGTTCTTGTCCTTGGAGTAGGCAACGATGTGCTTCTCGTACTTGGAGATGTCCTCATACTTCACATCGGTCTCCACCTTGATCAGGGTGCCGTCGGTGAGGACCAGACGGGCCTTCACGGTCTTGCCGGAATCGTCGCCGCCGAAGTCGTCAGCGCTGCTGCCCATGGACAGGACGTAGGCATAGTCGTAAGTCACGGCGGACTCGTCGATGTAAGCCACATAGCCGTTGGCGTCCAGATAGGCCACCACATCGTTGTTCACGCTGTCGGTGACCAGACGGTCCTTCACAGCGGTCTTGTTGTACTTATAGGTGGTACCGTCCACGGTGAAGTTGTCGCCGTCGCTGTCGTTATTGTTGGCGCGGACGCGGGTGACCTCGCCCTCCAGCTTCTCAGCGGCATAGACATCCTGGATGTCGCCGTTGGCGTAGGAGTACATGACAATGTCATCCTCGGCAAACAGCTTGGTCTCGAACTCGTCGTTGTTGTCGGCGGGGCCGTTGTCCAGGTCGGTCAGGGTGATGACGCCATCATCCTCCTTGACCTCATACACCTCGGCGGCGTAGTAGTGGATGACAGCCACATCGACAGTCTTTTCGGTGCCGTCCACAAAGACCTCGGTGATGACGCCGTTACCGGTGCCAACGCCGCTCCAAACGTCGCTCAGAACATCAGCATCGTCATCGCTCTTGTTGGCGGCCAGATCCTTGGCGGAGAAGTCGGTCACTTCCTCACCGTCCACGGACACAGTCCACTTGTAGTTGTCCACAGCGGTCTTGCCCACGGCGTTGTACAGGGCCTTGCTGGTGACCTTGGCGGTAAAGACGTTGTCGGCGGTGTCGGCGAAGGTGCCGATCTCCTTGGCCTGGTAATCCCACACATTGGCGGGACGGTCGAAGTCGTCATAGCCGTCTTCCTTGGTCAGGTCGCCCTGATACAGCTTCTCGCCCAGCTCCACAATGGAACCGGTGGAATAGCTGCCGTCGTTGTTGGTGGCCAGGGTGTCGTTGATGGCGGTAGCGTAGTCCTTGCCGCTGGTGATGAAGTTGTACTTCACCTTGCCCGCGGTAACAGACATATCGCCGTTCTCGAACTTGATGGTGTCGTCATCGGCCTCAACGGTGCCGGACTCCAGGGCGTTCAGAACCAGCTGAGCCAGCTCGTTGCGGGTCATGGCCTCCTTGACGCCGGAGTCAACATCGTCGAACAGGTCGATCTTGTTGCCCTGGGCGACGGTGGACAGCTGCCAGTCAGCACCGAAGTCGGACTGATACTGGAAGTAGCCCAGAGCCTTCATGACCATCAGAGCGGCCTGAGCGGTGGTGACATTGTCGTTACCGCCGTAGGTCACCTTGTCATAGCCGCTGGTGATGCCGTTGGTGTAGCAGGCGGCCACATAGGGCTCAGCCCACTCGGGCACGTCGGTGAAGGGGCTGGTGTCTTTGTAGCTGGCTACGTTGTAAGCCATCAGGTTGGACATGACAACGGCCATCTCGTTACGGGTGACCTTGGCCTCGGGATTGAAGTTGCCCTTCTCGTCGCCAGTCATGATGCCAGCGGCCTTGAGCACCTCAATGGCTTCCTCGTGGTTCTTGGAAGTCACGTCCGCATAGCTCGCGGCGCTGCTGCCCATCACCATCAGACCGGAGATCATGGTGGCGGTGAGGCCCAGGCTGAGAGCACGCTTCAGGTTTCTCATTGGAATTCCTCCTTGATTTTTTCAAGCTGCGGGGGTGGGTCAGACTCCTCCAGAAGCTGGGTTTTATTTCCTGAATGTTGAGTATTTAGCCCGAACCGTCAGGAAATATCCCTTCTGTGAGAGCATAACGCCCCTTGCATCTCGAAAAACATGAGAAAAACAGGGGAAAATCCGAAAAACCGCCGCTTTTGTGGCTGAAAAATGACCTTGGTAGACCGCTGGTAGACCGGCCTCCAAAACGAATAAAATAAAAACCCCCGAAAGCCTTGCGGCGCAAGGCTTTCGGGGGTCATGCTTGGTAGACATTTGGTAGACCGCCCCGGTCTACCAGGCTCAGCAGGCGGTTTTCTCCCGCTTGGCCAGATGGCAAATGGCCCGGCGGTATCCCTCGAAGCCGAGGCCGGCAAAAGTCTTTTCACAGGCCATGCCGGGATAGGAGATCTGGCGGAAGGGCTCCCGGGCATTGACGTTGGAGAGATGGACCTCCACGGCAGGCAGTGCCACGGCCTTCAGCGCGTCCAGAATGGCGACGCTGGTGTGGGTGTAGGCGGCAGGATTGATGACGATGCCATCCATTCTGCCGTAAGCCTCCTGGATCTTGTCCACAATGGCCCCCTCGTGGTTGGACTGGAACAGCTCCACCTCCACCCCGTATTCTGCTGCGGAGGCACGAATGAAGTTCTCCAGTGCGGAGAAATCCTGACGGCCATAGATTTCAGGCTCCCGGATCCCCAGCAGATTCAGATTAGGTCCGTTGATCACAAGCAATTTCATAGTGCAAGCCTCCTGATGATCTCTTCCGCCGTCTCCTTCGGTGTGCCGTGGTTGTCCACCGTCAAGTCGGCCAATTTTTCATAGAGCGGGGCCCGCCTGTGGTACAGCTCCTCCACAGGGGTGGCCTGAGATACGGGGCGTCCACTGGTGGGGAGCAGGGCCAGATCCCGGCGGAGATAGATCACCGTGGAATTCTGGCGCATGGGGTCCCAGTTCTCCTGGCGGGTGACAATGCCGCCTCCACAGGCGATGATCTGTCCGGACTGCCTGGACAGCTGGCACAGGACCCGATGCTCCCGGACCCGGAAGCCCTCCTCGCCCTCCCGGGCAAAGAGGTCCGGAATGGAGCAGCCGGCCTCTGCCTCCACCTGCTGGTCTACGTCGGCCAGGGGCCGGCCCAAGCGCTCCGCCAGGAGCTGGCCCACCGTGGTCTTGCCGCAGCCCGGCATCCCGATGAGCAGCAGATTCTGTGTCTGCCGCTCCATCTGCCGGGTGATCTCCTCCACCCGGCTGTCCGGGATCGCCCGGCCCAGGAAGCGCTCCGCCGCGGCCTTGGCCTGAGCCACCAGCATCCCCAGCCCATTGGAACACAACAGACCCCGGCGCTCCGCATCCAGCAGAAGCTGGGTGCGGGCGGGGTTGTAAATCAGATCAAATACACCTTCACAGTTGGGGAACTGCTCCAGATCCACCGGAGACACCCTAGCATTGGGGTACATCCCAACTGGGGTAGCATTGACAATGAGCTGCGCGTCGGCGTGGCGGTCCAGATTTTCATAGTTGTTTGGGCCATTGCGGGAGATGCCCACTGTCTCCCGGGCGCCCAGATCGGCCAGCACCGCGTGGACGGTAAGGGAGGCTCCGCCGGAACCCAGCACCAGCGCCTTCTTTCCCCGCACCTGGGCCCCGGCGGCCTGGAGCAGGTAGCGGAATCCGTCGTAGTCCGTGTTATCCCCATAAAGAGTCCCGTCCGGGCGGCGGAGCAGGGTGTTGACGCTGCCGATTCTTTCGGCCGCAGGGGAAAGGGCGTCGCAGCAGGCCATCACCGTCTTTTTATAGGGGATGGTCACGTTCAGTCCACGGAAACGCCCCGTCCGGAGGAAGGGCTCCACCTCCTCTGGTGGGAGTTCCACCAGTTGGTAGTCATAGCCTGCCAGCTGCCGGTGGATGGCGGGGGAAAAGCTGTGGCCCAGCCGCTCGCCCAGCAGGCCGAACTCCAGATCCTTCGGGCGCATCAGCAGATGACCTCCTGATAGGTCCCCAGATAGCGGCACTGCTCGCTCTCCTCCTCCAGATCCCGGAACAGCCGCTCCATCTCCGGGGCATAGACGGAGCACTCCAGATCAAAGTAGAACATAAACTCAAACTCCCGGTCCGGGAGGGGTCTGCTCTCCAGCTTTTGCAGGTTGATGCCCAGAGCGTAGAACTTGGACAGCACATGGTAGAGGGCCCCCGGCTTGTGGGGCAGCGTCATCATCAGGGAGGTCCGGTCGGCCCCGGGATAGATCTCCGGATTTTGGGAGATGCAGATGAAGCGGGTATAGTTGTTGTCACGGTTCTGCACATTGGCGCGCAGCAGCTCCAGGCCGTAGGTCTCGCCGCAGAAGCGGGAGGAGAGGGCGGCCACATCCCGCCGCTCCGACTGGGAGACCATGCGGGCGGCCACGGCGGTATTGGGCACCACGGTGACCTTGACCCCCTTCAGCTCCCCCAGGAAGGCGGAGCACTGGTTGATGGCCTGCTCGTGGGAGAAGATCTCTTTGATGTCTGCAAGATCAGTCCCGGCCTTGGCCAGCAGGTTATGACTCACCTTCAGGCGGGCGGAGCGGACGATGGAGAAGTTATGGCGGGTCATCAGGTCATAGATCGCATTGACCGAGCCGGCGGTGCTGTTCTCAATGGGAAGGATGCCGTACTGGCACATCCCGCTCTCCACCGCTCTGAACACATGGTCGAAGGTATCGAAGTAAAGGATGGCGGGGGATTTGAAAATACTATCGCAGGCGATCTGGGAGTACGCCCCCTCTATGCCCTGACAGGCCACGGTGGCCCGCTGGGGAAAGAGCTCCGGTGTGGTCCGCAGAGCGGTCCGGATGCCCTCGTAGACCGGAGAGCCGGACCCGCCGCACTGCTTCTGATAGGAGCGGCTGGCCGCCATGATGGAGCGGAACACCGCCTCTGTATAGTCGGCCAGGTCCTCCCCCGCCAGACTGCCCACCTTGGCCAACAGGGCCCGTTCCCGGCTTACGTCCAGCGTGGTGAGGCCGTGCTCCTGCTTATAGGCGGCCACCTGACGGGAGACCGCCATCCGCTGCTTGAACAGCTCCACCAGCTTCTGGTCGATGCCGTCGATCTGATCCCGCAGCTGTGTCAAATTCTGATCCATGTCGATTCTCCTCCCTCGATTCAAGGCCGCGCGCCCTGGGGCGCGCTCCATTCAACTCGGTCTGTGTTCCGGTCCAGCAGTGCGTCCAGCAGGACCAGGGCGGCGGCGGCCTCCACCACGGGGACCGCCCGGGGCACGATACAGGGGTCGTGCCGGCCAGTGATCTGGAGCTCCTCCTCTGTCCCCGCGGACAGGCGGACGGTGCGCTGTTTTTTCGCGATGGACGGGGTGGGCTTAAAGGCCACCCGAAACACCACAGGCATCCCGCTGGAGATCCCGCCCAGGATCCCGCCGGCGTGATTGCTGGCGGCGCGGATGACTCCGTCCTCCAGAATGAAGGGGTCGTTGTGTTCGGAACCCCGCATCCCGGCGGCCCCGAAGCCGGAGCCGAACTCCACCCCCTTCACCGCAGGGATGGCAAACAGGGCGGCGGCCAGTTGACTCTCCAGCCCCTGAAACATAGGGCTGCCCACCCCGGCGGGCAGGCCGGTGACCATACATTCCACCACACCGCCCACCGAGTCCCCCGCCTCCCGGGCCCGGAGGATCTCCGCCCGCATCCTCTCGCCGGCCTTCTCCTCCAAAACGGGGAAGGGGGCGCGCTGTACCGCCAGCAGGGTGTCCCGCGTCTCTCCCAGGGGGGAGAAGGGCCGGTCCTCCACCTGGGCGATGGAGCGGATATGGGCCGCTACGGCGATCCCCCGCCGGGCCAGCAGCTGGGCGCAGATCCCACCGGCGATGCACAGGGGGGCGGTGAGCCGCCCAGAGAAGTGGCCGCCGCCACGCACGTCCTGAAAGCCACCGTACTTGATGTGGGCGGTGAGGTCAGCGTGAGACGGGCGGGGTTTGTCCCGCAGCTCGTCGTAGTCCCTGGAGCGGGTGTTGGTATTCTCGATGACTGCGGTCAGGGGTGCGCCGCAGGTCATCCCTTCCACCAGGCCGCACAGGATCCGGGGAACGTCCCCTTCCTTTCGAGGGGTGGAGGTGGCGTCCCGGCCGGGAGCCCTGCGGCGGAGAAACGCCTGGAGCTGCTCCAGGTCCACGGCCTCCCCGGCGGGAAGGCCGTCCACTGTCACCCCGATGGCCTCCGAGTGGGACTGGCCGAAGATGGAGATATGGATGTGATTACCGAAGTATGAGGCCATGGAGATCTCCTCCTAACGATTGAAAATGGGTCCAGAATTCCGGATAGGATTTTCTGACGCACTCCGCCCCCAGCAGTTTTACCGGAGCCCCCGCAGAGGCGGCGCAGACCGCTGCCATCATGGCGATGCGGTGGTCGTTGGCGCAGTCCACAGTGCCGCCCCCCGGCAGCTGCTCTACCCCGTGGATGGTCAGGGCGTCGGCGTGCTCCTCCACCTGCCCCCCCATGGCCCGGAGGGCCCGGGTGACCGAGGCCAGCCGGTCGCTCTCCTTCATCCGCAGGCGGGCGGCGTTGGTGAGGCGGGTGGTCCCGGCGCGCACAGCGGCCATGGCCGCCAGAGGAGGAACTAGGTCGGGACACTGGGAGACGTCCAACTCCGCGTCCCCGGGCTTGTCCAGCTTCCAATACTGGAGGGCGATGCCCTTATCCCCCTGCTTGGAGTTCATGTTCAGTCCCTGAATGTCCACCTGTCCGCCGGAAAAATTGGCGGCGTACCAGAAGGCGGCCTGGGACCAGTCGGCCTCCACGGTGAAGTCCCGGCTCTGATAGCTCTGTTTTCCGGGGACATGGAAGCCGTTCTCCCGCTCCTCTATCTGAATACCGAACCTGTTCAGCACATCCAGAGTCAGTTCCACATATCCCCGGGACTCCAGTGGGCTGGTGAGCGCCAGATCGCTGTCCCCCTCCAGCAGGGGGAGGACGAACAGCAGTCCGGTGATGAACTGGCTGGACACATTCCCCGGCAGGCGGTACTCGCCGGGGTCCAGGGCCAGACGGTCGTACCCCCGTCCACTGTCCAGGGTAAGCACGCCGCCTTCCGTGCTCCAGCTGATCCCCTTCCCACGGAACAGCTCCTTGTACGGGGCGAGGGGCCGCTCCATGAGGCGGCTGCGGCCGGTGAAAGCGGCCTCCCCCTGTACCAGCAGAGCCACGGGGATCAAAAAACGCAGCGTGGAGCCGCTCTCTCCGCAGTCCAGGACGGGGAAGGGTCCCGCCTGGGGGATGGAGTTCCCCAGACCGTGGACCCGGAGCGTCCCGGGCTCCAGCTCCTCCACCAGGGCTCCCAGGGCGGCAAGGCACCGGCGGGTGGCCTGGATGTCCTGAGAGTCCGCCAGACCGGAGATGGTGCTGATCCCGCCGCTGAGGGCGGCGGCGATCAGGGCCCGGTGGGCCTGGGACTTGCTGGAGGGCGGGGTGACACTCCCTCTCAGCCTGCCTGGAAAAACCGTCACATCCACGGGCTCACCTCCCGTACATGGCTTCCAGCTGCTCCAGCAGCTGGTCCAGGCTGACCGGGTGGGGCGCGGCCCGTCCCAGGGATTCCATCAGGATCAGGTTGATCCTGCCCTCCAGATTTTTCTTATCCCGCAGCACCGCGTGGGTCATGACGTCCCAGGGGCATGGGATGTCCAGGGGCAGGCCGTACTTCTTCAAAATGTCCTGGACAGGCAGGATCGCCTCCTCCGGGGTCACACCCAGGCCAAAGCCGATCTGCGCCGCCCAGTTCATGCCGGCGGCCACCCCCTGACCGTGGCTCCAGGTTTCATAGTTCCCGGCCAGCTCAAAGGCGTGGCCGATGGTGTGGCCGAAATTCAGCACCATACGCTCCCCGGTGTCCCGCTCGTCGGTCAGCACAACCTTCCGCTTGATGTCACAGCAGGTGTGGATCACATCCTCAATGTGGTCCATCACCCCCGTCCGGCCGCCGCAGCGGTCCAGCAGATCGAAGAACGCCCGGTCCCGGATACAGCCGTACTTGATCACTTCCGCCATCCCGTCCGAAAAGACCCGGTCCGGAAGGGTGTCCAGGCAGTTCGGATCGATCAGCACCCCTCTGGGCTGCCAGAAGGCCCCGGCCAAATTTTTTCCGGCCTGAAGGTCGATGGCCACCTTGCCCCCCACGGAGGAGTCCACCTGAGCCAGCAGGGTGGTGGGGATCTGGATCAGATCCACCCCCCGGAGGAGGGTGGCGGCGGCAAAGCCCGCCAGGTCGCCCACCACGCCGCCGCCCAGGGCCACCACGCCATCGGTGCGGGTCATGCCGAAGTCCATCATTTTTTCCCACAGAAGGACCAGCTGCTCCGGACGCTTGGCCGCCTCCCCGGCTGGGACGGAGCAGCAGCGGACCTGAAACCCCGCACGCTTCAGGCTGTCCGCCGTCCGCTCCAAATACAGGGGCAGCACATGGCTGTCAGTCACCACTGCCAGCTTTCGGGCCCGGGGCAACAGCGCCCGGCAGCGCTCCCCCGCCTGGTCCAGCAGGCCTCGCTGGATCTCGATCTGATATTCCCGGCCCGGGAGGGCCACAGTCAGCGCCTTTTTCATTCCGCGTCCACCTTCTCTTTACAGATCCGCCCCTCGGCCAGCAGGGTACACAGTCTGTCCCCGTTGCCCTGCTCCAGGGCCTCCCGGTACTCGCCCAGATAGCCGATCAGCCGGTCCAGCTCCTCCAGCAGATAGTCCCGGTTCTCCAAAAACAGGTCGGTCCACATGGTCTCGTTCAGCCAGGCCACCCGGGTCAGGTCCCGGTAGCTCCCGGCGGAGTATCCCTTGTGCATCTGGGCCCTGGGGCTTTTCACGTATGCGTTGGACAGCACATGGCACATCTGGGAGGTATAGGCGATCATCGCGTCATGGTGCTCCGCCGTCGTCACCGTCATGTGGCTGAAGCCGGCGGGAGTGAGCAGCTTTTTCACCCGGTCCAGCAGCAGGATGTCGTCCCGCTCTTTGGGCACGATCACCATGGGGGCCCCCTGGAACAGGTCGGCCCTGCTGTTGGCAAAGCCGGAGTACTGTGTGCCCGCCATGGGGTGGCCGCCCACGAAGGTGAAGCCGTATTCCTCCGCCAGGGCGAAGCCCGTCCGGCAGACCTCCCGCTTCACGCCGCAGCAGTCCATGACCAGCGTATCCTTGGAGATGTAAGGGGCCATCTCCTTCATGTAATCTATGGAGACCTGTGGATACAGGGCCACCAGCAGCAGGTCGCAGCCTCCAATGGTCTCCCGGTCCAGGTCTCCGGTCAGGGTGCCCTGGAGTTTGGCGAAATCCTGGACCACCCGGTTCCCGTCATAGCCGTATACCGCCGCCCCGCTCTTCTCATAGGCCTTGGCCAGGGAGCCGCCGATCAGCCCCAGGCCCGCAATGCCCACCTTCATATCCAGCGTCTCCTCCCGTCAATCCTCGGCCAGCGCCGCCGCCCGCACCCGGCGGACCGCCCTGGCCACATCCTCAAACTGCTCGGGCCGCAGGGACTGGGCCCCGTCGCACAGGGCGTGAGGGGGATCGTTGTGTACCTCGATGATCAGGCCGTCCGCCCCGCAGGCCGCCGCGGCCAGAGCCATGGGCTTGACATAGCGGGCCACGCCGGTGGCGTGGCTGGGGTCCACGATGACGGGCAGATGGGACAGCTCATGGAGCACGGAGACTGCGGACAGGTCCAGGGTGTTCCGGGTGGCGGTCTCGAAGGTGCGGATCCCCCGCTCGCACAGGATGACGTTTTCGTTGCCGCTGGCCATGATGTATTCGGCGCTCATCAGCAGCTCCTTGACGGTGTTGGCCAGCCCCCGCTTGAGCAGGATGGGCTTGCGGGTCTTGCCCAGCTCCTTGAGCAGCTCGAAATTCTGCATATTCCGGGCTCCCACCTGGATCACATCCACATCCTCAAAAAGGGGCAGGTGGTTGGCGTTCATGATCTCGGTGACGATGGGCAGGCCGGTCTCCCGCTTGGCCTCCAGCAGCAGCTCGATGCCGTCCGCCTTCAGGCCCTGAAAGTCGTATGGGGAGGTGCGGGGCTTGAACGCGCCGCCCCGGAGCATGGTGGCTCCGGCGGCCTTGACGCTTTTGGCCACAGAGATGATCTGCGCCTCGCTCTCCACGGAGCAGGGCCCGGCGATGATGGCGAAGTTCCCGTGGCCTACCTTGACCTTGTCCGCCCCGACCTCGATGACGGAGTCCAGGGGATGGAACTTCCGGTTCGCGCTCTTGAACGGCTCGGACACACGCTTGACCCCCTCTACAATATCCAGCCCGCCGATCAGGTCCTCATCCAGCTTGCTGGTGTCGCCGATCACACCGATGACCGTGGAAAAATCCCCGGTGGAAACATGGGTGCGCAGGTTTTGAGACTCGATCCACTGGAGCAGCTCCTGGATCCGCTCTTCTTTGGTGTTCTGCTTGATAAAGATAACCATGTTGACCATTCCTTTCTTTTCTGGGGGAGAGCGGGAATAAAAAGGGGCCTGCGGCGAAGTGTCATTCACCGCAGGCCCTGTGTAACCCAAGCATCCCGCTTATACAGCGGAGGGGAGCCAATCATTTGCAGCAAAAAACACTTTTACTTGTTTCGCCCAAAAGCCGAAAAAGTAAAAGTAGCCATAAAAGAACGCTGCAAACCGCTTCATATCGATATGGCTCCTTTCCTGAAATTTTCTGTTCGTTGGTCTTATGTTAGCACCGGAGCCCCCAACTGTCAATTCAAAAAAAGCGGTATTATGATGAAATTATTGAAATAATTTTATCGATAGCTGGCGAAATACCCAAATTTCTTTTTTACTTTACACTTTTGAAGTCGAAAGCGGCAGATCAGATCTCCTGCGGCGGAGGGACGGCTGTTTTTGCGCAGACTGCCGTCCGGCTCCCGGGGGGCCCTGAAGCTTGGGGAGCGCGATGAAACGATTGACACAGCGCCGTGAAAGAGGTTAAAATAGAAGCACAACTGAATCAGGCAAACAGCCGGTGCCGCCGCCCCTGGAGACAGGATCCAGAGGTCGGAGGTTAAAAGGGAAACAGGTGCAAAACCTGTGCGATCTCGTCACTGTAAGCAGGGAGCATACCGCCAGCGCAAGATGCGGCCACTGATGAAAATTGGGAAGGCGGCGATATGTGAAGATCTGCGAGCCAGGAGACCTGCCGTCTGTGGGTACGGGAAGAAGCTTCCAGATCACGAGGAATTGATTGTACTGACGCAGCCATCATTTCTGTGATCCTTTTGCCCTTTTGAGAGGGGGAAAGGATCTTGTTTTTCCTGCCCTTTTGCTGAGAACAGGTGTTTTACATACAAAAGTTCCAGTTTGACTGTCTCGCGTGAAAAGGAGGAAAAAACATGAAAATCAAAAAACTGCTCTCCCTGCTGCTCTCCGCGGCACTGCTGATGGCGCCGCTGGCCGCCTGCGGCTCCGGAGCGCCTTCCGCCTCTGGCAGCGGAAGCGGCTCCAATGTCGAAAGCAGCGCCGCCCCGGATCTGTCCCAGGATACGGAGGAGGTGGACACCGGGGACGCCAGCCTGGATGATCCCCTCAATCAGGACCAGATCGGGGAGAAGGAGCTGTTGGTGGTCAGCTTCGGCACCAGCTACAACGACAACCGCCGCCTGACCATCGGCGCCATTGAGACGGCCCTGGCGGAGGCCTTCCCGGACTGGTCGGTCCGCCGGGCCTTCACCAGCCAGATCATCATCGACCGGGTAAAGGAACGGGATGGCGTGGAGATCGACAACGTCAAGGCGGCTCTGGACCGGGCAGTGGAGAACGGCGTCAAAACGCTGGTGGTCCAGCCCACCCACCTGATGGACGGCCTGGAGTATGCCGACCTGGTGGACGAGCTGGCCCAGTATGCCGACGCCTTTGAGCATATCGCGGTGGGTGCGCCCCTGCTGACCAGCGACGAGGACTTCCAGTCGGTGGCCGGGGCCATCACCCAGGCGACCGCCCAGTACGATGACGGCGACACCGCCATCTGCTTCATGGGCCACGGGACCGAGGTGGAGTCCAACCAGGTGTACGGACAGATGCAGCAGGTCCTGAAGGAGGCCGGACATGACAACTACTATGTGGGGACCGTGGAAGCGGCGCCCACACTGGAGGATGTGCTGGCCGGAGTGAAGGACAGCGGGGCGCACAAGGTGGTGCTCCAGCCGCTGATGATCGTAGCCGGCGACCACGCCAACAACGACATGGCCGGCGACGAGGACGGTTCCTGGAAGCGGGCCTTCCAGGACGCAGGCTATGATGTGGAGTGCGTTCTGACGGGGCTGGGCGAGCTGGAGGCCATCCAGCAGCTGTTCGCGGCCCACGCCCAGGCGGCCATGGATACATTGGGGAACTGAAGACGGACTGCGGGCGGGACCGGACCGGGGCGGCGCTCCGGGGCGGTCCCGCCCGTCTGCTAAGGAGAAAGGGTGCGGTAAGATGAGAAAAAAAGAACTGGCGCTGCTGCTGAGCGCCTGGATGCTGCTGACCACGGGCTGCAGCCAGGGAACGCCCGCCGGAGCGTCCTCCCTTCCGGCGGAGAACAGCCAGGTGGCCTCCGGCAGTGAGATGGCCGGTGTGGCAGATGTGGTGGAGGAAGGGATGGTCCCCATCTCCGGGGACAGCCTGGAGGACGGGACCTATCCGATCACTGTGGACTCCAGCTCCTCCATGTTCCAGGTCGTCCAATGTGAGCTGACCGTTCAGGACGGGGAGATGACAGCGGAGATGACCATGGGCGGCACCGGTTACCTTTGGATCTTTCCGGGGACCGGGGAGGAGGCTGCGACAGCGGAGGAGGCGGACTGGATCCCCTATGCCGAGCAGGCGGACGGAAGCCACTCCTTTACTGTGCCGGTGGAGGCGCTGGACCAGGGACTTCCCTGTGCGGCCTTCAGCAGGAAGAAGGAGAAGTGGTATGACCGGACCCTGTTGTTCCGTGCGGACTCCCTGCCTTTGGAGGCGTGGAAGGCGGATGCCGTGGCCACCCCGGACAGTCTGGGCCTGACGGACGGGAACTACTGGGTGGATGTGGCTCTGGAGGGTGGCTCCGGCCGGGCTGTGGTGGATTCTCCGGCGCGGCTGACTGTCCGGGACGGTCAGGCGGAGGCGGAGCTGCTGTGGAGCAGTGGAAACTATGACTACATGAAGGTGGATGGGGTGCAGTATGACGCGGAACTGGTGGAGGGCCGCTCCCGCTTTGTGATCCCGGTGGCCTGCTTCGACCGGGCTCTTCAGGTCCAGGCGAATACCACCGCCATGAGCACGCCCCACGAGATCGATTATACTCTGAGGTTCGATTCAAATTCCCTGAAGGAGGCGGAGGGGTGAGCCCCCTCCGGCGGCTGGGGGCGGCCCTCCTCCCGGCGGCTCTGGCGGCCCAGCTGCTGATGGCCTGCAGCCCGGCGGGAGACAGTTCTGTCGGTGTCGAGGGCCCCAGCTGGGAGGATCTGGAGTATGACCGCAGCCTGGAGCTGCAATACGCCCAGCAGTTTTCTGTGGACTACTATGAGGGCGGGTACGCGCTGGTGAAGATCCGGGAGACCGGGACCTATCTGGTGGTCCCGCCGGAGGCGGATGTGCCCTCCGGGCTGGACGAGGGGGTCACGGTCCTCCGGCAGCCCCTGGACCGGATCTATCTGGCGGCCACCTCAGCCATGGACCTGTTCCGGGAGCTGGACGCGCTGGACGCCATCCGGCTGTCTGGCACAGAGGCACAGGGCTGGTATGTGGAGGAGGCCCGGGCGGCCATGGAGGCGGGCGAGATCCTGTATGCCGGGAAGTACAGCGCCCCGGACTATGAGCGGATCTATGCCGAGGGATGCGATCTGGCGGTGGAGTCCACCATGATCTACCATACCCCGGAGGTGAAGGAGCAGCTGGAGGAGCTGGGCGTCCCGGTGCTGGTGGAGCGCTCCAGCTATGAGAGCCACCCTCTGGGGCGCATGGAGTGGCTGAAACTGTACGGGGTCCTCCTGGGAAGGGAGGACCAGGCTCAGGAACGCTTCCGGCAGACCCTGGACCGCCTGGCTCCCGTCCTGGACCAGGAGGGGACCGGAAAGACCGTGGCCTTCTTTTACATCACCTCCAACGGGGGCATCAATGTGCGCAAGCCGGGGGACTATATCTCCAAGCTGATCGGGATGGCCGGCGGAGAATATGTGTTCCAGGACCTGGGCGGGGAGGAGAACGCCCTGTCCACCATGAACCTCCAGATGGAGGCGTTTTACGCCGGGGCAAAGGATGCGGACCTGTTGATCTATAACAGCGCTGTGGACGGCGGCCTGAGCACTCTGGACGAGCTGCTGGAGAAAAATGAGGTGCTGGCCGAGTTCAAGGCAGTACAGGAGGGGAACGTCTGGTGCACCGGGCAGGACCTGTTTCAGTCCTCTATGGGGCTGGGGGACCTGCTGCTGGACATCCACACCGTCCTGACCCAGGAGGATCCGGAGCCGGGATCCCTGACCTACCTGTACCGCTTGACGAGGGAGGGATAAATCATGGAGGAGCCCCGCGCCCGGCGCTGGTGCCTGGCCTTTTTGCTGCTGCTTCTGATGCTGGCCGGCCTGTTTCTCTGGAGCCTGAACGCCGGCAGCATTCCCCTGACAGCAGGTGAGGTGTGGGACATTCTAATTCATCGGGATGGGGATTACGCCGCCGTGATTTGGAAGCTCCGCCTGCCTCGGACCCTGTCCGCAGCCCTGCTGGGGGGAGCCCTGTCGGTGTCTGGCTTTCTCCTCCAGACCTTTTTTGCCAACCCCATCGCCAGCCCCTTTGTGCTGGGGATCTCCTCCGGAGCCAAGCTGACGGTCTCCCTGGCCATGGTGGGCCTGCTCTCCCGGGGGGTGGTGATGAACTCCGGGGGGATGATCCTGGCCGCCTTTGCGGGGGCCATGCTGTCCATGGGCTTCGTGCTGCTCCTGTCCAAGTGGCTGCACCAGATGTCCCTGCTGGTGGTGAGCGGGGTGATGATCGGATATCTCTGCTCCGCGGTCACCGAGTTTGTGGTCACCTTTGCCAGCGACGCCAACATCGTCAACCTGCATAACTGGTCCATGGGCAGCTTTTCCGGGGTATCCTGGGCCAATCTGCGGGTGCTCCTGCCGGTGATCGGGGCGGCGCTGGTGGGGAGCTTCCTGCTGTCCAAGCCCATGGGGGCCTATCAGCTGGGGGAGGGCTGCGCCCGGAGCATGGGGGTGAACATCCGGGCCTTCCGGACGGCGTTGATCCTGCTGTCCAGCGTGCTGTCCGCCAGTGTGACCGCCTTTGCAGGCCCCATCTCCTTTGTGGGCATCGCGGTCCCCCATTTGGCAAAGGGGCTGTTCGGCACAGCGCGGCCCATCCTGATGATCCCGGCCTGTTTTCTGGGCGGGGCGGCCTTCTGCCTGTTCTGTGACGGGCTGGCCCGGACGGTGTTCGCACCCACCGAGCTGAGCATCAGCGCGGTGACCGCTGTGCTGGGCGCGCCCATTGTGATCTGGATCATGCTGCGCCGGCGGCTCCGCCCCGGCGAATGAGAGGAGGAAGCCCCTATGAATGAAGCCCTGCTGTCCGCCCGGGAGCTGTCGGTGGGCTACCATGGACGGCCCCTGCTCCGAGAGATCTGCCTCCAGGTGCGTCGGGGTGAGATCCTGACCCTCATCGGGCCAAACGGAGCGGGAAAATCCACCATCCTGAAAAGCCTGATCGGGCAGCTGCGCCTGCTGGGCGGACAAGTCAGCCTGCTGGGCCGGGATATGGGTAAGCTGAGTGAGCGGGAGATCGCCCAAAGCCTGTCGGTGATGCTGACCGGCCGGGCGCGGCCGGATCGGATGACCTGCTGGGAGGTGGCCGCCGCCGGCCGCTATCCCTATACCGGGCGGCTGGGGATCCTCGGCCCCGGGGACCGGGAGGCGGTCTGGGCGGCCCTGGAGCGGGTCCGCGCCCTGGAACTGCGGGACGTCCCCTTTGACCAGATCAGCGACGGACAGCGGCAGCGGGTGCTCCTGGCCCGGGCCATCTGCCAGGAGCCGGAGGTCCTGGTCCTGGACGAGCCCACCTCCTTCCTGGACCTGCGCGGAAAGCTGGAGCTGCTGGCCATTTTGAAGGAGCTGGTGCGGGAGCGCCGGGTGGCCGTCATCCTGTCTCTCCACGAGCTGGACCTGGCGCAGCGGATCTCCGACCGGATCCTGTGTATCCGGGGCGATGGGATCGACCGGTGCGGGACGCCGGAGGAAATCTTCTCCGGGGGCTATATCCGGCAACTGTACGGCGTGGAGCGGGGTAGCTACTGTGAGGAATTCGGCTGCCCGGAGCTGGAGCCCGTCCGTGGCGAACCCCAGATCTTTGTCATCGGAGGAAACGGCAGCGGGATCCCGGTCTACCGCAGGCTCCAGCGGCAGGGAGTGCCCTTCGCCGCCGGGATTTTGCCGGAGAACGACGTGGATCATCCGGTGGCCAAGGCCCTGGCCGCAGAGGTGATCGCCCAGCGGGCCTACCACCCCATCGGGGAGGATACCTTCCGGCGGGCCCTGTCCATTCTGGAGGGGTGTGGACAGGTGCTCTGCTGTCTGCGGGAGTTCGGTCCTCTCAATGAAGCCAACCGCCGCCTGGCCCAGGCCGGCGGGGACCGGACTGTCTATCTGAATGACCGGACGGAGCAATAAACCTGATTTTGTCGATGTAAGACGCCCGGCCTGCCGTAAAAGCGGCAGGCCGGGCGTCTGTTTATGATGGCTCAATATGCTTTCAAGGTGTCCAATTCTCCCTGCCGGAGGGCCAGCAGCGCCTCTGGGGTATCCGCGTCCGCCAGCTCCAGGGGGTCCTCCACCGGGATGAGGACACAGCGGTCCCAATGGCGGCGCAGCACCACCCGTCCCCCCTGGTCGCCGGTGAGGGCCTCCAGCTCGGGGAGCAGGGCGGCGGAGAACAGGGCCGGGTTGCCCGACCGCCCCTCCCAGCAGGCCGCTGCCGCCAGGAGCTCCGGGCGGGCGGCGTCCAGCAGCCGGGCTGCCGTCCCCTGTCCCAGGCGGGGCTGGTCGGCCACAGCGAATAGAAGAAAATCCTCCGGCGGGATGGGAGCCAAGGCGGAGAGTCCCGCCCGGATGGTGAAGGACAGGCCCCGGGCGCTGTCCGGGCTGTCCACCGCCCGGGCCCCCGCCGCCTGGGCGGCCTCAAGAACAGGGCCATAGCGGGACACGATGGTCAGATCACAGTCCTTCCGGGCCCGGACCAGGCCGGCCAGAGTGTCCAGCCCGTGGCGGAACAGGGGCTTTCCCTCCAGTGGACACAGCAGCTTGTTGCTCCCGAAGCGGCTGCCGCTGCCCGCCGCCAGATAGATGATGTGCTTATTCATCCCGGCCCAGCAGGACCTTCTCCGGGGTGATGGGGAGATTCCGGTGCCATGTCCCGGTGGCCCGGAAGATGGCCTGAGCCAAAGCGGGGGCGGGGGTGTTGATGACGATCTCTCCGATGGACTTGGCCCCGAAGGGGCCGGTCTGTTCATAGCTGGATTCAAACTCCACCTGGAGATGTCCCATATCCAGCCGGGTGGGGAGCTTATACTGCATCAGGGAGTCCTCCAGGATGCGCCCCTCCGGGGTATAGGTCACATCCTCGAACAGGGCCATGCCAATGCCCTGGACAATGCCGCCCTCGGTCTGCACCCGGGCCAGATTGGGGTTGATGGGGGTGCCGCAGTCCACCACGGCGGTGTAGTCCAGCACCTGGACGGAGCCGGTCTCCCGGTCCACCTCCACCTCGGCCATACCCACCATGAAGGGGGGCGGGGAGATGGGCGAGGTGTGGGAGCAGGTGGCCTGAACAGCGGTGCCGTTGCCGCACATGGACTTGGTGGCGATGTCGGCCAGGGAGACCTGGGCGGAGCCGTCCAGGCGGCGCACCGCCTTCCGGGCGTACTCCACCTCCTCCCGGGGGCAGTTCAGCAGCTCCGCCCCCACCTGGCACAGGCGGTCCTTCAGCTCCTCACAGGCCTTCTCCACCGCCTTTCCGGTGACGTAGGTGGTACTGGAGGCATAGGAGCCGGAGTCGTAGGGGGAGGCGTCAGAGTCTGCGCCAAAGACAGCCACATCGTCCAGATCGCACTCCATGCACTCAGCGGCCATCTGGGCCAAAATGGTGTCACAGCCGGTACCCATATCGGCTGCGCCGATGGAGAGGTTGAAGAAGCCCTCGTCGCTGAGTTTGATGGTGGCGGAGCCAACGTCCACGCCGGAGATGCCGGAGCCCTGCATGGCCATGGCCACCCCTGCGGCCCGCACCTTTCCGTTGCCCATGTCCCGAACGGGGAATTTCTCCTCCCAGCGGAAGAGCTCCTTGCAACGGGCCATGCACCGGTCCAGGGCACAGGCGTCCGCACGCTCGTTGTAATAGGCAGGCATGACCTGCCCCTCCCGGACCATGTTTTTCTCCCGAAGTGCCACCGGGTCCATGCCCAGGCGGTCGGCCAGTTCATTCACTGCCGTCTCCACGGCGAAGATGCCCTGGGTGGCGCCGTAGCCCCGGTAGGCCCCGGCGGACTGGTGGTTGGTGTACACCACATCATAGGCAAAGCGGAAGGCCTCCAGGCTGTGGGTGTACAGGGGAATGGATTTGTGGCCCGACAGGCCCACCGTGGTGGGGCCATGCTCGCCATAGGCCCCGGTGTTGGACAGAGTATATACATCCAGGGCCCGGATGGTGCCGTTATTGGAGGCGCCCAGGCGCACCCGGACCTCCATCTCGTGCCGGGGGGTTCCGGCGGTCTGGCACTCCTGCCGGGTGTAGATCATCTTGGCGGGGCGGCCGGTCTTCCAGGTGACCAAAGCGGGATAGACCTCAGCCACCACCGTTTGTTTGGCGCCAAAGCCTCCGCCGATGCGGAACTTTTCCACATGGACCTTGGATTTTGGGATGTCCAGGGCGTTGGCCAGGATCCGCCGGACGTGAAAGACGATCTGGGTGGAGCTGACAACATGGAGGCGGCCATAGGGATCCATCTCCGTATAGGTGCGGAAGGTCTCCATCATAGCCTGCTGGCAGGCCTTGGTGTGGTAGACCCCCTCCACCACCTGGTCACAGTCGGCCAGGATCCGGTCCACATCCCCGTCCTGACAGGTCTCGCTGGCACACAGGTTGCGGCGGTTGTCCGCCCCCACAGGGCACAGGGACTGCCAGCTCTCCTCCGGGTGGACCAGGATCAGGTTGTCCTTGGCGGTGTGGAAGTCCAGTACCGGCTCCAGGACCTGGTACCGGACCCGGATGCGCTTCAGCGCCCGGTCCACCGCCGCCTCGTTCTCGCCGGCCACGATGGCCACCGCGTCCCCCACGAAGCGGACCCGCCGGTCCAGAATGAGCCGGTCGTATGGAGAAGGCTCCGGATAGGTCTGTCCCGCCATGGTGAACCGCTTCTGGGGGACATCCTTGTAGGTGAAGATGGCGGCGACGCCGGGGATCTGCCCGGCGTTCTCCGTGTCGATCTCCTCGATGAGGGCGTGGGCGTGGGGGCTGCGCAGCACCTTGACCACCAGACAGTCCCTGGGGGTCAGGTCGTCCAGATAGGCGGGCTTGCCCAGGAGAAGGGCCATTGCGTCCTTTTTCCGCACCGGCTTGCCCACTGTGTTCCATTCCTGCTGTGCCATCACTGCGCCTCCTCTGCTTTTTTGTGGTCCAGATAGGCCCGGATGCCCCGGAGCTGCCCCTCATAGCCGGAGCACCGGCACAGGTTGCCCGCCAAATAGGCCCGGATCTGGCCGTCGGTGGGGTCGGGATACTCCCGGAGCAGGGCGATGGTGTTCATCACAAAGCCGGGGTTGCAGAAGCCGCACTGCTCCGCGCCCTGGTCGGCGATGAAGGCGACAAAGCCGCCCGCCTCCTCCTGAAGACCCTCCAGCGTCTGGACGCAGCGGCCGTCCGCCCGGGCGGCCAGCAGGCTGCATGACAGCACGGGGGTCCCGTCCAGCAGGACGGTGCACAGGCCGCAGTTGGCGGTCTCGCACCCGCGCTTCACGCTGAGGCAGCCGTGGGCCCGAAGAAAGTCCAGCAGCAGGGTGTCGGCCTGGACCTCGGCGTCCAGGGGCTTTCCGTTCAAATTCAGATGGATCTCCATATCAGCGCGCCTCCTCCAGCTTCAGCAGGCCCCGGCGCACCAGGACCTGACAGATCTTTGTTCGGTACTCCGCCCCGGCACGCAGGTTGTCCCCCATGGGGACCCGGCGGGACAGATCCTCCGCCATGGCCAGGGCGCTGTCCCGGGTGATCCCGCTAGCCAGCAGCCCCTTCTCATCCAGATAGACCCTGGCCCGTCCGGGGCGGGCCCCGATGGCGAAGCGGAACGCGCCCTCACGGCGGGCGATGGCGCAGGTGAGGACGGGAAAGTCCGTGGCGCTGTTGCGCTGGGACAGATAAACTGTACCCTCCGTCCCTTTGGGCACGATGACCCGGACCAGGATGTCCCGGAAGGGCGGGCGGGCGCAGAACTCCTCCAGGCTCAGCTCTCCGGCCCCCTGGAGCACCACCCGGGCGTCCAGCGCCAGCAGCAAAGTGAGCACGTCGGAGAAGCCAAAGCGGCCAAAGACGCTGCCGCCCACGGTGGCGCAGTTGCGGAACTGCACCCCCACGATGTGCTCCACACTGCGGGCGAAGGCCCCCTGGGTCATGGCGTTGAGCCCCTCATGGGTCTCCAGGGCGCGCAGGGGGACCATGGCCCCCAGCTCGAAGGCGCGCTCCGTCTCGGTGATCCGGTCCAGCCCCAGGCCGCACAGGTCGATGGCGGTCCCCACCTTCCGATCCTGCATTTTCAGCCAGAGCATCCCGCCCAGCACCACATGATTTCGTTTTTGACACAGCTCATAGGCCTGTTCCAGGCTTTCGGCCCTCACATACTGGTCGATGGTCAGCAAAGCTGCTCTCCTCCTGTCTGGTTGGCCCAACAGCCAACATGATCTGATTTGAATTATAGCATTGTTCGGTCCGCTTGACAATCAAAGGCGCGCCCTTTTGAATGGGCGCGCCCCAGTGTACTGCAAAAGCAGTATGCCGTTTTTTCGGCCAACTTCCCACAGCGTCAGTCCGGCAGGCAGTAGAACCGGCCGCCCTCGTCCCGGCGGACCTGAATGGTGGGGTACAGTTGTCTCAGAACGGCCTGAAGGGCCTCAGCTCCCATCCCCTCTGTGGCGACGTCATCCACCAGCCGTCCCCCGTCCAGCAGGAGCAGCCGGCGGCACCAGCGCAGGGCCAGGGCCGGGTCGTGGAGGACGATCAGGGCGGTCCGCTCCCCGGTCTCCACCAGCTCCCGCACCCTGCGGAACAGCAGGCCGGTGTTGTCAAAGTCCAGGGCGCTGTTGGGCTCGTCCAGCAGCAGGATGGGGGCGTCCTGGACGGCCAGCCGGGCCAGATGGACCAGCTGGCGCTGTCCCTCGCTGAGCTGGGCGCAGTCCCGGCCCAGAAGCTCCGCCACGCCGAAGCGCTCCGCCGCCGCCCGGACCATGGCCCGTTCCCTTGGTCCCGGCCCGGAGAGGGGCCCGAGCCAGGGCGTGCGGCCCATGGCGATGACCTCCTCCGCCCGCAGGCCGGGGAGCGGCTGGCTGTGCTGAGCCAGCAGGGCGACGCTCCTGGCCCGCCTCCGGGCGGACCAGGCCAGACAGTCCTCTCCCGCCGCCCGCACAGAGCCTGAGAAGATCCGCGCCCCCCCGGTGAGGCTCCGGAGCAGGGTGGTCTTGCCACAGCCGTTGCGGCCCAGCACCGCGGCGATCTCCCCCGGCCGGAGGACGAAGGAGACACCGCGGATCACCGGCCGGCGGTAGCCGGCAGTGAGGCCCTGTACCTCCAGCAGCGCGCTCATAGGCTCTCCTCCCTTCCCCGAAGAAGCAGTGCGGTGAGCACCGGGGCCCCGAACAGCACGGTCCAGATGCTCAGCGGGAGCTCCGCCCCCTGGGAGAACCCCCGGGCCAGCAGGTCGGCGGCCAGCAGAATGGCTCCTCCCATCAGGGCGCACAGCGGAAGATAGGGGCCGCCCCGCCGCCCCAGCAGCAGAAAGGCGATGTGGGGGGCGATCAGGCCCAGAAAAGCGATCACCCCGGCCACGGAGGCCACCGCCGCCACCATCAGGGTGGTCAGTCCCAGCAGCAGCCCCCGCCACCGCCGGGGCTCCAGCCCCAGGGCGCGGGCCCCCTCCTCCCCGAGGGAGAGGGCGAGGGCCTGCCGGCGGAACAGCAGGAGCAGAGCCAGTGGGATCAGGATGGCAGACGCAGCCCCCCGGAGCTTGTCTCCGGTCATGGCGGACAGGCTGCCCATGGTCCAAAACTCGATGGCGGCCAGTTCCCCCTCCGGGTCGGCGATGGTCTTGAGCACCATCAGGCCCGCGTCCGCCGCCGAGGAGACGATGACCCCTGCCAGGATATAGGCGCCTGTGCGCTCCATCCCGGCCCACCGGACCAGGGCCAGCACCAGCAGAAGAGACAGGCTTCCCATTACGAAGGCGCCCCCCATGATCTGGAGGGATGTCCCAGCCCCCAGCACGATGGCCCAGGCTGCGCCGAAGGAGGCCCCGGAGGCCACCCCCGTCAGGTCGGGGGAGGCCAAGGGGTTGCGGAATACGGTCTGATAGACGCCGCCCGCCATGCCCAGCGCCCAACCTGCCAGCAGCCCCATCCCAACCCGGGGCAGGCGGAGGCTCCACAGCACATGGGCGGGGGTGGAGCCGGCCAGTCCGCCGGAGAGGATGTCCAGGATCTGCCCGGTGGAGAGGGGATAGCTGCCCACCCGGACAGACAGCAGGGCCAGGGCCGCCGTCAGCAGGATGGCCGCCCCCAGGACGAGCCGTTCCCGCCCCTTCTCTCTCACCGGTCCATTCCCCCTCTCTGCGGCATTTGGCCGTTTCTTATTTGGTGATGAGCGACGGGTCGATCTCAAACCCGTAGAAGGTCCGGTAAAAGTCCTGGACGTCGGCGGTAAAGGTGTCGAAGGGATAGACGTCTCCGTGGAGAACGCTGGTCATCCACAGGGTGCCCAGGATGCCGGAGGGAATGGGGGAGTCCCACTCCTCGATGCCGCCGGGCATCTCATAGACCGCGCCGGACTGGACAGCGGGGACCGCGGCCAGCTGGGGATCGTCCAGGATGTCCTGGGCGGTATAGTCCGCGCCGGAGGGGATGAGGATGACCTGGGGCGCCATGGCCAGGATGGACTCATAGGAGACCTCGGTCCAGTAGCCCCCCGTCAGATCGCCGGCGGCGTTCACCCCTCCGGCGGTCTCGATGAGGCTGCTCTGATACATATCGCCGGGGGCGGCGGTGAGGTAGGAGGAGTTCCCGCCCATATAGACCGTGGGCCGCTCCAGGCCGTCCACCAGCTGGGCCACCCGGGCCAGCTGCTCCTCATAGTAGTCCGTCAGGGCCTGTGCCCGGTCCTCCACGCCGCAGGCCTGCCCCAGCAACTCCAGCATCCCGGTGAGCGCCTCGTGGGATTCGGGATCGACCACCAGCACGGGGATGTCCAGCTCCTCCAGGGGAGCGGCGTAGTCCATCAGCTTCTTGGGCATGACCACCAGGTCAGGCTCCAGAGCGGCCACCGCCTCCAGGTCCAGCTCCTTCATCGTGCCCACCTGCTCCTGTTCCAGAAGGTCCGGGGCGGCCATAGCGTAGATGGGGCGGGTATCCGCCTTTTTCTCCAGGCCCACCACCCGGTCGGAGATCCCCAGGGCCATGGTGGCATAGGTGGTCACATAGTAGCAGCTGACCAGAGTGTCCGCCGGGGCGTCCAGCTCCACCTGACGGCCTGCCTGGTCGGTGAGGGTGATGGCGGAGGCGGGGGCGCTCTGCCCGGCGGAAGCGCTTCCCGCCGGAGCGGAGCTGCCGCCCGCGCCCCCGCAGGCGGTGAGGGAGAGGGCCAGGGCGGCCGCCAGAGCCAGGGCGGCCCAGCGCTTGAATTTGTCGAGCTTCATGGCAAAAACCTCATTTCTATCTCAAATAAGCGGCGGATCGGGCCGCCATTCCGGCGGATATTTTATCATGCGGGCCGCCCTTTGTCAAAAGCGGGAGACCGCCGGACGTCTTTAAGATAACTTAAGAAAATCCTAAGAGAACCTTTCGGGTATTTTTCAAAACTGTATGCTATGATGTCATACAGTTCAGCCCGGGCGGACTATGCCCGGCAAAAGGAGGAATTCCAACATGGCAGAGCTGCTGTGTGTCAAAGATCTGACAAAGGTATATGGAAAGCGGGGGGCGGTCACCCGCGCCCTGGACGGCGTGGACCTGTCCCTGGAGGCGGGGGAGTATGTGGGGATCATGGGGGCCTCCGGCTCTGGAAAGACCACCCTGCTCAACTGCATCTCCACCATCGACCGGCCCACCTCCGGCTCCATTCGGGTGGATGGAGAGGAGCTGACCGGCCTGAAGGGCAAGGCCCTCACCCGCTTCCGCCGGGAGCGGCTGGGCTTCATCTTCCAGGACTGCAACCTGCTGGACACCCTCACCGCCTTTGAAAACATCGCCCTGTCCCTGTCCATCCTCCGCACCCCGGCTGCCCAGATCCGGGACCGGGTGGAGGAGACGGCGGAGCTGCTGGGCATCGGGGACTGTCTGGACAAGTATCCCTATCAGATGTCCGGCGGACAGCAGCAGCGCTGTGCCGCCGCCCGGGCCATCGTCACCCGGCCCGCCCTGGTGCTGGCCGACGAGCCCACCGGGGCCCTGGATTCCAGATCCTCCAGACTGCTGCTGGAGCGGCTGGAGGTGCTCAACCGGGAGCGGGGGGCCACCATTCTGATGGTCACCCACGACGCCTTCACCGCCAGCTGCTGCCGCCGGGTGGTATTCCTCCGGGACGGTAAGATCTTTACACAGCTGGAGCGGGGCGGCGGGGACCGCCGGGCCTTTTTCCAACAGATCATCCGGGTGGTCACTCAGCTGGGAGGAGAGATGGAAGATGTTCTGTAAGCTGGCCCTGCGCAACGTCCGCCGCTCCTTCCGGGACTACGGCGTGTATCTGCTCACCCTCACCTTCGGCGTGTGCCTGTTTTATACCTTCAGCTCTCTGGACGGCCAGGGGGCGATGGTCTACCTGGCCCAGAGCCAAAACCCCATGGCCCAGGTCATCCACTCCTGCATCGATGTCTTTTCCGTCTTTGTGGCGGTGGTGCTGGCCTGCCTGATTTTGTACGCCGACCGGTTTCTCATGCGCCGGCGGAAGCGGGAGCTGGGTACCTATCTGCTTCTCGGTCTGAGCCAGGGGCAGGTGTCCTTCCTGCTGGTGCTGGAGACGGGGTTGATCGGCGCGGCCTCCCTGGCCCTGGGCCTGCTGCTTGGACTGGCGGCCTCTCAGGGCCTGTCCGCCCTCACCCTGTCCATGTTCTCCCTCCGGGTGGACGCCTTCGGACTGGCCTTCTCCCCCCGGGCAGCGGTGCGCACCGTGCTCTACTTCGGCCTGATTTTTCTGTTGGTCATGGGCTTCAGCGGCATCCAGATCTCCCGTGCCAAGCTGCTGGATCTGATGCAGGGAGGGCGGAAAAATGAGGAGCTTCGTCCCCTCCCCCTCCGGACCTCTGTGCTCCAGCTGGTCCTGGGCGGTGTGTGCCTTGCGGCGGCCTATGCCATTCTGCTTACCTTTGGGATGGCCTTCGCCGTGGTGCTCCCCTTCCTGTGCATCCCTATGCTGACCCTGGGAACGGTGGGCACTCTGTTGGTCTTTCGCTCCCTGTCCGGCTTTGTGCTGCGGCTGGCCCGGAGCCACCCTGGCTTCTATTACCGGGATCTGCATCTCTTCACTCTGCACCAATGGATCAGCCGGGTCCACTCCACCTACCTGTCCCAAACGGTGATCTGTATTCTTCTGCTCCTGGCGATGGGCATCACCGCCAGTTCCATCGGCCTAAACCGCACCATCGAAGCCGCCGCCGACGGACAGGCTCCCTTTGACATCACCATCCAGAACCAGAACGCCGACCGCCTGGGCAGTGTGGACTTTGACGCCCTGCTGTCCGCCCATGGCGTGGAGCCTGACGCCCTGGCCTGGCGGCAGGACACCCCGGTCTACTACAACGACCCCGCAGTCACCGGGGTGGAGGACGCCTCTGCGGCCATTCGGCTTTCCGACTGCAACCGTCTGCTGGCGCGTCAGGGCGCGCCGGCCTATCCCGGGCCCCTGCCCGGCCTTCTGGCGGAGGGCAGTGCTCCCCTGGCCACCGGCGGTCTGGGCTTGACCTGCGTGGTCATTCCGGACGGGATGGCGGAGGAACTTTCCCTCCGGCGCCAGGTGTGGTCCGCTGACTACGCCGGCGACCCAGAGGAGACTGAGAAGCAGCTCCAGGCCGCCCTGGCGGAGTACCAGGAGACCACCGCCTATCTGCGGGTGGAGAGCCGCCTGACCCTCTACCAGGAGGTCATGGGAAATAAGCTCCTGGCCCTGTTTCTGGGACTGTACCTGGGTCTCACCTTCCTACTGGCCGCCGCCGCGGTGCTGGCCCTCCAGCAGCTGAGCCAGGCCGCCGACAACGCCGCGCGGTACGCCGTCCTGCGCCGCCTGGGCGCGGAGGAGGGGATGCTCTCCCGCTCCGCAGTACAGCAGGTGGCCCTGGCCTTCCTGCTCCCGCTGGCCCTGGCCCTGCTTCACACTGTGGTGGGCATGAAGGCGGCCAACGACCTGATCTCCATGGCCGCCAAGGTGGACACGGTCCACAGCGCCCTGGTCACTGGCGGAGTTCTTCTGGCGGTGTACGGCGGGTACTTTCTGGCCACCGCAATGGCCTGCCGCCGACTGGCTCTGGAAGGGGGGGAGTCCAGCAGGCATAGATGATCTGGGGCGCCCCGCGCCGCAGCGGGGCAGAACACAACAAAAAAGGCTGGCCCCGGTTGGGGCCAGCCTTTTTGAGATCCCGCTGGGATCAATTCCAGTATTCGGTTTTGCCCTTGAGACCCACAGTCTCGGCCTTGAACACCGGGTTTCGGCCTGTCTTCTTCTGGGCGGAGTAATCCTTCAGCGCCAGCAGGGCGGGGCGGCTGAGCAGGATGATGACCGGCAGGTTGATCAGGGCCATCACACCCATGAGCACGTCCGCCAGGTTCCACACGGTGCCGATCTGCATTCCGGCGCCGATGAAGATCAGGACCATGGCGTCGATGCGGAAGAGGACCATGAACTCCTTGGCGGGGACCTTTTTGACGATATAGTTCAGGCAGTTGTCCACATAGTAGAGGTTGCCGATGAGGGTGGTGAAGGCGAAGAGCACCATGGCCACCGTAATGAACAGGGGGCCGATGGGGCCGAACACCGCGCTCAGAGCCGCCTGGACATAGGGGGCGCCCTCCAGTGTAGCGTCGGGCTCCACGCCGGAGCACAGCAGCATAAAGGCGGTGGCAGTGCAGATGAGCAGGGTGTCGATGAACACAGAGAGCATCTGGACCAGGCCCTGCTTCACCGGGTGGCTGACATTGGCGGAGGCAGCCGCGTTGGGGGCGGAGCCCACGCCGGCCTCGTTGGAGTAAAGTCCGCGCTTGATGCCGTACATCAGGCAGGAGCCGGCCAGGCCGCCGAAGATGGCCTGGAAGTCAAAGGCCTCGGAGAAGATGCGGCCCAGCACCTGGGGCAGCAGGCCGATGTTCATCACAATGACGATCAGAGAGACCAGCACATACAGGCCGCCCATAAAGGGGACCAGGGTGGAGGTGACCTTCACGATGCGCTTGCCGCCGCCCATGACGCAATAGCCTACCAGCAGGGCCAGGATGGCGCCGATGATCCAGGGGGTGGTCTCCGGATCGTAGAAGCTGTACCCGGAGAAGGTGGACTGGAGGTTGTAGGAGGCCAGCATATTGAAGCCGCCGGCGTAGGTCAGGATCAGGGAGAAGGCGAAGATGATGGCCAGGGGACGGCTGTGAAGGGCGGCCTCAATGTAGTAGGAGGGGCCGCCGTAGCTCTCACCCGTCTCCGGGTCCCGGCGCTTGTAGATCTGGGCCAGGGTGGACTCCACAAAGGCGGAGGCGCCGCCGATGATGGCGATGACCCACATCCAGAACACCGCGCCGAAGCCGCCGGCACAGATGGCGGTGGAGATGCCGATGATGTTGCCCGTCCCCACCCGGGAGGCGGTGGACACCATCAGGGCCTGGAAGGAGGAGGTCGCCCCCGCCTTCTCCGGCTTTTCACCCACCACACGGATGGATTCCAGGAACATCCGGAACTGGACGAAGCGGGTCCGGAAGGTGAAGTACAGACCCGTAGCCAGCAGCAGGATGATGAGCACGTAGCTGTACATCACTGTGCTGATGTCGCCGATCAATTTGTCGATCACGATACACACACTCACTTTCTTTGTTGAATTTGTCTCTCTCCTATGGACGCTCCCACGGCGGATGCGCCAGCCGCGGGATGCGGTTCGGGGCTATTATACAGGAAATGGCTCTGTTTGAACAGGGTTTCGGATCGCTTTTGTAAAAATGTACAAAATAGGATCACAGCAGGGGGGCCGTACAGTCCGCCTGGGGCAGCTTCTCCCAGGAAAACAGGGGGATCAGCTCACCGGGAGAGATGGGGGCGTACTCCGGGATCAGCCCGGCCAGCAGGGCCAGCTGCCCTACCAGCTCCCGGGCGGACCAGCGGCTCTGGAGTGCGCCCAGCTCCTGGTCCCGGTCCCGCTTGGCCAGGCGGCGGCCATCGGGGGCCAGGAGCAGGGGAACGTGGCCGTATTCCGGCTGTGGCAGGCCCAGCCGCTCCTGGAGCCATAGCTGCCGTGGGGTGGAGTCCAGGAGATCGCTGCCCCGCACCACCTGGGTCACCCCCATGGCCCCGTCGTCCACCACCACCGCCAGCTGATAGGCGTACACCCCGTCGGAGCGGCGGAGGATGAAGTCGCCGCAGTCCAGGGCGAGGTCCTGGGACACATCCCCCTGGAGCAGGTCACGAAAGCTCCGGACCTCCTCCGGGACCTGGATCCGCCAGGACGGGCGGCGGCTTTGGGCCAGGCGGGCCAGCTCCTCCGGCGGCAGGCGGCGGCACCGCCCGTCATAGACCGGGATGCCGTCAGACCGGTGGGGGGCGGAGGCGGCCAGCCGCTCCGCCCGGGTGCAGTAGCAGGGATAGAGCAGCCCGGCCTCCTCCAGCCGGGCAAAGGCGGCCCGATAGGCGTCGGTCCGGCGGCTCTGGTACACCGGCTCGCCGTCCCAGTCCAGCCCCAGCCACTCCAGATCCCGCATCACCTGGTCGCACCGCTCCTGCGTGCAGCGGTCCGGATCCAGGTCCTCCAGCCGCAGCACCATGCGTCCGCCCCGGCTCCGGGCGGCCAGCCAGGCCAGCAGGGCGGACCAGAGGTTGCCCAGATGCATCCGCCCGCTGGGGCTTGGGGCGAAGCGGCCGCATACCGCCCCGTCCCGCTTTGTCATATCTGCCAAGGGTGTCCCCTCCTCCATTCATTTGCTCCATTGTACCATGGACCGGTCCGGGAGAAAAGCGCCGCGCGCGCTTTTTCCCGTGTTCAGCTCCTGCTGCTCCACCTCTGGTCCGGGCAATTTGCTTTTCCGGATCGACTGTATTGCACGATAACCATATCCCAGCCAGAGATTGGGAGAAAACCGCTGAACACCCGGCCACGGGAAAGGATATTTGCCAAAACCAGTCCAAAATGCGCAGAGGACAGAAGAAAATTCAAAAAATCCTTGACTTTTCTGTAAAAGCTTATATAATAATAAGGTCTGTTACCGGGTCTCTCCCGGCGACCGAATCCTTGCTCCCGGCGCGACCGGGGGCCACAAGACCATAAGGAGGTGCAAGAATATGGCAAAGATCAACGCAAACTACGAGGCGATGTATATCCTGGATCCCTCTCTGAACGAGGAGGCCGTCGCCGCTCTGGTGGCCAAGTTCAAGGCCGTGGTGGAGGCGAATGGTACCGTCTCTGAGGTCGATGAGTGGGGCAAGCGCCGTCTGGCCTATCCCATCAACGATCTGATGGAGGGCTACTACGTGCTGATGACCTTCAACGCCGCCGCCGCCATCCCCGCCGAGCTGGACCGTATCTTCCGGATCACCGACGGCGTGATGCGTTCCCTGATCGTCTGCAAGGACCAGTAAGGAGAGGGCGGATATGCTCAACAAGATTTTCCTCATGGGACGTCTGACCCGTGACCCGGAGCTGCGCCGGACGCAGACGGGGACCCCTGTGGCCTCCTTCTCTCTGGCGGTGGACCGGGATTTTAAGGACAAGGCCACCGGCGAACGCAGCACCGATTTTATCGATGTGGTGGCCTGGCGGCAGACGGCTGAGTTTGTCAGCCGCTACTTCACCAAGGGCCGCATGGCCGTGGTGGAGGGCCGCCTTCAGATCCGCGACTGGACCGACAAGGAGGGCGGCAAGCGCCGCAGCGCCGAGGTGATCGCCGATCAGGTGTACTTCGGAGACTCCAAGCGGGACAGCGACGGCGGAGGCTATTCCAATGCCGGATATGCGTCCGGCGGCGGTTATTCCGGCGGCTATGCCGCCCCCTCGGCTCCCGCCCCTTCCGCGGCCCCCTCCGGCTATGGCGCCCCCTCCGGCGGCGACCAGTTTGCCGAGCTTTCTGATGATGACGGCGAACTGCCGTTCTAACTTTGACCGTATCTGGTCGTAAAAGGAGGTTTCTCTCATGGCTATGGAACGTGAAAACCGCGCCCCCCGCGGCCGCAAGCGCCGCAAGGTCTGCGCCTTCTGCGTGGATAAGGTGGAGTGCATCGACTATAAGGATGCTGCCAAGCTGCGCCGCTACACTTCTGAGCGCGGCAAGATCCTGCCCCGCCGTACCACCGGCACCTGCGCCATGCATCAGCGCCAGCTGACCGAGGCCATCAAGCGCGCCCGCCAGGTCGCCCTGCTGCCCTACGTCACTGACTGATCCAACGCGATAAGCATCGATCCGGGGAGTCCCACAGGGGGCTCCCCGGATTTTTTTGTCCCGGTCTGGGAAGTGTGTGGGATCCCCTCTGGCTTTTTCCACCGTTCTGCGGTAAAATGGGGAAAACCCTGCGTATACCGGCGCCGGTGCGCCGTTCAAAATGAGGTGTGGATATGACAGATATTATTGTGGTGGGCGCGGGGCCCGCCGGCCTGACGGCCGCTCTGTACGCCGCCCGGGCGGGCAAGCGTGTCCTGGTGCTGGAGGGGGACGCCCCCGGGGGGCAGATCAATTTCTCTCCCCTGGTGGAAAACTATCCCGGCCTGCCCGCCGTGCCCGGGATCAAGCTGGCGGAGGACCTGCTCCGTCAGGCGGAGGACCTGGGGGTGGAACTGGAGTATGAGACGGTGACCGACTTTCGGACCCGCGGCCCCGGTTTCCAGGTCGTCACCGACTGCGCAGAGCGGGAGTGCCGGGCGCTGATCCTGGCCGCCGGTGTGCGCCACCGAACCCTGGGGCTGCCCGGGGAGGAAGAGCTGGTGGGCCAGGGGATTTCCTACTGCGCTGTGTGCGACGGCCCCTTCTATCCCAACCGCCCAGTGGCTGTGGTAGGGGGCGGCGACACCGCCCTTCAGGACGCCCTGTTTCTGGCCGGGACCTGCTCTCAGGTCACCCTGATCCACCGCCGGGATCAGTTCCGGGGGGAGCGGCGTCTGGTGGACCAGGTGGAGCGCCGGGAGAACATCCGCTGCTGGATGGACTCCACCGTGGAGGAGCTCCTGATCCGGGACGGCTGTCTCACCGGCCTGCGGGTGCGGGACGGGGCCGCCGGGGAGGAACGGGAGCTGGATGTGGACGCCCTGTTCGTCGCCGTGGGCCAAGAGCCCAGGAACCGGGCCCTCACCGACCTGCTCCTGTTGGACGAAGGGGGCTATGTCATGGCCGGTGAGGACTGCAAGGCCAGCCTGCCCGGCGTGTTCGTGGCGGGGGACTGCCGCGGAAAGGCGGTCCGACAGCTCACCACCGCGGTAGGAGACGGGGCGGTGGCCGGACTGGCGGCCTGCCGCTGGGTGGACGAGCACCAGTCCTGACCGAGAGGGATCTGCCATGCAGTATTACTTTGCCCCTCTGGAGGGCGTGACCGGCTCAGAATTCCGCCGGGCCCACCACCGCTGGTTCCCCGGAGTGGACGCCTACTATATGCCCTTTCTCTCCCCCACGCAGGATCATGTCTTTACCCAGCGGGAGCTGCGCAACGTCCTGCCGGAGCACAACCAGGGCTTTCGGGCGGTGCCTCAGCTTTTGACGAAAAACGCGGACGATTTCCTCTGGTGCGCCGGGGAGCTGGCCGCCATGGGCTATGACGAGGTCAACCTGAATCTGGGCTGTCCCTCTGGGACGGTGGTGGCCAAGGGGAAGGGCGCCGGCCTGCTGGGCGCGCCGGAGGCGCTGGACCGGATGCTGGACCGGATCTTCTCCGGCTCCCCGGTGGCGGTGTCGCTGAAAACCAGGCTGGGGCTGGAGGAACCGGAGGAATTCGCCCGTCTGCTGGAGATCTTTGGGCGGTACCCCGTCTCTCTGCTCATCATCCATCCCCGGGTGCGGAAGGACTTTTACCGCCATCCGGTGCGGATGGAGTGTTTTGAGCAGGCGGTGGATACCTACCCCGGGCCGCTGTGCTTCAACGGCGGTCTGGTGACTCCGGCGGACTGCGCCCGGCTTGCGAGCCGTTTTTCCCAGGTAGACCGGGTGATGATCGGTCAAGGGCTTTTGGCGGATCCCGCTCTGGTCCAAAAGGCCAAGGGCGGCCCCGGAGCCGGACGGGAGACCCTGCGGGCCTTTCACGATGAGCTCTACCACACCTATCTGGAGATCTTCGCCAGTCAGCGCAACACGGTATTTCACATGAAGGAGCTTTGGAGCTATCTGGGCCGCCTGTTCCAGGGGGCGGAGAAGGCTTTGAAGCAGATCCGTAAGGCGGCGGACTCCCCCACATACGAGTCGGCGGTGGCCCAGATCTTCGCCCTGCCACTGCGGCAGGACGCCTGCTGGGAGGAAGAATAGAAAGAATGGACGGCGGACGGCCTTTTCCGGGCTGTCCGCCGTCCTGTTTGTCTGTCATGTGCCTGAAGCGCCGCAGGGGCGGCCCTCTGTGGCCGCCCGTCTTCCATGGACAATGACATCCGTAGGGCGCGACGACCCGGCGCGCCGCCTCAAAGGGCGAAACCCCAGCGTTGACCGAAAAAATTCCGAAAAACGGCGGGAGGGGCAAGCCCCTCCCCTACGGGATGAATGAGGGAACGTCCCGCAACGGGGGACGGGCGGCCACAGAGGGCCGCCCCTACGGCGGTTTTAACAGCCCTGTTTGGTTCCAGAGGGACAGGCGCGGTTTCGTGGCTGTGGTGGCCATCGCATCGCCCAGGACCGAAATTGCCTTGTAGGGGCGGGTCTCCTGACCCGCCCGTCCTTCGTGGGCCATGACGTCCGTAGGGCGCGACGACTCGGCGCGCCGTCTCGCAGGACGAACCCCCCAGCGTTGAATGGAGAAATTCCAAAATCCGGCGGGAGGGGCAAGCCCCTCCCCTACGGGATGAACGGGGAAACGTCCCGCAACGGGGAACGGGCGAGTCTGGGACTCGCCCCTACGGGGTGACGGGGAAACATCCCCCGGCGGAGAACGGACGGGCGGCCACAGAGGGCCGCCCCTACGGCGTTTTTAACAGCCCCGTTTGGTTCCGGAGGGAGACAGGTACGGTTTCGTGGCTGTGGTGGCCATCGCATCGCCCGGGACTGAAATTGCCTTGTAGGGGCGGGTCTCCTGACCCGCCCGCCCTTTGTGGACCATGACGCCCGTAGGGCGCGACGACCCGGCGCGCCGCCTCAAAGGGCGAAACCCTCAACGTTTACCGAAGAATTCCGAAACCCGGCGGGAGGGGCAAGCCCCTCCCCTACGGGATGAATGGGGGAACGTCCCGCAACGGGGGACGGGCGGCCGCAGAGGGCCGCCCCTACGGCGTTTTCTGGTGATGTTCCAAATTGGCGCGCAAAACAGAACACCCCGCCGGCCTTTTGGGAAAAAGGGCATGGCGGGGCTTAATTACCATAAAATGTATGATAATGTACCACTTTTGACCTCTGCCCGGCATGGGTGGAGGTGTTTTTTATGGCAAGCAATCACACGGAGCATTTTTCACTCAATCAATGGCAGGCGGACGATCAGGTACTCCGCACCGATTTCAACGAGGACAACGCCAAGATTGACAGCGCTCTCAAGGATCTGGCCGCCGCGCAGGCGGAAAAAGCCGACCAGACGGCCCTGGACGCGCTGGCCGCGGAGGTGGCGAAAAAGGCCACCACGGCGGCGCTGGAGGCCCTCAGTAAAAAGCTGGCATCCATGCCCTGCCTAGTGACCGGGACCTACACCGGAGACGGGACAGACAGCCGTCTAATTTCTCTGGGGTTCCAGCCCAAGGCCCTGTTGGTCATGATAGAGGAAGGCTATTCCGCCCGCCCCTATACCGATGATTACTACGGCGGGCTGGCCCTGCCGGGGAAGCCGGTGTGCCTGCAAACCAGCTATGGGACCAATTATATTTTGACCATCGAATCCAAGGGCTTCCGGGTCTACTATAACCGTGACAGATACATCCTCAGCAATCAGAAGGACACCAATTACTATTATCTGGCCTGGAAATAAAATCAGAGGGCCCCTCCCATACGGGAGGGGCCGCACTGATTGGATTTTAAGAGATCTGTAAAACCGTCAGGAATTACACACCCTTGATCTCGTTGGAGGCGACGCCGTTCACAACAACTCTGTAAACCTTGCCGGCCTCCAGGACGAACTTATCCTTGCCGTCGCTCACGCTGGACTCACCCTTAGCCAGAGTCACAGTCTTGGTCCGGTCGGTAGAGGTGAACTTGCCGTCCACGCTCTGCTGCAGCTCCACGGTGAAGTTAGTATCCTGCTCGGCCTTCTGGTTCATGACGATGTTGAAGCCACCGTCAGCCCACATCTGAACATGGTCGATCTTGGCGTCAACCTTATCGGCATCGTTCTTGTCGGCGTCCTTGATCTTGTAGACATAGACCTCAACGGCCTCGTCGTTGTCATCCTCGAACACGAAGACGCTCTCAGAGTAGGTGCCGTCCACGCCGAAGTTCTTAGCCAGGCTGCTGGGAGTGGTGGTCTTGCCGTCGCCGTCATCGTTGACGAAGATCTTGTAGCTGTCGGCCAGGACCACATCGTTCTTGTTCAGGCTCAGCACGCCGGCCTTGTAGGAGATCTCGGTGATCTTCTCGTAGGCCTTGAAGTCATCATCGCTGGTGCCCTTCACCAGATCCTGGTCGTCCATGTAGCCGTTCTCGTCATAGGAGACGTTCTGGTACAGGCCGATCTTCAGATTCTTATCGGTAGCCTTGACGGTGGTGATCTCGCCGTTCACGATGGCGTCGTACTCATAGTACTTGTTGTCATCCTTGTCAACGCTGGCGTTGGGGCCCTCCTCCAGGAGGTACACGCGGTCGCCGCTGTCGCCGGAGATGGACATATCAGCAGAGTAGATGTAGACCACATCGGCGTAATCGTCATCCATAACCACAGCCACGGTCACAGCGCCATTCTTGCTGTCCTTAGCGGTGATGTCGGGGACATTCTTGATGCCGGTGTAAGCAGTCACATCGTCATCATCGTTCACCACGAAGATGGTGTCGTTGTTGGCCTTGACCTTGTCGATCTTGCCGCTGCCAGTAGTGCTGGTGTCGTTGACATAAACGGTGCTCTTGCCGTTCTCAGTCACAACGCCCTTATTGACGCTGGTGCTGACAGAGCCATAGAAGGTATCGGTATCCTTATCGGTGGGGATAGCCTCCAGCTCGTACTTGCCGTTGCTCTTCTCGTTGTAAGAGTACCAGTTGCCATAGTCACGGGCATCAAAATCGTCATCGTTATCAATGGTGATGACCTTGTTGGTGCCGTCGATGAAGTAGGCATCGCCCTCCAGGCTCTTCTTGGCACCACCAGCGTAGTCCATCTTGGCCACGTAGACATAGTCGTTGTGACCAGCGGTGCCGTCGGTGTAGATCACATAGCCGTTGGCGTCCAGAACCAGGGTGTAGGCGTCGTTCAGGTCATAGGACAGGTTGCTGTCCTCCTTCACGGCGTCAGTGTAGTTCTTGGAGTACTCGTACTTGGTGCCGTCCACGGTGACGTTCTTCTTCTCAGTGTAAGCGGTCACCTTGCCCTCGACGGTCTCAGCCAGGTCGATGGTCTTGATCTCCTTGTTGGCCACAGTGATCAGGACATAGTCCTCATCGGAGTAGCTGTCCAGGTAATCAAAGTCATCGGAGGACAGAGTGGTATCCTTGACGTCCACGAAGGCCTCGTCCAGAATGTCCAGCTCCAGCTCCTCGTCGTTCTTGTCGTAGTCGCCGTCAACCTGAGCCACATAGGAGTTGATGACGGTGATGACCACGTCGTTGGAGTCATCGTCGATGAACACCTCAGTGGTGGCGCCCTTCTTGATGTCAAGGTTGCCATTCGCATCCTTCGTACCAGCGTCATCGTCGTTGTTCTTGACAATGTAGTCGCTCAGCTTCACGTCCTTCTGAGCCACGCCGTCCACGACCACGGTGAAGTCGGCGTCGCCGTTCTTCAGGTCGTTGTAGACGTCGCTGCCCACCAGATCGTACAGGTCCTGCTTCTCGACGGTGGCGGTGTAAACAGCGTCAGCGTCGTCAGCGTAGGTGCCGATCTCCTTGTTCTCATAGGTCCACTTCACGGAAGGACGGCCGAAGTCGTCATCCGCACCGTCGGCCTTGACCAGGTCGCCGTCGTACAGATCCTCACCCAGCTGGATGGTGTACTTGCCGTCCACCTTGGTGTTGTCGATCTTGGCATACTTGCTGTCGGTGCCGGTGCGGGAATCATAGGTAGCCTTGCCGCCGGAGATGACGATGTCACCCACCTGCACGTCGCTGCCGTTCTTCTCGGCCTTGACCAGATCAGCCTCCAGGGCGTTCAGGACCATCTGAGCCACGTCGTTGCGGGTCAGGGCCTCCTTGGCGCCGGTGGCAACGCCGTCGAACAGACCGGCGGTGCTGCCGTTCTTGGTGGTCTCCACCAGCCAGTCAGAGCCGAAGTCGGCGCTGTACTGGAAGTAGCCCAGAGCCTTCAGCAGCATCAGGGCAGCCTGACCGGTGGTGACAGTGTCGCTGCCGCCGTAGGTCTTGGCGTCGTAGCCGCTGGTGATGCCGTTGGTGTAGCAGGCGGCCACATAGGGCTCAGCCCACTCGGGCACGTCGGTGAAGGGGCTGGTGCCCTTGTAGCTGGCCACGGTGTAGTCCAGCAGGTTGCACATCACGACCGCCATCTCGTTGCGGGTGACCTTGGCCTCGGGATTGAACTTGCCGTTCTCATCGCCGGTCATGATGCCGACGGTCTTCAGGACCTCAATGGCTTCCTCGTTCTGCTTGGAAGTCACGTCGGCATAGCTCGCAGCGCTGCTGCCCATCACCATCAGACCAGAGATCATGGTCGCGGTGAGGCCCAGGCTGAGAGCACGCTTCAGGTTTCTCATTGGAATTCCTCCTTGATTTTTTCAAGCTGCGGGGGTGGGTCAGACTCTTCTGAGACCGGGCGAAGTTTTCCATATCTTAGATGTATTTAACATAAAATAGGAAAATTTCCGGTCATAGGAAAGCATAACTCCCCTTGCCTGTGCTCATACTATACTCTAATGCAGGCCCCCCGTCAACGGGTTTGGGCGAAGTGTAACAAAACCGTAATATTGCGTCATAATTGTTACATAGCCGGGTTTTTGTGAAATATTGCTGTAAAGTACCGGGAAAAGTTGCAGTGGTTTTTGTGGATTTTCAAGTAGGGGCGGCCCCATGTGGCCGCACGACCTTCGTAGACCATGACGCCCGTAGGGCGCGACGACCCGGCGCGCCGCTTCACAGGGTTTCGCCCTGCGGGGCGACCTCCTTTGCCCGCGGCGGCAAAGGAGGCAAAACGCCGCCGGGGGTGGGCTCCGATGGGCGTCCCCGCCCATAGTCGCGCCACCCCCGGACCCCCGGAATTTACGGGGGCCCAATTCTAGGGACCTATCGATCACTGTCAGGCGCGGGAGAGGTGACGACCGACCCCGCAACCGCGCCGCTGCCGCTGTCGGTCCAAAATCAAGATAGCCTGGACGGCTGGACCAAACAGGCGCGCCTGATGGCTCAGGGTCTAATTTCTGCGAAGGTGAACCGGCGGGCGGGTCAGGGACCCGCCCCTACGGGGCAATTTCGGTCATGTAGTATGCGGTCACACCGCAGCCACGAAACCGAGCCTGTCCCTCCGGAACCAAACGGAGCCGTGAAAACATCGTAGGGGCGGCTCTCTGTGGCCGCCCGTCCCCCATTATGGGACGTTTTCCCTGTTGTCCCGTAGGGGAGGGGAAACATTTCCTGGCAGAGAATCGGCGGGCGCCCACAGAGGGCCGCCCCTACTTTATTATATAGGATGAAACCGCCCTCCGGTGGTACGTCTCCGTACACCGAAGGGCGGTTTTGGTTACAAAATATTCTGGTCTATTATCCTTTTCTTTCCCATTCCAGCATCGAATCCGACTCTGTGCAACTACATTTTAAGCCAAACAGGCCGGGGCCTGTCGGGCTCCGGCCTGTTTTGATCTCACTTCTCTTACAGCTCGATGGTACGGATCACTCTGGCGCACCGGGGGCAGAGCGTGGGGTGCTCCTGATTGGCGCCCACCTTGATGTGGTGCTTCCAGCAGCGCTCACACTTCTCGCCCTTGGCCTCGGACACCGCGGCCTGGATCCCGGGGACCTTGACGCCGGCGGCGCCGCTGCCCTGGGCAATCTCAACATCAGAGACGATAAACAGGTCGGCCAGCTGGTCGGTGGAGAAGGCAGACAGCTTCTCCATGATCTGCTTCCCTTCATCTCCCTGGGGATAGAGGACTACATGAGCCTCCAGAGCCTTACCGATCTTCTTCTCGTTCCGGGCGTTCTCCAGCACCACGTTCACATCGTCCCGCAGATCCTCCACCAGAGCCCACTTCTCCATCTCTTCGGCGCTGAGGGCATAGTCAGCAAAGGGCTGGTTCATCTCATTGAGGACCACGTTTCGGCCGTCCTCCTCCCCGCGGTGGGGCATAGCCTGCCAGATCTCGTCACAGGTGAAGGCCAGGATGGGTGCAAACAGCTTGGTCATGGTGTCCAGGATGAGCCACAGGGCGGTCTGAGCAGAGCGGCGCTCCAGGCCGTCGGTCTCCTCGCAGTACAGCCGGTCCTTGATGATGTCCAGATAGAAGGAGGACAACTCCACCACACAGAAGTCGTTGATGGCGTGGGAGACCACATGGAACTCATAGTTGTCATAGGCGGCAAAGCACTTCTCAGTCAGCTCATTGAGCTTGGTCACCGCCCAGCGGTCCAGCTCCAGCATCTCCTCCGGCTTGACCAGCTCGTTGGGGTCAAAGCCGTCCAGGTTGCCCAGGCAGTACCGGGCGGTGTTGCGGAACTTCAGATAGTTCTGGCTGAGCTGCTTGAAGATCTTGTCGGAGCAGCGCACATCCACATGGTAGTCGGCGGAGCCGGCCCACAGGCGGATCATATCCGCGCCGTACTTCTGGAAGATCTCCGCGGGGTCCACGCCGTTGCCCAGGGACTTGTGCATGGCCTTGCCCTCGCCGTCCACGGTCCATCCGTGGGTGACGCACTCCTGGAAGGGCGCGCCCTTGCCCAGCGCGCCCACGGCGGTGAGCAGGCTGGACTGGAACCAGCCGCGGTACTGGTCCAGGCCCTCCATATACATGGTGGCGGGCCAGAAGCCCTGGTCCTTCTGCATGGAGGCAAAATGGGTGGAGCCGGAGTCGAACCAGCCGTCCAGGGTGTCCTCCTCCTTGGTAAAGCCGCTGTTCTTCCCACAGTGGGGGCAGGTGAAGCCCTGGGGCAGGATGTCCCTGGCCTCCATCTCATACCAGGCGTTGGAGCCCTTCTCCCCAAAGAGTTTGCTCACCGCCTCAATGGTCTCGTCGGTAACAATGGGCTTGCCGCAGTCAGCGCAGTAGAACACCGGGATGGGCAGGCCCCACCGGCGCTGGCGGCTGATGCACCAGTCGTTGCGCTCCCGGATCATGGACTTCATCCGGTCGATGCCCCAGCCTGGGACCCAGCGCACCTGATCACAGGCCTCACAAGCCTCATCCTTGAAGGATTCCACGGAGCAGAACCACTGGGGAGTGGCCCGGAAGATAATGGGCTTCTTACAGCGCCAGCAGTGGGGGTAGCTGTGGACGATGTCCTCGCTGGCAAAGAGGGCGCCGCTCTCCTTCATGTCGGCCAGGATGACGGGGTTGGAGGCCTCCGTCTTCATTCCGGCGTATTTTCCGGCGTAGTCGGTGTGGCGGCCCTGGTCGTCCACGGGGACCACCATCTCCATGCCGTACCGGCGGCAGGTCTGATAGTCGTCCGCGCCGAAGCCGGGGGCGGTGTGGACACAGCCGGTGCCGGAGTCCATGGTAACGTAGTCGGCCAGCAGCAGGCGGCTGGTCTTGTCCAGGAAGGGGTGCTGGGCCAGCATATTTTCAAAGAAGGAACCAGGGTGGGTCTCCACGATCTCATAGGAGTCAAAGCCGCCCACCTTCATCACCTTTTCCACCAGGGCCTCCGCCATGATGTAGGTCTCGCCGTTGGGGGCCTTCACCAGGGCATAGCTCTCGTCGGGGTGGAGGGCGATGGCCAGGTTGCCGGGCAGGGTCCAGATGGTGGTGGTCCAGATCACGAAGAACAGCTTGCTGTGGTCCAGATGGCCCAGCTTGCCCTGGTCGTCCTTCATGGGGAATTTCACATAGACCGTGGTACAGGGGTCGTCCTGGTACTCGATCTCCGCCTCAGCCAGGGCGGTCTCATCGTGGGGGCACCAGTACACGGGCTTGAGGCCCTTGTAAATATAGCCCTTCTTGTACATGGCCCCAAAGACCTTGACCTCCTCCGCCTCAAAGCCGGGATCCATGGTCTTATAGGGGTGCTCCCAGTCGCCAATGACGCCCAGGCGCTTGAAACCCTCCATCTGCACATCGATGTAGTGCTGAGCAAAGTCGTGGCAGGCGGAACGGAACTCCGCCACAGACATCTGCTTGTGGTTGAGCTTGTTCTGCTTGATGATGGCCGACTCGATGGGCATACCGTGGTTGTCCCAGCCGGGGATATAGGGGGTGTAGTACCCCCGCATAGCGGCGGTGCGGGTGATGAAGTCCTTGATGGACTTGTTCAGGGCATGGCCCATGTGCAGGTTTCCATTGGAGAAGGGAGGGCCGTCGTGGAGGGAGAAGCGGGGCTTGCCCTCGTTCTTTTTCAGCAACTCATTGTACAGGTCCATGTCGTTCCAGCGCTGGAGCATCTCCGGCTCCCGCTTGGGCAGACCGGCCCGCATGGGAAATTCAGTCTTGGGGAGATTGATGGTCTTGTTGTAATCCATGTCTCGTGTTCCTCCATTATGATTCATATTCAAAGATCACTGTTTTACAAGCCGTACAGAGATAAGCAGGATATTCCATAAAGTCAGCAAAGCTGCTCCGGGATGGAGTAGGATTGAGCCTCACCCTATTCTTGGGAGGAAGGGGAAAGTGCCAACGCTCGGGCGCCCATTCCAGGTAGCAGATCTTTCCCGGCGCCATCCAGCCCGGAGACAGTTCATTTCCACATTTGGGGCAGTTCATAGGATGACCTCCTTTTCTGATACCGGCACGGCACACCGAGTCATCAGGCCCTATGAATGTTTTGCGGGCGTGGTGTAGGAAAACCGGCGAAAAGCCTCCCTTGAAAAGGGAGGTGGCACGCCGAAGGCGTGACGGAGGGTTTCTCGTCTAAAAATCCCCAGTCTCGCTTCGCTCGACGGCCCCCTTTTCAAGGGGGGCTTTTGTTCAGCCGGCCAAAGAGAATGCGGCACAAAAACAAAAACGCCCTTGTCTCTCAAAGAGACAAAGGCGAACAAACCTCTGCGGTACCACTCTTCTTGCCGGACGGGCATCCCGTTCCGGCCACTCAAATGCTGCCCTGTAACGGGGGCGTCCGGAGGGACTTACTCTGGTTCAGCCCCCCTGCTCCAAGGTGATCTTCTCCGCCTCCTCCCGTCCGCCTTGCACCAAACGGCGGCTCTCTGTGCGTCTTGGAGGCGGGTACTCGTCCTGTTCTGCGCATTATGACCCTGTTTGCCCAATATCTTATCCGCTTTTTCCCTGAATGTCAAGAGGAAAACCCGGTCCGGCCCTCTTTTTCGGCGTTCTTCCCCTGAGTGCAACCAATCCCATCGGTTTGAGTCCGGGCGTCTCACGCTGTCTTTACAATGACTTCGGACCGTGTTGAGATATGGCAAACAGAAAGACACGGCTTGCGCCGTGTCTTTCTGTTTGGGGCCCGGCCGCCGGAGGCGGCCTCCGCCCTTCGATCGCTCCCGTGTCCGGGGCAAATGGACGCCGTCCCGTGTCAAGGTTTTACCGGAACGCTTCCTCACCGGACGAATTGGGGCGTTCCAAGATCGCCGTCCCGGGTACAGCGGCGCAGGACCACCACGAACCAGGCAAACACCACAAGGCCCTTGGCAATGCTGGAAATGCTGATGCTCCACCACACACCGTCCAATCCCAGCACGGTGGCGCTGAGCAGGATGGCCATGGGGATGCGGGCGGCATTGCCGATGACCCCGGCCAGCGTTGGGGGCATGGGCCGCCCCAGGCCCTGGAATGCGCCGGAGGAGGTGATCTCCAGGCACATGAGGATCTGAGAATATCCCATGATCCGCAGATAGCTCACGCCGGTGCGGACCACCTCTTCCTCCTGAATGAACACCCGGACCAGAGGCGCGGGGAATCCCACCAGCATCACGGTGGTCAAGCAGCTCCACGCGACGATCATCCCCACAGCCGTCCAGTATCCCCTGCGGATGCGGTTCAGCCTGCGGGCGCCGAAGTTCTGGGCAATGAAAGCGTTTACCGCGGTGGCAAAGCCCTCCGCCGTGGTATAGGAGATGGATTCGATCTGGGTACCCACCTTTTGAGCGGCGATGGCCGCATCTCCCCATCCGGCCACGATCCGCGCGATCAACATGGAGAGGCTGGAGAAAAACATACTCTGGATAGATACCGGAAGGCCGATCCGCAGCAGCTCCAGCCACGTCCGCCTCTGACTGGGCCGGAAGGGATGGATGTGGGGGAAGAGAATGGCCTCCCGCCGGGCGGCGAGGAGGAACATGGCGGTCACAATGGCCTGGGCCAGCACGGTGGCCGCCGCCGCTCCGGCGACCTCCATCCGGGGAAAGGGGCCCACCCCGAAGATCATCAGGGGGTCCAGCAGGATATTGCCCACCAGTCCCACCGCCGTGGACCGCAGGACCACCACACTGCCGCCCATGGCGGTAAACAGGCCGGTGAAGATCTGGTTGAAGAAGGAGAACAGAAAGCCCAGGGCGACGATCACCAGATAGATTCGGGCGTCCGCGTTGACCTGAGGGCTGTTCAGCTTGAAAAAGGCGATCAGCGGTCCGTTGAGGAACACGCACATAGCGGTGAACAGGACGACCAGCAGCGCCCCCAGATGGAAGGCGGCCTGTCCATAACCGGCGGCGCACTCCGGATCCTGGGCCCCCAGCTCATGGGCCACCTTCACCTGTCCCCCCAGCCGGGGGATCATGGCCAGCCCGTTGGCCAGCCACAGATACATACCCGCCGCCCCCACCGCCGCCACTGCGTCCGCAGAGAGTCGGCCGATCCAGATCATATCGGTCATATTATAGGCCATCTGGATCAGCGAGGTCGCCATAATCGGCAGCGCCAGGCTGGTGAGGCTCCCGACGATGGAGCCCTCCAGCAGGTCTACGTTTCGTGCCACAGGAACCCTCCTTATCGCTGTGTATCGATTGGAAACCAGTTGTCCATCTGGTATTATATCATAGAAATTTTACTTTGCAACGGCCCTGTGGTTTCCTGAGCCACCCTTTTGAGAACGCCGCTCCGGGCGCGGAGAACGGCGCAGCGGTGCGCCTCTTTCTTGCGCTTTTCTCCATGATATGCTATACTGGCCTTGCTGTTTTTGTGAAAAATATGGAGTTTTGCCTGAAATAGCTGGAGTAATTTGACAAATCAGGAGGGGGAGCACGGTGAAGCTGGAGATGACACAGAAGCAGGAGCTGAAGCTGACGCCGCAGATGCTCCAGTCCATGGAGCTCCTGCAAATGAGCGCCCAGGAGCTGGAGGCGTATTTACAGGAGCTGGTCCAGGAAAACCCCGCCGCCGAGCTGTCCGAGCCGGAGGAGCGGCAGGACGAGGGGGAGGAGCTGTGGCGGCGGATGCAGTCGCTGGCCGACCAGGACAACCAGAACCGGCAGTACGTTGCGGCGGAGCGGGAGGAGCTGGACCCGCTGGCCCGGATCGGGACGGACGGCGGACTGGAGGACACCCTTCTGCTCCATCTGTCCCGGCAGCTGGAGCGCAGCCAGGCCCCTACCCTGGTGCTCCGGGGCGCTCAATTTTTGGCAGCCTGTCTGGACGAGTCCGGTTATCTGCGGGAGGAAGTGGAAAACCTGGCCCAGGCGGCCGGACTGCCTGCCGCGGTGCTGGAGGAGGGGCTGAGCCTGCTCCAGACGCTGGACCCGGCGGGCGTGGGCGCGCGGGACCTGTCCCAGTGCCTGGAGCTCCAGCTCCGGCGCGCGGGGGAGGAGGGGACCGCCCTTGCTGTCGTCCAAAGGGGGCTGGAGCGGCTGGCCCGGCGGCAGTACCGGGCCCTCGCCCAGGAGCTGGGCGTCAGCCAACAGGAGGTACTTCAGGCGGAGGCCCGGATCCGGGCGCTGGATCCCCGGCCCGGGGCCGCCTTTGCCCCCCGGGAGGAGCCGGTCTATCTGGTCCCCGACCTGGTGGTGCTCCAGGGGGAAAACGGGCTGGAGGTCCATTTGCAGGAGAGCCATCTGCCGGGGCTCCGCCTCAGCGGCTGCTACTGTGATATGTACCGGAACGATCCGGACCCGGAGGTCCGCCGGTATCTGGACGGAAAGATCCGTCAGGTCCAGTGGGCCATCCAGGCGGTGGAGCAGCGCCGAGCCACCCTGCTCCGCTGCGCCCAGGCGCTGGTCCGGCGGCAGCAGGCGTTTTTTCAGAGTCCCGGTGGCAGCTTGAGCCCCCTGCGTCTGGCCGACATAGCCGCCGAGCTGTCTATCCACGAGTCCACGGTGAGCCGGGCGGTGCGGGAAAAATACCTCCAGTGCGCCCGGGGCGTCTATCCCCTCAGCTTTTTCTTCACGCGGGAGGTGGGCGCGGGGGAGGGACAGTCCGCCCATGAGATCAAAAACCAGCTGCTCCGGCTGATCCGGGAGGAGGATAAACGCCGTCCCTGCTCCGATGAGAAGCTGCGCCAGCTGCTGGCCGTGGGGGGATACGCCGTCTCCCGCCGCACGGTGGCCAAATACCGGGAGGAGCTGGAGATCCCCAGCGCCGCCGGCCGCAGGGCGTGAATCGGGGCGGCCCCCGCTCCCGCCTGCGGCCGGAAAACCGGCCCCCGCCGGGAGCGGGTGAGCAGATCCTGGAAAAAGGAAGAAAAATACCGGATGCTATTGAAAAAATTGGATGGATATGATACAGTGAACGAGGACAAAACTAAAATTTTGTTCAGTTTGCGGCACAGCCCCCATGGGGGCTGTCTCTCTCCTGGGTGGAAAGAGACAAGTTCCTGGGGACTGGCGGCAGACCAGATCAAAATAATAGAAAAGGAGTGCTAAGGAATGAAAAACAAGCTTTTGGCAAGCATCCTGACCGCGTGTATGCTGTTGACGATGCTGCCAACTGCCGCATTTGCGGCAGAAACAGAAGCGGAGCCCGGCACGGAGCAGACCGCTTCGGGCCCGGAGAACGCCGGGAACCAGCCCGACGGGGGAGGGGATGATGCGGGGGGACCTGATAACAATAGAAGCAGTGAAACTGCCAATGTTTCCAGCCGTGAAGAGTTGGAAGCTGCGCTGAAGGATTCTTCCGTGTCTACCATCAATATTGACCGTAATTATTGATATGGGGGACACAGACTGGAATGGCGTCCAGATTGAAAAGGGACGTACTCTGGTCATCAACGGCAATGATAACACGATTTCCGGACTCAAAGTCCACAAGGCTTATATGGGGCCAAATGGTTCTGGAATTCCGGGAGATGGTGGTTCTGCTGATTATTATACCGCTTGGATCGCGGACAATAAGGGAACGCTGACCATTAACGATTTGACATTTTCCGATGCCGAAATTGATGCCAATCCCCTGACAACCGAAAAACAATCTACTGGCTCCAGCATTTTAGCCGTAGTCGTGGCCAACAACAGTGGTGAACTGACTTATAATAATGTCAATGTTGTGGGCAGTACTGTGAGGGGCTACTCTAAGGTCGGCCTGCTTCATGGATTTACACAAAATAACGGTTCCTTTGTGGCAAACAAATGCTCTGTGGAGAACAGCCAGGTGGTCCTGGAGGCGGATGGGTCGGATAAAGAAGCCGCTCTGTCCGGTATTTTGATTGGCTATGATGGAAATAATGCAGCAAGGACTAACGGCATCAAAATGTCCGGCTGTGAGATTACCATCGATAGCAGTGTACAGTGGAATGCTGAGATTCAGACTAAGCCGGATGGGACACGATATGTAAGTGATTGGGGCCTCACTTCTCCCACTTATACGCATGGTTCTAATGGTACTGATTCAGTGGCCTTTGTGGCCGAGGTTGGCGGTTACCAGTATGAAACTCTGCCCGCCGCCATCGCCGCCGCCCAGGACGGCGAGACGGTAAAGTTGCTGAAGAATACGGAATTGACCAGCGACCTGTCGTTTTCCTATTCCGGGAACTTTGATGTAGCATCTTGTATCCTTGAAACGAACGGACATAAACTGTCTGTACCTTCCGACAAACGTATTGTACTTCAGTCTTCTTCTGGAAAAATACAGAACAGCACACCTGCTACCAGTAAGACAGACTTGAAATCAATGATGGTTGTGGAAGAAGGAGGAGCGCTGACCATTGAAAACGGAACCTATTCAACTAAGGCAGCGCAGCTGATTCTGTCCAATGGTGAGGTTGTAATTAACAATGGCACATTTATCTGTGATGCAGAGGACACTGAGGCAAACAAAGTATTAGATGGGAAGACTGCCTTTAATATCTCTGGGGCAGAGGCGGCGCTGACCTTTAAGAACGGCACATTGACAGCGGACGTTGGCACAGAAACACACTATATGTTGTATGGCATTTTTGCACAGGGCGGTGCTAATGTCACTTTGGGTGACCAGAGTGGCACCGGACCAGTAATCCGGAGCATTTATGCGCCTGTCGGACTGAACAACACGACCTCTGCTCCAACTGTTAATGTTGAAATTTTTGGCGGAGAATATCACAGTCGAATCAATGCACCAGAGAACTACCAAAAATTTAATGGGGTGCTGTATCTGTCCGGAGATTCAAATGTGACGATTCACAATGGCATCTTTACAGCAGACACAAAAACAGCTTATAACCATGTTATTTCTTTGCCCTATTCAAATACCAGAGTCAATTTGACAATCAAAAACGGAACATTCACAGCACAGGGTGATGTGTTTTATAGCGGTACTGAAACAGGATCGCACGGTTCTGGGGCGCCAGTGTTTTCCGTCACCGGCGGAACCTATTCCTCTGACCCCAGCGACTACTGCGCCACCGGCTATACTGCGGTGAAGGATGAGACCACCGGCCTCTGGACAGTCAAGGCTTCCGAGGGAATGGTGGCCAAGCCCGAGGACAACGGCGACGGCTCTGTCAGCGCCGAGGTCGGCGGCGAGTTCGCGGGTACTGAGAATGGAAATGACGGCGTGGAAGTCGAGAACAGCAAGCTGGAGATCGACGTGACCACCGGCGGAGAGAATAAGCCCAACGAGAATGTGAACAAGACCACTGTCACCATTCAGCCCGCCTCTCTGGAGTCTGTGAAGAACAGCAGCGTGTCCAATGTGGAGATCACCACCGACGTGGGCGTTGTCACTCTGGACAAGGCGGCGTGGGACTCCATCACCGAGAACGCCGGTGGCAGCAGCGTGACCCTGACTGTGGAGAAGAAGGCGGACGGCTCCTCTCCCGCCGACTGGACCGTTTCCGCTGTGGACTCCAAGGGTGAGACCGTGTTCTCCTCCGAGGATCAGCGTGACGGCGAGATCTCCATTTCTGTGCCCTATACAAAGGAAAACCTGAACGATGGCGATCAGGTCGTTGTCTACTACATCGGTGAGAACGGCCAGCTGGAGGCTATGACCACCACCTACAATCAGGAGAATAAGACCCTGACCTGGAGCACCGATCACCTTTCTGACTTTGGCGATATCATCATTGTGCCCGATACCGAGGCTGTTTGGATCTCCGGCACGGAACTCAAGGCTGGAACGCTGGCAGACGCCCTGAGCGCCGTGGCTTCCAAGGGAGGAACCATTGATCTGGTAAATAACGCCACTTTGGCTGATGCTAAGTTTGTCATCAGCAAGAATGTCACCATCCAGAAATCCGCTGTCGCAACAAATGTCCCGGCCATCAGCGCCACCGTTGCCGCCGGTGAGACCGCCGGTGCGTTTACAGTCACCGAAAACGCTTCCCTGACTCTGAACGGCGTGAAGCTGGTGGTCCAGGGCACTGCCAATATCGAGACTGATGGTGGAAAGTATGACGGCACCGGCATTATCCTCAACAACAGTGACAAGGGAACCGGCGGCAAGTTCATCCTGAACAACGCCGAGGTAGAGCTTACCGGACTCCAGCGTGGTATGGTATTCCAAGTCACCGCCAGCAATCTGGCCAGCATTGAAATGAACAACTCCAAGCTGACCATTCAGAACATTGACGGTAATGCTTCTAACGGCGGTGTGTGGAGCATCAAGAACGATTCCACTGTGATCGTGAGCCACTGCGGAAACCATGGTCTGAGCGTTCAGGAAATCATCGTGGATCACTCCACGATCCATGTGGATGACGCCGGCTATGTAGGCGTTTTGGCACAAAAGGTCGAACTGAAAAACGGCGCGGAAGTTTCTGTGACCAACAGCGGCAAAAACCTGCCGTTCGCCTCTCAGTGGGCCCCCAACGGAGAGAAGTACGAAAACGCTGTGGAAATCAAAAAGGGCGGCTCTCTGTCTGTGGATGAGACCTCTTCCATGGAACTGACCGGAAACAAGTCGAACAGTATTTTGATCGCCGATCAGGGCAGTTTGGACAATCAGGGAACCATTACCGGCGAGATCGTTATCGCTGGTTCCACCCAGCACCTTGTCAAGGTCCTGGTGGATGGCAAAATTGTTGCCGCCGCCACTGTGGCGGACAAGGGCAGCTACACCCTGCCCGCCGCGCCCAGTAAGAGCGGCTACGATTTCAAGGGCTGGTCCAACGGAACCGCGACCTATGCGGCTAATGCACAGGTAGAGAACATTACCGCCGACATGGAGTTCACCGCCAAGTGGGAGAAACAGAAGGATGATTCTTCCTCCGGTTCCTCCGACAACGAGCGCACCTACGCCATCATCACCGAGGACGATGGAAACGGCTCCGTGACCGTCAGCGCGGACGAGGCCTCCGCCGGAACCCGCATCACCGTCACTGTAAAGCCCGATGCGGGCTATGAGCTGGACGAGCTGACCGTCACCGACGCCAAGAACAAGGACCTGAAGGTCACCAAGCGGTCCGAGACCACCTACACCTTCCACATGGCGGACAGCAAGGTCACCGTGGAGGCCAGCTTCGCCAAGGACGGGACTGTTCAGCAGCCTGACACCCGCTTTGACGATGTGGCCAAGAGCGCCTGGTACTACAAGGCGGTGGAGTATGTGGCCGAGAACGGGATCATGTCCGGCGTGTCCGCCCGGGAGTTCGCGCCCAACGCGGGCTTCAGCCGCGCCATGCTGGCCCAGACCCTGTACGCCATGTCCGGCAAGCCCACTGTGAAGGCGGAGGGCACATTTGCTGACGTGGCGGCCAACGCCTGGTACGCCGACGCGGTGAACTGGGCGGCGGAGAAGGGCTATGTCTCCGGTGTGGGCGACGGGAAGTTTGCCCCCGACGCCTCCATCACCCGGGAGCAGATGGCTCTGATCCTGTACCGCTACGCGGGCAGCCCGGACGCCTCCGGCATGGTCCTGCGGGAGTTCGCCGACGGGGACAGCGTCAGCGCCTACGCCGTGGACGCCATCCGCTGGGCGGTCCACGAGGGCCTGATCTCCGGCATGGAGAACAACACTCTGGCTCCCCAGGGCACTGCCACCCGGGCCCAGGTGGCCCAGATCCTGATGAACTTCCATCAGAAGCTGGACAAGTAAACAGATACGCTCCGCCCCCGTGGGGGATGGAGAGAAGCAAAAGCAGCTCCCCGCCGGTCCAAATGGACCGGCGGGGAGCTGTCCAAAGGTATCACCTTCGGCAACCGGCGACAACAATTTCAGCCCGGATGTTCCCTGCCCCCGCGCTCAGATCGTCATGTTCCTCTATCGGGACGCACAGTAAGATTCAGCAAACAGAATCACGGACCCAAAACAAAAGGAGGGCGGAACGGCTATGCCGTTCCGCCCTTTGTGGAGGGGCCGTTTTTACAAAGCCGGTTGACACAGCTGTATGCGGCCTCAGTCCTGCTCCTCGGGGTGGAGCAGATGCCGGGGCGTACGGCACATCATGGTCTCCAGCTCCTCCCGGGAGAAGCCTTCCGCCAAAAGCTGGCGGGCATATTCTTCCATTCCCTCATCGGAATAGAGGGAGTTCAGCTGTCCAAAATCGGTGGTCAGAAGCACCCGGTCACAGCCTACGGCCCGGATCTGCCGGGCGATCTCTCCGATGGGAGTGCGGCCGTGGAAGGTGGTGAAGAAGCAGTGTTCCACATAGGCCCCCAATGCGGCGGCCTCCTCCTGCTGCTCTAACGAGTAGCAGTCCGCGGGGTTGTCCGCGTGGGTCAGCACGATGGTGCAGCTCCGCTCTGCGGCGGCCCGCACCAGAGCCATACCCTCCTCCGCACCAACGTGGCCCGTCCCAACCACCATGTGGTGGCGTCCAGCACCTCCAGGGCCTGGGGGAGCAGCTCGCCCTCCTCATCACAGACGGTCAGGAAGCGGGACAGATCGGCCTCCGGGTCATTCCGGTGCTGGTAGCGCTGATAGGCTCGGGCCTCCAGGGTGGGGAACCAGACCATCCGGCCGCCCGCCTGGGCGGACCGCTCCACCGCATCGGGATTCACCCCGCCCACGGAGCGGTTCAGGGTCACCCCGCCCGCTACATCCAGCTGGGGGAACTGCTCCATCAGCAGTCCGGCCCGGGCCGCGGTGTCAAAATAGTGGCACTTGATGGCGCACCCCGCCATCCCCCGGTCCACCAGCCGCCGGGCAAGCTCCAGATCGCTGCATTTCCGGGGGACCACATCGGGGGCGGTATGGATGTGCAGGTCATAGACGCCGTTCAAAAGCTCTCTCATGCTGATGCTCCCTCCGTCGGTCAGTAGGGCAGGAAAATCGGGACCAGCGCGGCCACTACCACATAGGTGACCAGCAGCATGGGCAGACCGATCTTGCAGAAGTCCACGAACTTATACTGGGTCCAGCCCACCGTCATCATGTTCTGAGGGGCGGCGAAGGGGGTGGCATAGGAGGCCGCGCCCGCCAGGGTGATGGTCATGGCCACCGGATAGGGGCTGACGCCGATCTGCTCAGCGATGGAAATGCCGATGGGCAGGAACAGCATGATGGAGGGGATGTTGGACATGAACTGGGTCAGAATGGCGGCGGCGAAGAAAATAACGGTGGTGACCATGAAGGGGCTGGGATCGTCGCCCAGGATCTTCAGGATCATCTCGGCCACGGCGTCGCCCGCGCCGCTGTTCTTAAAGCCAGTGGAGATTGCGGTCAGGGAGCCTACCAGCAGCATACAGTTCCAGTCGATGGCCCGGATAGCCTCCTGGACGGACATACACTTGGTGCCCACAATGACCAGCGCGCCGATGACGGCGGCCACGTGCATGGGCATATTGTCGGGGCTGGCGGCGATCACCACCAGGACGCACAGCAGGGTGACCACGGAGATGGCGGCCTTCTTCTTGTCCAGAGGCTTCTTCTCGGTCTTGGCAAACTCAGGGACATAGCCGGTGTCCGGGATCATCTTGCGCCCAATAAAGGTGAAGTACAGGGTGCCCAGGATACACACGCCAATGCCGAAGGGGGTGATGCTGAAGAAGCCGAAGGGAGTGATGCCCAGATCGCTCATCACGCTGTTGGCGGTGGCGTTGGAGCCCACGCCCACCAGAGTGACAAAGCCACCGAACTGGGCGCCGAACAGCAGAGCCAGCAGGGCCTTGGAGGGGCCGACCCCGGCGGCGATGCACATGGCGGTGACCAGGGGGGCCATGGCGGTCATCACGCCGATGTTGCTGCACACGGAGCTGAGGAGACAAGAGACGATCAGCGTGGCAAGGATGATATTCCGCTCGCTTTTTCCTGTGACGCGGACCATTTTCTCGCCGATCAGGTCGGTGATCCCGGCGTGGAACAGGGAGGAGCCAATGACCATCATGCCGGCCAGCAGGACGATGGTGGTGCTGTTATAGCCGGTGAAGATGTCGCTCACCTCGATCAGGCCCGTATAGGCAAAGGCGATGGACGCGCCGATGGCGGTGACGATGATGGGAATGGGTTCCCAGATGAACAGGACCACGGTGATTGCGATGATGAGCAGTGCAATGGAAATGGGACTCATTTCAGTTCTCCTTTTTTTGTAAATTATCCTATCTCAGCAAGGTTCCCTGTCCGTATGGAACGGACAGGGAACCGGCTTCGATCCTCACTTAGGCGCGGCAGGTCCGGTGGGACGCGCCGCTCTGCGGGCCGCCGCCCGCGGGGTTTTGGGTCATATACTCTACTTGATAGCGGCCGGCCAGCTGGCGCAGCTCCTGCTCCACCGCCTCCGGCAGCTCCAGGCCCTCCGCCAGACGCCGTTCACAGGTCTCCTGCTCTGGCTGGCCCGGGATCTTGATCTCATCCACGCCGGGCTGGCGGGGACAGGCCCGGATGGAGGCCAGCAGCTCCGCCATCCGGTCATTCCACACCTGGAGGGCGATCACCTTGCTCAGGTCAACGGCCGCAAGGCAGAAGCCGGTGTTCTGGACCCGCTCCATGTCATAAAAGCTCCCCATGGTCTGCCCGTTGTCCGAGCCGGTCAGGCAGCTGCACAGGCACTCGATGATCAGGGCGATGGCATAGCCCTTCGGTCCGCCAACCGGGAGCATGGCTCCGCCCGAGAGCACCGCATTGGGATCTGTGGCGGGATTGCCGTCCTTGTCCACCCCCCAGCCCAGAGGGATGTCCTGTCCGGTCTTGCGGGCCAGGGTGACCTTGCCCCGGGCCACAGCGCTGGTGGCCATATCCAGGGTGAGGGGCCGTCCGGCCACTCCGGTGGGCAGGCTCACCGCCAGGGGATTGGTCCCCAGAAGGGGGGCGCTCCCCCCTGTGGGAGGCAGGGCCTTGGGACCGTTGGCGATGGCCAGGCCCAGCATCCCGGCCTCCGCCGCCCGCTCTGTGAAATAGGCGGCATAGCCGAAATGGTTGCAGTGGGATACCGCCGCGAAGCAGCTCCCACGCTCCCGGGCGCGCTGGATGCACAGGTCCATGGTCCAGGCGCCCACATAGGCACCCATCCCGTTTTTGCCGTCCACAGACAGAAGGCTCCCGCCGTCTGTCACAAGCTCGGGGACGGCGAAGCCGTCCACCAGGCCCAGCTCCACCCGCTTGGCGTAGGCGGCCAGGCGGGTCACGCCGTGGGAGGAGATCCCCCGCAGGTCCGCTTGGACCAGGCTGTCAGAAAAGATGTCGCGGGCCGCCGGGGAGAGGTCCGCCTTCTCCATGATCCGCGCGGCAAAGCCGCGCAGCTCTTCCGCTGTATACCGCATCATGACCATCCTCTCCATGGCTCAAATAAAACCGGGCCGGACACGATGGACGCATCCGGCCCGGAAAGGGGAAACATCACTGTTGCCTCGGGGGTCAGTCCTTCTTCTTGGGCTTCTTCCAAATACAGCCGTAAATAAAGCTCAGCAGGCCGGTCAGGGCGATGGCGGGGAAGATCACCGCGTCCACCGTGGTCTCGATGGTGGTGACCATCTCAGGCATCCCGGCGATCAGGCACACGGCCTGGCCCAGGACGAAGATCACGGAACCGACTCCAAAAATGGCCAGGCCCAACGCGATCAGGATATGAAATACTTTTTGCATCGTCATTTCCTCCTATTTGTCAGGGTACAGGCAGGATGCCGGTGGCAACCAGACAGCCCATCACCACGATGGGGGCCACGAACCAGTTGATCAGGGGCATATAGATCTTGGGCGGGTCGCACTCGGTCAGGCCGCAGGCCACGAACAGAGCGCCGGAAGCGGGGGGAGAAGCGCCCTCGGTGGAGGAGATCATCAGCAGAGCGGCGGCGGTCATCAGGGGGTCGAAGCCGACGCCCACCAGGATGGCGTGGCCCACCACGCCAACGGCGGTCAGAGTCGCGGTGGAGGACAGCGGTCCGGCCACCACGGCCACCAGCAGATAGACCACGATCAGAGTGACAATGGGGGACAGGTTCATCTTGTCCAGAATGGCCACCACGTCATCGCCCAGGCCCAGCTTGGTGATGATGTTGCTCACCGCAAAGATGAAGAACAGCAGGCCGCCGGTGTTGGACATATGGGGAATGAACTTCTTGATGCAGTCCTCCCAGGAGTCGAATCTCTTGACAATGTTCTTGCCGTCCAGGAGGAGGATGATGCAGATCATCAGAGTGGGCAGCCAGACCAGCAGGTTGACGCTGTCCATCGCGCCCTCCCACGCCTCAGAGCGGCCGGCCAGAGCCTTGTTCAGGGGGCCCATGGTGAGGAGCACGGGGATGATCGCGCCCAGGAACAGGGTCATGCAGATGCCGTGCTTGCGGAACACTGCGGAGATGGGCTCCTGCTCACCCACCAGGGTGGGCTGGATGTGGTTCTTGCGCACGATGTAGTGGATGTAGACCAGACGCCACGCGACCTGATACAGGCCGGTGACCAGAAGGGCCATGTACAGAGCGCCCTCCTCCACGAATCCGGCCACCGTGGGGAAGCCCAGCACGATGAACAGACCCGAGCAGGGCGGGAAGCCGGCGCCCAGGCCGCCGTTGGCGGCGATGAGGGTGGCCGCCTGCTCCCGCTTCCAGCCGGACTTCAGCAGCCACTCAGAGGTGAACGCGCCGGCAGTGGCAGCGTTGGGGGTGTTGCCGCCGGACATACAGCCCAGGGCGGAGGAGATCGCGGTGTTGACGTAGGCGGGGCCGCCCTTCAGCCGCCCAAACAGGCGGGTGAAGATGTGCAGCATACCGTCCAGCACGTTGGAATGCTGGAGCAGGAAGGACATCACAATGAATGCCAGAGAGGCGTACAGCACCTCATAGTTCAGAACGTACTTGATCGCTCCGGTCATCAGGCCGGGGGCCTGGTCCACGCCGCCGAAGAACGGCAGGATGATCAGACTGAGAATGGCGGCCTCCACGATGTTGCGCTTGAGTACCACGGCCCAAATGATGATCAGTGCGATAAAAACCAGCAATGCGGTCAATCCGGGTCCCATTTTTCTCTCTCCTTTATCTGTTGAACTCCGCTCCCGCCGGCCTCAGCGGGCGGGGGCGGGCAGATAACGCGTCTCTCTTACGCGTGGTACACGTCGTCGATGATCTCGAAGCCCTTTTCGTCCAGGGTCTTCTGCACCCAGGCACGGTTGGCGGTGCCGTTCTTGGCGGCGGGCAGCTTGGCGGCGTCGGCGGCCATGAACTTCTTGGCGTCCTCCAGGATGACGGGGGCGTCCTTCCGGGGGATGACGATGACGCCGTCGGGATCGGCCAGAATGATGTCGCCGGGGTTGACGCTCACGCCGCCGCAGGCGATGGGCACGTTGATCTCACCGGGACCCTCCTTGTAGGGGCCGCCCGGAGTGGTGCCGGTGCAGTAGACGGGGAAGTCCCAGTTGCCGATCTCGTCGATGTCGCGGATGGGGCCGTCCAGCACGATGCCGGCGATCTTCTTGGTGTAGCAGAGGTACGCCATCATGATCTCACCCATCAGGGCGCGGGTGTTGTCCTCCTCGTTGGACACCACCAGGACGTCGCCCTCCTGACAGAAGTTCAGAGCGGCGTGGAGGGCCAGGTTGTCGCCCGCGCGGCACTTCACCGTGTAAGCGGGGCCGGCCATCATCTGGGCCTTGGGCTTGCTTACCAGATGGATCCGGGGGTTCATGGCGGAGTTGCGGCCCATCACGTCGGCGGTGTTGGAGGCGGGGATATTCTTGAACTCCTCCACCAGCTTCATGTCGGGCAGCTCACGCTGCAGATAGATTCTTTTTCCTACACTCATGTCTCATATCTCCTTTTTTTAGATCCTTCGATCTGTGGTTTGTATGGAAAACCTTGGCTGTGCTTACAGGAGCCCGTCCGCAATCTGACGCATTTTCGCGCCCTCATGCGCCCACAGCTCCTTCAGCTTGGCCAGTTGGTCGCCCAGGCTGAAGTGTCTCACGCCCAGATCAATGTAGTACTGGGCCTCTTCCGGGGTGTTGATCTCGCAGCGGGGCTGAACGCCGTGACGGAGGGCAACCTCGATCATCCTGCGCTCGGCGGCCTTGAATTCCTCGGTGTGGCCGGTGCGGTCCCAGCCGCGGCTCATGCAGTAGTCGGAGGGACCAAACTGCACCATGTCTACGCCGGGAACGGCACAGATCTCCTCAATGTTGTCCATAGCGGCCTTTTTTTCGATCATAAAGCACAGCACGATGTCATTCAGACGCTTGATGTGCTCCGTCTGGCTTACGCCCAGGGGGGAGGAGATGAAGCGCCGGCGGGGGCAGCCGTAGAGCCCGTCGATCTCATCGGTCATCGGCTTGACCATGGCAATGGTCTCACGCACCTCGTCCGCGGTGCGGTGATCGGCAAAATTGATGGCCTGGAAGCCGGAGGCAACGGCCTTCTGGGCCACATAGGCCCGGTTTTGCAGATCTGCCTTGAACATGGTGCCCATGTTGTACAGCTCGGCGGCCCGGGCGATATTTTCCAGGTCGCACTGATCGAAGGGGGCGTATTCGGCTACGAATTCCATGTAGTCATAATTTCCGGTCGCGCCCACACACTCAGTATAAAACGGCCATGTGCTCCAGATCCGGGTGGACACCGACGGCTTGCCCTCGTTCAGCAGCCGTCTCAAGCGGTTTTCCGTCATCATAAGAACAGCTCCTTATCATATTGTGGGAAAAACTGTTATTTGTTCAGCAGATCCCGCAGTTCAGGCACCACGAACTTGGGGGTCCGGCCGGAGAAGTAGTCGTCGATGGCCTGGGCGCAGGCCACGGAGGAGCGGCTGGAGGCCTCCTTGGTGGCGCCGCCGATGTGGGGGGCGGTGAGCACGTTGTCCATGGAAACCAGGGGGTTGCTGGGGTCGATGGGCTCCTTCTCCAGGGTGTCCAGGCCGGCGCCGGCGATCTTCCCGGCCTCCAGGGCGCGGATCAGGGCGGGCTCGTCCACGATGGAGCCACGGGCGGCGTTGATGAGGTACGCGGTGTCCTTCATCAGATCGAACTCCCGGTCGCTGATGGAGTGGACCGTCTCAGGGGTGGCGGGGACGTGGAGGGAGACGTAGTCGCTCTGCTTGAAGATCTCGTCCCGGTCCTCCACCAGCTGGATGTACTCAGGCAGGCCCTCCTTCTTGGCGAAGGGGTCGTAGGCCAGCACCGTCATGTCAAAGCCCAGAGCGGCCTTCTTGGCCACCAGCTTGCCGATGTTGCCCAGGCCCACCAGGCCCAGGGTCTTGCCCTCCAGCTCGGTCTTGGGGATGCCCATCTTGGCCTTGCGGTAGTCCTCCAGATACAGCTTCTCCACCTTCTTGAAGTTCCGGGAGCAGTAGAGCATATAGAAGATGGTCAGCTCGGCCACCGAGATGGCGTTGGCACCGCCGGCGGTGCACACCAGAACACCGTGCTTCCGGGCCGCCTGCAGGTCCACCCCGTCATACCCGGCGCCGTGACGGGCCAGGATCTTCAGCTTGGGGGCCGCGTCCAAAATCTTCTCTGTGATCTTTGCCGTCCGGACGATCATCGCGTCGCAGTCGCCGATGTCCGCGATGATGTCCTCCTCGGTAAAGCCGCGGCCGTCCACCACCTCATAGCCGTGCTCATGCAGATACTCATAGCCAGCCGGCAGAATGGGCTGGGGAAGCAGTACTCGAATCGCCATAAAAATTCCTCCTCAATGGTCCTGTATATTTTTCATAAAATCATTTGCGTTTCGTTTAAAATCATGGTAATATGGACCAGTCAAAAAATCAAACAGAGATTTCTTCATTTTTCGACAAAGAAATTTTGTAGCGATGCGGGAGGCGGCACGATGGATCTCATCAGTCTCTACTACTTTCAGGAGTTGTCCAAGGACCTGAACATGACCCGGACAGCCCAGCGGCTGTATATCTCCCAACAGACCCTCAGCAATCATATCCACCGCCTGGAGCAGCACTACGGCTGTCCTTTGCTGTACCGAAAGCCAACATTGTCCCTCACCTGTGCGGGGGAGTTCGTCCTCTCCTTCGCCCAGGTGGTGAGGAAGGAGGAGCGGAACCTGGAGGACATCCTCTCCGACATCGAGCAGCAGGAGCGGGGCACGCTGAAGCTGGGAGCGGGTTCACAGCGGGGGGCCTGGATCCTCTCTCATCTACTGCCGGACTTCCACCGGCGCTATCCGCTGGTGCAGGTCCGCTTTTCCGATGGGCTCTCCACTCATCTGGAGACCTTGGTGTCCAACGGAGAGCTGGACTTCGCCGTGGTCCTCTCCGGCTCGTACAGCCCGGACCTGCTGGAGCAGCAGCTGTACCAGGAGCAGGTCTATCTCTGTGTCCCGGAGAGCCTGCTGCGCCAGCACTATTCCCCGGACGAGGTCCGGGGCATCAAGCTGCGCTCCCTCCAGGGGGCCTCGATCCGGGACTTTGCCCGGCTGCCCTTCGCCCTGATGGACAACCGGCTGGGCCAGCGGATGCGGGAGCACTTTGCCCGGGAACAGGTACGCCCCGCCGTCCCCTTTACCGGGACCGCCACCAGCCATATTCTCCCCCTGTGCGCCCAGGGGCTGGCCGCCTGCTATTGCACCCAGGTGGGCATCGTGTCCAACGCCTCGATCCTGGGGGATCAGCTCAACATTTTCCCTCTTATGGACCGGGGGGAGCCCATTGTCCAGACTCTGTCCCTCCTGCGGCACCGGCAGCGCTACCTCACCCACTACGCCAAGTATTTTATGGAGCTCCTGTTCCAGGTGGCTGGCGAGATGGAGCGGGCCCAGGTCAGCCGCGTCATCCCGGAGTGTCCCGGCTGAGCGTACCCACTTGACCGCGGGCTTTTCCTGTTATAGGATAAAAAAGCCGGGCGGGTGTCCGGCGGAGCTGAGAAAGAAGGGGAAGGATCTATGAGGCGCTGGAAGGACATCGCCGTCCTGTTTGTCCAATTTATGAAGTTCGGCTGCTTTACCTTCGGCGGCGGTTGGAGCATCGTGGCCCAAATGCAGCAGCTGTATGTGGAGCAGAGGCATACCATTACCAACGAGGAGCTGCTGGATCTGACCAGCGTGGGGCGCAGCCTCCCCGGCACCATGATCGGAAACGTGGCCATGCTGTACGGCTGCCACGCCGCCGGGCTGGCGGGAGGCGTGGCCTGTGTGCTGGGGATGGTGCTGCCCCCCATGGCGGTGCTGGCCCTTCTCACCTACTGCTATACCGCGGTGCGGGACAACCTGTGGGTGATGGCCGCCATGACCGGGGTGCGGGCCTCCATCGTGCCCATCATGGCCGCCGCTGCCCTGAACCTGGTGAAGGGAGCCTTCCGCTTTCCGCCCTGCGCGGCGGTGGCTCTGCTGTCCTTCGCCCTGTATCTGTTTTTCGATGTGAGCTGCGTGTGGCTGGTGCTGATGGGCGTGGCGAGCGGTATCGCCCTGTGCGAGTTCTATGAGCGGAGAGGAGGGAACGGCCATGGTGCTGCTTGAGCTGTTTTGGAGCTTTGTGAAGATCGGCTTCACCAGCTTCGGCGGGCTGTCCATGATCCCGCTCATTACCAGCGAGGTCCTCTCCCACGGCTGGATGACTGCCGCTGAGGTGTCTGACATTGTGGCCATTGCGGAGATGACCCCCGGGCCCCTGGGTCTCAACTGCGCCACCTTCGCCGGGATCCACGCGGCGGGACTCCCGGGGGCCGTGGCCGCCAACCTGGGGGCGCTGTCCCCCACTCTGACGCTGTGCGCCGCCGCTGCCCTGTTTTTTGAGCGCTTCAAGCGGAACCGGCGCATGGAGCAGCTGCTCACGGGGGTACGCCCCGCCTGCGTGGGGATGATCGCCGGGGTGATGGTCTCTCTGTCGCTGACCAACTACCGGGCCGCTGCCGGAGGCGTGAGCCTTCCCGCTGTCGGGATCGGCCTGCTGGACCTGTACCTGCTGCTCCGGGTGCGGATGTCCGTCCCCAAGGTCATCGGTCTGAGCGCCCTGCTGGGACTGCTCTTTTTTGGGCCTTTCCCGGTCTGAACCCGGTCCCGGGCTCCGATTTTGAACAAGGAGGCGACTGCATGGTTCCAAGCTATGAGCAGATGGGGGACTGGCTGGAGGAGATCTCCGGCGATTTCCCGGATGTGTTTTTTGAGGAACTGGACGGAGGCATCCAGCTGGCGGAGGAGGCCCTCCCGGATCCGGAGTTCCCGCCGGGGGAGATGTACATCATGGGGGAGTACTGCCACGACCTGCTGGGGCGGTACATCGTCCTGTACTACGGCTCCTTCGCCGCCCTGCTGGCGGAGGAGGATGAGGAGGTCTGGAAGGACGAGCTCTTTGTCACTGTGGCCCACGAGTTTACCCACCACATGGAGGAGACTGCCGGACTCCATGCCCTGGATGACAAGGACGCGGAGTTCCTCCGACAGGCCCGGGAGGAGTATGGAGACCTACTCTGAGCGGTCCGCCGCCGGTTTTATAAAAAGTGAGGCTGCCGTTCCAAAGGAACGACAGCCTCAGCTGTTATGGAGCGCAACGGAGTTATGGAAGGGCGGCGTCTCCGCCCTCCTCCGACTCGCCCGCCAGGCGGGCCCGGAGACCGGAGTACCGCCGGGCCTGGCGGTTGTTGGACACCATGCGGGCCACCGCCTCATCGTCCCCCACCACGATGAACAGGCTCTTGGCCCGGGTGATAGCGGTGTATAGCACCCCCCGGGTCATCAGCATGGGAGCGCCGTCCAGGGCGGCCAGGATAACGGCCCGGTACTCGCTGCCCTGGGCCTTATGTACGGTGACGGCGAAGGCGGGTTCCAGCTCCCCCAGCATATCCGGGGTATACTCCACCAGCTTGCCGTCAAAATCCACCAGGACGACCTCCTGATCCACGGTGCGGATCACCCCAATGTCCCCGTTGAACATCCCCATGCCGGAGGCGGTCCCGCCTTCCTCACGCCAGAGGATGTCGTAGTTGTTCTTGACCTGCATCACCCGGTCCCCCGCCCGGAAGATCCAGTCGCCGAAGCGGCGCTCCCCCTTCTGCTCTGCCGGGGGGTTGAGGGCGGCCTGGAGGGCCTGGTTCAGCACTGCGGTCCCGGTGCCCCGCCGACGGGTGGGAGAGAGGACCTGGATCTGGTCGGCGGGGATCCCCATGCGCTCCGGAAGCCGCCTCCGGCACAGATCCACAATCGTTTCCACCGCCGACTGGGGGTCCCGCCGCCGCAGGCAGAAGAAGTCGTTGTCGTTCCGCCGCAGGTTGGGCAGTTCTCCCGCGTTTACCATGTGGGCGTTGCGTATGATGGCACTCTGGGCCGCCTGGCGGAAGATCTCGGTGAGGCGGACGGTGGGCACCGCCCCGCTGCGGATCAGATCGGAGAACAGATTTCCCGGCCCCACGGAGGGGAGCTGATCCGGGTCCCCCACCAGCACCAGCCGGCAGTCCCCACGCAGGGCAGCCATCAGGGCGGCCATCAGGGGCACATCCACCATGGAGACCTCGTCCACAATGACCGCATCCGCCTTCAGAGGGTCGTACTCGTCGTGGGTGAACACCAGCTGGCCGGTGTGTGGGTCAAAGCCGGTCTCCAGCAGGCGGTGAATGGTAGAGGCCTCAGTGGAACACAGCTCCCCCAGACGCTTGGCCGCCCGGCCGGTGGGGGCGGCCAGGGCAGTCTCCAGCCCCATGGCCTCGAACAGGGCCAGCACGCCCCGCAGGCAGGTGGTCTTTCCGGTGCCCGGTCCGCCGGTGAGCAGCATCACCTGCCGCTGGGCCGCCTGTCGCACCGCCTGGAGCTGCTGGGGCGCGTAGGTGATCCCCTGGGCCCGCTGGATCTGCTTCAGCAGGCGGTCCAGCCCCTCCGGGGGCAGAAGCTCCGCCCGGCTCATCTCGCCCATCCGCTGGGCGATGTAGGTCTCCGCCTCATACAGGGCAGGGAGATAGACCGCCTCCTGTCCCGCTACCTGGTCCAGGTCCACCTCGCCCCGGACGGCCAGGGCGTCCAGACGCTCCTCCAGCGGAGCCTCTTGGCACTCCAGCAGCTGGGCGGTGGCCCCCACCAGCTTCTGGGCGGGGAGAAAGGTGTGGCCGTTGTTCCAGTTGTTGTGGGACAGCTCAAACAGCAGGCCGGCCTCCAGACGCTGGGGATCGTCCGCCGCCACACCCAGAGAGAGGGCCAGGGCGTCCGCCTGGGAGAAGTCAACCCCGAACTCCCCTGCCGCCAGGACATAGGGGTTGGAGCGCACCACCTCCAGGGCCACGTCGCCATAGGCCCGGAACAGGCGGCTGGACAGCTCCATGGGCAGCTGATGCTCCGACAGGAACTCCAGCAGGCGGCGCATTCCCATCTGCTTCCGGAAGGCCTCGCTGATGGCCCGGGCCCGCTTGGGGGACACCCCCCGCAGCCGGGTAAGCTTCTCCGGTTCCTCCTCCATGACCCGCAGGGCGTCCTCGCCGAACTCCTCGATGAGCAGGCGGGCGGTGGCCTTGCCCACTCCCTTCACCGCACCGGAGGCCAGGTAGTGGTAGATCTCCTTCAGCCCCTGGGGCAGGCGGCGCTCCACCACATCCGCCCGAAACTGGACGCCGTAGGTGGCGTGGCGCACCCACTGCCCCCGGACAGTGAGGTACTCCCCGGGGGACACCCCGGGCATGGAGCCAACCACAGTCATCTCCTCCTCACCTACATCCAGGCGCAGGATGGTATAGCCGTTTTCCTCGTTTTGAAAGATCAGAGAGGAGACCGTCCCCTCCAATACAGACAGTTCCGCGCCCTGCTCCGGCATGGTGACCGCTCCTCTCTATTTTTATCACTCTGTCCCGGTTGCTGTGGTTTTTTACGGGGACTTGCCCCTCTCGTTGTCCGGTTTTGCCGGGATTTTGCTCTGCGGGGCGGCGCGCCGGGTCGTCGCGCCCTACGGGCGTCATGGTCCATGAAGGGCGGGCGGCCCTCTGTGGCCGCCCGTTCCCCGTTGCGGGACGTTTCCCCTGTCATCCCGTAGGGGAGGGGCTTGCCCCTCCCGCCGGGTTTCGGAATTTCTCCGGTCAAC